>Ga0111539_10000482_pt1 | contig 50429 bp, 55 predicted proteins | sample RhiMethybrSRZTD1_FD_79667 | JGI IMG/M metagenome (GOLD analysis project Ga0111539, IMG submission 79667) | Populus rhizosphere microbial communities from Tennessee, USA - Rhizosphere MetaG P. TD hybrid SRZTD1 (version 2) (version 2) | ecosystem: Host-associated > Plants > Roots > Rhizosphere >... | reverse complement strand
GGTGGAGCTGAGGGGATTTGAACCCCTGACCCCCTCGATGCGAACGAGGTGCGCTACCGGTCTGCGCCACAGCCCCTGAACCCGCCGAGTAGCGGGCCGGCGACTAGGTTAACAGGTCGCCGCGCGGCCCCGCGAACGGGTTCCCGGTTCGCCGCTCCGACTGCTTCCGCGATCTTGGACGTCTGTCGGTGCCAGGGCACCCACGAGCGTCCAAGATCGCGGGAAAGAGCGCTCTTGAGAACGGGCTCAGCCGCCTGCCGCGCGGCCCCAGTATGGGGTGCCGCGGAGCTCGCCGCGCTTGCGTGCCTCCTCGCGGGCCTGGAGCTGGCGCTCCATCAGCTCGCGTCGCGCGGCCGCCCGCCTCGCCTGTTCGCGGCGCACGGCGGCCTGCCGGCGGGCCACCCACTCGGCGTACTGGCGCTCGGCCCGCCGCTCCCGCTGGTCGGTCAGCGCCCGGTTGCGCAGGTTCACCACGTAGGCCACGAGCAGGAACCCGGTCACCGATACGCCGATCCAGAAGCCGCGGGCCACCAGCGTCGCCACGACCGTCTGCGCGGCCGTCAGGAGGGTCAGCAGCACGAGGGCGCGGCGCCGCCGGTACACGGTCCGCGATCGGGCGGCGCGGCGCGTGGCGGGCGAAAGCGGCCCGTGCGAACGCCGTCCGGTCGAAAGCGGCACGGCCGAGACCGGCCGCGCGGAGCCGGGGCTCGCGGCCGCAACCGGACCCGCGGACCCCGCGCCGCGCGCGGCAGCCATGTCCGAGACGGCGTTCAACGCGGTCGAGGCGGTGAACATCGCCACCCCGGCGGCGAACGCCGCCGCGCTCGCGGCCTGCCTCGCCAGTACCCGGGGCGGGTTCACCGGACGCCGGCCCGGAACGGTGCGCCGCCGGCGGGGATGCTGCCAGCCGGCCCGGGTCAGCACCCGTGCCGTCGACATCGCCCGCTCCGCCACCAGCCGTTCCGTGGCGTCGTACCGGCGCACGAGGGCCGGGGCGAGCGCGAGAAGACCGGCCGCGGCGAGGACGGCGAGGAGCACCGAGGTCGGCACCCTCACCCCTCTCAACCGGGCGCCGGCCGGACCCGCCCCTGCCAGCGCGTTTACCCAACGATCACCGAGGTTACGGTGCGCACGGAGCAAATCGGGCGCGCCACGCGCGGGCGCGTTTCGCCGAGATTCCTCAGAAAGAGCTACGGACGCGGTGCCAGCGGGCCAGCAGGCCGCCCTCGGCGATCACGTCCTCGGTCGTCAGCGCGTAGCCGACATGGTCCCGCCAGGCGCCGTCGATGTGCAGGTAGCGCGGGTGGTACGCCTCCTCGCGGAAGCCCAGCTTCTCCACGACCCGCCGGCTCGCCTTGTTCTCCGGCCGGATGTTGACCTCGATGCGGTGCAGGCCGCCGACGCGGAACGCGTGGTCGACGGACAGTGCCAGCGCCGTCGGGGTGACCCCGCGGCCGGCCACCGCCGAGTCGACCCAGTAGCCGGCGTACGCGGAGCAGAACGCCCGCCGGACGATGTTGCCGAGGGTCAGCTGGCCGACGAGCCGGCCCTCGTAGCAGACCGCGAACGGCATCGCCGCGCCGATCCGGGCCGAGCGGCGCAGGTCGGCGTACACGGCGCGGAACGCGGCCGGCGAGTTCAGCTCGTACCAGGATCCGTACGGCGTCGGCTCCCACTGCGACAGCCAGGTCTCGTTCGACCGGCGCACCGAGGCCCACGCCTGCGCGTCGGACCGCTTGTAGGGACGCAGGACGACGGGACCGTCGGTGAGCACCACCGGCCACCCCGGCGCGTCAGCGCCAAACAGCATGACTACCGCCGTCGATCAAGCAAGAGAACGTCGACCGTGGAGCCGGCGGCCGCGGTGACCACCCGTTCGCCGAGCACCATCAGTGCATTCGCCTTGGCCAATCCAGACAGCGTATACGGGCCCCCGGACAGCGGTGCCACGGTGTACCCGCCCCCGCGCCGCTCCGCGACGTGGGCCGGCCGGAACTCGCGCAGGCCGGCCGGCGACGAGACGGTCTCCAGCAGGTGCGCCCGCACGCTCGGCCGGAACACGGGGTCGGCGCCGGCCAGCAACTGGATGATCGGGCGGGCCAGCACCTCGAACCCGATCAGCGCCGAACCGGTATCGCCCGGCAGGCACAGGATGGGCACGCCGGCCGCCCCACCGATCGTCCCGAACCCGAGCGACCCGCACGGGTACAGCGACACGTCGGTGAAGGCCACGTCCTTGCGGGACAGGATGCGCCGCACCATGTCGCCGGGCCCGGTGCCGGTGCCGCCGGTGGTGATGATCAGGTCGGCCCGCAGCGTCTGGTCTTCCAGCAGGCCGCGCAGGCCCTCCGGGTCGTCGTCGCAGATCCCGATCCGGTACGCCAGCGCGCCGGCCTCGACGGCCGCAGCCGTCAAAGCGTGCGAATTCGAGTCGACGACCTGGCCGGGCTGGCTGGTGCGGCCCACCTCGACGAGTTCGTCACCGGTGGCGAGCAGCACCACGCGCGGGCTGGGCCGCACCACCAGATGCCCGAGGCCGGCCGCGGCAAGCATCGCCACCAGAGCCGGTGTGATGTAGGTGCCCGCCGACGCCAGCAGTTCACCGCTGGCGTGCTCCTCGGCGGTCCGGCGCAGCCCGCTGCCGCGCTTGCCGGCCCGGTACACCTCCACCACGGCCATGCCGCCGTCGGTGTCGGCCGCCGGCACGACGATGTCGGCGTTGCCGGGCAGCGCCGCGCCGGCCGCGATGGAGAAGCACGTGCCGGGCGTCAGCCGCACCGGCCGCCAACTCGACGCGACGAGGTCACCGATCACGTTCAGCCGCACCGGGCGGTGGCTGGACGCGTCGAGCAGGTCGTCGAGGCGCGCGGCGTACCCGTCGACGACGGCGTGGTCGAAGGCCGGCAGCGGACCCGGCGCGCGCACGTCTTCGGCCAGCACGTTGCCGTAGGCCTGGTTGAGCTCCAGATCCAGCGGCGGCAGCGGCCGAACAGCGCGCAGCACCGCCGCCAGGTAGCTGGCGAGCGGCGTGCGCGACTCGGCGAGCAATGTCAACAGGTCTCCGTCACAACTCTTTGCCGACGAAGTCGACGAGCCAGCCGCGGAACGCCGGTCCGAGGTCTTCGCGGCCGCAGGCCAACTGGACGACGGCCTGGAGGTAGCCCAGCGGCATGCCGGTGTCGTACCGGACGCCGCGGTGGACGATGCCGTGCACCGGCGTGCCCTCGGCCAGCAGCAGCGCCATCGCGTCGGTGAGCTGGATCTCGCCGCCGCTGCCCGGGCCGGTGCGGCGGATCGCGTCGAAGATCGCCGACGGCAGGATGTACCGGCCGATGATCGCCAGGTTGCTCGGCGCCTCCCCCACCGCGGGTTTCTCCACGAGGCCGGTGATCTCGACGGTGTTGCCGTCGGTGTTGGTCACCGAGCAGATTCCGTACCGGCTCACCTCGTCGGGCTCCACCTCGAGCAGCGCGATCACGATGCCGCCGGTGCGGGCCTGCAGGTCGAGCATCGACACGAGCAACGACTCGTCGTCCATGAACTCGTCACCGAGCAGCACGGCGAACGGCTCGCCGCCGACGTGCGACTCGGCGTAGGACACCGCGTGCCCCAGGCCGAGCTGCTCGCCCTGGCGGCAGGTGTAGATCTCGGCCAGCTCGCTGGGCCGGGTGATGGCCGCGAGCCGTTCCTCGTCGCCCTTCTCGGCGAGCCGCTGCTCCAGGTCGGGCCGACGGTCGAAGTGGTCGACCATCGACGTCTTGCCCCGACCGGTGATCAGCAGGACGTCGTGCAGCCCGGCGGCCGCGGCCTCCTCCACGATGTACTGAAGGACGGGCCGGTCGACCACCGGCAGTAGCTCCTTGGGCACCGCCTTCGTCGCCGGCAGGAACCGGGTGGCGAGGCCGGCGGCTGGGATGACAGCCTTGGCGGCTCGGGTCGAGTCCTGGGGCATGCTCGAAAGGCTAACCGCCATGGGGCCGCCGCGTTGGTTGCGTCCCGTGGGACGCGCCGGTCTTTGGTATGGACTCGCCCGTCGGCTGGGTCGGTGGGCCGGCGAACGCCGTCGGCATGGCGGCGTGGCGGGGCCCGGCGGCGTCGGCTGTGCGGCACGCGTCACGTCCGGCCGCCTTCGCCGCGTAGAGTGCGCGGTCCGCGGCCTCGAGCACGGCGGACCCGTTCGTCCCGTGCTCGGGGAACACCGCCACCCCGATCGATACGGTGACGCTGATCGCGTGGTCGCGGGTGAACACCGGCGACTGCCGCACCTCAGCCGCGAGCCGGCGGGCCAGCGCGCCGCCGCCGGCCGCGTCGGTCTCCGGCAGCAGGATCACGAACTCCTCGCCGCCGCGCCGGAACGCGACGTCCACCTCGCGCGTGACGCCGCGGATCCGGCGGGCCACCTCGGCCAGCACCAGGTCGCCGACGCCGTGGCCGTAGGTGTCGTTCACGTCCTTGAAGTGGTCCAGGTCGAGCGCGACGATCGCGAGGTCACGGCCGAAGCGGGCGGCGCGTTCCAGCTCGCGGCGCAGCGACTCGCGCAGGTAGCGGTAGTTGAACAGGCCGGTGAGCGGGTCGGTCAGGGACAGCCGCTGGGCCTCCTCGTGCAGCCGCACGTTGTCCAGGGCGATGGCCGCCTGGGCGGCGAACGTCGCCAAGGTTGAGACGTCGGTCTCACTGAAGTCGTCCGGACCGAGCCGGTCGTAGAGGGCAAGCACGCCCCACGCCTTGTCTGTCGACTCGCCGTCGAGCACGTGCGTCGGCTCGGGCGCGGCGAACGGCACGGCCATGAACGTCTCGACCCGCGGCTCGGTCGGCGCGAGCTCGGTCTCGGCGGTGATGCGTCCGTAGGCCGGGACGCCGCTGTCGGCGACCGCGCCGAGCAACCCCTCGCCGACCTTGAGCCGCAGGCCGGCAAGGCCGAGGGGACCCACGGCACACTGCGCCACCAGCATCCGCGTCGCCGGGTCGTAGAGCAGCACGACGCCGGCCTGGGCACCCGTCGCCGAGCGGGCCGTGTGCAGCGTGACGTGCAGGATCCGGGACAGGTCATGGGTGCCGGAGAGGGTGTCGCCGAGCAGGGCCAGGTGGTTGCGCAGCTGGTCGCGGCTGGCGCGCAAGGCCCGCACGTAGTGCCGCAGGTCGCGGACCATCCGGTTGAACGTGGTGCCGAGCCGCCCCACCTCGTCGGTGCCGTACACCCGCACCCGCGCGGTGAGGTCGCCGGCGGCGACCCGCTCCGCGGCGTCGACGAGTTCGGTGAGCGGCCGGGTGGTCGAGCCGGCCAGCCAGCGGGCGGCCAGCAGCGCGAGCAGCGCGGCCGCCGTGACAACGGCGACGAGCAGCGCGTACAGGCCGTGCTGCGGCGCCGGGTCGGTGCCGAGGACCAGCCGCAGGGGCTGGCCGTCGGCGGGTTCGAGGCGGTAGCGGATGCGGCCCGGATCGGCCGAGCTGTCGTCGCGGCCCGCCGCGGCGCCGGCCGCCCGGCCGGCCACGGCGGTGGCCGGGCCGACCCGGCGCACCGCCACGCCGCCGACCCTGGTCAGCGCCTGGAGCAGTGCCTCGTCGACGGGTGCGGTCGCCACCGCGTAGCCGAGCAGGTTGCCGGCCCGGTCGCGCCGCTCGACCCGCACGCCGAGGGCGGGCGCGTCGGCGTCCCGGCCGGCCGGGCCGATGCAGTCGGCGAAGGTCGTGGGCGGGGGCGGCCCGGCCGCCGCGCGGACGGCCCCGGACGCGTCGAGCAGGACGACACTGGTCGCGAGGCCGCCGTCCACGGGTGCGGAAGGCGTGCGTCCGTCGGCCGCGAGCAGCGCCGCGGACGTCGCCGCCGACTCCAACCGGTCGCACCGGGCGGCGATCTCGGCCCGGACGGCGCCGGCGCCCGCAGCCAGGCGCTCCTGGGCCCGGTCGCGCGCGAGTTCGGTGACCGTGGTACCGACGAACAGTGCTCCGAGCAGTACCGGGCCCAGGACCACGCCGAGGAATGCGGCGGTCAGCCGGGCGCGCAGCGTCACATTTCCGATGCTGTCACAAACTGTGAGGCATTGGAGTCGGACAGTAAGGAACGTCGTGTCAGATTTCAGCCCATCGGGGGTTGCGCCGACCAAACCGGCCATGCGTGCCGTTCTGCTCGCCGCGCGCCGGGCCGTGCCGCCGGCGGAGCGGCGGCGCCGCGACGGCGCAATCGCCGCCGCGCTCGCGCCGGTCGTGCGCCGCCGGGCCGTCGCGGGCTTTGTTCCGACGGCGGGCGAGCCGTCCGCGTTCGGTGCGTTCCCCGACGCGGAGAGCCTGCTCCTGCCCGTGCTGCGCACTGATCTCGACCTCGACTGGGGCGCGTTCGCCGGGGTCGAGGCCCTGGTGGCGGGCCGGTACGGGCTGCGCGAGCCGGCCGGCGCGAGGCTCGGCGTCGAGGCGGTCCTCGGGGTGTCGTTGCTGGTGGTGCCGGCCCTGGCGGTCGGCCGCGACGGCACCCGCCTCGGCCGCGGCGGCGGCTCGTACGACCGGGTGCTGGCCCGGGTGGGCGGCACGGTGCCGGCGCTCGCCGTCGTCGACGCCGACGAGGTGCTCGACGCGTTGCCCGCGGAGCCGCACGACCGGCCGGTCGACGGCTACGTCACCCCGCTCGGGGTGACCTGGCTGCGCGCCGCACCCTGATCGCACCGGTATGCGACTGGACGGCGGACCCGTTCATGACGCACCATTGGCACTCGGAGTCCCAGAGTGCCAGCAGTTCTCCTCGGGAGGGGTTCGTGCCGACCTACCAGTACGCGTGCACCGCGTGCGGCCACCAGCTCGAAGCGGTGCAGTCGTTCGCCGAAGACCCGCTGACCGAGTGCCCGGCCTGCGCCGGTCGGCTGCGCAAGCTGTACTCGTCGGTCGGGATCGTCTTCAAGGGGTCCGGGTTCTACCGCACCGACTCGCGGGCCAAGACCGGCGAGGCCACCTCGAAGTCGGAGAGCTCGAAGTCGGAACCCAAGTCGGAGTCGAAGACCGACTCGACGAAGTCCGAGTCGAAGCCCGCCACGGCGTCGAAGCCGGCGGCCGCACCCGCCGCCTGACCCGCCGCGATCCCGCACGGTTGCCACCGCCGCGGCGGTGGCAACCGTCTGTGCTCAGTCCCAGTGCGGCGGGCGCTCGGCCAGCAACCGCTCGTCGTTAAGGCTCGGACGCTCGCCCCAGCCCGCGTCGGTGTCGTCGGCGGTCTGATCCGGGAGAATGATCAGCTCGTCGGTCAGCAGGACCTCACGGTCCTCGTCATCCGTCCCCACGTGTGCAGAGTAGCTCCGGGTAGCGAGCGCGATAGGTTGGCGCGGATGAGCACGAACGACGACGTCTGGCGCCGCCCGCCCGGCAACGCAGCCGCTGCGCCGGCCGACCCCGGGCCACCGCCGCTGCGGCCGCAGGCCCCGCCCCGGCCCGAGGACGCGGCCTGGGCACGACCCGCACAGACCACGCGGAACTCATCCGTGGGCGCCACTCCCCCGGCCGCGGCGAACCGCGATCCGGGCACGGCAAAGGCGGCGGGCGCCGAGTACACCGGCCCGCCGCCGACCAATCCACCGCCCCCGAACTGGCGCCCACCCCTCGTCGCCGAACCGGTGCCGCCGGGCGCGCTGCCCGAGCAGGACCACGACCGCATCGACGTCGAGGAGCAGGCTGCCCGGACGCTGACCGCCGGCGTCGGCCTGGTGGTCGGGGCGATCCTGCTGGTGCTGCTCCTGATCCTGTGCGCCAGAGCCGTCTTCTAGCCCGTACACGCCGCGATCTTGGAAATTCAGGGCTCGTGAACGAGCCCTGAATTTCCAAGATCGCGAGACTAGCGACCTTCCCAGACGGCGTGCGCCCCGGAGTCGCCGGTGCGGACCACGTAGTAGATGCTGACGATGCCGGCCACCGTCACCAGCGCGACCACGATCCACCGCAGGACCGGACTCGTCCGCCACCCCGGACCGCCGGCGTCCAGCGCCCCCGGTCCCGATCCGACGGCCGACGCCCGCCGCGGCGCGACCAGGTACACCAGTACCAGGGTGAGCACCCCCAACGCGGTGGCGTAGTACGACGTCAGCTGGCCGAAGTGCTGGTGCTCCTGGATGACGGGGATGAAGCCCTCGGTGATCTGCTTGCGCTCGATGCCGCGGTCGAAGAAGGCCTGGCCGGACAGGCGCGCGAACCACGCCGCACCCGGGGCGACCACGGCGAGGCCGGCCAGCACCCACCGCACGTGCGGACGGATGAACGGCACGAACGCGTATCCGATCGCCGCCAGGGCCAGGAGCGGGACGAACACCACCGCCGCGTGGACAAGCAGCGGATGCATGGGGATTCCGCCGAATTCTTCGAACACCGGGGCCTCCTTGCTCGTCGTTGATCGCGCAACCAAGCGTACGGATCATCGACGTCGCCGGTTCAAATCTTGTCGGTCCCGTGCTGTTCATGATGCGATGGCGAGATGAACGGCGAGCACGAGCTACGGGCGCGGGGGCTGCGGGTCACCCGGCCGCGGCTCGCCGTGCTCGACGTGCTCACCGAGAGCCGGGCGCACCTCGACGTCGAAGAGATCACCGCGCGGGTCCGGGACCGGCTCGAATCGGTGTCCGTCCAGGCGGTGTACGACGTCCTCGGCGCGCTCACGGCCGCCGGGCTGGCCCGCCGGATCGCGCCGGCCGGCGCACCGGCCCGCTACGAGGCCCGGGCCGGCGACAACCACCACCACCTGGTGTGCCGCAAGTGCGGCAACATCACCGACGTCGACTGCGCCGCCGGCGCCGCCCCGTGCCTGGAGCCGATCGAGGCCGCCGGCTTCGTCGTCGACGAGGCCGAGGTGACGTACTGGGGCGTGTGCGCGAACTGCAGGTAGCCTTCACAACGTGAGCGACCTGGGGCTCTTCGGGCCCTCATCGGTGACCTGGAAGGTCCACGGCGAGCCCATTCTCGCGCTCGCCGGCCTGCGGGCCCTGTTCATCCAGTCGCTGCATCCGCGCGCGCTGGCCGGTGTCATCCAGAACTCCGACTTCCGCGTCCGGCCGTGGCACCGGCTGGAGACGACGGCGACCTACGTCGTCACGGTGATCTTCGGCACCACGGCGGAGGCCGAGGCGGCCGGCGAGCGGGTGCGGGCTGTGCACAGCCGGCTGCGCGCCACCGACCCGCGCACCGGCGAGCGGTTCCGCCTCGACGAGCCGGACCTGCTGCGCTGGGTGCACGTCGTCGAGGTCGAGTCGTTCCTCGACATCGCCCGCCGGTCCGGCGTCAGGGTGACCGACGACGAGGCCGACGAGTACTTCCGCGAACAACGACGCGCCGCTGCGCTGGTGGGGCTCGACCCGGCGACGGTGCCCGGATCCCGCGCCGAGGTCGCCGCCTACTACGAGGACATCCAGCCGCAGCTCGCCACCACCCGCGACACCGTCGAGTCGATGCTGTTCATGGCCCTGCCGCCGATGCCCTACGGCCTCGGTTGGACGCCCGCCCGCGGCGCGTTCGCGGGCGTCGCCGCGCTGGCGATGGGCACGCTGCCGCCCTGGGCGCGCCGCCGGTACGGCCTGCCCGGCATCGCCGCAGCCGACCCGGCCACCTCGCTCGCCGTGCGGCTGCTGCGGGCCGGCATCGGCACGGTCCCCCGCCGGCTGGTGGAAGGCCCGATCTACAAAACAGCGATGAAGCGCGCCGCCGAATTAGCCGCTGGCCAGGCCTGACCAGGGCTCCTTCGTGGGCGACGCGGCGGCGCCCTCCGGGCAGGAGCGCCGGTAGTCGCACCAACTGCACCCCGGGCCGGGTGCCGGCGGGAACGCCTCGTCGACCGGTGCGCCACCGGCCACCGCCTGCTCGGCGGCCATGACGTCGCGGGCGGTGTCTTCGGCGCGGCGCAGGTGCCGGGCGAGCGTGTCATCGGTGTGTTCGTGCGCGGCGACGGTGCCGGTGGGCAGGTGGTGCAGTTCGACCTTGCGGCACTCGCGGCGGAACGTGCGCTGCGCGGAGTACGCGTACAGCGCGAGCGCCCGGGAGCCGCGCGCGTCGTCGCTGGTCAGGTCGCTGCGGCCGGTCTTGTAGTCGACGATGACGAGCTCGGCGCCGCGCCTGTCGATCCGGTCGACGCGGCCGGACAGCGCCAGCGTCTGGGTGCGGGCCGCGACGGTGCGCTCGACCCCGACCGGTTCCTCGTGCGGATCGGCCTCGGCCAGGTACGCCTCCAGCCACCCGAGGGCGCGCCGGAACGCCGAGCGCTCCTGCTCCTCGTCTCGGTAGCCCTCGCCGACCCAGGTGGCCTTGAGCAGCGCGGGCAGCGCCGCCGGCGTGCGCCGCTCGGACGGCAGCGCGTACCAGTTCTTCAGCGCCGTGTGCACGCTCGCGCCCAGCGAGTTGTGCGCCCACGGCGCGCCCTTCGGCGGGGCCGGCCTGTCGACGTAGCTGAACCGGTAGCGGCGCGGGCAGTCTTCGTACGCACCGAGCTTGCTCGGCGTGCACGTGAACAGCCGAGGCGGGGCATCGAAGAGACCTGGTTGCTGCACGTGGCCATCCTGCCACCGGGGTGTGACAAATTTAGCCTCGCATGACCGGCCGGCCGTAGGTCGCGGCCGCGACCAGGCGCTCGTACTGTTCGGGTGCCGTGGTGCAGGTGCCCAGCCGCACCGTCTTGTTCGAGCCGTGGAAGTCGCTCGACCCGGTCACCAGCAGCCCGAGGTCGCGGGCCAGGCCGCGCACGTGCTCCCGTTGCGCCGGCGAATGATCGTCGTGGTCGGCCTCCAGGCCGCCGAGCCCGGCCGCCGCCAGCTCCACGATCAGTTGATCCGGGACCACGCGGCCGCGCTTCGTCGCGCGCGGGTGCGCGAACACCGCGACCCCGCCGGCGGCCCGCACCAGCGCGAGCGCCGCGAACACGTCGAGATCCGCCTTCGGGACGCGGTACCGCGCGCCCAGCCACTCGGAGGCGAACGCGGCCGACACCGTCGGCACTAGGCCGAGCCGCACCAGCCCCTGCGCCAGGTGCGGTCGGCCGATGCTGCCACCCCCGGCCGCGGCGAGGATCTCGTCCCAGTCCAGGTCGATGCCGTCGGCACGGAGCAGGTCGACCATCCGCCGGGCCCGCGACTCCCGCGAGTCGCGCACCCGCGCGAGTTCGGTCGTCAGCTCCGGATGGGCCGGGTCGAAGAGGTAGGCGAGCATGTGCAGCCCGATCGACGGTTCCGTGCCGAACCAGCGGCAGGACAGCTCGGCGCCCGGCACCAGCGTCAGGCCGGACGGCAGAACCGCTTCCGCTTCCGCCCAGCCGGCGGACGTGTCGTGATCGGTGAGCGCCACCACGTCCAGCCCGCTCGCGGCGGCGGCCCGGACCAGGTCGGCCGGGGGCAGCGTGCCGTCGCTCGCCGTGGAGTGGGTGTGCAGGTCGATGCGCACCCGCTCGACGTTACTGGTTGACGATCACCGAGTGGACGGGGAGCTTGTACTCGACGGCCCTGCTGCTGGCCAGCGGCGCGAGCACCATCAGCCCGCTCGACGTGTGGACCGCGATGGTGTCCTGGTCGAGCCAGGTGGCGTCACGCCCGACCCAGGTGACCCCGTTCCACGGGACCACCATGCCGGTGCGCCAGTCGTCGGTCAGGTCGATCATCTGCGCCTGCCGCTCGTCGGCGACCACCAGCCACCGCCCACCGGGCGACACCCAGCCGTTGCTCGGCCGCCTGTCGAGATACCGGCAGTCGGCATCGCTGGACTTCAGCGTCTCGGCCGGCACCAGCGCGAGACACACCCGCTTCTTCGCGGTGTACCGCGCGGTGACCAGTTCGTTGCCCCGGGCCCGGGCGCCGTAGACCGCGAAGAGGTCGGCCCAGGTCGGCTGGTAATCACCCCGGTCCGGGAACCATAGGTCGTGCCTGCTGGGCACACCGGACGCGGTGTCGGCGAGCACCACGGCGTCGCCGACGAAGGCGACGGGACCACCGAACGCCGGCCTGTCGGTCTGCAGCTTCACGGCCGGATACGGCTTGTCCTGGCCGGCGAACACGCTCTCCTGGTAACGCATCGTCGAGCCGTCCAGCCAGGCGAGGCGCCCGCTTCCGTCGCCGGCCACCGCCACCGAGCGGACGCCGTCGAGCAGCACCGTCTGGTCGCCGGTGCGCTCCTGCACGTACCAGGCGCGCTGCTTCTCGTAGGCCTGGCGCTCCACGACGACGAAGCCCTCCGGCACCCGCTGCACCTTCGTGACCTGGGTCGCGAGCAGCCGCAGCGACTTGCCGTTGCGCAGGAAGAGTTGGCTGTCGCTGACGTAGTCGACGGGCATGTCGGGAATCGCCGGCGGCTCCGGCGACGACACGGCCGCCACGTACTCGCCGGGCGTCGCCAGGTCGTACCCGTCGGACGGGTGCAGCGGCCGGATCGGTTCGCGGATCGTCAGCACCGACGCCGCGAGCACCGCGCAGATCACGACGGCGGCCGCGCCGGTCAGCCGGAACCGGCGCTGCAGGCGCGCGGCGGCGATGGCCCGACCAGCGAGGTCGCCCATCTCCGGAGCCGGTGCGTTCGCCCGGGCGGCGAGCGCGCGGCTCAGCGCGTCTTCGAGTGCGGTCAACGCGCCCCGCCCTCGACATTGCCGGTTTCAAGCCGGGACCGCTTGACCGCGGGCTCCGCTTCGCTGCACCCGCTGGCGGCCCCGACGAGTGCGGCTTCGGCCAGCCGCGATCCGCGGATCGCCGGCTCGACGCCCTCCTCGGCCAGCCGGCGACGCAGCGTCGCGATGGCGCGGGCCGTCTGACTCTTCACGGTGCCGACGGATATCTCGAGCAGCCGGGCCGTCTCGCTCTCCGTCAGGTCTTCGTAGAAGCGCAGCACCAGCACGGCCCGCTGCCGGGGCGGCAGGTTCAGCACGAACCGCCAGAGCAGGTCGCGCTCGGCGCGCTCGTCGGCACCGTCGGGGCCGCTGAACTCGGGCAGGTTGCCGGTGGGCCGCTCGCCGTGCCAGCGCCGCCGCCACCAGCTCGTCGCGGTGGTGACCAGGACCCGCCGCGCGTACGGCTCGACCGCCTCGATCGTGCCGAGCCGACGCCAGGCCAGGTAGGTCTTCGTGAGCGAGGTCTGCAGAAGGTCTTCGGCGTTCGCCCAGTCGCCGGTCAACAGGTATGCGGTGCGTAGGAGGGCCGCCGATCGGCTGGCCACGAAGTCGCGGAACAGTTCGTCGATCCGATCCGGCACCCCGACCCCTCCCCCGCACCACCACGCCCATGTATCAGACGCCGCAGGGGGCCGGTTCGGTTGTCACTCATCGTGAATCGGGCACGGATTTTCGACAAGTCGGCACGATCTGTCACGTACCGTCATCGATCACTGCGCTCTGTTCGCCGGCGAGCCGGGCCTCGACGGCCTCCGGCTCGTACATCTCCTCGACGATGCGCAGGTACAGGTCGTTCGGGCTGGGCAGGTACGGGATGCTACGCAGGGCCTGGTCCTGACCGGCGGACTCGAGCTCGAACGTGCCGTAGCTCAGCAGCCGGCCGAGCGCGCTCTGCACGTATTTCATGTCGGTGACCCGCTGCAGCGGCATCATCGCGACGTTGCGGCTGATCACGCCCGACACCACCATGACCCGCTTGTTCGTCAGGATGAACCGGTCGTACCACCAGTCGACGATCCGCACGGCCACCCACACGATCACGCCGATCCACGCGATCACCAGGATGCCCGAGATCTCGTCGGCGGCGTTGACGCGGGCCAGGTAGCCGGCCAGCAGGCCGACGCCGATGGTCACCAGCACCGCGATGCCGATCTCCTTGAACAGCGCGATCGGATGCCGGCGCCACTCGCCGCGGAACTTCTCGGTGGCGAAGATGTAGCGCTGCACGAGCCGGCTCGCCTCGTCTTCGAGCGGCACCACACGCCGGCTGGTGACGAGCGGGGCGGGGGCGCCGCGCAGACCGCCGAGATCCTCCTCGGTAATCGGCTCGCCGAAGACGAAGGAGGCTCCCACCGTCGATGGTGTGGCGTACCGGGTGCGGCGGTCGAAGTCGTCCGGAAATTCCTGGATCACGGTGTCGTCATCGGCGAATGACGCTTCGTGGTTACGATAGCCACCGCCGCCAGCCGCAATCAGCTCGTCGTCGTCGAGCGGACCGTGCGCGGGCGTCTCGTCGTCGACCCGGTCGCCGGGATCGCGGTGCGCGCCCCGGCGCGGGCTGGGCCGCGGCCTGTCGCGCGGGCGCTCCTGCGCGTCGTCGACCTCGTCGACGAACGGGGTGGGCTCGTCCAGGAAGGGGTCGTCGCGCTCGGCAACCGGATCACCAGGACCGCCCGGATCATCCGGATCTGCATCGCGCGGCTCGGCGGCGTGGCGGCCGGGTTCGGCGTCGTTGCGCGCCCGTGGAATCGGCTCTGTGTCACGGTCGGGCCAGTGGTGTTCCTCGCCCCCGCCACGCGGACCCTGGTCAGTCATTGTTCAGCTGATGAGGCTCGTGAAGAAGTCGGTGAACCCATCGGCCAGGTCCGCGAGCCCGCTGCCGATCGACTTCGCGACCTGGGCGGCTGACTCGGGCCGGTACGCGACGAAGAAGACCAGGAACGCGATGCTGCCCCAGGTGAGGATCTTCTTGACCATGCCGGTCCCATCCCTCCCCACGGCGACGCTTGTACCACCGCGGACACTCAGAGTATCAGTCAGGCGCCTTTGGGTGAATTGTGCTCGCTATATGCCACCGGGAAGTTGAATCCCGGTCGCGTAGATCTACACCGCCCCGTGAAGATACGGCGACGGCGCGCCGTACACCAGTTGCCCAGGCAGCGTGTCGACGAGGTCAACGAGGGTCAGATCCTCCGCGAGCAGATAGCCGGCACCGACCGGCCAGGCGACCAGATACAACCAGCATCCCTTGGCTTCGCCGACATGGGCGCACCTGTCGTCCGCCGATTTGACCGCCCACAGCGACGCCGGCCACCCGGCCGCCTTGACCTTCGCGTGCGGCGTGCCGCCGAGTTCGGACTCCACGAACGGACCGGGGTCGAGGCCGGGGATGCCGGCGAGCCGGGTGCCGAGGCCCACGCCGGGTTCCTCGGCGATGAGGAGGAGGTCGGCCGGGCCGCCGTGCAACGGGGCCGGGCCACTGCAGGCCACGACGCTGGCGCGCACGCCCTGCCTGTCGTCGCCCACCCAGCCGACGCCGGTGAGCATCCACCCGGGCGGCAACGGCCACGGGCACCACAGCGGGACGCCGTCGCCCATCCTGTGCCGGACCGTCTCGAGGATGTCGGGTCCGATGTGGAGGGGCACGTGCAGCGGGAGCACAGCACCGTCGACGTCACACCGCCATTCGGTGTGCATCATGTCGGGCGGCCGCACCTGGCCGCCGCAGCGTGGACAGCTCACCGACACGCCCATTTCATTACGGTGCGTCGCCGAACCGCTGCTCGTCAAGCTACTCCGGCGGATCCGCGTATTCCTGGATCCAGGCGTGCATGGCGATTCCGCTCGCCACACCGGCGTTGATCGATCGGGTGGATCCGTACTGCGCGATGGAGTACAGCGCGGCGCACGCCGTCCGGGCCGCCGCGGACAGGCCGGGGCCCTCCTGGCCGAAGAGCAGCAGGCAGCGGCGCGGCAGGGCGTGCCTCTCCAGCGGTCGCGAGCCCGGCAGGTTGTCGATCCCGACGATCGGCAGGCCCTCGGCGGCGGCGAAGGCGGCGAGGTCGGCGATCGTCTCGTGGTGCCGCACGTGCTGATAGCGGTCGGTGACCATGGCGCCGCGCCGGTTCCACCGCCGCTTGCCGACGATGTGCACCTCGCGGGCCAGGAACGCGTTCGCCGTGCGCACAACGGTTCCGATGTTGAGGTCGTGCTGCCAGTTCTCGATCGCCACGTGGAAGTCGTGGCGCCGGGTGTCGAGGTCGGCCACGATGGCGTCGCGGTGCCAGTAGCGGTACCTGTCGACGACGTTGCGCCGGTCGCCGTCGGCAAGGAGTTCAGGGTCGTAGCGCTCGTCGGTCGGCCACTCGCCCGGCCACGGGCCAACGCCAACCTCGACCTCGTCGTCCACGGTCAGGCACGGTAGCCGGGTGGAAGGCCGGCCGGATGAGCGCCCCGATGCAAGCCCACCCGACCGGCGCTCGTACCGCTCAGCCGGCCAGCGCCCGCCCGTACTCGTCGAGCAGGCGAACCGGGGCCGCGCCGATCGGGTCGACGGGTTCGGCGCTCGCCAGCGCCGCGACGCCGATGCGACGCACCCAGCGCCGGTACTCCTCCGCGTCGGCGGACGGGACGCGGTGCGCCAGCACATAACCGGCCACCGCGCACTCGGCCCGCACGGCATCGGGGCGGGGAGGTTCGGGGCCGTCGGGCGGGTCGTCGCTGGCGAAGATCGTCGTCGCCACCTCGCGGGTCAGCGCGGCGCCGGCCCGGGACGGCGACCGGGCCGCGGCGATCTCGGCGAGGCCGGCGAGCGCCGCGCCCATCGTGGGAGTTTCGGTCCGGGCGGCGAGCACCGCCGCGAGCACCCTGGACGGCAGTCGCACCAGCAGGGACCAGTCCCGGCCCGCCAGGGACGCGGCGTACCCCGGCCGGACACCGGCGCTGGTAGACGTGGGCTGGCTCCCCATGGCGACCTCCCTCGAGGAGCATATGCCCGTTATCCGAAGGAAGTCCGCGTCTCCAGTGAACCGCTACCCGCGCGGCTCCGGGAAACTCGGCTGCTCCGGGCCGGCGAACTCCTTCTTGGGCACCATGACGCGCCGCCGGAACACGCAGATCAGCGTGCCGTCCTGCTTGTAGCCCTTGGTCTCGACGGTCACGATGCCGCGATCCGGCCTGGAGCCGGACTCCCTGACCTCCAGCACGGTGGTCTGGCCGTAGATGGTGTCGCCGTGGAAGGTGGGCGCGACGTGCCGCAGCGACTCCACCTCGAGGTTCGCGATCGCCCTGCCGGAGACGTCGGCCACGGACATTCCCAGGAGGATGGAGTACACGTAGTTGCCGACGACGACGTTCCTCTTGAACTGCGTGGACGTCTCCGCGTAGTGGGCATCGAGATGCAGCGGGTGGTGGTTCATCGTGAGGAGGCAGAACAGATGATCGTCGGCCTCGGTCACCGTCTTGCCGGGCCAGTGGCGGTAGACGGCCCCGACCTCGAACTCCTCGAAGTATCGCCCGAACTGCATGAGCGGACGTTACCCGACGGTAGACGCAATGAGCGGCGGGGCCCTCCCCGGCACCCGCCGCCCACGCTCTGTTAGCGACCATTCTGGACGGCCGGCGACGCTACGTGAAGAGACGCGCGTCACAGTTATCAAAGAGAGATCCGAGCCTCCGTGTGGGACCGCTCCCACGTCACCGCGCAGTGCTGCCGAGCCGATTACATTGCGTAGTCCAAATGACCCAGGACACGACACACTGCGTATACGAGCGTTAAGGTGCCGCGCATGGCTGATGCCGTCGAGACGGGGGCCGACCCCCGGGACGCTCCCCCGGAGCGGCTGGGTCGGCGCGGCCTCACCGCGCGGCTGGTGGCTACCGCCGTGGGTCTCGCCCTGCTGCTGGGCGGCACGCTCGTCGGCACCGACGACGACTTTCCGTTCGGCCCGTTCCGGATGTTCGCCACCACCGACAAGTGGAGCGCGCCGATCTCGATCGCCCGCGCCGAGGTCACCGACGCCGCCGGCCACACCGTCGAGTTGACGCCCGGCAACAGCGGGGTGCGCCGGGCCGAGGTCGAGGGACAACTCGCCCGGTTCCGCGCGGAACCCCGCCTGCTGACCGGTCTTGCCGACGCCTACCGCGCCCACAACCCGGACAGGCCGGCGCCCCGCTCGGTGGCGGTCGTGCTGCGCCATCACCAGATCAGCCGGTCCGGGCCGACCGGCCGTTACTCGGATGAGGTGGTGGCCACGTGGACAGTCTCGTGAGGTGGCTGACCGAGCCCGTGCCGAAGGGGCGGATCGCGGCGTTCCGGACCGTCGTCTACCTGTTCGTCGCCGCCGACATCACCATCTTCACCGGGTGGGTGCGGGCGCACGCCGGCATTCCCGGCGACCTGTACCGGCCGCTGTTCGTCGCCCGGATTCTGCACCTGCCGGTGCCCACCCGCGCCCTCGTCCTCGCGATCTTCTGGACACTGCTGATCGCGGCGCTGGCGGCGGCCAGCGGCCGCGCCCACCGACTGCTCGGCTGGACCGTCTTCCTGCTCTACCTCGAGTGGATGATCATCGCGATGAGTTACGGCAAGGTCGACCACGACCGGTTCGGCCTGCTCGTAGCGCTGGCCACGCTGCCCACGGCGGGGGCGGCACGGCACGGCGACCGGACGTTGACGGAGCGCGGTGGCTGGGCGCTGCGGATGACGCAGTTCGGCGTGGTCGCGACGTACTTCCTTGCGGCGTGGGCCAAGCTGCGCTTCGGCGGCATCGGCTGGCTGACCGGCGCGACGCTGACCAGGGCCGTCGTGCGGCGCGGCACCTGGTTCGCCGACCAACTGGTGCAGGTGCCGAACCTGATGGTGGTCAGCCAGTTCGGGATCATGGCGTTCGAGCTGCTCAGTCCGGTGCTGCTGGTGCTGCCGCGCAAGTGGCAACTGCGCGCGATCGCGGCCTGTTACGGCTTCCACGTCATGGTGATGGCGACGATCACCATCTCGTTCCTGCCCCACCAGGTGGCGATGACCAGCTTCCTCCCGCTGGAGAAGGTGCGTCCCGTCGAGTGGGTCCGGGCCCGTTCGTCACACCTGGCGGGGTGGCAGCGCGCAGGCCGCGGTGCCGCCGGGGAGGCGGTGGCGGTTGCGGGCCACCCAGCGGTACACGGGCCAGCCGAGCGCGACGACCGGCCGCAGGGCGAGTAGCGCACCCACCGGTCGCCACACCGCACGCGTGCTGGAGCGCAGCAACCGGGCGATCGCAGCGGGGCCGGCCAGCACCGGCCGGCCAGGCTCGATCCACTGGACGGCGTCGCTCGCCTCGTCCCGCCCGACCCCGAGTGCCGGCAGGTCGGCGAACTGCCACGGGGTGATCGTCGCCCGGGTGGGTATGAACCGCTCGATGAAGCGCACGCACGACGAGCAGAACGCGCAGTCGCCGTCGTAGAGGAAGGTCGCGGTCACCCGCCCATTCTTCCGCAGAACCCCCGCGGAAACCGCGCCGAACTGGAGTGAGGCGGCGCACCCGTGGGAATGCGGACAGTCGTCGGGTGGTTCCACCGCATGGAACCGCCAACACGAAACCGGAGATAACACATGGCAACCGTGCCCGTCACCGCCGAGAACTTCGCCGACACGGTCAGCGGCGAGGGGATCACCCTGATCGATTTCTGGGCGACGTGGTGCCCGCCGTGCCGCGCGTTCGCACCGGTCTTCGAGCGGGCGTCCGAGAAGCACGGGGATATCACGTTCGCGAAGGTCGACACCGACGCCGAGCAGCTGCTCGCCGCCGAGTTCGAGATCCGTTCGATTCCGACGATCATGGCCGTCCGCGATGGCATCGTCGTCTTCTCGCAGCCGGGCGCGCTGCCCGAGCGGGCGCTCGAGTCCCTGATCGAGCAGGTCCGCGCCCTGGACATGGACGAGGTCCGGGCCAAGGCCGAGTCGGCCGCAAAGTAGTCGTGTAGTCACAGAGAATTCGGACGGCGCGCGACCAGCACCAACGAGGTGTGGGCGGGCGTCGCCCGCCCACACCGACTTTGGTCTCGCCCAATTCGAGCGCCGCGCCACATTGCGCGCTCGTCGTACACGTGTTCGAATACCCCGGTGCGTTGGGATCAGTTGCTGCTCGCTCCTCCCCCGGGCGACCAGCCGGACGAGGGCGAGCGACAGTCCACTCCCCTGCCGCTCGCCCTCCCCAACGCCACTGTGCGTACGTTCGACACCCCCGAGTTCCGCGGAATGACCTTCTACGAGGTGCGGGCCCGCTCGATCATCAACCGGGTGCCGGCGTCCTCGCGGATGTTCTTCGAGTGGACTGTCAACCCGTACCGCGGGTGCACGCACGCGTGCGTCTACTGCTTCGCCCGCAACACCCACACCTACCTCGACCTCGACGCGGGCCACGACTTCGACTCCAAGGTGGTCGTCAAGGTCAACGCGCCGCAGCTGCTGCGCCGCGAGCTGGCCGCACCGAAGTGGGGCGGCGCCCACATCGCGATGGGCACGAACGTCGACTGCTACCAGCGCGCCGAGGGCCGCTACCGGCTGATGCCCGGCATCCTCACCGCCCTGCGCGACTTCGGTAACCCGTTCTCCATCCTCACCAAGGGCACGCTGATCCTGCGCGACCTCGACCTGCTCGTCGACGCGTCCCGCCACACGACGGTGGGGCTCGCGATGTCGGTGGGCTGCGTCGACGAGGCGCTCTGGCGTGCCGTCGAGCCCGGCACCCCGAGCCCGCGGCGCCGGCTCGACGCGGTCGCCAAGCTGAGCGACAAGGGCTTCGACGTCGGCGTCCTGATGGCGCCGATCCTGCCCGGCATCAGCGACACCGACGACCTCATCGACGCCACGGTCCGGGCGATCGTGGCGGCCGGCGCCGCCAGCGTCACGCCGCTCGCGCTGCACCTGCGCCCCGGCGCCCGCGAGTGGTACCTCGGCTGGTTGGGCCGGCACCGGCCCGACCTCCTGCCGCGCTACCGGGAGCTGTACGCGCGGGGGTCGTACCTCGCCGCCGCGTACCAGAAGGACCTGTCCGAACGCGTTCAGCGGGCCGCCCGCCGGTACGGGCTCCCGCCCAAGGGCAGCCGCCAGGCGCGCGCTCCCGAACCGGTGCGGGAACCACTCCCGACTCACACCCAGCTAACCCTGCTGTGACCCGCCGCCGCACCGACGAGGAAGACATGTCGCCACAGCCGCGCCCGACGGGCAGCGCCGGGGTCTGCGTCGAAGTCGCAGCGGCCCCGCGCCGTTATGCCGACGTCGGCGAGGTCATCGACGACCGCGCCGTGTGGACCGCGTTCCAGCCGATCGTGCGGCTGGACTCCCGCGAGGTGGTCGGCTACGAGGCGCTCAGCCGCGGCCCGGCCGGCACCGTGTGGCAGGACCCGATCGCGATGTTCGACGCGGCCCGTGCGATCGGCCGCTCCGGCGAGCTCGACTGGATCTGCCGCGCCCGGGCGCACCAGGCGGCCACCGGCGCCGGCCTGCACCACGACCTCGCGCTGTTCGTCAACGTCGAACCGTCGACGCTGCGCGAGCCGTGCCCGCGCGACCTGCTGCCGGCGTTCAACCGCACGCACGCGCGGGTCGTCATGGAACTCACCGAGCGCGACCTCGCCGCCGACCCGGCCGCGCTGCTGATGGCCGCCGCCGGCCACCGGGCCGCCGGGCACGGCCTCGCCCTCGACGACGTGGGCGCCGAGCCGGCGTCGCTGGCGCTGATGCCGTTCGTCGACCCGGACGTCGTCAAGCTGGACATGCGCCTGCTGCACCGGCCCGACCTGCCGCAGACCGCGCAGGTGGTCAACGCGGTGGTGGCGCACGCCGAGCGCACGGGCGCGCTGATCGTGGCCGAGGGCATCGAGCGCGAACACCACCTCGCCCGAGCCCGGTCGATGGGGGCCACCCTCGGCCAGGGCTGGCTGCTCGGGCACCCGGGGCAGCTTCCGCACACAGGGAACGCCGGCTCACGCCGTCCGATCGAATCCCTGGCGACGGCGCCCGCCGTCGCCGCGGACGGTGCCCACGGCCGGACGCCGTTCGAGATCGTGGCCGCGACCCGCCCGGCCGGCCGGACCACCAAGCGGGCCCTGCTCACCACCACCCGCTACCTGGAGTCCAAGGTGGCCGACACCGCCGATCCGCCCGTGCTGCTCGCCTGCTTCCAGGACGCCGGGCGGTTCACCCCGGCGACCGCGCACCGGTACGCGCTGCTGGCCAAGGACTCCCCGTTCGTGGCGGCGTTCGGCACCGGCTTCGCCGCCGATCCGGCGCCCGGCGTGCGCGGCGCGGCGATCGACCCCGGCGACCGCCTGGGCCAGGAGTGGAACGTCGTGGTGGTCGGGCCGTACTTCAGCGCCGCGCTCGTCGCGCGGGACCTCGGCGACGACGGCGCCGACCGGCACCGGCGGTTCGAGTACGCGCTGACCTACGAGCGTCCCGTTGTGATCGAGACCGCTCGCGCCCTGCTGCGCCGCCTCGGCCCGGCGGCATAACCTGGACGGGTGAGAAGCCCCCGCGACATCCTCTGTGACGCGTTGACGATTGCGGTCGTCGGGGCGTCCCGGTATCCGGAGAAGGCCGCCCATTCGGTGCCGTACCAGCTGCTCAAGCACGGCTGGCGGGTGATTCCGGTGAACCCGAACGTCGAGGAGCTGTGGGGCGAGCGGTGCTACCCGGTACTGGCCGAGATACCGGAGCCGGTCGATCTGGTGAACGTGTTCCGGCCGTCGGAGGACGCGACCGACGTCGTGCGCCAGGCCATCGAGATCGGCGCCCGGGCGGTGTGGTTGCAGCAGGGCATCGTGTCGCCGCAGGGCCGCAAGATGGCCGAGACCGCAGGCATCGACTACGTCGAAGACCAGTGCACGGCGGTCGTGCGGGCCGCCTACGCGTTGACCCGCCTCACCTGATCCCGTACTCGCGCATCAGGCCGCGGCTGATGATCGTCTTCTGGATCTCGCTCGTGCCCTCGCCGATGAGCAGGAACGGCGCCTCGCGCATCAGCCGCTCGACCTCGTACTCCTTGGAGTAGCCGTACCCGCCGTGGATGCGGAACGACTCCTGCACCACCTCGGCGCAGTACTCGCTCGCCAGCAGCTTGGCCATGCCCGCCTCGACGTCGTTGCGCTGGCCGGCGTCCTTGAGCCGGGCCGCGTTGACCATCAGTGCGTGGGCAGCCTCGATCTTGGTCGCCATCTCGGCGAGCTTGAACGCGATCGCCTGGTGCTTGTACAGCGGCTGCCCGAAGGTCTGCCGCTGCTGCGCGTACGCGACAGCCAGTTCGAACGCGCGCAGCGAGATCCCGCACGCGCGCGCCGCGACGTTGACGCGGCCGACCTCGATGCCGTCCATCATCTGGTAGAAGCCGCGCCCGGGCGCGTCGCCGAGCACGGCATCCCGCCCGAGCCGGAGCCCGTCCATGACCATCTCGGTGGTCGCCATGCCCTTGTAACACATCTTCTCGATGCGTCCGGGGATGGTCAGGCCGGGAGCGGTTTCGCCGAAGCCGGGGTCCTTCGCCACCAGGAACGTGGTCATGTTGCCGTAGACGGAGTCGGCGCCCTCGTCGGTCTTCATGAGGGTGGCGACGAGGCCGGAGTAGGCACCGTTGGTGAGCCACATCTTCTGGCCGGTGAGCAGGTAGCCGTCGCCGTCGCGTTCGGCCTTGCTGCGGATCGCGCTGACGTCGGACCCGCAGCCCGGCTCGGACATCGAGAACGCGCCGCGCACCTCGCCGGTGGCGAGCCTGGGCAGCCAGTGTGCCTTCTGCTCCGGCGTCCCGTGCCGCGACACCAGGTACGCGACGATGAAGTGGGTGTTCACGATGCCGGAGATCGACATCCAGCCGCGGCTGAGTTCCTCCACCACCAGCGCATAGGTGAGCAGCGACTCGCCCAGGCCGCCGTACTCCTCGGCGATCGTCAGCCCGAACAGGCCCATCTCGCGCATGCCGTCGACGATGTCGGCCGGGTACTCGTCGGCGTGCTCCAGCCGCTGGGCGTGCGGCACGATCTCCTTGGTCACGAACTCCCGGACGGTCTCCAGGATCGCGGTCTGCTCCTCGGAGAGGCCGGGGGTCTGTGCGAGGCGCGCCATGCGGCGATGTTACCGCTCAGTACTGGTACTGAGCCTCCCGCACGCTGTTCCCGCCGTCGATCACGAGCATCTGACCGGTGATGTACGACGCGCTGGGCGAGCACAGGAACGCGATTGTCGCTGCCACCTCGTCGGGCGTGCCGGGCCGCCCCATCGGGGTCCCGTAGCCCTGCTTCAGCTCCACCAGCGTCGACGCGCCGGTGTGGATGATGCCCGGTGCCACCGCGTTGACGGTGATGCCGTCGGCTACCAGTTCCATCGCCAGCGCCCGGGTGAGCCCCACCACACCCGCCTTCGCCGCCGCGTAGCCTGCCTCGGCCGGCAGCGCGTTCACCGGCCCGGCCGTGGCCGCCAGGTTCACGATGCGGCCCCACCCGTGCTCGGTCATCCCGCCGACGAACGCCCGGCTCACCAGGAACGCCGTGCTCAGGTTGCGGTCGATCTCGGTGCGCCACTCCTCGTAGGTGAGCTGGGCGACCGGCCGGACCACCTCCGGGCTGGCCTTGCTCGCCAGGCCGGCGTTGTTCACCAGGATGTCGACGGTGCCGAGCTGTTCGGTGATGGCGTCGGCCAGCGCACCGACCTCGGCCTCGACGGTCAGATCCGCGACGAACCCGGTGACGCCGAGTTCGCCCGCCCGCTCGTGGATGCGCCGCGTGGTCGACACGATGGCGACGTTGGCTCCCATGGCCCGCAGCCGGCGTGCCGTCGCGTAGCCGATGCCGTCGGGGCTGCCGGCGCCGGTCACCAGCGCGGTGCGGCCAGCCAGGCGCTCGGGGAAGGAGTCGCCGAACGGCTCGTCGGCGGTCGCGTCGGCGCCGCCGCCGGGTACGGCGCTACCGGTGGGCACCGAGCGCAGGTTGGGGCGCCTGGTTCGTGGGTCGGAAACCATAGGCTGATCCTGCCTCGCGCGCCGTGCCCGGGCAACGACAACCCGCACACGCAGTGAGACGAGCCGGCCGGGGGTCACGGCGGGTGGCCGGCGCCCGCTACTCTGGCCGGTGCTGGACAGGTCGCACGCAGCCGGGCGCCCACCGGGGGCCGGCGAAGACCTGGCGGCGACACCTTCGACTCGCGCGAGGCAGGACATGTCGTACCCGCAGCAGCCGGGCAACTGGTCGGATCAGTCGTGGCCGAACCCGAACCAGCAGTACTCCGACCCAGGCGCCTACGGGGGCTACCCCGGCTACCCGGCTTCGGCCACCCCGGCCAGCCCCGGATACGGGTACGGCTACAACTACGCCCAGCCCATGCCCGCCACCCGGCACACCAACGGTCTCGCGATCGCGGCGATGGTGGTGTCCCTGGCCAGCATCGTCACCTGCGGCTACGCGGCCATCGTCGGCGCAATCATGGGGCACGTCGCGCGGCGGCAGATCCGCGAGCGCGGCGAAGAGGGCGACGGCATGGCGCTCACCGGCGTGATCGTCGGCTGGATCGTGTTCAGCCTCGCGATCCTCGGCACGCTGGCCTACCTGATCTTCTTCGTCTGGCTGGTCAACACCGCGAACGACTACGAGGACCCGTACCAGTACTCCACGTACTTCCTGCACCTGTTCGGGAAGTAGGCGCTAGGGCTCGAAGCGCGACGTGCGGGTGAGCCCCGCCGCCCGTCCCTTCGCCGCGATCACCAGCGCCATCTTGCGGGACGCCTCGTCGATCATCTCGTCGCCGAGCATCACGGCGCCGAGCCTGCCGCCGGCCTCCGAGGTGGAGTGCTCGTAGGCGTCGAGGATCAGTTCGGCGTGGTCGTAGTCGGCCTGCGAGGGTGCGTACACCTCGTTCGCGGCGTCGATCTGGCCCGGGTGCAGCACCCACTTGCCGTCGAAGCCGAGCGCCGCCGAACGCCTGGCCACCTCGCGGAAGCCGTCGACGTCGCGGATCTGCAGGAACGGCCCGTCGATGGCCTGCAGGTCGTGCATGCGGGCGGCCATCAGGATGCGCATCAGGATGTAGTGGTACGGATCACCTGGATAGTCCGGGATCAGCGCGCCGACGGTCAGCGACCGCATGTTGATGGACGCCATGAAGTCGGCCGGGCCGAAGATGATCGTCTCGATGCGCGGCGACGCGGCCGCGATCGAGTCGACGTTCACCAGGCCGGCCGCGTTCTCGATCTGCGCCTCGATGCCGATGCGGCCCACCTCGAGGCCGAGCGTCTTCTCGATCTGGGTGAGCGTGAGGTCCAGCCACTGAACCTGGCCCGCGTTCTGCACCTTGGGCAGCATCACGCAGTCGAGGTTCGCCCCGGCGCCCTCGACGACCTCGACGACGTCGCGGTAGGTCCACTCGGTGGTCAGGTCGTTGACCCGCACGACGCGCGTCTTGCCGGCCCAGTCGCCGTCGTTGAGCGCCGCGACGATGTTCTTGCGCGCCTCCGGCTTGGCCAGCGGGGCGACGGCGTCCTCCAGGTCGAGAAACACCTGGTCGGCCGGGAGGCCCTGCGCCTTGCTGAGCATCTTGACGCTGGAACCCGGCACGGCGAGGCACGAGCGGCGGGCGCGCATCGACATGGGCTGTCTCCAAGGCGGTTTCGGCCGGCAGGTGAGCCGAGGGTAGCCTCAGCCGCGTGGCTGGGGCTGTGCGGGATCTCACTGGGCAGGTCGTCGTCGTCACGGGAGCCAGCTCGGGCATCGGCCTCGCCGCGGCGACGGCGTTCGCGGCGCGCGGCGCCGGGGTCGTGCTCGTCGGGCGGACCAAGGAACGGCTCACCGAGGCGGTCGAACAGGTCGCGGCGGCGGGCGGGCCGCGGCCGCTGTACTACGAGGCCGACTTCAGCCGGCTCGACGACGTGCACCTCCTCGGCGACCAGTTGCGGCAACGGCTGCGCCGGGTGAACGTGCTCGTCAGCAACGCCGGGCTGGCCGTGCTGCGCAAACACACCACAGTGGACGGTCACGAGCTGACGGTGCAGGTGAACCACCTGGCCGGCTTCCTGCTGGCGCACCTGATCCGGGAGCAGTTGCGGGGCGGGCGGCTGGTGGTCACCGCGTCCGAGGCGCACCGCTCCCACGGCATCGACCCGGCCGACCTGTCGGCGAACTCCGGATGGAACGCCTACGGGGCGAGCAAGTCGGCCAACATCCTGTTCGCGATCGAGGCGAACCGCCGCTGGCCCGACATCCGCGCGGCGAGCTTCCACCCGGGTGTGGTGCGCACGCGGCTGGGCGCCGGCACCGCGATGTCGCCCTTCTTCCGCTGGAACCCGCTGCTGACCACGGCCGAGAAGGGCGCCGACACGATGACCTGGTTGGCGACGGCACCCGCGAACGAGATCCAGCCGGGCGGCTACTACGTCAAGCGGAAGCCGAAGACGCCGGCGGCACACGCCTGCGATCCGCAGACGGCGGCGCGCCTCTGGGACGCCAGCCTGGTCGCGACGGGTCTGGTCTGGGGTCAGCCCTGACGCTGCGCGATCTTGGAAGTTCGGGGCTCGTTCCGAGCCCGAACTTCCAAGGACGCGGGGAGGCTAGTGGCGGCGGACCCGGTGCAACCTGAACGGGAGCCGTGCCGGGCGGGCGGCTGGTGTCGGACGGGGCGGCTCGGCCAGCGAGCCGGCGGGCAGGTCCGCCCCGGCGACCACCGCACCGTCGCCCGGCCGCAGCGCGTACAGCACGTTTCCGGCCGCCCAGCGCGCCACCACCTCCTCGGCGCCGCCGCTGGCGTTCAGCCGCTTGCCGGCCAGTTGCGGCGCGACCCTCTCCCACTCCTCGGACCCGGGCGCCACCCGCGCGACGGCCGCCGGCCAGGACACCACCCGGCCACCGTGGTCACCTCGCAGGGTGACCACGACGCCGCTGGTCAGCTCACCGAGATCCTGCTCGCCCGGACCGCTGATCGCGTAGAGAGCGTCGTCGAACCAGGCGCACCAGGCGGCCCGGCCGTCCAGCCAGGCTATCGACGCCTTCTTCGCGACCTCGTCCACCAGCGGGTGACCCATGCGGGTCATCGTTGCACGCGGAATCACAAAGCCGGGCGCGGGGCGGGATCGCGGTACTCGACCGTCGTGTAGCGCGACGCCGTCAGGTCCGCCGGCCACTCCGTCTCGGGCCAGCCGCCCTTGGCGAGCAGCGCGGCGGTGAACCGAGCCGGCTCGGGAAGCTTCGCCCACACCGCCGGCAGGAACGTGGCCCGCCGCTTGCCGTCGGTGATGAGCACACCGTCGACGCCGGGGCGAAGCGCCGCCAGGAACTCCTCGCGGGTGGCCGCCGGCAGCGGGCCGCCGGGCGTCAGCACCGCCACCTTCACGTCGAGGTTCGGCCACTCCGCGGCGACCACCGGCGGCATCCGGGGATCGCGCATCGCGCGCTGGGCGTTACGGATCACGTCCAGGTACAGCGGGCGGGCGGCCTCGATCGTGCCTATGCAGCCGCGCAGCCGACCCGCCGCTTCCAGGGTCACGAACGACGCCCCGACCGCGGTGAGCGCCGGGCGCTGCGGAACCGCGTCGGGCACCGGGCGCTCGGCCAGCCGCGCACCCACGACGGCCGCCGCGAGCCGGGCCAGGGCGGTGCCGTCCGCGGATTCGACCGAAGCAGTCACTCCGGGCACCTCCGATCGCGTCAGATTGCGATCAGGCCCCAATTCTCGCGCTACAGCAATCAAGATCGCTATTGGGTCGCTGCCGCAGCCCGTCGACGAGCGGCACCAGGTCGGCGAGCGAGGTGACGATCGGGCCGCGGAACTGGTCGTCGGGCGCGAAACTGAGGTGCTCGGCGAGGTCGGGCGCGGCCAGTCGCACGGCCCGCATGCCCACCGCACGAGCGCCGGTCAGCTCGCGGCTGCCGCCGTCGCCCACGTAGAGGCACTCCCGCGGCGCGACGCGCAGGCGCTCGCACGCGACGTGGTACATCTGCGGATCCGGCTTGCACCGGCCGACCTCCACCGAGAAGACGCGCGCGTCGAGCAGCGGGTGCACGGGCAGGCCGGGCAGCAGCACGGGCAGTTCGTACCAGCAGTCGCTGACCACGGCGGTGCGCAGCCCGCGGTTGCGCAGCGCGCGCAGGACCGGTACGGCTTCCCGCCGCAGCGGCCCGTCGCACGCGATTGCCGCGATCCGCTGGGCCCGGACGAGGCGCAGCGCCTGCCCGGACGGGCTCGCCCCGAGCCGCGCGGCCAGGTGGCGCAGCACATCTATGGGATCGCCCAGCCGGCCGCTCGCCCGCTCGTAGAACGTCTCCGCCATCAGCTTCAGCCACGCGTCCGGATCGCAGCCGAGAGACCGGGCCATCCAGCGGTGGGTCGGACCCTGACGCACCGCGGAGGTCAGGGTGCCGAAGTAGTCGAAGATGACCGCTCGGGGGAAGAACGACGCAGCGTCACTCACAGATTTCGCACCGTACCCAGCGTGACAGCGAACCATGCCACTCAGCGTGTTCATTCATGAACCCAGAGCAACATGGCACGATGAGGCGCCGTGGCGAAGGTCATCCTGGCCCTGTGCGTGGCGGTGCTGAGCGTGTCGTCGTCGGCGCCGCTCATCGCCTACGCCGCCGCGCCGGCCCTGGCCATCGCGTTCTGGCGCAACGCCCTCGCGCTCGGCGTGCTCGGGCCGGCCGCGGCCGTCACCGGCCGCGCCCAGTTGCGCCGCCTGGTGACGACCGACCGCCGCACCCTCTGGGTGTGCGCGCTCGCCGGACTGGCGCTGGCCGTGCACTTCGGCACCTGGGTGCCCAGCGCGAAGCTGACCACCGTGGCGACGGCGACCGCCCTGGTCAACACCACGCCGATCTGGTCGGCGATCATCGCGACGGTCCAGGGCGTCCGGCTGGCGCCGGTGATCTGGATCGGCATCGGCGTGGCCGTCACCGGCGCCGTGTTGGCGACCGGCTCCGACCTCGCCGTCTCGGGGACGGCGTTCGTCGGCGACCTGCTGGCGCTGGCCGGCGGCGTCGCCGCGGCGGCCTACACCGCGTTCGGCGCACGGGCCCGCACCGTGCTCAGCACCACGGTCTACACGACGATCTGCTACTCGGTCTGCGCGGTCGCGCTGCTGGTCACCTGCCTGGTGTCCGGCACGCCGCTGGCCGGCTTTCCCGCCGGCGCCTGGCTGGCGATCGCGGCGATCACCCTGTTCCCCCAGCTCCTCGGGCACAACCTGATCAACTACGCGCTGGAGCGGGTGCCGATGACCACCGTCAACGTGATCCTGCTGCTCGAGGCGCCCGGCGCGGCCGTCCTCGGCTGGCTCTTCCTGGGCCAGCTCCCGCACGCGGGTAGCGTCCCCGGTCTCGTCATCCTCGTCGCCGGGGTCGCCGTCGTGCTCGTGGGAGCGGCGCGCACCGGGCAGGCGACGACGATCGCCGACGCCGGCCAGCCGCCGGCCGGTCAACAACCCGTCACCTAGGCTGTTCGCGTGACGACAGCCACCCGCATCTTCGTGGCCCGCGTCGCCGGAATCCCGGTCTTCGACCCGAACGGCGACCAGGTGGGCCGCGTGCGCGACGCGGTGGCGCGGCCGCGGGCGGCGGGCGTGCCGCGCGTCGTCGGCCTCGTCGCGGAGATGCCGCTGCGCCGGCGGATCTTCATGCCGATCGGCAGGGTGACTGCGATCGAGGCGGAAGCCGTGGCACTCGGCACCGGAACGCTGAACTTGCGCCGGTTCGAGAAGCGGCCCGGTGAGCTGCTCGTGCTCGAGGAACTGCTGGACCGCCGGGTCACGATCGGTCCGGACGCGCGGGCGGCCACCGTCGTCGACGTGGCGATGGAGCAGGACCGCGCCGGCTTCTGGTCGCTGACCCGGGTCGCGGTGCGCGAGTACAGCGGCCGGCTGACCCGCCGCGGGCAGCTCCGGCAGGTGGAGTGGGGCGACGTGCACGGCCTCGTCGGGCAGGGCGACCACCACGGCACGGCCGCGCTGCTCGCCATCCTGCACGACCTGCGCCCGGCCGACCTGGCCAACGCGCTGCAGGACCTCAGCGAGAAACGCCGCTTCGAGGTGGCCGCCGCGTTGGACGACGAGCGCCTCGCCGACGTGCTGGAGGAACTGCCCGAGCACGACCAGATCGAGATCATCGCCGCCCTCGCACCGGAACGCGCCGCCGACATCCTCGAGGAGATGAACCCGGACGACGCGGCGGACCTGCTCGCCGAGTTGCCCGAGCGGGAGCAGGAGGCGCTGCTCGAACTGATGGAACCCGACGAGGCCCAGCCGGTGCGGCAGCTGCTTGCGTACACCGAGGGCACCGCGGGCTCGGTCATGACGTCCGAGCCGATCATCATGGCGCCCGATGCGACGGTCGCCGAGGCGCTGGCCCGCATCCGCGAACCGCAACTGGCGCCGGCCGTGGCGGCGCAGGTGTTCGTCGCGCGGCCGCCGATGGCGACCCCGACCGGTCGTTACCTCGGCGTGGTGTTCTTCCAGCGGTTGCTCCGCGAGCCGCCCTCGGCGCTGCTGGGCGGCGTGATCGACAACGACATCGACCCGTTGTCGACCTCGGCGCCGCTGGGCGAGATCACCCAGCGGCTGGCCACCTACAACCTGGTGGCGATGCCCGTGGTCGACGACAAGGACCGGCTGGTCGGCGCGGTCACCGTCGACGACGTCCTCGACCACCTGCTGCCGCGCGACTGGCGCGACCGGGACAGCGTCGTGGCGTCCCGCGACCTCGGGGTCTCCGATGGCTGACCACCGCCGCCTGGACCAGCCCCGCGACCCCAGCCGCATCACGCTGCCACGCTGGGATCCAGAGGCGTTCGGGCGGCTCTCCGAGGGCATCGCGCGGTTCATGGGCACGGCCCGGTTCCTCGTCTACATGACCGTGTTCATCCTGGCCTGGATCGGCTGGAACACGCTGGCGCCGAAGGGCCTGCGGTTCGACCCGTACACGTTCACGTTCCTGACGCTGATCCTGTCGCTGCAGGCGTCGTACGCGGCGCCGCTGATCCTGCTCGCGCAGAACCGCCAGGCCGACCGGGACCGGTTGACGATGGAGGAGGACCGGCGCCGGGCCGCCGCGCAGAAGGCCGACACGGAGTACCTGGCCCGGGAGATCGCGGCGCTGCGGATCGCGCTGGGCGAGGTGGCGACGCGGGACTTCCTGCGCTCCGAGCTGTCCCGCCTAGCCGAGGAGCTCGACGACGCGGCGCACCGGCGCAGCAAGCTCGACCGCAAGGAGATCCGCAAGGAGGTCAAGAAGGTCGCGGCCGCGGCCGCACCCACCTCCGACGCGGAGGCCGCCGCCGACGGGTACGACGACGACTCCCTGGACAAGCCGCTGCCCCGGACGTAGCCAGCCGGCGTCATTAGTATTGCTGGCATGTCAGCCCCTGCAACGACCCTCGACGACGCCGTCCGAGCCGCCCTCGCCTCGGTGCAGGATCCCGAGATCCGGCGCCCGATCACCGAACTCGGAATGGTGCGCTCGGTGTCGGTCGGGCCGGACGGCGTGGCCCGCATCGGGATTCTGCTCACCGTCGCCGGCTGCCCGCTCAAGGACAAGCTGACCAACGACATCACCGCGGCCGCGAAGACGGTGGCGGGCGTCACCGCCGTCGAGATCGACTTCGGCGCGATGACGACCGAGCAGCGCCAGGCCCTGCAGGCCCAGCTGCGCGCGTCGGGTGGCGGCCACGGGCACGGCCACGGCGGCGCCGAGCCGGTCATCCCGTTCGCGCAGCCCGGCTCGCGCACCCGCGTGTACGCGGTGGCCAGCGGCAAGGGCGGGGTGGGCAAGTCGAGCGTCACCGTCAACCTGGCCGCGGCGCTCGCGCTGCGCGGCCTGTCGGTGGGCGTGGTCGACGCCGACATCTACGGCCACTCGGTGCCCCGGATGCTGGGCGTCGAGGGCGGCCCCACCAAGGTCGAAGACATGATGATGCCGCCGCAGGCGGCGCACGGCATCAAGGTCATCTCGATCGGCATGTTCACGCCCGGCAACGCCGCCGTGGTCTGGCGCGGGCCGATGCTGCACCGCGTGCTCCAGCAGTTCCTCGCCGACGTGTACTGGGGCGACCTCGACGTCCTGCTGCTCGACCTGCCGCCGGGCACCGGCGACATCGCGATCTCGCTGGCGCAACTGCTGCCCAGCGCGGAGATCCTGGTGGTGACCACGCCGCAGCAGGCCGCCGCCGAGGTGGCCGAGCGGGCCGGAGCGGTCGCGCTCCAGACGCATCAGCGCGTGCTCGGTGTGATCGAGAACATGTCCTGGCTGGAACTTCCGGACGGGTCCCGGATGGACGTGTTCGGCGCGGGCGGCGGGCAGGCCGTGGCCGACTCGTTGACCCAGGGCATCGGCGCCCGGGTGCCGCTGCTCGGCCAGATCCCGCTGGAGCCGAAGCTGCGCGAGACGGGCGACGCCGGCACCCCGATCGTGCTGGCGGACCCGGAGTCGGCGGCGGCGAAGGCGCTGATGGCGGTGGCCGACGGGCTGGCCGTGCGGCGGGAGTCGCTGGCCGGTAAGCCGCTGGGCCTGCGCCCCGCCGGCCGCTGACCTCTGCTACCTCCGCGCACTACCTCCGCCTACCTCCGCGCCGATCTTGCAGTTGTGGTGCCAGAACTCGACCTGATTCACGGTAGTTTGGGCGGCACCACAACTGCAAGATCAACGCAAGCTGCTAGGAGGCGTACACCTCCAGTTCGGACAGTTGGCCGGCCGGCCAGCCGGTGTTCGCGGTGAACGTCAGCCGCAGGTAGCGCTGGCTCGTCGCCGTGAACGTGATGGTGACCGTGTTGCCGGTGGCCGGGTTGAACGTGTATCCAGCCGACCCGACGACAGTCGCGTACGAGGACCCGTTGGTGGATCCGAGGACCGACAGCGTCTGCGTCCGGGTCTGCCACGCGGCGGCCGGCGGCAGTTTCAACACCACCCGGCCGACTGTCGCCGCCGCGCCGAGATCCACGGTGATCGACTGCGGGAACGCGCTGTTCGCGCTCTCCCAGTACGAGTTGGCGTTCCCGTCGACGGCGTTGCCCGGCCCGTACACGTCGGCCTGCCCGGTGGCCGTCACCGGTCGGCCGGCCGCCAGGTTCGGATTCGACGGCGGGGTGCCGCCGGCCGCGTACACCTCGAACCCGGACAGCTGCGCCGCCGGCCAGCCGGTGTTCCCGGTGACGGTCAGCCGGACGAACCGCCGGGTACCGGCCGGGAGCGGGATCTCGACGGAGTTCCCCGACGCCGGGTTGAACGTGTAGCCGGCCGATCCCAGGATCGTCGAGTACGCGGACCCGTCGGTGGATCCGAGGACCGAGAGCGTCTGGGTCCGGGTCTGCCACGCGGCGGCCGGCGGCAGTTTCAACACCACCCGGCCGACTGTCGCCGCCGCGCCGAGATCCACGGTGATCGACTGCGGGAACGCGTTGTTCGCGCTCTCCCAGTACGAGTTGGCGTCGGCGTCGACGGCGTTGCCGGCCACGTACGGGCCGTTGGCGCTCGTCGCCGTCACCGGACGGCCGGCCGCGAGGTTGCCGGCCGGGTCGAAGCCGGTGCCGGTCAACCCGACGGTGAGCGGGCTGGCGTTGGAGTTCACAGTCAGTGCCCCCGTGCGGGAGCCCGCCGCGGTCGGCCGGAACGTCACGCTCGCCGTGCACGTCGCGCCGGCGGCGAGCGTCGCCGGGCAGGTGTTGGTCTGCGCGAAGTCGCCGTTCGCCGTCACACCGGAGAGCGCCACCGACGCGGACCCGGTGTTGCGGACCGTCACCTGGCGTGCCCCGCTCGTCGTGCCGACGTTCTGCTGACCGAAGTCCACAGTGGACGGATCGGCGCTCAGCGACCCGGTCGGCGGCTGGCTGCTGGGTGGGGTGCTCGGCGGCGTGCTCGGGCCACCGGTCCAGATCGGGTCCGGCCAGGTGCCGGTGCACACCGGGGTCGGCGTGTACCACCCGGAGTTGCCGGGGCCGAGGGTGATCTGGAAGCCCGACCCGACGCAGTTGTGGATCGGGTTGGACTGCGCGATGCCGGTCGCCCGCACGTTCGTGAACGACGCCTGTCCCGGCGCCTGGACCTGCAACGCGTACGTGCCCGCGCCCTCGATGCGGACGTTGTTGAAGTTGAGCCCGTTCGTCGCGCCCTCGATCCAGTGCAGCGCGGCGTAGGAACTGTCGAGGATGTCGGTGTCGGTCACGTTGATGGTCGCCTGCGTGATGGGTTCGTTGAGGCCGCTGAACCACATCGCGCCGACGCCGAAGCGCCAGTTGTAGTCGTTGTTCCCGTTGCGTATCAACGTGTTCCGGGCGACGGTGATGGTGCCTTTCACCGCAGTGGGTCCGTTCACACCGGGATAGCGGTTGGCGACGTGGATACCGCCGCCGTTGGTCACCGAGTCGGCTGTGACGTTGTCGGTGATTTTGATGTCCTGCCCGCCGTACGTCACGATGTTGTTCGCGAGCACCGTCACGCCGACGGTGTTGAACGTGAACGAGTTGTTGACGTTCGGGACGTCCTGCGCCCACATGGCCAGCCCGTCGTCGCCGGTGTTGCGCACGAACGTGTTCGTCACCGTCGAGTTGGTGACACCCTTGTGGAAGTTCACGCCGTCGGCGGTCTGGTCGAGGATGCGACTGTTGCGGATGGTCAGGTTGTTCATCGGCCCGTCCATCCAGGCGCCGACCTTGGTGTGCTGCATCCACACGTTGTCGATGACCGAGTCGCTCAGCGCGCCGCCGAACGCGTTGACCTGATCGTTGTCGACCCGCTCGCGGATGTCGCCGATGATCGCGAGGTCGCGCACCGTGACGTTGCGGCTGCCGCCCTGTTCGGCCCACTTCCCGTACAGGCCAACGGCTTTCGAGCGATCGGTCGGGTGCCGTCCACTGAGGACGGTGTACCACGGGCCGGCGCCCCGCACGGTCACCTGGTCCAGGACCACGTGGTCGTAGACGATGTAGTTGCCGGCCGGGACCCACACCACGCGGCCCTGCGCGCGTCCCGCGTCGACGGCCTGCTGCAACCGTGCGGTGTTGTCCGTGGCGCCGGTCGGGTCGGCGCCGAAGTCGGCGACGACATCGATGGCGTTCGCCGGCTTGCCGATCTGCTGTATCAGCTCGAAGTCGGCGAGGTCGATCGTGAAGGAGGGCGACTGCGCGGTACTCGTCACCTGCAGTCGCACCTTCGTGCCGGCCGCCGCGGTGCTCGCGAACGTGGCCCGGGCCTCGTCGTAGAAGTGGTGCGGGTTGATGTCGCCCGGGTTGTTGTTGAACGGGTAACCGCCGTAGTACCAGCTGTACTTCGACGTCACCGCGACGGCCTTCGGTGCCTGGCTGCCGACCCGCAGGTCGATCGTCGCGTCCCGGCCGGTGCCGGCGGCGTTGTCCGGCAGGCTGTACCGGAACGTGACGGCGTTCGCCGGAGCGGTGAGCGTGAACTCGACGTACTCGCCGGCGGCGTCGAGGGTCACCGCTTCCCGGCCGGACGCCTCGGACGGCAGCCGGCCGTAGATGCGGTCCGGCCCGATCCTCGTTCCATTGTGGACGGCGCCCTCGGCCTCCTGCTCGACGAACGGCACCGTGGCGCCGCGGCCGGCGATGTCGAACGGGGACAGGCCGGCCGCCGCGGCGGGCGACGATTGGAGGAAGGCGGTGGCGATCGCCGCCGCGGTGAGGGTGAGTGCGGCCGCTGCGGCCGCGAGGGTTCTCGGTGTGACGGACATGTGCGCGCATCCTTTCGGGGGGTGTGGTGCGCGTTGTCGTTTGTTCAGGTCTTGAGCCATACGACCGCGTCGACGGGAAGGCGGCCGTCCTCCAGCGGGATGCTCGCGAGAATCACCTCCTCGTGCGGTGGCAGGTCGATCGGGCGGGTCGACAGGTTGGCGACACAGGCGAAGCCCGGATCGCGGTCAAAGGCGAGTTCCGCGTCCGAGCCTGCTGGCGCTCGCTCCGCTCGTTCTGGGCGCCAACGGATACCGCCGGCGCCCAGCGCGGGATGCGAACGCCGGATCCGCAGGGCGGTGCGGTAGAGGGTCAGCATCGACTCCGGGTCGCCGTCTTCGGCAGCGGCCGTGTACGCGGCCCACGACGGCGGCTGGGGCAGCCACGGGTCGGCCGCCGCGTCGGGCGGCGAGAACCCGAACGGGGGCGCGGTTCCGGCCCACGGGATCGGCACGCGGCAGCCGTCGCGGCCCGGATCCGTGTAGCCGGACCGGCGGTAGAACGGGTCCTGCCGCAGGTGGTTCGGGATCTCCGTCTCCACCTCCGGCAGCCCGAGTTCCTCGCCCTGATAGACGTACACACCGCCGGGCAGCGCCATCGCCAGCAACGCGGCGGCCCGTGCGCGGCGCGTGCCGAGCGCGAGGTCGGTCGGTGCGCCGAAGAGCTTGCCGCCGAAGGCGAACGTCGTGTCGTCCCGCCCGTACCGGGTCACATGGCGGGTGACGTCGTGGTTGGAGAGCACCCAGGTCGCGTTCGCGTCCACCGGCGCATGCGCGGCGAGCGTGGCGTCCACACAGGAGCGCAGGGCGGCGGCGTCCCATGCCGAGCTGAGGAACTGGAAGTTGAAGGCCGTGTGCAGTTCGTCGGGACGCAGGTACGCGGCGAACCGCTCGTGGTCGGGCAGCCAGAGCTCGCCAATCAGCGCGCGGTCGCCCGGATAGGCGTCGGCGACGCGCCGCCAGCCGCGGTAGATCTCGTGGATGCCGTCCCGGTCGGTGTAGCACTCGGGGTGGGCGAGGCCGAAGTCCTTGATGAGCACGGCCGCCGAGTCGATCCGGATTCCGTCGACGCCGCGGTCGAGCCAGAACCGCAGCACGTCCTCGAACTCGGCCCGCACGTCGGGGTTGTGCCAGTCGAAGTCCGGCTGACCGGGGTCGAACAGGTGCAGGTACCACTGTCCATCGTGGACCCTTGTCCAGGCGGGACCGCCGAAGATCGACTCCCAGCCGTTCGGTGGCTGCTCCCCGTCGCCGATCCCGTCACGGAAGACGAACCGCGCGCGTTCCGGCGAGCCGGGGCCGGCGGCGAGCGCCGCCCGGAACCAGGCGTGCTCGGTGGAGCAGTGGTTCGGCACCACATCGATGATCACCCTGATCCCGACGGAGTGCGCCTCCTCGATGAGCTTCTCCGCCTCGGCAAGCGTGCCGAACACCGGGTCGATGGCCCGGTAGTCGGCCACGTCGTAGCCACCGTCGGCCATCGGTGACGGGTACCACGGCGTCACCCACACGGCGTCGACGCCCAGCCGGGCCAGGTACGGCAGGCGCGACCGCAGCCCGGTCAGGTCGCCGATGCCGTCGCCGTTGCCGTCGGCGAAGCTGCGCACGTACACCTGGTAGATGGCCGCACCGGCCCACCATGCCTTTGACGCCACTGGTCTCCTTCGATCATCCCTTGAGGCCGCCGGCCGACAGGCCCGCGAGGATCTGCCGCTGGAAGACGAGAAATACAACGATCATCGGGACGCTGGCGATCGCCAGTCCGGCCATCAGATCCGTGGGCGCCACGAACGCGGTACCCGACAGGCGGGACAGCGCGACGGACAGCGACTGCTTGTCCGGGTCCTGCAGCACCAGCAGCGGCCACAGGAAGTCCTTCCACATCGCGATGATCGCGAAGATCGAGATGACGGCGAGCACCGGCCGGGACAGCGGAAGGACCACACTCCACAGGATCCGCAGCCGCCCGGCGCCATCGATCGCGGCCTGGTCGAGCAGGTCGTCCGGGATCTGGTCGAAGAACCGCTTGAGCACGTAGATGTTGAACGCGTTGGCGGCGGCCGGCAGCCAGAGCGCCCACGGCGTGTTGAGCAGGTTCAGGTGCACGATCGGCACATCGACGACCGTCAGGTAGGCGGGGATCAGCAGCGCCGACGCGGGCAGCATCAGGCTCGCCAGCATCATGGCCAGCACCACGTTGCCGAACATCGGGCGAAGCTTCGACAGCGCATAGGCCGCGGCCACGTCGACGACGAGTTGTACGAGCCAACCGCCGATCGCGTAGTAGACCGTGTTGAGGAAGAAGTGCGCGATGTCCAGCCGGGTCCACGCCTGCTTGTACGTCTCCGGGTGGAACGACTGCGGCACCAGCGTCGGATCGGGTTGGGCGAACTCTGCCGGCGACTTCAGCGCGCTCGCGAACATCCAGTACAGCGGGAAGACGAACGCGAGGGTGAACAGGACCGTGGTCAACGTCAGCACGATCCAGTAGACGAGCCGCGCCCGGGGCTGCCCCAGTTCCTTGTCCGAGACCAGCGTCCGTCCCGTCGGGTCAGTCCGTGCGGCCACGGGTGATCCTCAGGTAGACGGCGGAGAACAGGCCGAGCACGACGAACAGCAGCACGCTCATCGCCGCCGCGAGCCCGAAGTCGTTGTTGACGGTGAACGCGTACCGGTACACGAGGATCATCACCGTGATCGTCGACGGGGTGGTGGTGCCGGTGAGCTGGTACGGCTCGATGAACACCTGCATCGTCGCGATGATCTGCAGGAGCAGCATCACCAGCAGCAGGAAGCGCATCTGCGGCAGGGTGACGTGGCGCAGCCGCTGCCACACGCCGGCGCCGTCGATCTCGGCCGCCTCGTACAGCTCGCCGGGGATGTTCTGCAGCCCGGCGAGGTAGATGATCGTAGCCCCGCCCATGTTGGCCCAGGTCGACACGAACACCAGGGAGATCATCGCCGTGCCGGCATCCTGCGTCCACGCCGACGTGGGCAGGTGCAGTCCACTGAGGACGGTGTTGAACAGCCCGGCGCCCGGGTCGTAGAAGTACTGCCACAGCAGCACGCTGACGATCGGTGGCAGCATCACCGGCAGGTACACGGCCAGCCGGAAGAACCCCGTGAAGTGGCGCAGCTCGTTGAGCAGCGCCGCGAGCGCGAACGGGACGGCGTACCCGAACACGAGCGCCAACCCGGTGAACTTGAACGTGTTGACCCAGGCCGTCACGAACAACGGATCGGCGAGGACGTTGCGGTAGTTGTCGAGTCCCACCCAGATCGGGTCGGTGACGAGGTTGTCCTGCTGGAAGCTCAACATGACGCCACGCACCATCGGGTACCACGAGAACACCGCGAAGCACACCAGGGCGGCCGACAGGAACGCGTAGGCCAACGCGTTGTCGCCCCACCGGCGGCGCCGCCTGGCTGGCAGCGCCGCCCGTCGGACGGCCGGGGCCGAAAGCACCGCCGGCGGCACCGTTCGGGGTGTGGGCGTGCGCCGCACGCCCACACCGCCTCCGTTCATGCCCGACACGAGCGCCGCATTACTTGGGCTGGGCGGCGAGGATCTGGTTGACCTGCTTCTCCGCGTCGGAAAGAAGCTTGTCGATGTTCGCGTTCCTGTCGGTCAGCACGCCCTGCATCGCCGTGTCCAGCACCGCGTAGATCTGCTGTGCGGCCGGCGGTTCGACCTTCAACGGGATCCGGGTGACGCTGTCGACGAACGGCGCGTAGTTCTGCGTCGGGACGTTGCCGTACTGCTTCACCGCGGCGAGGTAGGTCTCCTCGGCCTTGCCGGTGTACAGGTTCGGCTGCGGCAGGCCCACCGGCACCTTGTCGGCGGCGCGGCGCTGGAAGTCGACGGCCGCCCGGTCGGGGTTGGTGTACATCCAGGTGAGCCACGTCAGGCCGGCGCGGATCTTCGCCGGGCTCGCCTTGGCGTTGAACATGAACGCCTCGCCGCCGCCGAGGGTGGCCTGGCCGCCGGGGATCGGGCCGAGGCCGTAGTCGTTGTAGTTGCCCTTGTACTGGTTGACGATCGTCGGGATGTTGTCGGCGGCGGCGACGTACATACCGAGCTTGCCGGAGCCCATCATCGTCAGCAGATCGGCGTACTCGAGCAGTTGCTTGTCGCCCATCGTGTTGTCGGTCCAGCGCATGTCGTAGAGCTGCTGAAGGACCTGCTTGCCCTTGTCGTTGTTGAACGCGGCCTTCCAGGTGTCGCCGTCCTTGGTGGCGATGTCGCCGCCGACCGAGTAGAGCTCGGCGGTGAAGTGCCAGCCACCCGTGTTGTTCTTGCTGTAGTCGCCGTAGCCGATGTGCCCGTCGCCGAGCGCGGTGATCTTCTTGGCGGCGTCGCGGACCTCGGCCCACGTCGCCGGCGGCTTGTTCGGGTCGAGGCCGGCCTTGGTGAAGACGGCCCGGTTGTAGAGCAGGCCGAGCGTGTAGTTGGTCCACGGCAGGCCGTACACCTTGCCGTTCGCGTCCTTGAAGACCTTCATCAGATCCGGCTTGATCTGATCGACGATCGGGAAGTCCTTCAGGTACGGGGTGATGTCGGCGGTCTGCCGCTTGGCGATCAGCTGCGCCGGGTCGGTGAAGTAGACGTAGAAGACATCCTCCAGCTGGCCGCCGGCGAGCTTGGTGCTGAAGGTCTTCGGATCCATCTTGCCCTCGCGGGCGTCAATCTTGATCTTCGGGTACTTCTTCTCGAACTCCGCCACGTCGGCGAGGTAGTTCTTGCGGTTCACCTCCTCGGTCTCGGGCGGGAGGGCGTTGACGGTGATGGTGACGACGCCGTCGCCGTCACCGCTCGCGGAGTCGTCGGAATTGCACGCGGCGGCCGTACCCAGAACTCCCAGCGCGAGGCCGACGGCGAGCAGCAGGCTGGCGGTCTTGCCGCTCCTGGCTCGGTTCATTGCAGTGGTCCTTCCATGAACGACAGGGCGGTGCTCCGGACCGCGGCGCGCCTCGCGATGCGGGTGGTGGGCGCGGCGCATCGGCCGGCGGGCGGGCGCCCGTCGGTTGGTGGTGTCGTGCGGTGTCGATCGGAGTGGCGCCGGCGTTGGGAGGTGCCCGGCGTAGGCAGAAGGGTAGGCGCGGCCCACGCAAGAAGTAAATAGCAAGACGCAAAAAACCTTATAAGACGGCGAGCGCGGAGTTCACGCGGCAGGAAGTGCGCGCCAAGCCAACGACCTTGGTCCCGAATGGGCGCCACAGCACGCCACAGCACCCAGTCGGGATCAAGATCGCGGAAGCGAGCTACGCGGCGCGGCCGGTCGAGCCGCGGACGACCAGCTCGGGCTCGAAGAGGAGCTCGTCCGTGGACACGGCCGCGCCGTCGATCTGCCCCACCAGCAGCTCGACGGCCGCCCGGCCCATCGACTCGATCGGCTGGCGCACAGTCGTCAGCGGCGGATCGGTGCAGTTCATGAACGCGGAGTCGTCGTAGCCGACCACCGACAGGTCGGCCGGCACCGCCCGCCCGGTGCGCCGCGCGGCCCGGATCGCGCCCAGGGCCAGCGGATCGCTCGCGCAGACGATCCCGGTGATGCCGCGGCGGATCAGCCGGGTGGCGGCCGCCTGGCCGCTCTCGATCGAGAACATGCCGTGCTCGATCGCACCGTCCTCGATCTCGATCCCGGCCGCGGCGGCGGTCTCCCGGAACGCCGCCTCCTTGCGCCGCGACGGGATGTGGTCCGGCGGCGCGAGCACCATGCCCACCCGGGTGTGGCCGAGCGCCAGCAGGTGCCCGAGCGCCTGCTCGACGGCCACCGCGTCGTCGCACGACACCCGCGGGAAGTCGAGCTGGTCGATGGCCGCGTTGATCAGCACGGCGGGCAGCCGGCGCTCGACGATGCGGCCGTAGTGCGCGTGCGGCGCGTCGGCCTGGGCGTAGAACCCGCCGGCGAAGATGATCCCGCTCACCTGGTGCTGCAGCAACAGTTCCACGTACTCGGCCTCGGTGACGCCGCCGGCCGTGCGGGTGCACAGCACCGGCGTGAACCCCTGCTGGGCCAGCGCCCCACCGACCACTTCGGCGAACGCGGGGAAGATGGGGTTCTGCAGTTCGGGCAGCACCAGCCCGACCAGGCGGCCGCGGTCGCCGCGCAGTTGCGTGGGCCGCTCGTAGCCGAGCACGTCCAGCGCGGTGAGCACCGCCTCGCGGGTGCTCTCGGAGACGCCTGGCTTGCCGTTGAGGACGCGGCTGACGGTGGCCTCGCTGACCCCGACCTTCTTCGCAACTTCAGCAAGCCGACGCGTCATGCTTGCAATGTTACGACAAGAATTGCAAACCGCTTACGCCAATGTGCGGCTCAGGTTGCGTCGTCGTACCGGTACGGCGAGGCGGGCTTGTTCGGCGCGGGCGTGCCGGCCCTTCCCGCGTCGCCGTTCGAAGCCGCCGCGGCCGTGCCGCCCGTGACCTCCGGCTTCGTGCCGTTGCCCTTGTCGAAGTTCAGCGCGTCGGCGGTGCTCTTCACCTCACGGAAGGCGTCCTGGAAGGGCTTGCGGATCGCGTCCTCCTCGGCCTCGGTCAGCAGGTGCTTGCGCAGGAACGTCTTCGGATGCAGGTCTTCCAGTTCGATGTTGGTGCCCAGTTCACGGGACAGGTCGCTGGTGGCGTTGCGCGCCATCGACCGCACCTTGCGCAAAAAGCCCATGGTGTCGGAAATGACCTTGGGCAGGCGGTCCGGGCCGATGATGAACAGCGCGACCAGGACGAGCCCCACGATCTCAAGGCCACCGAGGTTCTCGAACACGGTAAGAGCCTATGGCCTAGTTCGCGTCTGCGGCCAGGGTGACCGAGGCACTCTGGTCGGCCCCGCTGCGCTGGTACTGGATGTTGACCACGGCGCCCGGTGCGTACTTGCGGACCAGCGCGATCAGGTCCTCCGGATCCTCGACCGAGTCGTCCTCCACCCGCGTGATCACGTCGCCGGCCCGCAGGCCCGCCTGCTCCGCCGGGCCGCCGGCCGCCACCGTCTGCAGTTTCACGCCGCCGGCCGGGCTGCGGAAGGCCGGGTCGGGGGTGGCGCCCAGCACGGTCCGGCGGGCCTTGCCCTTCTCGATGATGTCCTGCGCCTGCCGCTTGGCCTGGTTGATCGGGATCGCGAACGCGAGGCCGACGTTGCCGGCCGTCTGCTGGTCGGACGACAGCGACTTGATCACCGAGTTGATCCCGACGGCGCGGCCGGCCAGGTCGAACAGCGGGCCGCCGGAGTTGCCCTGGTTCACCGCCGCGTCGGTCTGGATCGCTGCGTAGTAGCGCGGGCTGCCGCTCTCGCCGGCCACCACCGGCCGGTCCAGGGCGCTGACGATGCCGTAGGTGACGGTGTTCGACAGCGCCAGCGGTGCGCCGACGGCGATCACCGGGTCGCCGACCTGCACCGCGTCGGAGTCGGCGAACTCGACGGCCGGCAGGCCGGTCTGGTCGATCTTCAGGACCGCGACGTCGGATTCGGTCTCCGTGCCGACCACCCGGGCCGGCGCGGTGCGCCCGTCCGAGAACGTGATGGTGATCGTGACGTTGGCGCCGCCGACGACGTGGTCGTTGGTGAGCACATACCCGTCGCCCGAGACGATGAAGCCGGAACCCAGGCTGCCCGCGTTGCCGGCGCGGGCCCGGATGGTGACGACGCTGGGCAGCACCTTCTTCACCACGCCGGCCACCGAGTCCGGGGCGCGGTTGGCCGCCTCCGGCGGGCCGCCGCCGAGCTGGGTGCCGCCGCCGAGGGTGCCGCCGTTCCCGCCGCGCAGGGCGAACACGTACCCGAGCGTGCCGCCGAGCGCGCCGGCCAGCAGCGCGCTGATCACCGAGACCAGCAGGACAAGGCCGATGCCGCGACGGGGCGGAGCCGGTGGCGTCTCCAGGACGACCGGCGGCGCGTCGCCGGCGGCCGGGGGCGTGTAGACGACCGTCGCCGACTGCGGGTTGCGCCAGGGATCGCTGAGCGCGTCGGTCCACCACACCTCACCGGTCGGCCCGGCATCCCGCCGCCACGGCGAACCGTCCGTCACGTTCGGCGCTCCTTCATCGTCGGCCGTGCCACGTAGTACCCGTCCAGCATTGCACGCGTGCGCGCGCCCCATCGGCCGCCGGCGCTCACTAGGCTCTGCGCGGACCGATTCTGGAGGTGCACCATCACCGCGCGGTACGAGGCGCACGTGAGGGACTTCGCCGACGGTTACGTCGCCGAGGATCCGCTGCTCGTGGCCGCCCGCGAGTACGCCGGCGAGCTCGGGCTCACCCCGGTCAGCCCGTCGGCCGGCGCCGCGCTCCGGCTGGTCGCCGCGGCCGGCGCGGCGCGCGCCGTGGTCGAGATCGGCACCGGGACGGGCGTGAGCGGCCTCTGGCTGCTGCGCGGGATGCGCCCCGAGGGCGTCCTGACCACCATCGATGCGGAGGCCGAGCACCAGCGGGTGGCCCGGCGGGTGTTCGCCGCGGCCGGCTTGGCGCCCGGGCGCTCCCGGATCATCACCGGCCGCGCCCGCGACGTGCTCCCCCGGCTCGCCGACGGCGTCTACGACCTGGTGTTCGTGCACCACGACCGGCTGGAGTACGCGGCGGCGGTGGCTGCCGCAGAGCGCCTGTTGCGGCCCGGCGGCCTGCTGGTCCTTGGTGACGCGTGGGCCGGCGGCCGGCTCACCGACCGGATTGCGCGCGACGCGCAGACCGTGGCGCTACGCGATGTGCTGCGTGCGCTGCGCGACGAGGAGGGCTGGCTGCCGGCGTTCCTCCCGACCGCCGACGGGCTGCTCTGCGCCGTCCGTCGGTAGCGCACGACTTCGTCGCACGCTTTTTGTCGTACCCCCCGTCGAACCTGTTCGCATGAGTCTTCACCGTGCTCTCGCCCACGCGCACAGCGCCCTGTTGCCCGCCGTCCCGCCGTTCTCGCTCGCCGCGTCGCTCGCGGCGATGTCCGGGTTCCGGCCGAGCGCGGGCGACCAACTGATCATGTCGGATCGGCTCCGCAAGGGCCTCGCCCACCCAGACGAGCCGGGCGAGGCCGTCGTGATCGAGGTCGCCCCGCGGCCGGACGCCGCGCCCGGCGTCCGGCTCGAGGTGTTCACCGCGAGCCCGCTGTCCGCGGCGGGCGCGGCCGCGGTCGAGCGCTGGGTCCGCGCATGGCTCAGCCTCGACGACGACATGGGGCCGGTCCTCGAGCTCGCATCCGACGATCCGCCGGTGGCGGCGCTGCTCCCACTGGTGCACGGGCTGCACCAGGTGCGGTTCGGCTCGCTGGCCGAGGGCACCGCCTACTTCGCACTCACCCAGCGCTCCACCCAGTGGTTCGCCACCGCCCGCAAGGCGCGCATCGCCGCCGAGCTCGGCCCGCGCGTGCGGTTCGAGGGCGAGACCTACGTGGCGTTCCCCGGCCTGCTCGAGCTCGCCGAACTCGGTGCCGAGGGCCTGCTTCGGTTCGCCGGCAACGGGCAGCGGGCCACCCGGCTGGCCTAGGTGCTGGCCGGCGTGGCCCGGCTCGACGAGTCGTGGCTGCGTACGGCGCCCTACGAGGAGGCCCGCGAGGCGCTGCTCGCCGTCCGCGGGGTCGGCAGGTTCACCGCCAACGCCATCCTGTTGCGGGTGCTCGGCCGGCCCGACGACGTGCCCCTCGAGCTGGCCCAGTTCACCACCGCAGCCGCCGAGATCTACGGCTCGCCAGCGCCCGCGCCGGCCGAGCTGCGCGAGCGGTACGGCCCGTACGTCGGCTGGTGGTCCTACCTCTGCCGCACCGCGCTCGGCCACCGCCGGCGCGCCGCCGAGGCGGAGACCGCCGCCGGGCGGGAGGCAGCGTGATCAGCCGTCGTCATCCAGACTGGAGAGCCAGCGCAGCAGGGTACGGACGCCCCACCCGGTCGCCCCCTTGGTGAGGGCGCCGTCGGCGCTGTCGGCCCATGCCGGGGCCGACATGTCGATGTGGGCCCACCGGTCGCGGCTGCCACCAGCGAACTCGCGCAGGAACAACGCCGCCATCATGGCGCCGCCGCCGATCTCGGTGGAGTTGAACAAGTCGGTGTCGTCGCCGGAGAGTGCGTCCGCGTAGTCGTCGTACAGCGGCAGTCGCCACATCAGCTCGCCCGCCTCCGCGCCCGCGGCGGCCAGGCCGGTGGCCAGCCCGTCGTGGTCGGTGAACAGGGCGGCGGTGCGCTTGCCCAGGGCGACGCTCTGGGCGCCGGTCAGGGTCGCCAGGTCGACGATCAGGTCCGGCCGCAGCCGGCGCGTCGCGTACTGCAGCGCATCGGCGAGCACCAACCGGCCCTCGGCGTCGGTGTTGCGCACCTCGGTGGTCATGCCGCCGTAATGGCGCACCACGTCGCCGGGGCGCATCGCGTCGCCGCTGAGCATGTTCTCGGCCAGCGGCAGCACGGCGGTGACGCGCACCGGCAGCTTGAGGGCGGCCGCCCCGACGGTGGCGGCCGCCACGGCCGCCGCCCCGCCCATGTCCTTGCGCATCAGCTTCATGGCGTCGCGGCCCTTGATGCAGATGCCGCCGGTGTCGAAGGTGATCCCCTTGCCCACCAGCACGACGTGTCGCCGCGCCCCGCGCGGCCGCCAGGCCAGCTCCACCACCCGCGGCCCGTTCGCCGAGCCGCCACCGACGGCCAGCACGCCGCCGAACCCCTCGGCCGTGAGCTGCTCCGGTTCCCGCACGGTGACCGTGACGCCGGGCGTCGTCCTGCCCTCGCGGGTGATCCGGCGGGCCAGCCACGCCGGCGTCTTCCGGTCGCTCGGGGTGTTCGTGAGATCTCTGGCCAGCATCGTCATGCGGGCCGCCACCCGGGCGTGCTCGACGGCCGCGGCCGTCTCCGGCGAGTCGGCCGCCGCCGCGCCCTCGGGGCACACGAGCGTGACCCGGCGCAGGTCCGACCCGCCGTCGTCGTCGCTGGCGAGGCTGTACGAGTACGACGCGAGCCACAGTCCCTCGGCCAGTCCGCGCAGTTCGGCCGGGGTGAGCCCGCCGGGCAGCACGAGCGTCAGGCGCTCCTCGCGCTTGGCCTTGCGGGCAAGGGCGGCACCGGCGGCGCGCCAGTCGCCCTCCTCGCGGTCGCCGACGCCCACCAGCCAGAGCCGGGCGACCGGCTGCATCGGGCGCACCCAGGTCTGCACCGAGCCGGCCTTGCCCTTGTGGTCGAGCTCCTCGAGCACGGCGTCCACCTCGACCGGATCGATCCCGGCCGGTGGCTCACCGAGCACCGCGGTGCCGCTCACCTCGTCGCCGGCCCCGGGCCCGGCAGGCTCGTCCGCCGAGCGGGCCACGACCATCGCCACGATCGTGGTCGCCCTCGGCACCGCGCCCGCGAAGCGCAGGTCCAGCATTCGATCACCGTTCTCTAGTCGTGTAAGCGATCTTGGACGCCCACCTCCGCCGCGGCGACGTGGGCGCCCAAGATCCACAATAGTCAGCTTCGGCGACTCAGCCCGTCGCACCCTTCAGCGCCTCACTGAGCGCATTCGCCTCATCCGGCGTCATTTCGACGACCAACCGGCCACCGCCTTCCAGCGGCACCCGCATGACGATGCCCCGGCCCTCTTTGGTGACCTCCAGCGGACCGTCACCCGTCCGCGGCTTCATGGCCGCCATCTTGTCTCCCCTCACCATCAGCCAGTCGAGCTAAGCAACCCAGGCGCGGCGGTTCCCCTCGCAGGCCCGCACCCGCATGCGGCGCGCCGCAACACGCCGGGCCATCTCGACCCACCGCGTGCGTGCCAACTTTTGATTTTCGCTGATAATGGCCCCAAGACCCAAACCGACGCGGCTTCGTTGTGACAGTGATATGGCACGTCACCGCCGAAACTGTCACAATGAGCGCCCATGCAGGCACGGTCGGCCCTCTTCGACCTCTACGGCGACTACCTGCGTCCGCGCGGCGGTCGCGCTCCGGTAGCCGCCCTCGTTCGCCTGCTCGCGCCCCTCGGAATCGCCGCGCCGGCGGTCCGCACGGCGGTGTCCCGGATGGTCCGCCAGGGCTGGTTGCACCCGCTGCGACTGTCCTCGGGGCCGGGTTACCTGCTCACCCCGAAGGCGATCCGCCGGCTCGACGACGCGAGCGCCCGCGTCTACCGCACCGGTCGGCTCGCCTGGGACGGCACCTTCGACCTGCTCATCATCGAGCCGCCGACCGCGCGGACGGAGCGGCAGCGGCTCGCCGCCACGCTCGGCTTCCTCGGCTACGGCTCGCTCGACGCCGCGAGCTGGGTCGCGCCCCGCCCGGCGGAGGAGATCGAGCAGTTGCTCACCGAGGCGGGGGTGCGGTTCGAGCGGTTCACTGCCGGGCACACCGGCGGGCTGTCCGGCGCCAGCGGCCTCGTGCGCCGCGCCTGGGACCTGCCGGAACTGGCCGCCGCCTACGAGCGGTTCGTCCACGACGCCCGCGCGGTGGTCGAGGGGCCGCCCCGCGACGACGAGGCCGCCTACGTCGCCCGGTTCACGCTCGTGCACCGCTGGCGGGCGTTCCTGTTCCGGGATCCGCAGCTGCCCCCGGTACTGCTGCCCGACCGCTGGCCCGGCGCCACCGCCGCCGCGTTCTTCGACCACCACGCCGCGCGGCTGCGCCCGGCGGCCGACCGGTTCGTCGACCGCTGCCTCGCCGACGCCCAACGCGGCGCGCCCCGCCCGCCCGTCCCAGCCTGATCCTCCGAGGAGACGCAGAATGGCCGACCCGCTGCTCGTCGACCGCGACGGCGCCGTCGTCACGCTCACGCTCAACCGGCCCGACGCGCTGAACGCGCTCGACGTCCCGCTCAAGCTCGCCCTGCGCGACGCCGTCGAGGAGATCCGCACCGACCACGGCGTCCGGGCGGTGGTGCTGGCCGGCGCCGGGCGGGCCTTCTGCGTCGGGCAGGACCTGCGCGAGCACGTCGAGTCGCTCGGCGGCCCGCAGCCGCTGTCGACCGTCGCCGAGCACTACAACCCGCTGGTCCTCGCGATCGCGAGGCTGGACCGTCCGGTGGTCGCCGCAGTCCGCGGGATGGCCGCCGGCGCCGGCGCCTCCCTGGCGTTCCTGGCCGATCTTCGCGTCGGTGGCCCGAAGACCGCGTTCCTGATGGCGTTCGCGAACGTCGGCCTCGCCGCCGACACCGGCGCCTCGTGGACGTTGCCGCGGCTGGTGGGCCGGGCCAAGGCGACCGAACTGCTGATGCTCGCCGAGCCGGTCGGTGCGGCCGAGGCGCTGCGGCTGGGCCTGCTCACCCGGCTCGTCGACGACGACGAGCAGGTTGTGCTCGCCGCGCAGGAGCTGGCGGCGCGGCTCGCGTCGGGTCCGACCGTGGCCTATGGCCAGATCAAGCGCGAGTTGGCCGCGGCCGAGAGCACGACGCTGGCCGCCGCCCTCGAGGTGGAGGCGCAGGCGCAGGACGTCTGCGGCGAGACCGCCGACCACCGCAACGCCACGGCCGCCTTCGTGGCCAAGCAGAGGCCGGTTTTCGAGGGCCGCTGAGCCGGGGTGCACGGCGCTCACAGAGAATCGACAGAAAGAGCGCCATATAAAGGGCTGTATCGGGGCACGCCGGGCGCAGCTGCCCGACCGGTGCCAAGATCAGCGATAACGTCAGCGCATGGCGTCCCGTGAGGAGCTTGCGCATCTGTTGCGCCGCGCGACGTTCGGCCCTCGGGTCGAGGAGGTCGACGCCGCCGAGAAGGCGGGCGTGGCCGCCACGGTCGACGCGCTGCTGGCCCCCGCCGCCTTCGACAGCCGGTCGGACGCCGGCGCCACTCGCACGCCACCGCCGAACCAGGCCGACCCGGTCGCGGCGCTCGGCCGAAATCCCGGTCGCGAGCAGCGGCTCACCGCCCAGAAACAGCAGCGCGAGCAGGTCGCCGCGGTCGAACTGTGGTGGCTGGACCGGATGGTCGCGGCCGACCACCAGGTGCACGAGAAGCTGACCTTCTTCTGGCACGGGCACTGGGCCACCTCGGTCCGGAAGGTCAAGTTCCCGCTGGTGATGCTCGGCCAGCAGCAGACGATGCACACGCTCGGGCCCGGCGACTTCGCGGCCTTCGCGCACGCGATGGTCAAGGACCCCGTGCTTATCTACTGGCTGGACGGGCAGAAGCACACCGCCCAGCCAGCGAACAGGAATCTCGCGCGTGATCTGATGGAACTGTCCACGCCCCGCATCGGCAACTACACCGGGGCCGACGTCAAGGC
>Ga0111539_10000481_pt1 | contig 50448 bp, 44 predicted proteins | sample RhiMethybrSRZTD1_FD_79667 | JGI IMG/M metagenome (GOLD analysis project Ga0111539, IMG submission 79667) | Populus rhizosphere microbial communities from Tennessee, USA - Rhizosphere MetaG P. TD hybrid SRZTD1 (version 2) (version 2) | ecosystem: Host-associated > Plants > Roots > Rhizosphere >... | reverse complement strand
CGGCCTCCTCCTTGAAGAGCGGCGTCTGCAGCGCCATGAACGGCATGAAGCCGCGCGACTGCGTGTAGTCGAGCGCGGTCAGGCCGTCCTGATCGACGGCGTTCATATCGATCTGCATCGAGGCGAGGAGCTTGATCACTTCCTTCTGCCGCTTGCGCACCGCGTAGTGCAGCGCCGACCCGCCACGAATCTCCTGCGGGTGGTTCACCAGGGCGACGACATTGACGTCGGTGCCGGCTTTCTGCAGGAGCTTGATCATCTCGATCGCCTGATTCTCCGGTGCGCGCCCGGCGAGCACCGCGTGAATCGGTGTCTGCCGATCCGCCGTGTAGAGCGTCGCGTCGGCACCCTTGGCGAGCAGCAGCTTCACCACTTCCATGTCCGCGCTGTTGGCGGCACGGATGAGCGGCGTGGCGCCGCGTGTGTTGGTGTTACCCGACACGTTCGCCGGCACGAAGAACAGCTGCGCGTTCGGGTTGGCGCCGCGATCGAGCAGCAGCTTGACGATCGTCATGCCGTCGGTCTTGTTCACCGGATCGATGGGCCCCTTGCCGTTGTCGCGCCGGGTGTGCAGGCCGACTGCCGTGAAGAGCGGCGTTTCGCCGTAGATGTCCCACTGGTTGACGTCTGCACCAGCCTCGATCAGCCGCTTGGCGACGTCCCAGTTGGCGTTCATGATCGCGACCATCAGCGGCGAGACGCTGTCGGGATCGGGCAGGTTGATGTCGACGTTGTGCTTGAGCAGCACGTCCACGCACGCCAGGCAGTTCTCGCGCGCGGCGTAGAGCAGCGGCGTCAACCCGCCGCTATCCAGACTCTTCGGACGCCCTTCAGCCTGGATGTGACGCTGATAATTCCGATCGGTCGAGGCGGCGTTGAGGTCGGCGCCCTTCGAGATCAGCAGCTCCATCATCTCCGGGTGACGACGTGCTGACGCCCACATCAATGGCGTCTGACCGCCGAACTTTTCCTTCGGGTCAACCTTCGCACCGGCTTTCAGCAGCACCTGCGCCGCTTCTACGTTGCCCGTGCGGGCGACGGCGTGAAGCGCGGTCATCCCCTCGGGGTTCGGCGAGTCGGGGTCCGCGCCCGCCTCAATCAACACCTTGAGCATCTCGGTGTTGGCCACTTCGGCGGCGAGGCTCATCGGCGTCGCGCCGTAGTTGTTGGCGAGCGAAACCTTTGCGCCCATGCGCAGCAGACGCTTCACCGCGGCCACATCGTTGTTGAAGACCGCCCACTGCAGCGGCGTGCTGCCGTCGTCGTTGCGCTTGTTGGGATCGGCGGACGATCCCGGCCTGGCGGATCCGCCGCGAGCAGTTCCCGGACCGGGCGGGACCCGCCCTACCGAAGTCTGTGCCTTCGGGACGGGTTTCGGCGCAGAGGCTTTCGTCGTCTGTGCTTCGCCGAGCGTCGCTGTTGCCAGCAACGCTACGGCGACGATCGCGATCAGGCCTTCCGCCTGGCGGCGGAAGCCACGGTGTCTCATGGCGCGGCGGAAGCCACGCTGTGCTGAGGTGTTCACGCTCACACTTCCACGAAGACGCCCTTGTTGTCGGCAAACTTCTCGTAGTCAGCCGCCGGCACTCCCGCACGATTCAGCATGGTGACCAGGATGTTCGCGTGCGGCGTGTCCTGCGGGAAGTGCAGATGCTGGTTACCCTTCACGCCCCCGCCTCTGCCGATCAGCGCCTGCGGCAGCGGGTCGTTGTTGTGCGCATCGCTGTTGGCCATGTTGCTGCCGAAGAGGATGAGCGAATCGTCCAGCACCGACTTGTTGCCCTCGCGCATGTCGGCCAGACGCTTGACGAACTTCGCGAACACGGCGGTGTGGTAGTTCTGAATCTTCCGCAGGTTGGCGACGCGATCCGGGAATCCACCCCAGTGCGACGTCGGATGGAATGCCTCATGGACGTCCAGGTTCGGATACGTCCGCATGCTCGCTTCTTCGACCATCTTCAGCGTGGCCACCCGGGTGCGATTGGTCTGGAACGACAGCGCGATCATCTCGAACTGAATGCCCAGCAGCTCGCCGAAGTCCTCCGGCGGTCCGAGCGGCGCACCCGGCAGCTCACCGAGTGATTTCGCGTTTTCCTCGAGCTTCTGCACGCGTTTCTCGATCTCGCGGACCGAATCGAGGTACTCATTCACGCGCGCGCGATCGCCGGCATCGAGCTTGGCGTTGAGCGTCGCCGACGACTCGAGCACGTAGTCGAGCAGGCTGCCCGTGGTGCTGAGAATCGCCTGGCGCTCTTCGTTGGTATCGCCCTGGCCGAACATGCTGTAGAACGCCTTGCGCGGATTGCTCTCCATCGGCAGCGCCTGCGTCGCCGTCCGGAATGAAATCATCCCGCCCGGTTCACCGCACAGTTCGAGCGACGGCAGCGGCGTGTCCTTCCCCAGGTGCCTGGCCGCAATCTGATCGACCGTCACGCCGATGCCGGTCCTGGCATTCCGCTGACGCGGCGCCACACAGTTCAGCCACGTCTCCTCGATAATCCCGTGCGGGCTGGAACTCTCGCCACCTTTGTTGCGCAGACCGCTCACCACCGTCACGTACTCGCGGTGCGGCTCGAGCGGCTTGAGGATGAACGGGAACTCGAAGTCGCGTCCAACCGTCGACGGCTGCCACTCGTCCTGAAGCGCGCCGTGCGGGAAGTAGACGAAGCCGAGGCGCGGATGCGGGGCCGCGGCGGTCTGCGCGAACGCAGTGCTCGCCGGAATCATCGCATCGAGCAGCGGCAGCGCGATGGTCGCGCCCGCGCCTTTGAGGATCGTTCTCCGCGACAGATGCTTCTTGAACACGAACATGAGCAGTCTCTCCTGTCATGGCACCCCGGACGGGTGCCCTCCGTGGCCAACCCAGGCCACTTAATCGTCAGTTCGATGCCGTCCTCAGAACCCGGTCCACGTTCTCCCCTTCCCTCTTCCGGAATGCATCGCTCGAGACGACGCCAAGGACGAGGGACTTGAAGCGGAAGTCATCGGCGGCCGCTCGCGTGACGATGCGGCGGACCGTCGGCATGTCGCGATAGTCGAGGCTGCGACCGAGCGCGTAGGTCATCAGGTTTTCCGTCAGCGCGTGCACGAACTGGTGATCGGGCCGTTCGGCGAGCTGGCGGCGAAGATCTTCAGGTCCGGCGATCTTCGTCCCGTCCGGCAGCTGACCGGCGGTATCGATCGGTCCGAGTGTATCGGGGTCGTTGGCGCGGTACTGCCCGATTGCGTTGTAGTTCTCGAGCGCGAACCCGAGCGGATCCATCACGCCGTGACAGGCAAAGCAGGTCGGATTCGTCCGATGCTGTTCGAGACGCGCCCGCAGCGTTCGCGCCGGCTCGCCGCGTTTGTTTTCCGGCAGCGACGGGACGTCTTTCGGCGGCTCGGGCGGCGGCGCACCAAGCAGGCGATCCAGGATCCAGGCCCCGCGCAGTACCGGCGACGTGCGATTGGGATATGCGGTCAGCATGAGAATCGCGGCCTTGCCGAGCAGGCCGTACCGTTTGGTGTCGGTCAACGTCACGCGGCGGAAACTCGGGCCCTTGACCGTCTCATTCCCGTAGAGCATCGCCAGCCGCTCGTTGAGGAACGTGTGATCCGCCGTGAGCAGATCCATCACGCTGCTGTCGCTGCGCAGCACGCTGTCGATGAACAGCCGCAGCTCCTCTTTCATCAATGCGCGGGCGTCGAGCAAGCCGGCGGCATACGGGAACTGCGCACGGTCGGGCGTAATCTCATCGAGCTTCGAGAGGTGCAGCCACTGGAAGGCGAAATCGGCGCTCAGCGACTCTGCACGGGGGTCGGCCAGCATTCGCGTAACCTGCGCCGCCAGCACGTCGGGCTTGCTGAGGCGCGACGTCGCGGCGAGCGTCAGCAGCTCATCATCCGGGATGCTGCTCCAGAGGAAGAACGACAGACGCGAGGCCAGCTCGACGTCATTCAGCGTCCGCGTCCCGCCGGTCGGGTTGCCGGCTTCGGCGCGGTAGAGGAAATGCGGGCTGGCGAGGATCGCGCTCAGCGCGTCTTTGACGCCGCCCTCGAAGCCACCCGTGGCGGACCCTGACTTGTAGAACGCCATCAGCGGCGCGACGTCTTCCTGCGTCACCGGACGGCGGAAGGCCCGCCGGGCGAGGTTCTCGACGATCTTCAATGCGCAGCCAGACTCCTGCGCCGGAGAAGCGGGTGTACAAATGAAGATCTTTGCGCGGCTCGCCGACTGGCTCATGCCGGTGACCGTGAGCGGGCCGCGAATCTGCAGCGCGTGCACGGCCTGGATGCGTTCCTGACCGCCTTCGAGCGCGGCCGTGCGCGTGCGCTCGTCGCTTTCGGCGAAACTGCGCTGCACGAACGTCACGGCCAGCTTGTGCTGCCCTTGCGGCGCCTTGAAACGGATCTTCCGCAGGCGGCTGTTGATCTCTTCAACCGCCGGATCCAGCCGCTGGTCGATTGCTTTGTGATCCTTCTCGCCGCCGATGTTGGTGCGATAGATCTCTTTACCGTCGAGGAGCACGACCACCGTGTTCTCGAACTCCATCCGCGGCACTTCACGCGCCATCGCCATGTCGCCGATTGTCAGCTCGTACTCGCCGTCGACCGGGAACGGATGTTCGACGATCATGCCGCCGCGCGTGCCGAAGGGCATGCCCTCGAGACGATGCTGCTGGCGGCCGGTGCCGGGCGCGCCCTGCGGCGGCAGCGAAATCACCATGTTGGCCGGATCGCCGTAGGTCGTCGTCTCGGCCGGTGCCTTGCGGTTGCCGACCGCTTCGAGCGCGACCGCACGCGCAGCGTAGACGTATTGATCGACGAAGTTCGGTGAGACCTGCAGGGTCGCCGCGTCGTTGTCGAAGTAACCCTTGACATTGTCGTCGGGCAGCAGCTTCTTCGCTTCGATGTCGAGGGCAATCAGATCGCGGATGGCGTTCTGGTATTCGCGGCGATTGAGCCGGCGCAACGGCACGCGGCCCGGGGCTGCCTCAACGCTCCTGGCGTCGATCTCGTTTTCCAGCCAGGAGACGAAGGCCGCCGCGGACTTGCTGTCCGGGCGCCGCTGGCCAGCCGGTGGCATCAGGCCGCCGCGCAGCTTGCGGATCACTTTCTCGGCGATTTCGGCGTGTTCCCCGCCGTCAAAACTGATGCCCTGCAGCACCAGACCGCCGGCCTTGCCACGCTCGCTGTGACAGCCGATGCAGTATTGATTCACCAGCGCCGCCGGGCTGCTTGTTTGCGCGCCGGGTGATGGCGTCGCAGAAGGCGGCGATGGAGCCGCTGTTTGTGCCTGCCCTTCCGCCATGCGTCCGCCCGCCACCACCACATAAAGCAGCACCGCGACGGAAGTGACTCCGGTCCTGAGGCCTCGTCTCATCGTTTAGTTACACCGGTCCCTTCGGAAGTCTAGACCCCCTGATGCGCGAGATCAACGCTAAATGTTGTGCCCGTTGAACTTGGGGATATGGCTGTATGTCTCGTGGGTACGCACGTTTGCGTTGAATCAAGGCGCCCTTGAAAGGGCGCCCTACGTGATTACGCCTCGGACTGTGGGAGGACGAAATCGTCTTCGGCCGACGCGTCCATCTCAGGAGCACTCGTCGCGGCCGGCGCGGCGCGCCGGGGTCGCTTTGCCGCGCGCTTCTTCTTTGGCGCCGGTCTCGGCTGTTTCGCGACAGCCACGGCGCGCGCCACCTTCGCCGCGCGCTTCGGCGCTGACGCTGCTACCTCGGCCGGGGACTCCTGGTCACCTTTGCGCTTCGCCGTTTTACCTTCCGCCTTCTTGACGTGAGCCGCGGCCTTGCTGAACGCCTTGCGCGCGGCGACGGCTGCGTGTCGCGCCTTGCGCGCTTCCTTGCGCGCCTCTTTCGATTCTCGCTTGGCCTGTTTCAACGCCTTCTTGGCATTCCGTGCGCGTTCCTTGGCGGCAGTGGCGGCGCGCTCCGTTGATGCCTGATCACGCTTGAGCGCTTCTACTCGCGCTTTTGCCTTGCGCACCGCTGAATCGACGTCACTCATCCCACCCTCCTCCGCATTTACGGCACCTCAATCTTCAGCTCTGCGCCGTACAACATCGTCCGGTCGTCGTCCTGCGCCGCCCAGGTCAGCAGCGCAGCGCTGCTCTTCTCTACCTTGGCGTCGTGCACGACACGACCGTTAACTGTGACCTTGACGGGCTTTGAAAAGTCGACAGCGTCCGGCGACAGCAGCAGCGTGAAGCCACGCACGCCGCGCGTCTCGACGTCGAAGCTGTTCCCCTGCCGCCGCGCGTCGACGCGGCCCGACGGCTTCGACCGCGGAAACAACGTGCGCGGGCGCCCGCCGGCGTCGAAGCGGTTGACGTCTGGCAGCGTGCGGTCCGACCCGCGCGTGCCGAGCTGCGTGATCAGGAGCCAACGGAACCTGTTGTAGCGATCGGTGCGCTCGGTCTCCCACGAAATCCGCTCGGGGTGCGCGACGCGCGTGTGCGCAGCGAGAAACCGCTCGTACCCCGTCCGCTCCTCGGGCCACCAGCTCACGTCGTGGCCGGCGTTCGGGTAGACCTGGAAATCGACAGACACGCCCCCGCGCCTGAACATCTCGATGAACGGCGCGACCGAATCAGCCGGATACAGCGGGTCGCGGCCGCCATTCACCGCGTGCATCGCGCAGTTCACGAGATTCGACGAAAACAGCTCCCCATCCGCTCCGGTGTCGGGATTGGCGAGCACGAGCGGATGGCCGTTGAGCGGCATGCACGCCGCCCATGGACTTGCGGCACGCATGGCGAGGAAGTAGACGCCAGTGCCACCGTCAGAGATGCCGGTGATGTAGGTGCGCGACTCGTCGACGTTGTACTCGTGCTTGACGCGCTCGACGAGACGCATGATGTTGTCGACCTGCGGCGCCGTCCACCACTCTGTGCCCGCCCACGCGCGCGGGTGGATCACGATCTCTCCGTCGATCGGCGTCCGATTCGTCAGCGGCCGCGGCGGCGGCCCCGCCGCAGGTGGCGCCTCGCGCCCGACACCACCGTGGAGCGACACGCGCAGCGGCCACGCCCGCGCCGGATCGTAGTTCGCCGGAATGTCCACCACGTTGTCGAGAGTCGTGCCGAAGCTTTGTGCAGGAAGTGAAACGCGGCCGGTCCGCGCCTTCCCGTAGCTGCGGCCTGCCTTCAGCCGCGGTGCCAGTTCGTCGTAGCTGACGCCCGACGTGAGGATCTGCTGTGTCGCTGTGCGTATTTCTCCTGGCGTCGCCGCCGACCAGAACGCCTGCAGTCTCGCGTCCAGCGGGCCGGTAGTCAATTGCTCGGCGCGTGCAACCACCAGCACGGCGGTCAGCATCGTCGCCGCCGCAACAATCAGGGCCGTAGGGAAGCGCACGCCGCATATCTTAGTGCCAGCGCGTATTTCCTTTCATATCAGCCAATGATCCGGTGATCCCCCATCCCGTGCGGCGACCCAGACGAATGTGTCCGCCGTCGTACTTCGACACGACAAGCGGCCGCGCGCCGCACAGCTCGGCGTGCGCGCGGGCTTCTGAACGGCCGATTAGATCAGTCCCACGAGGCGATGAAGAAATAGACATTCGTCGGCTTGTCCCCATCGACGAGGGCAGGATCCGCCTGGAGCTGGCGCACCTTGTCCAGGGTCTTCGCGGCGGCGATCTGATTCCACGCCGCCAGATTCCTGACGCGAATGTTGACGGTGTTGAACCAGCCGCCGCGGCGCTCGGTCACGATATGGCTGTGGGCGACCGGCGGCGCGGACGGGAGACCGCCAACTCGCGACAGGTCGATCATCCCCGGATGATTGAGACACGCGCTTCCGGCGGCGCAGGCGAGGGTCGTCGGGTCGGGAGAGATTCCAGCCGCCGCAATCGCGTAGATCGTTGGAAATGGCCCCGCAGGGCGGGGCGTTACCTGTGGCGCGGCACCGACCTCGCAGCTCGTCGGGGCCTCACTGGCGGGCGGTTCCGCACAGAAGAAGGCCTTCACGTAGTGCAGACTGACGGTTTTGCCCTCAAACCAACCGTCGATCCTGCCCGGATTCGCGGCGTGATCGGCCTTTGCTGCCGACGCGTGCTCTGATCCGTGCTGGCTCGCGACCGGGGCGGTCGAATCAAATCGAACACGGTCGGAAGACGGCACACCGGTGGGACTCGTCGGCGCCGAGCAGGCCGCGACGAGGACCACCGCTCCTGCAAGCATGAACCTGGACATGTGACCTCCTGCTCTCTCGCGTGTATGACTCCGGCAACGTGCCCATGACCGTTCACACACGGCACGGCGTGTTGCCGGTTCTAGGCGTATAAACGTCAGCGAAGGGGAAACAGGACAGCAGGAGTTCGGCGTCGCAAGGGGCCGGTCAGAGAATCTGGAAGAAACCTCAGCAGCCGAGGGAGATTCTGCGTCTCGATCGCCTGCCGCGGCCCGCGGTTGCCACCAACTGCACGGGCCGCTGCATTGCTCTATCTCGGGGTGCGAGACAAGGGGGCGGGCGTAATCACTAATTACATCCAACCTTTAACTAGTGCGCCCAGCGCCCCCGTCTCGTTCCTGAACAGACCTCACCGAAGAGTCACGAACAGGGATCCAGTCAGTTGCCGCCAGCCGCTGTCAACACGTCGGCTCGTGTCAGCGGACGATCGGGGTTCGGCGGGTGCGCCGGAATGAACGTGTTGAAATCCAGCTTCGCCTGATTCAGCGCCTGCATGAGCGACTTCACAGTGGCAACCTGGTTGGGATTCGGGTTGACAACGGTGATGTCGGCCGTCCACAGAACCTTCTCCGCTGGCAGGTAGACGGCGTACATCCCGTCGCTGTGCTCGTTCGGGATGTGGTGAAGCTCGACGACCTTGCCGTTGGTCCCCTTCCGCACGTCGCGATCACCCACCCCCTGCACGACGTCGGTCCGCCGGTTCGTCACCTTTGAAAGGCTGTCGCCGGTCAACGTCCGCGGACCGGCAAGCAGCCGCTCCAGGACCTGCTCGTTATTGCGGTGCGTCAGGATCGTGGCGCCCTCCGCGGCCGCAGCGGCCAGCCCGCTCGCATGATCGAAGTGCGGATGTGAGTTGACGACGAAGCGAACGGGCTTGCCGGGGATTGCCTGCTTCGCGGCAGCCATGACAGCGAGGCCTCGCGCGTCGCTGCCGCCGCTCTCGACCACCAGCACATGGTCGCCCATGTCGACCGCCAGCGAGACATAGTTGCCGCCAATCTTGAAAACGCCGTCGCCAATCTTGTCCACGGGTGTCTGTGCCTGCTGGCCAGCACCGGCTCCACCGGCAGGCGGTGCGGGTGCGGGGGGACCGGCGGCGGGGGCCGCGCCCGGACCTCCCGGTCCGCCGCCGCGGGCCGGGGGTGGCGGCGGGGTCAGCAGCTCCGTGAGGTTCGCCGGATTCGGCGTCGCTGCCGCAATGGTCGCCTCGAACGTCGGCATTCCGGCCTGACGCTGCACGATGCGGGTGGGAACCTGAACGCCATTCATGTTCTGGTAGTTCGAGTACTCGAATTCGATCGGCAGATCGCCAACGACGGCGTGCTCGACGTGAGTCTCAACTTTCGTGACCAGGTTCTGGTTGTTCAGGTATCCGGTCACGCGATACGGCTGCCCTGAGGGCGACTTCAAATTCGCTGGCGAATACGACAGCACCGTCTGGCCGCCCTGCGACTTCTGGCTGAAGGAGCTGTCGTTGACTGCCGCAGCCGCACCCTTCAGGAATCCCCAGGGCGTCGTCGCGATGTTCAGCGCCTGATTCCAGTTCGTGTCGCGCTGCTGGCCGGTGATGTTCTGGTTGAACACACCCGGCATCGGCGGCGGCGTGCCCGGAACCGCTGGCGGCTGAGTCGGCCCTGTGGCGCGTGACACGAGCGCGGCAGGCGTCGCCGCCGGTCCGAAGTTGATCGTGCGCGTGTATTGCGTAATCTGCGTGACGTTCACCGGCGCCATCGGGTTGCCGATGCTCTTGCTCTGGCCGAACGCGCCGTTTCGTGCGGTGCCCGAGTAGGTGATGGCGTTGAGATTGTCCGCGCCCATCGCCTTGGATGCGGCGGCGACGACAGCACCGGCGTTCTGTGCGGCTGCGGTCGTCCACGACAGTGTGACGAACAGCGCGGCGGCGGTGAGGGTTCTGAGCGCCATGGCTACCTCCAGACTGCGTTTGTTGCGGTCAGTTGCTTGGCGGTATACGGTCTGCCGCGCCGGCCCGTTTACTGCCCTGGCAACGGTCGCATCCAAACACCCTTCCTGCGGCAACTAAAGGATCAAGGAGAACCGAAATGAGAAACCTCATGCTGGCCGCCTTGCTGCTCGCCGCACCGTCCGCCGGGTTCGGGCAGACGGCCGATGAGATCGTCAACGCCAATATCCATGCGTCTGGTGGCGAGGCGTCAATTGCGCGAATCCAGAACTTCACGAGCAAAGGGCGCGTAACCATCGAGAGTCCCCTCTTCGGCAAGCTCGAAGGAACGTTGGAGTTCGTGGCGGTACCGGGTCGCGGGTATTACGAGCGCGCTGTGCTTGGGCCGATCGAACAGATCAAGGGGTGGGACGGCACCAATGGATGGGAGCAGGGGCCGAACGGCTTCAGGACGCTCGAAGGCTTCGAGCTCGACGTGATGAAGGTGCAGTCGTTTGTGAACCCGTTTGTCGCGCAACGGATCCTGGCACCGGCAGGCCTGCGCTACGAGCGGCTCGACGACGCGCAGGTAGGCGGCAGGCCGCATTACGTCCTCACCGTCAGGACCGCGACCGGGCCGACGGCGACGATGTTCATCGATCGCGAAACGAAACTGGTGACGCGCAGCAGAATGACCGTGTCGATCCCGAACGTGGGCGAGACGACGATCGTGACCGACGTCGGCCACTACAAACCGGTTGCCGGTGTCATGCTGGCGACTACCATGGCGCAGGTGGCCGAGGGACTCGCCACGACGAACGTGCTCCTCGACGACAGGGCCGTCAACACGCCCGTGGACGCAAAGATCTTCGCCGCACCGTGAGAGGTTCGACATGAACGCTGATGGTGCCTTTCTCGCTTGGACGGCGCTCGCGATCTTCATTCCGCTGACGCTCAGTTGGATGATCCCCGCCGTCTATCGAACCTGGGCCGACCATCGCTCACGCAGGCAGGCGCTCGACGTGCTGCGCGTGTACGCCGAGAAAGGTCAGGAGCCACCCGCATCGGTGACCGCGGCGATTGCAGCCGTTGCTGCGTCCGACGCGCCTGTCGTCGCCGGTGCACCCCCTCCGGGCGCCTTTTCGAGACCGACGCGCGAGAATCACCTGGCCCACCTGGCGGGCAGCGTTGTCTGTGGACTCGGAGCGGCAGCGATTGCCTGGTGGCGAATGCCAGCTAATGGCGAGCCGGGGCCGCTCGTGCTCTGGGCCGTCGTCATCGCGATCTTCTTTGCCGGTTCTGTCGCTGCGCGCCTCGTCGGGGTGTTCACCGCGCCGAGCGCCCGGCTCCGCAATGAGCGATGACGACAGCGCGCTCATTGCCGAGATTCGGAGCGGATCGGAGCGCGCGTTCAACATCCTGATCGATCGTCATCAGCAGGCGGTGCGAGGTTTTCTGCGCCGCCTGCTGGTCGACGTGTCGGAGGCTGACGATCTCGCGCAGGAAACGTTCATGGTGGCGTGGACGCGACCCGCATCGTATCGGGGCGACGCCAGCGTGCGCTCCTGGCTCTGCGCGATCGCGTGGCGGAAGGCGAAAAGCGCGCACCGCGCCTGGTTCCGGCGTCGCACGCGTGAAACCCGGTGGGCAGACGAAGTCGAACAGGTCGCCGGTGCTCCGCCGCCTGAAGCAGTCGTCGTCACGCGGGCACTCGACGAGCTGCCGATCGAGCAGCGGGCGGCAGTGGTGTTATGCCTCTCGCACGGTTTTTCACATGCCGAGGCGGCGGGGATACTTGACCTGCCGCTTGGAACGGTAAAATCTCACGTTGCACGCGGCAAGGCACGCCTGCTCGCGGCGCTCGGAGGGATGGGTGACGGAACGACACGCGCCTGACAACGACGCGAGCCTCGAGGCACTGCTTCGCGCGGGCCTGCCGCCGTCGCGCGATCCGCTGTTTCGCCTCGCGGTCCTCGAACGCCGCGAACGTCAGCGCTTTCGGCGTCAGCTCGCCGCGAACCTCACGGTCGGCGCCGTTGCCGCGCTGCGCGGCCTGTGGACACCGGTCGCACGCATCATGGACAGCGTCTCTCGAACGTTCGCCGGTTGAAAGACGCGCGGCGCGCTATTCAATCGATCGTTCCGGACAGGTCCTCGCGCGATCGAGGACCGGGTCGAAGAACCCCCGCATGTCATCCGCCGTTGTGCGGACGACGATATCTGGCGCGACACTCTCGAAGTCGGTGAGGCTGCCGCTGGCGCGGACGCCGCGGTTCGTTGCAATGGTGACGGTCAGACCCGAATGCGGCAGTCGAAACGGAATCTGGTTGCCGAAAGAGTTGGGCTGCCCGCCGGTTTCCTCGCCGACGACGGTCGCCAGGCCGAAGGTCTTTACCGCCTCCGCAAATTCAACGGCCGCAGAGTAGGTATGCGGACCGGTAAGCACGCAGACCGGTCCGGAATAGAACGGCTCTGCAGGCGGATGCGCAACGATTCGCCGCTCGATCGGCTTGGCCATCGTGCCGGGCTTTCCGTTGAAATAGCGCCGTGCCTCGGAGGAGAGGTACGGGAGTCCCAGCCAGCGAAACGGAATCCGGACGATGGAGTTGGCGAAGTCTCGCGCTTCCTGGCTGCGCTTGATCTGCGTCGACGCGAACAGACGAAACGGTTTCCGCGTCATGTGCCGAAGCAGTTCAGCCGCCACCGTGTCTTCCCCTCCGCCGTTCTCGCGTATGTCGAGCACGAGGACGCGAGGTCCATCTGACGCGACCTGCGTGAACAGCGCGTCAACCGCCTTTCGAAATCGACTGACCGTGCTGAGGCCATCCAGCGGGGAGAAGAAATTTACGTAGCCAACGTCGGGCTCGAGGATTCGGTAGGTAAAGAACGCGTTCTCGAGCTTGATCGGCCCGAACACGGCAAACGGTCGCGGACGCGCGGGTGGTGGCAGCGGCCGCGGCGGAACTTTCGGCCGGTCCTGAAATGAGTAGTTGACCGGCTCCCCTTCGACGGTCACTTCGCGGGGCGGTTCACCTGGTGCCGCAACGGTCAGACGATACGGTGCGCTGATTCCGTGCAGCGCCAGGTAGGCGCGGAACATCCTGGCGATCTCGGCGCGGCGGCCGGCGTCGGTGTCGTGGCTGATCTCCGGCATCCAGGCGGCTATGAGCGCGTCCGTATCCTCGCCGTTGACGCGCAGGAGTCGATCTCCCGGGTCGACCGTGGGCGAGTCACCATGCCAGCTGACGATCAGGTGCTGCTGGTCGTCGAGGCGGATGAAAGGCGGAAACCGCAACAGGCGTTGCGTCTCCGGCGGAGAAGCGTCAGTGGCACGCCTCCACTCGAGCCTGATCAGATCGATGCAGTTCATCGAGGTGTGGCCGTCGTCGATCACGGCGATCACCCGGCTGAGACGAAGACACAGCTCGCGCTTCGTCAGCGTCGCGGGCATGGTCTCTGTGACGTGGAGACGTTCAGCGTGAACGGCCTGACGCGGCCGAATCCTGTACGGGTCCGGGTGCACGTGCTCGAGCAGAACCATCAAGGCGTCGAGATCCTGGAGCGCGTCCGCCCGGGAAATCGTGTCCGCGGGAACGAGCTTGTCGTTGCCCCAATTGGCGAACGGATCTTTCACGACGACACCGCACGCTGCGGCGGACATGCCGGCGAATACGAGCGCCATGATCCGGACGATTCTCACGCTGCGGTCACGCGATTGCGGACAATACCAGTACCATGAGGGTCCGTGCGAAGGCTGCGTCGAAGCGGAGTTCCGGCATGAGAATCATCGTTATCTTCGGTATCTGTGGGTGTGGGCCGAAGGTCGCCACGCTGCGCGTGGGCCGCGTGTGGAAGGGCGAAGCGACCGAGTTGGTTGCCCTTGCCGAGAAGCGGGAGTTTATCGACGTGCTGAACGCGCTGGCGGCGCGGTAAGCACCCGGCAACATGTCTAGGCCCGCACCAGAATGGTTCGACGTGTCCGTTCCGTTGCGCGACGGGCTGCTGCCGTGGCCCGGTGACCCACCGTTTCGCCTCGAACGAGTGTCGGAGCTGAAACGTGGTGATGCCTGCACGTTCTCCACGCTGTCGATGAGCGCGCATGCCGGAACGCACATCGACGCGCCTCTCCACTATCTACGACGGGGTCGCTCCGTCGACCTGTGGCCACTCGACGCGACCGTCGGTCCGGCGCGAGTCATCCCGATTCGCCATCCACGCGTCATCGACGTCGACGAACTTCGGCCGCAGCGGATTCGCGAGGGAGAGCGGTTGCTGTTCAAGACGCGCAACTCGGCGCGCAATCGACGGGGAGCATTTTTCAAGGGCTATGTGTCTCTCTGTCCAGACGCCGCGCGCTATCTCGCCTCTCGTCGCCTTCGTGCGATCGGGATCGACGGCCCCTCAATCGGTCCGTTCGAGGAAGGCGCCGAGACCCACCGCATCCTTCTCGCAGCCGGAATCTGGATCGTCGAATGGCTCGACCTGCGTCGTGCACCAGCCGGTCCTTGCGATCTGATCTGTCTGCCGCTGCGGATCGTTGGGGGTGATGGCGCGCCGGCCCGCGCCATTCTCAAGCCCCGCCCGCGAGGATCCGTTCGCTTCAGATGAGGATTGGAAGCAGCCGCGATTCCCGTTCAGCGATCGACGACAATACTGGCTGTGAGTCGCGCGTTCCGGGCCGGCGAGACCCTCGAAGACTATTGCCGCGCGTGCAAGACTGACCGCTTCCACACCGTCATCGTCGTCGACGGCGCGGGCCGGCCGATTCGCGTGTCTTGCGATCAGTGCGGCAGCCAGCACAATTTCCGCGGCGGTCCTCGCCTCGAGAGCGGCTCATCGTCGACCGCGGCGCCCGCAACCCGGGCGGTCGCCAACACACCGGCAACACCGAGCGCACATGCGCCGTCTGCCTTCGTCACCGATCGAGAAAGGACTGGTGCTCACGTGTCTGCGAGTGATTCGGGCCACGACGATCTGGAACTCCTGCTGCGCCGCGTGATCCGCGAAGAAACCGGGTTGACGCCGGTGGCACCGGCTCCGAAATGGCGAGGCGGAACGCTCGTGTTACGTCCGGGCACACCAGGATTGCAGGAGAAAAGCTGGCCGATCGAGACCTTCTTTCACAAGGTCGTGATGCTGCGGAACCGTCTGCGGACGCTCGAACAGCAAGTCAACGCCTCGGACCTGCCCGACGATGTGAAGATCAAGCTGCAAGGTTACGTCAGCGGCTGCTATGGGTCGTTGACCAGCTTCAATGTGCTGTTCGCTGACGAGACCGATCAGTTCAAGGGCAGCGGCGGCGACTAGCGTTTGCCAAGTGCGGGCCGGCGAGGATGTGACGCGTCGCTCAACGCTTCAGTGCGTAGACTCCCAGCACCCGTCTGTCCTCATGCACTTTCAGTCCGAAGCGCTCAGCCAGCAGTCCTCGGAGCATCGGACGCACGGCCGTGCGAAAGCGATCCAAGGGCCACTCTCCCTCGGCGCGCGCCTGCAGGTCGAAACGCATCTGTCGCGTCCAGGGAGCGCCGCCCACAATCTCCGCGTCGGGGACGTCATAGGCGCTTCTGACAAGATCACGCAGCGTCACGTTGACGGCGATGTGGCGGCCTCCAGGCATCACGCTGCTCGACGTGTCGATGGCCAGCGTCGTCGGCGCGATCTCATCGCTGACGCGCCAGCCGGCGCAGGACGAGATTGGCGTGACGGGCGCCTTTGATGTCGCGGTCACATGGACAGCCGATGACGTGGGTGGCGCGCTCTTTACCGCCCTGCGGGAGCAACTGGGGTTGGTGGTCTCGTCCGAGCGCAGACCCATCGAGGTGATCATCGTGGACGACGTCCGGCGGCCGGATCCAGACTGATTATGATGGACTCGACCTCGCTAAATCACGCGCGTCCTCAGCGCCATGACGCTCAAGACGGACGACGCACGAGATGGCGGTGGTGAAAACACGGCGGTCCGACCACAACGCCCTATTGATGTCGGTCGGCGTGCGCTAGCTCGGATCGCGTGTCTCCGCGGAATCATTTGACACGCGCGAGCGTGGCGCCTCGCGGGGCGTCCCCTCCCGTTCGCCGCGGAGCACAGCGTCGAGATACGTGACGTGGTGCTGCATGTAGGAGGGGTGGATATGATTGCCGTCTGTGTAGATGGGATCACCTGTCTCGGTGATCACCGGGCAGACGTCCGCTGCGCACAAGAATTGGACCGGATCGATGATCGTGGCGCCGCCCTTGTACGCCGCGGCGACGAGTAACTGCCGCACGGGTTCCTGGCTGGCGAGCACCGCCTGTCTGCGGACGACGTTGTTCGGCCGCAGGGACAACGGTCCGATGAAGTGACGCACCACCAGCTGGCGCGGGTCGATGAAGGCGTCGGGCACGTTGCGAGGATTGTCGAGTACGACGAACACCCGTTTGCCCTGCTGTCGCAGGGCACCGATCATCGACTCGAGAGAGGAGAACATGCGCGTGACGGCCCCGGGCTCGTCGACATACTGCGCTCGTCCATTCTCCTCATAACGCAGGTCCGGGTACTCGAACTGGGCTTTCCACGACGCCGAGAGGACGACGGTGTCTATCGACGGTTCGGTGTCGACCGCGTGCAGTGCCTGCCGCAGGCTGACCTCGTCTTCACATGCTCGTTGCGGCTCGCTTGCGCGCTTGACATGTGGAATGGGAAGACAGCTGCCGGTGGCAAAGAAGATTGCCGAACGGGTGTGAGCCGGGTCCTCGGCGATCAGGTGGGACACGCGCGGCTGATACTGATTCGCGTGGCTGTCACCAACGAAGATTGCAGTGCGCGGCTGACCCGCGATTCGGAGCCCGGCCACGGGGGTCCATCGCGGTACCGCAGGCCGGACAATGAGCTGCGCAAACTCACTGCTGTCATGATGGACGCGCCAATTGAGTGACGTGCTCACGGCCAGCGCGACGAGAAGCGGCGCCAGGACCAGTGGCGGCGGGAGCCGGTGCCGACCGCTGCGGATCGGCGTCTCGAGAAATCGGTACGTCATCCACGCCAGCGCGGCACTGAGCGCCACGGCCACAGCTCGTTCGAGCGCTGCAGCCTCACCGTTCCTGATGATGCGCAGGAACGAGAGCAGCGGCCAATGCCACAAATACAGCGGATAGCTGATGAGTCCGACCCAGACCATCGCGCCGTGGCCGAGCACCTTCTGGTTGACCCAACCGCGCCGACCCGCGGCGATGATCAGGAGAGCGCCGCCTGTCGGCACCAGCGCCCAGTAGCCCGGAAACGGCAGACCGCCGCTCATGAAGCTCGCGCCGCCGACGATCAGGAGCACGCCCGCCGCGCCAGCGACGGTGGGAACCAGGGCGCCGGAACGCGCACTCCAACCGGAGAAGCGTTCGGGGAAAAAGGCGCTGAGGCCGCCGGTCATCTCGATCTGCGCGAGTAGCCCGCCGAGGAGCAACTCCCAGAAGCGCCGGTGAGGCGAGTAGAAGGAGTCGAGCGCGCTCGAGTACACCCGTGTGACGTTGAGCGCGAACGAACCGGCGATCATCGCGACAAGCGCCAGGGTCAGGTTGACTCTGCACTTCGCGAGCACATAAATCAGGAGCGGAAAGACGATGTAGAACTGCTCCTCGATCGCCAGACTCCAGAGATGCAACAGCGGCTTGAACTCCGACGCACGGTCCCAGTAGTCGGCTTCGGCGTGAAGGGTGAAGTTGGCGTAGAAGAACGCCCCGGCTCTGATGTGACGGCGCAACTCGGCGAACTCGTCTGCATACATGTACACGGACCCGGCGACAAGGCAGCATGCCAGGACGAGCGTCAGCGCCGGAAAGATGCGGTTGATGCGACGGGCGTAGAAGGCCGGGAGGTCCAGCCGGTTCCCGGCGACGCGACTGAGAATGATGCCGCAGATCAAATACCCGGATATGACGAAGAAGACATCGACGCCGATGAATCCGCCCGGGAGTGCGGCCTTGAATGCATGAAATCCGACGACGGACAGAACGGCAACCGCTCGCAACCCGTCGATGTCCCGTCGATATGATGGATGCGTCATCCCGGGAGCTCAGGCTCGGAAACGATCGGACGATAGCACCATTCTCGGCCCGAAGTCGGTGTGGCCGCCAGTCGGATCAATCGTCGCCTTCAGTTGCGCAGTCACGTAGCAGAGCTGCGCACGTGGGAGTGCAGGCCCGCGCGAGTGAAGCCGCTACCGCGATGCCAGCAGCTGCGCGATACGCTGGCGGGTCAGCGGCCGCGCACCGGCGTGGCGATTGGCCTCGGCGACGACCAGCGCACTATGCAACAGCGCCTCGTCTTTCATCACGATAGCGGGCGTCAGCTCGGCGCAGCCGTCGCCGCATTCCTGCAGCACGCTCCGCACGATCGCTTCGACTTCCAGCGAAGGTCTGCCCGCCATGCGCCGGGCGGCGGCGTTCGCCTCTTCCGCGGCGCCTGGATCCTCGTCGGCGATCGACGACACTTTCTGCTCCAGACGGTCGATCTCCTGTCCGGCGCCGAGGTGACGCTGCGGCCCCAGCGGCGTCACGAGCAGAGCGACCGTCGTCGCGATCCCGAGAACGGCCACCACCTTCGGATGGGCAGCAAGGAGATGAAGTAGAGCGGAACCACCAAAAAATCCAAAATACATGGCCTTACTCCTTCAGCAATCGTCAGCGAGCCGCGCCGACGGCGGGACTCCAGCCAAGCCAGAAATTCACGAACACGACTGGCGCGGTGCGCGACGTTCCGGTGAGATGATCCAGTTCGCGGCGATGTGCCATGCCGATGTCAATCACGCCGGACAGCACTTCTCGCGTCACCTTCACGCCTCCATCGAGGCGCGCACGGTTGTTCCAGTTGTAGCCCGCCGTGTCCACTCCGCCCGACGCACCGACGAACGGAATCAGCGACGTGCCCCGATACCGAAGCACCGTCACCCCCTGCTGCAGCGAGACAGAGGTGATCCAGTTGTCCGGTTCCGCGGCTGTCACCAGCCCTGTCGACCCGTAGGCGTAGCCGGGAAAGGCCGCCGGCGCGATGATCGAGCGAGCGGAGCCAATGTCGCCGCGCCAGCCGTGCCAGTAGGTTGCGTACACCGCCTTACTCACGTCCATGACGTCATCGCGGACGTAGGCGTGCGCGCCGACGACCCCCTGAAACATGCCGCCGCGGGTCATGGTCACGAACTTGATGCCGGCGGTCGCCGGCACGGCGCGATTCCAGGGCAGCCCGTCCGTGTCGTGGCGGACGCCGACGTTGGCGAACCCGACGACGAACATGCGCCCGATGCGGAAGGGCGTGAAGCCCTGCTCCGTCGTGACGCTGGACAGCACGTTCCCCCGCTCTCCCGGCACCAGCGTACCGACCGAGGCATTCACCGATCCGGGGAGCAGGAGCGTCCTGCTCTGGATCGCCTCGGTGTTCTGGGCAGAGGCGGCGCCGGACATGGCCAGGAATCCGATTGCGAAATAGACGGCACCGTTACGCATGAGAACTCTCCGGCACGGAGCGGTAGCGACCAACGAAGAACCATTCACGACGGCCCCGGCGGCGAATGACCTCGAGCCAGAACGTCCGCAGCAAGACGGCACAGTTGACGAACCGTATGAACAGAAAGAACGGAAAGGCACGCAAAATGTCCGCGCGACGGTGCACGAGCGCGAACGCGACGGCGAGCGTCAGCCACAAAGCCTGATCGACCACCAGCATCGCCAGCACCGACGCCGGGCGGAACACGGCGAACACGGGCAGCAAGAGAAACAGCAGGCCATACAGCAGCCCTTCGCCGGTCAGGAGCGCGATCTCCGCATCGATGCGCTGGCCGCCGAACGGCAGCCGCCGCAGCATCATCACCTGCCACGTCCCGCTGTACCAGCGCGTCAGCTGGCCGACGTACTGCTTCATCGTCCGGGGATCCTGCGTATACGCCTTCGCATGCGGGGTGAACGCAATTGCGCCCAGCCGCTTCCGGTGAATCTGGATGGTCAGGTCCATGTCTTCGACGAGCGTCTGCGAGTCCCACTCGAGTTCGGCCAGGATTCGCGTGGCGTATATCGATGCACACCCTGGGGCGACGGTGATGACCTTGAGTGCGCTCTGGCCGGCCCGGAACGTGGACTGGGTCAGTGCGTACTCGACCGCTCGATACGCGGTGAGCCAGTTGTGGCGCTCGCTGTGCGGCGCGCCGCACACCAGGACCACGTCGGGCCTGGTCAGGAACGGGACGAGGCCCTCCGTGAAATATGCCGGACCGACATGGCTGTCAGCGTCGAGTATCGCCAGGTAGCGGTAGCGGGCGACGAGGCCGAAGTGCGCGATGCCGCGACGCAGCGCTCCCAGCTTGCCGCAGGGCGCGTCGTTGGTCAGCAGGTTGATGCCAGGAACAGCAGCCGCCACGGCTGCTGTCGCATCTGTGGAACCGTCGTTCACGACGTAGACCTGGCCGGGCGCCAGGCCGGCGGCCAGAACGCTGCGAATGCACCGACCCAGGAGGAGCTCTTCGTTGTGCGCGGGAATCACCACGCAAATGTCGTCGGGGACGGGAATTTTTTCCGGTCTTCCGGAGCCGAGCGCCAGTAGGGGTCGGTGACCTGCCATGTGAGTCTACACAGGCTCATCAAGGCAAACGGATGACCAGTTCTCAGCCGATCGCTGTTTCTATCGCCTAATCAACAATTTGCAGGGCGGTAACGGGCTCGGCGAGCAGCCTCAAAGCATCTCACAGGAAGACTAGTTCCTTGCTCTCTCAGATGAGTCTTGATGTGAAGGGAAAGCGCTGCCGCGCAGTGTTCGCGGCGAGGCGCCTGCGCCGGTGGTCGAGATCCTGGTCATCGACAGCGCCACGCTGCCCGAGCCGGACTAAAGAGTTGCGTCGAAGACGTAGAAAAACTGGGGAATTGCGGATACGACTTCGTTGGCCGGAAACGCGATGGCTCCTCGTTGCGATAGTTGCGACAGTGTTCGCAAGCGGTGTGGCACTCACCGTGGCGCGTGTGGCTGGCGATGGGTCGTTCGGCCGTGGTCCGCTCAGTCCTCCGTGGGCGGCGAGATGCTGTCGATGACGAGGACCTGCACCGGTCCGCGCGCCGATTCGAGCCTGAGCCCCAACTGCTCCTGGGCCGCGATTCTCAGCGTGGCCAGATCTGCCGAAGGGTCCGCCGAGGTCGACAGCGGCGGCGCGAGGCTGCCCATCGGCCCACCGGCCTCCGGCCTGAACTTCAACAGGATGTCGTATTCGCCCGCGAGGCCGGTCTTGTTCACCACAGTTCGGTCTGCGTAGGTGCCCAACATCGTCGCGATCTGATCGAGCGTCCGTCCGCTGGCGTTGATTGTCACGCCCTGCGGGCCGAAGAACATCCGCTGGCTGCACGGCACGCGCTCGTCGACGTTCGGGATCGGCTTCGTCGGCTCTGCCGGCGCGGCGCCCCCAGCGGCACGCTCTTTCCGCAGCGCCGCGCAGTTGACCGCGGTCGGGTTGAGGTCCGGTCCCAGACGGCCGTCTGCCCGGAGGAGCACAAGGTTGTAGAGCGGCCTCTCGCGCGTCTCGAGGTGCGCCTTCAGCTTGAAGCGCTCTATCAGCAGTGCCTGCATCATCAACCGGCGCTGTTCATCGGTGAACGTGCCTTCGGGCTCTTTGGCGACGATGTCGAAGCGATCGCGCGCGAGCCAGTCCGGCGCACCGACGATCTGATGGTCGCGCAGGTTCCACGCATTCGTGATCGTCACGCGCACTGGTACGTTGATCGCTCGGTACTGACCCCGGCCGTCGCCAACCATCGAGCCGCCGGCGTCAGGCGCGGAGCGCTTGACCGACACGACGTCGAAGGCGAGTCGCGCAGGTTGAGGCTCCTGTGCGGCCCCGACGAGCACGACACACAGCGGCACCGACGCACAGAAGACCGCACGTACGAATCTCAGCGTGTCGGAGCGCCGACCTGCCGTCGTCGTTCTCACAGGTCTCTCATGGTTTCTGCCCGTCGGTCGCGACACGCGTAGTGTCCCACGAGTCAATCGCGGGTTTGTAGCCTAGTCTTGCGGCTCCCGCCCCAGGTGGCAACGAGGAAATCGAGAGGTTCGTTCGGCACGGGTCCGAGAAGCACCACCTCTTTCCTGTCGGCCGTGCCGCCCCGGAGCAGATCGAAGAAGAATGCAACAGAGGTACTTCTTGGAACCGGGGGCTGCGGTTAAACCTGAATAGGCCGATCTGTAGATCATCCCCGGAGTCGCCGCATATCGTGGCCAAACGAAATCGGTCCTGAGTAGTCGCCTAGTGGCGGCGGACCGCCTGCGACCTGCGCGACAGTGCAGGCTCGAGCCGACGACGCGAAACCCTTCTCGAGCGACCGAGCCCATGACTCAGATTTGGTTTGGTCCGTCATCGCGTGCCCACTCTCCGTAGGCGTGTTGGACGTCAAGGCGGAGGTCCTCCTCCCTTTCGGAAGCGCGCACGCACAACCCGCAGAGAATTAAGGTGTTGCCGAATCAGTGAACGTCGCGCGGGAGCAACTTCAGTCCATCTCGCAGCGGCTGCTTGCACCATACATGAACAAGCGGTGCAGATTTCTTAGGGATTTCGGAGGCGCCGCCCGGATGTGAACCGGGGGATGGAGGTTTTGCAGACCTCGCCAGGGTACAGATTCAGGCCGCGATCGAGGCATTCATTCAGCGTTTCCGCCGCCCTACTCCGCCCAGATCCGCCAGAAGCCGCCGTGAATGGTTAGCGCAATAGTTAGCGCGAACAAACGTCAGAACTGACACGAACAACGGCCAGGCTACCCGGCTGCTCGTCCGACGCGCGCGCGATGCTCAGAACTCGATCATGACTTTGATGGCTTCGCGTTCGTTCATCGCACGATAACCACCGGGGACGCCGTCGATATTTGTGGTGCGATCGAACACGAGTCCGGGCGCGATTCGGCCTTCCATTACGTCGGGCAGGAGCTCGTGCATGTAAGCACGAACCGGGGCCGGGCCCCCGACGACGAGATGTTGGCGTAGAACGTCGGCTGCGCATCCGGGATCGTCGACTCCTGCGGAACCCCAACGCGGCCTACGCCGCCAGATCGGACACGACGACGTGGCGCGAGAAGCCGGTGACGACGAGTGCGAGGTCGAGGTCGACGAGTTTGTCCGCGGCCACCGTGGCGCCCGACTGCATCAGCACGTCGAGCCATATGCCGAATCGATCGACGTCGAACTGGTCGTCGCCAGCAGGCGTGTGCCCCTGCCAGACATCGACGTCCAGCACGCGCGACAACTGCGCCGGCGTGGCGAGCGCCACGAATTCGACGGAGTCCTCGAATCCGCAGGTCTGAATGACGAGATGGATCACATCAGGCGGGAGGTGAGGGATGACCTTTGCGAGGTCGGCGCTCTTCAGCAGCCGATCGAGTGCCTGACGCGATGCTGCCATGGGACGCGGATGATACGGGCGGCGCGGGCGAAGAAACAGTCTTGAATGTGGGCCGGGGCCGACAGACAATAGATATGGAAGAAAGCCCCGCCCGTCTGGTTCGTCCCTCCGATTTACACTTACGCCGACACCATGAGCGACACACAGTTGCGACACCTGACGACCGCGCTGGCGGATCGTTATCGCGTGCTGCGTCAGATCGGTCGCGGCGGGATGGCCACCGTGTATCTGGCGGACGACTTGAAGCATCGGCGCCAGGTCGCGATCAAGGTGCTCGAACCGGAGTTGGCCGCGGCGCTGGGCCATGATCGATTTCTGCGGGAGATCGAGCTCACCGCCAGCCTGACGCATCCGCACATCCTGCCGCTGTACGATTCCGGTGTCGCTGACGGCCTGGCCTACTACGTGATGCCCTACGTCGACGGGCAGACGTTGCGCGCGCACCTGTCGGAGAAAGGTCGACTTCCACTCGATGACGCGCTCCGGATCGTGACGGGCGTGGCCGATGCCCTGGCCTTTGCTCACCGCAAGGGGATCGTCCATCGCGACATCAAGCCCGAGAACGTGCTGCTGCAGGGAGGACACGCGCTGGTCGCCGACTTCGGCATCGCCCGAGTCGCGAGCCTTGCTGGTGATATCGGCCTGACCCAAACGGGCATGGTCATCGGGACACCGTCGTACATGAGCCCGGAGCAGACGGTCGGCGACGCCACCGTCGATGGCCGAAGTGACATTTACAGCCTCGCCTGCCTCCTGTTCGAGGCGCTGAGTGGCGCACCACCGATTCGAGGTAGTAGTGCCGCCGACGTCGCGAGGCGACGGCTCACCGAAGCGGCACCGCGCCTGCGTTCGACCGTCTCTGAGATCCCTGTGGCAATCGATGAGGCCGTCGCCAAGGCGCTGGCGCGCGAGCCCGGAGACCGGTTCGCCACCGCCGAAGCGTTTGCGGCGGCTTTGAAGCCAGAAGCCGCGGCGGTTGCCGCGGCGCCGGCCACTGCTCCCGCGAAGGGCCTCGTTGTCCTGCCGTTCGGGAACCTGAGTCCGGATCCCGAGAACGAGTTCTTCGCCGACGGTCTGACCGAAGAAGTGATTGCCGATCTGTCGGGCATCAGCGCGCTCCGCGTGATTTCGCGGACGTCGGCGATGCGCTTCAAGACGACCGACAAGGACCTCAAAGCGATCGCCCGCGAACTGAACGTCCGCTACGTCCTCGAAGGGAGCGTGCGCCGCGCCGGCTCGAGTCTGCGAGTCACCGCGCAGCTCATCGAAGCCCAAACTGACTCACACGTGTGGGCGGAGAAGTACTCGGGCAGCATCGACGATGTGTTTGCGATCCAGGAAGAAATCTCGCGGAAGATCGTCAAGGCACTGCAGGTGAAGCTGACCGATACGGAGTCGCGTGCCGTGGCCGAGCGCCCCATCGACAACCCGGCGGCGTACGACTGCTATTTGCGCTCGCAGTACGAGATGTTTCAATTCACGCCGGCATCGCTTGACCGCGCCGAAAAGCTGGCAGATGCCGGGCTGGCGATCATCGGAGAGAACGCACTGCTGCTCGCGACGCGCGGGCTCGTGTCCTGGTATTACGTCAACTTCTCGATCCGTCCGGAGGAACGCTATCTCGACGAGGCGGCGTCGTTCGCCGCCAGGTCACTCGAGGAGGATCCAGAGAATTTTCTCGGCATCTTTCTGCGCGGTTTGGTAGCGGCAAAGCGCGGCGATATCGAAGGCGCCGTGAGCGACATGCGAAACGCGCACGCGTTGAAACCGGGCGATGCCTCGGTGGCGCGGGAACTGATGCGCCACCTCAACGCTGCGGGTCAGGAGCACACGTCCTTTTGTCGATCGATCCGAGAGACGGTGTTCCAGATCGATCCGCTCAGCCCGGTGAACTGGAGCCAGGTTGGGTACCACCACTTCGCCGGCGGGCGAGTCGCGCAGGCCGAGTCGTCGCTGCGACGGGCGCTCGAATTGTCGGAGCGCGGTAGTCCAGCCCGCACGTACGTCGCCTTCCTTCTGGCGATGCTTGGCGCGCGGGAAGAGGCTGTGGGGATCCTCGACGACGTGGCGACGGCCCTGGGAAGCTCACCGTATGGGTCGATCAGTGCGTTCCTGGCCCGGGCGCTGGAAGGAGACGCAGAAGCCGCCGCCGGACAGGTCACCCCGTTGCTCGAGCAGTCTGCTCGCTGGGTGGAGTATCTTGCGTGGCTGCTCGCCGACGGCTACGCCCTGATCGGGCATCGAGACGAGGCGCTGCGCTGGCTGAGACGAGCGGTGGATCAGGGGTTCATCAACTATCCGATGCTGTCGAAGGTCGACCCATTGCTCGAGTCGATCCGCGGCGACGCTAAATACCAGGCGCTGATGCAGCAGGTGCAGCGCCGCTGGCAGGCATTTAACGTATGACGCTGGTCCGCCTGAAGGCGGACGCCACGATCAGCCGAAGTCGGGCCCTAGGGTTTTCTGGTCTTCTGATCCGCGAGCATCTCGCGAAGCTTCGCTTCTGACTGGTCGATCGATTTGAGATAACCCCCCGGATCGATGAACGGCTCCACCGGATCGGCGGCGGGGAGGCTTGCCTCGAACTTGCGGAAGCGGCCGTAATCCCTACCGTACGACCAGATGTCCACCGGCACGCTGCGCAGCATGCGGTTGCGCTGCTCGAAGTCGGCACGCACGCCGGGAGACGTCTTCGGATCGGCAAGCATTCCGCGTGAGGGCACCGGCAGATCCCGGAGCGCGCTCGAGAAATCGACGGAGTTTCCAACGCAGAGATTAATCGCGAGCTCACGATCCTGAAACGCATGTTCACGCTCGCGATGCAATCCGGCAAGCTACTGCATCGGCCGCACATTCCCTTGTTGAAGGAAGACAACACACGGACGGGTTTTTTGAGTCGGAACAGTTCGCGGGTGTTTACGCCCATTTGCCGGCTTCGCTTCGGCCAATCGTCGAATTCGCGTACATCACAGGCTGGCGAATTGTCTCGGAGGTCCTGCCGCTCGAGTGGCGCCAGGTCGACTTCGCAGCCGGGGAAATCCGACTCGATCCTGGAACAACGAAGAATGGCGAGGGTCGCGTATTCCCGTTTACCGACGATTTGAAGCGACTGCTCGAGGAACAGCGGACCGAGCATGGAAAGCTCCGGAAGAGCGGCAAGGTCGAGCCGCGTGGACGACCAGGAGTTCTATCAGCTACTCGACACGGACGGCATCAGCGATGACATCCATCTGTTCAACGAGAAGCTGCGGGAGTGGGAGGACTACTACAATTACCATCGTCCGCACGGAGCTCTCAGTGGCCAGACTCCGTACGAGCGTCTTCTCGAAAAAACGAGAGCGGAAGTGTTACCAGGGTCTTAGGACCCTACAGTTACCTATGTCCCCGGAATGGACCGGAAAAAGTTGGAGGCGCCGCCCGGATTTGAACCGGGGATGGAGGTTTTGCAGACCTCTGCCTTACCACTTGGCGACGGCGCCGGTCGGAAACGATCTATTTGAGCAGGAGTCGTCCGGCCGCGTCTATTCGCAGCGACAACAGCGTGCGCGAGAGCCGGAGAGAAGTGTCATGCGTCTGCTTGTTTGCCTTCGTCACGGGCCTGTGACCCGATCACTCCACCTTCGCGCTTCGCGCTAGGGTGACAACCTTCGCACTGGCTTGCCAACCGCAGCTCACGCTCCGGTTGCCCGGCGTGAGCGAAGGTTGGAGCGGGAAACGGGATTCGAACCCGCGACTTCGACCTTGGCAAGGTCGCACTCTACCACTGAGTTATTCCCGCCCGCGACGAAACGTTAGCGTACCACGCGGGTTTCGGCCGATCAAGGCTGAGACGGTCAGCGCCACCCCAGCTCCGGCGCGACGAACTTGAGAATGCTCTCGATCGCGTGCGCGTTGTATTCCACCCCCAGCTGGTTCGGCACGGTCAGCAGCAGGGTGTCGGCGGCGGCAATCGCCTCGTCCGCCGCCAGCTGTTTGACGAGGACGTCCGGCTCGGCGGCGTACGAACGCCCGAAGATGGCGCGGGTGTTCGCGTCGATGTAGCCGATCTGATCCTGATCGCTGCCCTCCCGTCCGAAGTAGGCGCGGTCGCGATCGTCGACCAGGGCGAAGATGCTGCGGCTCACCGACACGCGCGGCTCACGCGTGTGTCCGGCCTCCTTCCATGCCTCGCGGTAGGCGTCAATCTGCTTGCGCTGCTGCACGTGCAGCGGCTCGCCGCTCTCATCGTCCTTGAGTGTCGAGCTCTGGAGATTCATTCCCAGCTTCGCCGCCCACCTCGACGTCGCGTTGGAGCTCGAGCCCCACCAGATCCGGTCGCGCAGTCCTTCGGCGTGCGGCTCGAGACGCAGCAGCCCGGGCGGATTCGGAAACATCGGCCGCGGATTGGGCTGCGCGAACCCCCGCCCCTCCAGCAGCTCGAGGAACACCTCTGCGTGCCGGCGGGCCATGTCTGCAGCTGCCTCGCCCTCGCGGGGGGCGTAGCCGAAATAACGCCAGCCGTCGATCACCTGCTCCGGTGACCCGCGGCTGATGCCCAGCTGGAGGCGGCCGCCGGCGATGATGTCCGCCGCCCCGGCGTCCTCGACCATATAGAGCGGATTCTCATACCGCATGTCGATGACAGCGGTCCCGATCTCGATGGTGCTGGTGCGTGCGCCCACGGCGGCCAGAAGCGGAAACGGCGAGCCGAGCTGACGGGCAAAGTGGTGCACACGGAAGTAGGCGCCGTCAGCCTCGAGCTCCTCTGCCGCGACGGCCAGCTCGATCGACTGCCGCAGCGCGTCCGCCGCCGTCCGCACCTGCGAATGCGGTGATGGCGTCCAGTGCCCGAATGACAGAAACCCGATCTTCTTCACCCGTAGATCGTAGTACGGCGGCGACTGCTGGACACGTGGAATCCGGCGCGACGAGGCGGCCGGCAGGGTCGACGCTAATTGTCGGTGGCGTCCCGGCCACCGATCAACGCTGAGGGGGCCCGCCGCTGTCGACCTTGGTGTCTTTCGATGTCATCGGCTCCAGCAGTTTCCCGAGCTCCGGATTGAGCGGCGCCGACGAGCGCGGATCGTCGCCATTTCCCGAGTAGCGTGAGTAGCCGTAGCCGTACCCTCTGGAACACGGGATGTCGCTCGCCGACCGCTCGCGGCACCGGTAGACGGAAGGCGCAGACCCGTCTGCCGTAATGTGAACCTGATACGAACCTTCCACGCACCTGACCGCCCACGTTTCGCTCTTGCTGTCGAAGCCGACGTCGTTCAGATATGCACGATCGACGGCAGCACACGCCTGCCCCGATGACGTGATCGTCTTCTGCAGCGCTTCGCTCTGGACTGTCGTCAAGGTACGCGCTCCGAGCGCGTTGTCCTCGGCATTGCCGCCGAGAATCAGCGGCGACGACGGTTCGGAGCGGCCGCACGCCACAATCGACAGAGAAACCGCAACCAGAATCGCTCTCATGATCACGCTCGGGTCCTGGCGATCGTAGCACCGCAGGCTCGGGCTCCTCGCAATGCGATCGATCTGCTGCGATTGCTGTACAGCGTGAGCCGGCCCGCTGAACCCTCCGCCAGCCGGCGAAACCCAGGAATCGTGGCAGCCAGGGGTGGAGGAATCGGTCGCCAGGGACGATAGCCACCACGAAGGGTCGCTTGCTGCGTTCGAGCAATTCGAGGCAAGTCAGGCGCATATAGGGCGAAGAGCGGCGAGAAAAGGCGGTAAATCCGGCCAACACTTGAGCCGCCAGTATGGTTGAGCTAACGTACACAGGTTTGACCAGCGTGCTGTGCGGGCCGCCGCGAGCGACGCTGCTCCAGTAGCGGCAGAACGGAAGGTAGATGTGCGTGGATCGATGAAGTGGCTCGTCGCGGGTGTGTTGTGTCTGATGGCCGTCGCGGTTGCCCGCCCGGCAGCAGCTCAGACGCCGAAGGCCGAGATCTCCGGTGGTTACAACTGGCTCACGGCCAAGGCGTCAGGCGACGAGGAATGGGAGAAATTCCCCAAAGGCTGGTACTTCGATGTCGCGGGGAACATGACAGACACAGTGAGCCTCGTCGGCCAGGTCACCGGCAACTACAAGACGTTCGAAGACGAGGACTTCGATCTGAACATTCACACGTTCATGGGCGGCGTGCGTGCGGGTTCGGCGGGGCGGGTGAAAGGGTTCGGCCAGTTCCTGGTCGGCGGCGCGAAGGTCGGGGCGACCGCGACCGGCATCGGCGACTTTTCGGAGACCGATTTCGCCATCCAGTTCGGGGGCGGCGTCACCGTCCTCGGCAGCGGCGGCGTCGGCCTGCGCCTCGGTCTGGACTGGCAGCGTGTCTTCGCCAGCGACACAGGCGAAGTGCTGCTCGGTGACGACGTGAACGGAATCCGGTTCTCGATCGGCGTCAGCTTCGGCATCGGTAGCCGATAGGACGTCTCGGGGCCAGCCTTCGGGTTGGCCCCTCTCTTCATCAAATCCCACCCAAATCAACCGCGCGTTTCAAGGAACTATTCATCCGCGCGCCTCACGCAGCACCTGCGCGGCTTCCTCCGGCGACGTCGGGTTGAGATAGAAACCGGTCGCCCATTCGAAGCCCGCGACCTTGGTCAGCGTCGGGATGATCTCGACGTGCCAGTGGTAGAAGTCCGCAGCCGCCGGCTCGTGCAGCGGCGCGCTGTGAATCAGGAGGTTGTAGGGCGGCGTTCGCAGCGACCGGTTCATGCGGCGCAGGATGTCGCCGAGCAGCCGCCCCAGCGAGGCGTATTCATGGCGCGGTGCATCCTCGAACGTCGATTGATGGCGCTTCGGCAGAATCCACGTCTCGAACGGGAAGCGCGGCGCGTACGGCGCGAGCGCCACCATGTCGGCGTTCTCGGCGATCACACGCCGGCTCTCCTGTGTCTCCTGGCGGACGATGTCGCAGAAGACGCATCGCTCCTTGGCGGAAAAGTGCGACCGTGAGCCGTTGATTTCGTCGCGCACTTCGCGCGGAACGATCGGCAGCGCGATGAGCTGCGAGTGCGAGTGATCGAGCGAGGCGCCGGCGGCGGTGCCGTGATTCTTGAAGATGATGATGTAGCGGAACCGCCGGTCCTGTTTGAGATCCTGTACGCGCTCGCGGAACGCCCACAGCACCTGCTCCACTGCCCGCTCGTCCATCGTCGCCAGCGTCTCCTCATGATGCGGCGTCTCGATGATCACTTCGTGGGCGCCGATGCCGTTCATCTTGTCGAACAGCCCCTCGCCCTGACGATCGAGGCTGCCTTCGACACGCAGCACCGGAAACTGATTGGGGACGACGCGCAGCTGCCAGCCCGGGCCGTTCGGCGCGCTGCCGTTGCGGTCGGCGAACAGCTCGCGCGGCGTCATCTCTTCATGCCCTTCGCAGAACGGACACGAGTCGGGCGGGCCGATGCTGACGGATTCGAGGCGGAAGTCGCTCGGTCGTTTGCGCCGTTCGGTGGAGATGATCACCCAGCGGCCGGTCACGGGATCTTTGCGCAGCTCGCTCATTCAGTAGGTCGACTCAAACGCATGCGGATATACCTCAACCTGCGGCGGCGCGTCGTCAACGAGATCAACGGTCACCACATCGAAGCGGCATGGCGTATCTTCCAGCCGATGCCGCGCCACATAGTCCATCGCCATCAGCGTGATCTTGCGCTGCTTCCACCGTGTGACCGCTTCGGCGCCGCCGCCGAAATCGTCACCCGCCCGTAACTTCACTTCGACGAAGACCGTCGTGTCGCCGTCACGGGCGACGATGTCGATTTCACCGCTGTTGGTGCGGTAGCGACGCGCAATAATTGCGTACCCGCGCTGTTCCAGCGCATCGCAGGCGAGATTTTCTCCCAATTTGCCCAGCGATTGTCGTCGGTCTTCGGCCATGTCCCGTGCCGACAGGCATGACCGGGGCCAAAGAGCTTAACCGCGAAGGGCGCGAAGAGCGAGCCTTACGGTCAAGGCCGGAGTTCCTTCCGCCTGAAGGCGGAAGCTACGAGATGGCCGAAAGGGCCTCGTCCAGAATCCGCACCGCAGTGTCCGCCTGATCTCTGGTCAACACGAGCGGAGGCGACAGGCGGATGGCGTTCTGCCCCGCCCCCAGAACCAGCAGCCCGCGGTTGAAGCACTCGCGCACGACGCGGTCGCGTTCGGTGGTGGCGCGTTCCTTCGTCTGCCGATTTCGAACCAGCTCGACACCGATCATCAGTCCGCGGCCGCGGACGTCGCCGATGAGCGCGTGCTTGTTCATCAACTCCTTGACGCGGCCGAAGAGGTGCGTCCCCACCTCCCGGGCGTTGTCCATGAGGCGATCGCGAATCAGCTTGATCGTCGCCATCGCCGCCGCACAGGCGACAGGGTTGCCGCCAAACGTGCTCGCGTGCGCGCCCGGCGGCCACGACATCAACGCCGATCGCGCGATGACGACGCCGAGCGGCAGGCCGGAGGCGATCCCCTTCGCCGTCGCCACCATGTCCGGCTCGACGCCGGTGTACTCGATTGCAAACATCTTTCCGGTGCGCCCCATGCCCGACTGCACTTCATCGAGCACCAGCAGCATCCCGTGGCGGGTAGTCAGCTCGCGCAGCCGCTGATGGAAGACATCCGGCGGGACGACATAGCCACCTTCACCCTGAATCGGCTCGACGACGATGGCAGCCACTTCGTCGGGTGACACGACGTGCACGAGCGTCTGCTCCTCGAGAAAACGCAGGCACTCGGCGGCGCACGTCTCCGGCGTCGCGTTGACCGGACAGCGATAGCAATTGGCGTAGGGAACGTGGAACACGCCGGGCACGAGCGGCGAGAACCCTTTGCGCTGCGACGGTTTGCTCGCCGTCAGCGACAGCGACCCCATCGAGCGGCCGTGAAAGGCGCCGAAGAACGCGATCAGGTTCTGTCGCCTGGTGTGGTACCGCGCCAGTTTGATCGCTGCCTCGATCGCTTCGGTACCGGAATTGGCGAAAAACGTCCGGTGCGGACCGGGCATCGGCGCGATCGCCGACAGTTCCTCTCCGAGCCGCACCTGCAGCTCGTAGTAGAAGTCGGTGCCCGACATGTGCAGGAACTTCCCTGCCTGCTCGACGATGGCGGCGACAACGTCGGGGTGCGAATGGCCGGTGGAGGTGACCGCAATGCCGGCCGTGCAGTCGAGGAACACGTTGCCGTCCACGTCCTCGACGAACGCACCCTCGCCGCGGGCGATGACCAGCGGATAGTCGCGCGTGTAGGACGGCGACACGACCTTGGCGTCGCGGGCGATGATGGCCTGAGCGTTCGGACCCGGAAGCGCCGTCTTCAGCGACGGGCCGGTCATTTCCGCTTCCAGCGCGTGCCGGCGGGGTTGTCTTCGAGCAGGATGCCGCGTTCCGCCAGTTGGTTACGGATCGCGTCGGCCGCCGCGAAATCGCGGCGCTGCCGCGCCGCTCTCCTGTCCGCGATCAACTGCTCGATCTCTGCCACAGGCACCGGCGGCGTTGCGTCTTCCGCGCGGCGCAGGCTGATCACGCCGAGCACACGGTCGAATTCGTCGAGCGCCTCACGAACGAGTGCGGCGTCCGCAGCGCCGACCTGTCGGGCGTCGATGGCGGCGTTCACGTCGCGAATGAGGGTGAAGATCGCAGCCAGGCCTTCGGCCGTATTCAAGTCGTCCTCGAGGGCGGCTTTGAACGCCCCGCGCGCCGACGTCACCAGATCGCCAATCTGCGGGTGCACCGCGTCGCCGGTGAGGTCGTCGAGTCGGCCGAGGAAATCCACCATCCGCCGAAGCGACTCCTCCGCCTGTTCCATCCCCGCCCAGGTGAAGTTCAGCTGCTTGCGGTAATGCGAAGACAACAGCAGATACCGCAGTGACGAAGCGCGGTGCCCGCGCTCGACGACCTGGGGAATGGTGTAGACGTTGCCGAGCGACTTCGACATCTTCTCGTTCTCGACAAACAGATGCTCGACGTGCATCCAGTGCCGCGCGAAGGTCTCTTTCGTCGCCCCCTCGGCCTGCGCGATCTCGTTCTCATGATGCGGGAAGATCAGGTCCACGCCACCGGCGTGAATGTCGATCGGAGGGCCGGCCAGCGTCCGCAGCGCCATCGCCGAGCATTCGATGTGCCAGCCCGGGCGGCCGGGACCCGTACCGAAATCCCACGTCGGCTCGCCGTCCTTCGTCGCCTTCCACAGCACGAAATCCCGCGCATCCTCCTTGGAGTACTCGTCGACATCGACACGGGCACCGGCGTGGAGGCCATCGTGATCGAGCCGCGCCAGGCGCCCGTAGGTCGGGAGCGACGCGATCTTGAAGTAGATGGAGCCGTCGCGGCGGTAGGTGTGGCCGTTGCGCTCGAGCGCGAGGATCATTTCGCTCATGGCGCGCAGGTTCTCTTCGTCGGTGGCGCGCGGCATCTCCTCGACCGGCTCGATGCCGAGCTGGGCGGAGTCGGCGCGGAACGCGTCGATCCACTCTTCGGTGTAGTCGCGCAGGGCTTTGCCTGACTTCTGCGCCCCGGCAATGGTCTTGTCGTCGACGTCGGTGTAGTTGACGACCCCTTTCACGTCATAGCCGCAGAGATACTTCAACGTGCGCCGGAGCACGTCGATGCAGATGAACGTGCGGAAGTTGCCGATATGGCCGCGCGCGTAGACGGTGAGGCCGCAGGCGTACATCCGCACCAGATTGTCGCGCGCGGGCGCAAACGGCTCTTCCTGCCTCGTCAGCGTGTTGTACAGCCGCAGCATCGCCGTTAAGACGCCTGGAGGGTCAGAGTGCGGTCGCCAACGATGACCTGAATGGGCGGGCCGAGTTCGACCACAACGTCGAGCGTGCCGGAGCCCGCCTGCCGAGCCGCGTGGTCGCGTATCAGTGCGGCGGCCTCATCGGCAAATTCGCGTGCCCGGCGCTCGTCACCTCCGGCCTGCCGCACCGCCTGCGCGATGAGGTCGCCAAGCGCGCTCACATGGCGCGCCTCGGCCGGAAACGACAGGTTCAATATGAAACCCACGGCGCTCATTTTTACACTGACAGGCGGCTGAACAGCCGCTCGGCCCGTCTCTGATCTGCTTCGATCTGTGCCTTCAACGCGTCGACGTCCTCGAAGCGCCGCTCGTCGCGCAGCCGCAGCACGAATCCGAGCCTCACCGAACGTCCATACAGATCACCCGAATAGCGCAGCAGGTGTGTTTCAACGGTCGTATCCGTTTCTCCAAATGTCGGCCGGCTCCCGATATTCGTCAGACCGGCGTGCACGATCCCGTCAATCGTCATCGTCGTCGCGTACACCCCGTGCGGCGGCAGCAGCTCGTTCGCCGTCGCCAGGTTTGCGGTCGGAAAGCCGATCTCGCGGCCGCGCCGCCGCCCCTCGACGATGGTGCCGTCGATGTAGTACGGATGCCCGAGCAGCGCGCCGGCTTCGTCGATGCGTCCTTCGGCGACCAGCCGGCGGACGCGCGTGCTGCTGACGACGAAGTCCTTATACCGCACCGGATCGATTTTCTCGGCGCGAAATCCGAAGCGCTGACCGAGCGTGCGCAGGCTCGTGAAGTTGCCGCTGCGCGCGTGACCGAACAGAAAGTTGGCCCCCACCCATACTTCGGACACGCGCAGCCACTCTACCAGCACGAGGCGAACGAAGGTCTCCGGATCCCACTCCGACAACTCACGCGTGAAGCGGACGACGGCCACGCACTGGATGCCGGCCTGGTGCAGGGCCTCCAGACGCTGGGCCTTGGTCATCAGCAGCGGAGGGGCTTTCTCGGGCCGGACGACGCGCGGCGGATGAGGATCGAAGGTCATCGCCATCGGCGATCCGCCGTGTTCCGCCGCGCCGCGTCTCACGCGATCGATGATCTTGAGGTGTCCGCGATGCAGACCGTCGAAGTTGCCGAGGGCCAGAACCGGATGGACGAGCCACGAGGGCCTGACGTCGTCCGGGAAGTGAATCGTCTGCATTCACTCCACGTCGACGGGCACGTCGAGCACCAGCCCATCATATGCCAGGTCAACGCCGGCAGGCAGCCGCGCGCTCGTCGCGGCGTGACCGAGGTCGTGCGACATGTGCGTCATGTACGCGCGCCGCGGCTTGATGCGGGCGATGACCGCGAGCGCCTCGGCCACGGTGAAGTGCGTGCTGTGCGGTTTGTCGCGCAGGGCGTCGATCACCAGCGTTTCGACGCCGTCGACGAGACCCCACGCAGCCTCGTCCAGCCGGTTGCAATCGGTGAGATACGCAAAGCTGCCGAAGCGGAAGCCGAGGATCGGCGCGTCGCCGTGCCACAGCGGCACTGGAACGACGCGAACGCCACCGACGATGAATGGCGCATCGATCTCGCGGACGTCGATTTTCGGGATGCCGCCGCCCTGCCGTGCCACGCCATCGAAGACGTAGTGAAACGTCTGCTGAATGTCCTTCCAGGTGTGCTCCGCCGCGTAACAGGGTATCGGCCCGCCCTGGATCCAGTTGAACCGGCGGATGTCGTCGAGGCCAAGAATGTGATCGGCGTGGCTGTGTGTGAACAGCACGGCGTCGAGCTTCGACACGGCGTAGGTCAGGACCTGCTGGCGAAAGTCGGGGGTGGTGTCGATGACGATGGAGGCGTGGCCCGGCACGTCGACGTGAATCGACGGCCGCAGCCGTCTGTCGCGCGGATCGGTCGAACGGCACACGTCGCACGCACACCCAATCATCGGTACGCCGGCCGAGGTGCCGGTGCCGAGAAATGTGACGCGGCCTGGACGAAGGGGCACCGGGTCAGGGAATGATGATCCGCGAAGGCTCCGGAGCCGGTCCCTGCTTGTTCGCTTCGACGTAGCGGAGGCGCAGTTCGTAGAGGATTTGCTCGAGCAGCTGACGCTCTTCCGCCGTCAGGTTGCCGCGGGTCTTCTCCTCGAGGAGCGCCAGGATGTCGATCATCTGCTGCGCCGCCGGAAGATTGGCGGGAATCGTCTGGCCGGAGACGGGATCGGGAACGTCGCCGAAGTGCACTGCCGCCGTGTGGGCGAGCGACAAAACGAAGCCCAGGAATGTGACGGCCGATTCCGCCTGCTCAGGTGATTGCTCGTCTGACATTCCCGACATCCTACTTCACCCGGGTGGAACCACGAAGAGCATGAAGCGACGTTTCTTCGCGCCTTCGTGATCGAAAAACCACCGCGCTGCGCGGTCGAAGTCCGTCGTAGAATCGGCGCGTGCTTGAAGGGAGGCGACAGATGACCCGGAGTGTTGTCCATCTGCGAGTCGCGGCAATCGTCACCGTTACGGTCGTGGTCGCCGCATGGGGATTGACCATCACGGGGCAAACGCCCACGCGACCGATCGCTGTTGACGCCGACGACATCGGCGGCGTCGTAACAGGAGCGAGCGGTCCGGAAGCTGGCGTCTGGGTGATTGCGGAGACCACTAATCTCCCTACCCGGCTGATCAAAAGCGTCGTCACCGACGACCAGGGCCGCTACCTGATCCCTGATCTGCCGAAAGCGTCCTATGACGTGTGGGTCCGCGGATATGGACTGGTGGATTCGGCAAAGGTCAAGGCGAGTCCGGGTCAACAGCTGGCGCTGAAGGCGGTTCCCGCGCCGAACGCAAAGGCCGCGGCCGAGTACTACCCGGCGCAGTACTGGCTGGCGATGCTGCAGGTGCCGCCGAAGACCGACTTCCCCGGCACGGGTCCGACCGGCAACGGCATCTCGCCCAACATGAAGAGCCAGGGCGAGTGGATTCGCAACATTGTCAACACCGACGGCTGCACCGGCTGTCATCAGATCGGCAACAAAGCGACACGTGAAATCCCGGCAAGCCTCGGGACGTTCGCAACGTCTGCCGCCGCGTGGGAACGCCGCGTGCAGTCGGGCCAGGCGGGTGCCGGAATGCTTGGGCGCTTCGTCCAGGTCGGACGCGAGCGTGCGGCGAAGATGTGGGGCGACTGGACCGACCGCATCGCCAAAGGCGAGCTGCCGTCGGCGCAGCCACCGCGCCCACAGGGACGCGAACGAAATGTCGTCGTGACGATGTGGGATTGGGCGGATCCAAAAGCCTACCTGCACGACGAGATCGCGACGGACAAACGGAATCCGACCGTGAACGCGAACGGGCCGGTATACGGCGCACTCGAAGAGAGTGCCGACTACATGCCGGTCGTCGATCCGCGGACGAATACCGCCACTCGGATCAATCTGAAGGTCCGCGATTCCCAGACGCCGAGCATGGCGAACACCAAGCCAACACAGGCATCGCCGTACTGGGGCGATGAATCGATCTGGACGACGCAGACCACAGCGCACAGTTTCGCGATGGATAGCGACGCTCGCGTGTGGATCGCCGCACGCATTCGTCCGGGCCAGACAGCGTCGTTCTGCCGTCAAGGGTCGCGCCACCCTTCGGCGAAAGCGTTTCCAATCAACCAGAGCGGACGACAACTGCAGATGTACGACCCGAAGACGAAAGAGGTCGTCACCATCGACACGTGCTTCGGCACGCACCACCTCAATCTCGACAGCAAGGGCATCCTGTGGTTCACCGGCGGCGGTCCCGTCGAAGGATGGTTCAACACGCGGCTGTACCTCGATACCAAGGACGAACAGGTCGCGCAGGGCTGGACGGTGTTCGTGATGGACACCAACGGCAACGGCAAGCGCGACGACTACGTCGAGCCGGATGCGCCCGTCGATCCGAAAAAGGACAAGCGGGTTGTCACGTCGTTCTACGGCGTGGAACCGGGGCCCGACGGATCCGTCTGGGGTGCCGTGATGGGCATGCCGGGGTCGGTCGTTCGGTTGACCCTCGGTTCCGATCCCGTGAACACGGCACTGGCGGAAGTGTACGAAGTACCCTGGGATAATCCGGCAGCGAAGGTACAGGGCTACGCGCCGCGAGGCATGGACGTCGACAGCAACGGCGTCGTCTGGACCGTGCTCTCGAGCGGGCACTACGCGAGCTTCGATCGTCGCAAGTGCAAGGGACCGCTGAACGGACCCAAGGCGACTGGTCAGCACTGCCCTGAAGGATGGACGCTGTATGCCTTCCCCGGCCCCAACTACAAGGGCGCCGTCGAATCGGGGAGCGCGGAGAGCGCCTACTACAACTTCGTCGACCGGTTCGACATGCTCGGCGTCGGTCGCAACGTGCCGCTGGCGACCGGCAACGAGTCGGAGTCGCTGCTGGCACTGGTCGATGGCAAGTTCCTGACTTTCCGCGTGCCGTATCCGATGGGCTTCTACGCCAAGGGCATGGACGGTCGCATCGACGACGCGAAGGCCGGCTGGAAGGGCAAGGGGATCTGGACCACCTATGCGACGCGTGCGCCGTTCCACGTCGAGGGCGGCAAGGGGACGACGAGCAAACTCGTGAAATTCCAGGTGCGCCCCGACCCGCTGGCCAAGTAGTGCGATCGCGTAGCGCGGGTTCCGCGAGCCAGGTCAGGTCATGCGAGCGGACCCGCTGGAACAGTGGGTGTAGGGCGGGTTCCGCGAGCCAGGTCAGGTCATGCGAGCGGACCCGCCAATGAGAGCCGGCGACCGATTCGACCGCCTCGTCGAGATCATGCGGACGCTGCGATCCGCGGACGGATGTCCGTGGGACCGCGAGCAGACGCAGGCGTCGCTGCGTCCGTTCGTCCTCGAGGAAACCTACGAAGTACTCGAAGCGATCGAAAGCGGCAGCCCGGCGCAGTTGTGCGAGGAGCTGGGCGACTTTCTCTTCGAGGCAGTCTTCCTGGCGCAGATCGCAGACGAGCGCGGCGAGTTCACGATCGCCGATGCGATCGACGCCATCTGCGACAAGCTCGTACGTCGGCATCCGCATGTTTTCGGCCGCGAGGCAGGCGACCGCTCCCTGACTGCCGGTCAGGTCATTGAAAAGTGGGAGACGCTGAAGGCGCGCGAGCGTGAGGCCTCCGGGCAGCCGGCGAAGAAGGCTAAAACGACGCTGAGCGGCGTCCCGAAAACCTTGCCGTCGCTGCTGCGCGCCTACGAAGTCAGCGCCCGGGCGGCGGCCGTCGGATTCGACTGGGTCCGGGCGACGGACGTCCTGGACAAAATCGAAGAAGAGGTTGCCGAGTTGCGGCGTGAGGTGGAATCGGGCGCGACCGGCGATCTGTCCCGGGCCGAGGACGAGATGGGCGACCTGCTCTTCGCCATCGCCAATCTCTCGCGCAAGCTCGGCGTCGAGCCCGAAGCCGCACTGCGCCGGGCCAACGACAAATTCACGACGCGCTTCGAATCGGTCGAACGCGCCTTCGTCGAGCGCAATCAGTCGATGAGCGAGGCCTCGCTCGACGAGATGGAAGCCGAGTGGCAACGGGTCAAGTTGCGCTCGTGACGCTGTCGCTGGTCCTTGACCACGAAGGACGCGAAGAGGATCACAGAACGACCCGAACGATCCCGTTCGTGCGAGAATTCCGCGCATGTCACATCTTCGAGGCGTCCTCGGCGCGCTGATCGCGACCTCGGCGGCTGCCTTCCTCTTTGTCACGTCGATCTCCATCGCCGCGCAGGCGCCCACGCCGGCGCCCGCGCAGACCTCACGAACCGTGCAGGACGGGGTGTTCAGCGACGCCCAGGCCACTCGCGGCCAGGCTCTCTACGGGCAGCGCTGCGCCGGCTGTCATGGGCCGGCGCTCACAGGCGCGCAGGGACCGCCGCTGACAGGCGAGGCGTTCGTGAACAAGTTCAGGATGGAACCGTTGTCGGCGCTGTTCATCAAAATTCGTTACAAGATGCCGCCCACGCCGCCCGGCGCCACACCAGGCACCCCCCTGACGTCGGAACAGGCCGCCGATCTCGTTGCGCACGTTCTCAAGAGCAATGGCTTCCCTGCCGGGAAGACCGATTTCGCTTCGTCGGATGCCGTCAACAGTGAAATCGGCTGGCCGGCGGCCGCAACGCCGCCGTCTTCGCGCGCACCGACGGGGACACTCAATCAACTGATGCGCGGCATCTTCTTTCACAACTCGAACCTAATCTTCTCGGTTCAGGAGATGGAGCCTGCCGACCTGCCGCCGAAGCCGCCGCCGTCGCGCCCCGACGGCCTGACGACGTTCGATTGGGGTCTGATGATCTACACGGGATGGCCGGCGGTCGAAAATGCCGCCAGTTCAATTGCCGACGCGTCGACGCTGCTCCTCCAGCCCGGCCTTCGCTGCGAAAACGGCCGCGCCGCGCCCGTCACCGAGCCCGACTGGATCAGACTCACCGAGCGCATGATCGCCGTCGCCAAGCGGACCACCCGGCTCGCGCAGACGCAGAGCAAGGAGGCGGTGTCGGAGTACACGCTGGATCTCTCGAATGCCTGCAACGCGTGTCATCTGACCTACCGCGACGTCGGCGGCCGCGGACGTGGACGCGGCGGCAATCCCCCAGGTGCAACGGGCAATCTCAACGCCAACGCCAACGCCATGCGCTGCATGCATCGGTGACACGAAGACACGAAGAGATCGAAGCGCACGAAGCCTGTCAGAGAACGACGCGTTTCAGGCCATCCTTCAAGACTCGAACTCCAAAGTTGATCAGCAGGCCACCGCGCAGGCCGGTGGTCCGAAGGTACGAAATCAGCTGCGAACGATGCACCTCCGCGAGTTGCACGACCGCCTTCAGCTCGACGACGATTTCGCCCTCGATGATCAGATCGACGCGTTGGCCCGGAATTTCTATGCCCCGGTAGGACACTCGGACCGGTCGCTCCCGTTCATACCGGATTCCGCGTGCGTCGAGTTCGATACACATGGCCTTCCTGTAAATCGATTCGAGGAAACCTGGGCCAAGCGCGCGGTGAACAGCTATCGCACACCCAATTGTCTGATGCATCACCCGCTCAGCGGCGTGTGAGAGGGGTGAAGGCACGTGCACACCGGGTCCAGTGAACGAACATTCTTCGTGCCCTTCGATTTCTTCGTGCCCTTCGATCTCTTCGTGCCCTTCGTGTCTATTTCTTTCCATCGACATACGTCCTCACGTTTACAGAGTGGCAATCTGTTGCCAGTGTGATCTCACCGTCGAGATCCGTTCGATAGATGCGCGCGCCGATCGATTCGAGGCGCTGAATCACCTCGGGCGCGGGGTGGCCGAAGCTGTTGCCGCGGCCGGCGCTGATGAGCGCAATCTGCGGCCGCCAGGTCTCGAGCAGCAGCTGCGAAGACGAGGTCTTGCTGCCGTGGTGCGCGACTTTCAGCACACGCGTCTGCGCCTGACGGAGCTGCGGCGCGATCTCGCGCTCGATCTCGGCGCCGATGTCGCCGGTCAGCAGCAACGCGACCTCGCCACACGACACCTCGAGCACCACCGAGTCGTCATTGCGCACGCGCGGACGCTCCCAGTCCGGTGGCGGCGGGTGCAGCACGCGGATGCGTGCATCGCCCCAGGGCATCGATTCGCCGGCGCGTCGTGCTTCGACGCCGACGCCGGCGGCGCCGGCGTGTTGTCGCAGGTCGCGTGAAGGTTCGTGTCGAGGAACGACGATGCCTTCCCAGAGCCGCCGCGGCCGGAAATCATCCAGCAGCACGCGGGTACCACCAATGTGATCGGGATCGCCGTGGGTCAGCAGCATCGCGTCCAGCCGGCCGACGCCCTGTTCCCACAACGCAGGAGCAACGACCCGAGCGCCGATGTCGAAGCTGCCGCTGCCGAACGGCGCTCCGCCGGCGTCGATCTGCAGCCGGGACCCACCGGATGACAGGAGCATCGCCTCGCCCTGACCGACGTCGAACATCGTCAGGCGCACGCCGACGACGGGACGGGATCCCGCCGGACGAACAACGCCGACCACGAGGAGCAACGCGCCAACGAACACCGGCACGACCACACACGCCCGTCTGCGCGGTCCCTTCAGGAACAGCAATGCGAGCAGCGACGCGTAATACGCGACCAGAAGCGCAATGCCGGGTGGCGGTACTCGCCATGAGAACGCGGGCACGACGTCGACGAGCCGTGCGCTCTCGACAATTCCCGAGGCCGACAGGGCCGCCAGCCAACCCGCCGGTGCTGCCACGACCCTCCATGCATCGCAGGCGGCGACCACCAGACCGCCAATCTGCGCAACGGCCATCAACGGCACGGCTGCCAGGTTCAGCAGCGGTCCAGCGAGCGTCACGCGGGCGAACGAACGAGCGGAAACTGGAATCAGCGTGAGTTCGACCGCCAGCGACGCGGCGATCGATGCCGCAAGCCACGCGAGCGGTCCTGACTCCGTGACCAACCTCCGCATCCGACGGGCGCTCTCGAGCAGGGCGCCGGTCGCACCGAACGTCAGGATGAACCCTGCCGTTCGTACTTCGAGCGGCGTCACGACCGCCATCAGACCCGCCGCCAGCATCGTCGACTGCCATGGCGCAGTGCGGTGGTCGAACAGTCGTGCCGTCAGGTAGATGACGGCCATCGTCGTCGCGCGCCAGACCGACGGCCCCGCCGTGGCAACGCCGGCGTAGACGACAAGGACGACGATCGTCACCACTGCCCCGACGCGTCCATGGCCGCCGACCAAGGCGAGCAATCCGAGTGCGAGTCCGGCGAGGACGGCGATGTTGCCGCCGGAGATGGCGATGATGTGATACGTGCCGGCGCGCTGCAGACGATCGGTCACCTCGTCGCTGAGGCCGGTCCGATCACCGATGAGCACGGCTGTGACGATGGCTGCGGCGGTCGTGTCGTGCGGCGCCACCCAGCGCTGCACCGCTCTACGAACGTGGACGCGAACCCTGGCCGCCCATTCCTGAAACCACGAACCCCGTGAGACGACGTCGACAAGAAAGGCGCTCTTGATCGAGCCGAACAGCGTCGTGCCATCGAGCGCAAGTTGACGCTCGAAGTCGACGACACCGTCGTTGAGGTATTGCGCCGGCCGGCGGAAGGTCGCCGCCGCCTCGATGGTACGGCCGGCACGCCACGCATCTACGCGCGGCGACGCCGAGTCACCGTTCACGCTGAAGGTGACCCCTCCGCGCGCGTCACGCCATTGCGATCGCAGCTGCACGGCAACGACGTCGGCGCGCAGTGACACGTAGTCGTCGTGGATCGAAGCGTCCTCACGAAGAACGGCCCGCATCCGCAGCGGATCGTGGCCGTTCTCCGGCCCGCGACTGTCGATCAGGAAGTTGCCGACCGCCTCGTCGAGGGTCGCGCGCAACGACGAGTGCAACGCGTGCTCACGTTCCTCGGCGGCGAGAATCGACGCCGCCACTCCGAACGTGCACAACGCGAACAGAAATGCCGGCGCTGGCGCACGACGCCACCAGGCAACGGCGAGTGCCGCGCAAAGCACCGGCAGGACGGGCAGGATCGCACGCGTGGAGAGCTGCGTGAATGTACCGAGCACTGCGCCGGCGAGCAACGCCAGCGCTGGCAGTACTGCGGGAGGCACCTCGCCCCCCCTGCAAACATGGAATCAGCCGTCGCCCCCGCTGGCGGCAACGACTTACCGGAATCGATGGCAAAAAGTGATCGCCGGTGTCGCCCGGCAGCGCGCAGTTTTTGTCGTCTTCGCGAACTTCGTACTGTGATTACGGATTCGCCGGCTTTGCAGAGAAACTGAAAGATACACCGCCGGAGATCGCCACATCGGTCTTGTTCGTCTGGTCCGGGCTCGAGAGCGTCCGGCCAAACGCGACGTAGACCGACGTCGCATCGGTGAGCGGATGTCCGACGGCCGCGCTGAAATCGGTGCGTCCGCCGGTCAGACCGGTCGTATCTTCCGCCGTCGGGACCGAATGTGTCAGGCCGAAGGTCACTGATGTGCCAGCCGGCGATGTCCACTCGACGGCTCCGGCGCCGAACATCGCTCCGCGCGAGAAGTAACCCGTCGAGCCGTAGATGCGCACCGGCGTTGCGCGGAACTCGGCGCTGATGGGCAGCGCAAAGTGCAGGCGGTCTTCGAAAAATCCCGGACTGAGAACCTCCAGCACCGGGGTCACGGCGATCCCAAACCGCGCGTCCTTGAGCGCCGGATCGAGTAAGACGATCTTGCCGCTGAAGTACATGTCGTCGACACCGCGCGATGTCGTGCCGCCGTACTCCGAACGGTAGAAAGGAACGCTCATCCCGAGCTGCACGCGATCGTGGACGGCATACGCGGCGTCGAGCATGGGAACGTCGACGAGCGACGCACCGCCGCCGCGGAAATACCCGACGCCCAGGCCAACGCTGCCGCCGCCTGCCGCCCTCGTGGTGGCGTCGTCGAGCCACACGCCAAACTGTCGAAACTGAGAAGTGGAAATCGTGCTCGAGGCGGGCACGCTGTCGCGTGCGGATGACGCCTGCGGATTTTTCGGTCGTCCCTGCCCTTGTGCCTCCGCCATGTGCGGCAGCACGACGAGGAAGAGAACAAACGTCAGAAACCGCAGGCGTCCCATGGAACCGTTTTTCCTTTACTGAACAGTCGTCGTCGTTGTCGTCGTGGTGCTGTTCGTCGTGTTCGTCGTCGTGGTGGTCGTGGACGACGCGCCCTTGACGATGGTCACGGCTTCCGGCAGCGGTTTGCCGTTCGTGATCACTTCGGTATAGAGCGACGCGAACGACAGGTTGTTATTCTTCGCTGCGTTCATCGCCGCAACCAGCTGACCCTGATTCTTCCAGCCGGTCGTCGCCTGGTCGTAGGTCAGCGAGCTCCCGGCCAGCAGTCCGTCCAGACGCGCCTTCAGCGTGCTGTTCAGCGCGAGCTTTTCGCCGAGCGGAAGCTGACCACGGCCCTTGGTTGCAGCCGACTCCGTCGTCGTGTCGGTGTCGATGTCGGTTGCCGTCGTCGTGGTCGTGGTCTTCGGGCCCTTCACGTGGTCAGCGCTGTTGCCCTTGACCAGCGTTCCGGCCTTGGCATCCGCGCTCTTTCCCTTCGTCGCGGGCCCCTTCGCGGTCGTCGTGGTCGGTTTCCCCACGCCGGCGGGCTTGCCGATGGCCTTGCCCTGCGCGGCGGCCGGAAGCGCCGGCAACGCAAGCGCACCAATGAACATAAGAATCCGGGACAACCTCATGTGTTTTCCTCCCCGAGGGCCATGTCAGTCCAAGAGATATGCCACAGCTGGACCGCGCTTCTTATGGAGAGAATCGCGCGGGTTCACAGGGGTGCACGCGTCATTCGTGCACAGTTCCGGTGCGGGGCCAACAAAAGCCTACTGAACCTGCGCCCCCCTCAATTCCGCGACGACGTCCACGAAGTACTTGCCGTCCGTCACCACGCCCGTGTAAATCGACGCGAACGACAGGTTCTTCTCCTGCGCGACGTTCATCGCGGCCACCAGCTGCCCCTGATTCTTCCAGCCGGTGGTCGCCTGGTCGTAGGTCAATCCGCTACCAGTGAGCAAACCCTGCAACCGCGTCTTGAGCGTGTTGTTCAGCGCGACCTTCTCGCCGAGCGGGAGCTGTCCGCGGCCTTTGCTTTCGCTCCCCAGGCTGTCAGTCCTCGTCAAACTGACCGTCTTCGCGTCCACGGTCTTTGCCTTCACCTCGGTTCGCTTGACCGTCATTACCGCCGGACTGCCAAGTGGCTTGCTCTGCGCCGCCGCCGGAAGCGCGGGAAGCATGAGCGCACCGGTCAACACAAGAATCCTGGACACCATGTGCTGGATTTCCTCCGGTGCCGCACGGTCCAAGACATATGCCACGGCTGAGATTAGGCGATCGCTCGGAAAATCGCTCGGATTTACGTCGTTGCACGATCGCCCGTGCACACTTCCGATAGTCCGGCGACACCTTGGAAACTTCCAACATCTAATTCCAACTCCAAAGAAACCCGAAACTCTTGGAAGCCGGAAGTCGGAAGTTGGAAGTTGTTTAAGCCTTCAATTCAACGGCGGAGTAATAGTCCTGCAGTGACCGCACGGTGAGCGTCTGCTGGCGCAGGGCCCGGATCGCTTCCACGGCAGCACGGGCGCCGGTCAGCGTGGTGATGCACGGCACCTGCGCCATCGTCGCGGCGCGACGCACCGCGCGGTCGTCGAAGAACGAATCGCGTCCGAGCGGCGTGTTGATCACGAGATGAATTTCACGATTGACGAGATGATCGGAAACGTTCGGGCGGCCTTCGTTCACCTTGTACATGACATCGACGTCGAGACCGTGCGCGCGTAGATACGCCGCTGTGCCGCGCGTGGCCGCGAGCGAGAAGCCCAGCTGACTCAGATCGCGTGCGATCGGCAGCACGGTCGGCTTGTCGCTGTTGTTGACGCTGATGAACACACAGCCTTCGGCGGGCAGTCGCTGACCCGCGCTCATCATCGCCTTGGCGAAGGCGGAGCCGAAATTGTCGGCACCGCCCATCACTTCGCCAGTCGATTTCATCTCCGGCCCGAGGATGGTGTCGACGCCGGGGAATCGGACGAACGGAAAGACCGGGCTCTTCACGAACACGCCTGTCGCGTGGAGGTCTTCGACAAGGCCAAGCTCCGCCAGCGTTCTTCCGGCGGCGATCCGTGCGGCCATCTTCGCCATCGGCACACCGGTCGCCTTCGAGATGTAGGGAACCGTGCGCGACGACCGCGGGTTGACCTCCAGGACGTAGACCTCGTTGTCCTTGATCGCGTACTGGATGTTCATCAGGCCGACGACTTTGAGGGCGCGGGCGATGCGGCGCGTGTACTCACGAATGGTCCCGAGATGCTTCTCGGCCACCATGAACGGCGGCACGACACACGAGCTGTCGCCGGAGTGGATACCTGCTTCCTCGATATGCTCCATGATCCCGCCGATGACAACGTCACCGGTGGCGTCGGCGAGGGCATCGACGTCGAACTCGAACGCGTCTTCGAGAAACCGATCGATCAGCACCGGCCGGTCATGCGACACGTCAACCGCTCCGGTCATGTAGCGGTCGAGAGCTCCCTCGTCGAAGACGATCGCCATGCCGCGCCCACCAAGCACGTACGACGGCCGGACAACGACCGGATAGCCGACGCGGTCGGCGACCTCACGGGCCTCTTCGCGCGAGACCGCAGTGCCGCTCGACGGCTGCGGCACGCCAAGGTCGCGGAGCAGCTCCGAGAACCGCTGGCGGTCTTCGGCCAGGTCGATCGAGTCGGGCGAGGTGCCGACGATCTTCACGCCGGCCTCGAGCAGCGGCAACGCCAGCTTGAGCGGCGTCTGTCCACCGAACTGCACAAGGCACGAGACGTCGGCGCCGGCACTGCGCTCGCGCTCGATGACCGCCATCACGTCCTCGAACGTCAGCGGCTCGAAGTAGAGGCGATCGGCGGTGTCGTAGTCGGTGGAGACGGTCTCCGGGTTGCAATTCACCATCACCGTCTCGTAGCCCTCTTCCCTGAAGCCGAAGACGGCGTGGACGCAGCAATAGTCGAACTCGATACCCTGCCCGATGCGATTCGGGCCGCTGCCGAGGATCACGACTTTCTTTTTCGGCGTCGGCTCCGCTTCGTCCTGCCGCTCGAACGTGCCGTACATGTACGGCGTGTACGACTCGAACTCGGCGGCGCAGGTGTCGATCCGCTTGTACGCCGGGGCGAGCCCTTCTTCCAGCCGCCGCTGGCGCACGACTTCCTCGCTGATGCCGTAGACGCCGGCGATGTCGGCGTCACTGAAGCCGGTGCGCTTGAGCGTCCGCAGCAGGTCGGCAGACATCTCGCGGAACTCGCCGAGCGCCGCGATCTTGCGCAGCTCTTCGATGTCGGCAAACTGCTGCAGGAACCAGGGGTCGATTTTCGTCAGCTCGTGCAGCGTTTCTGTCGACCAGCCGCGCCGCAGCGCACGGAACAGCGCCCACATCCGGCGATCGTTCGGCACGACGAGGCGTTTGCGCAGCGATGTCTCGTCTTCGTCCTCGTCGCTCGTGTCTTCGGGGCCGCTCGGAAAGAGACTGCCGCTGCGGCCGAGCTCCAGCGATCGAACCGCCTTGAGGAACGCTTCCTTGAACGTCCGCCCGATGGCCATCGCCTCGCCCACCGACTTCATCTGCGTCGTCAGCGTGCGGTCGGCCTGCGGGAACTTCTCGAAGTTCCAGCGCGGGAACTTGACGACGATGTAGTCGATGGTCGGCTCGAAGGAAGCCGGGGTCTCACGCGTGATGTCGTTCGGAATCTCGTCGAGGCGGTAGCCGAGCGCCAGTTTGGCGGCGATCTTGGCAATCGGGAATCCGGTGGCTTTCGACGCGAGCGCCGACGACCGTGACACGCGCGGGTTCATCTCGATGGCGACGATGCGGCCGTCGGCAGGATTGATCGCGAACTGGATGTTCGATCCGCCGGTTTCGACATTGACACGGCGGATGATGCGCCGGCCCATGTCCCGCATCCGCTGGTATTCCTTGTCCGTCAGCGTCAGCGCCGGGGCCACCGTGATCGAGTCACCGGTATGGACGCCCATCGGATCGACGTTCTCGATCGAACAGATGACGACGAAGTTGTCCGCGCCGTCGCGCATCACCTCGAGCTCGAACTCCTTCCAGCCGATGACCGACTCTTCGACGAGGATTTCGTGGACCGGGCTCAGGTCGAGACCGCGGGCGGCGAGCTCCCGGAACTCGTCGATGTTGTAGGCGATGCCGCCGCCGACACCGCCCATCGTGAAGGACGGGCGGATAATCGCCGGAAAGCCCGTGTTCTCGACGAGCGCCAACGCCTCCTCGAGCGTCGTGGCGACACCGCTGCGCGGCACTTCAACGTCGATCTCTTTCATCGCGTTGCGGAAGAGAAGGCGATCCTCGGCCACCTTGATGGCGTCAATCTGCGCGCCAATGAGCTTGACGTTGTACTTCTCGAGTACGCCCCTCTCGTGCAGCGCCACCGCCAGATTGAGGGCCGTCTGGCCGCCGACGGTCGGCAGCACCGCGTCGGGCTTCTCCTTGGCGATGATGGCTTCGACAATCTCCGGCGTCAGCGGCTCGACATACGTGGCGTCGGCGAACTCCGGGTCGGTCATGATGGTCGCCGGGTTGCTGTTCACCAGGACCACTTCCAACCCTTCGGCGCGCAGCGCCTTGCACGCCTGCGTGCCGGAGTAGTCGAACTCCGCCGCCTGCCCAATGACGATCGGACCGGAGCCGATGACGAGGACTCTCTTGATATCGGTGCGCTTGGGCATCAGGAGACGCTGGAAATGCAGAATGCAGAATGCAGAATGCAGACTTCAGCCAGTGAATTCACTGCCCTACGTACCCTTGTGAGAAGCACGATCTGCATTCTGCATACTGCATTCTGAATTACACGAGTCACCGCGTCTCCATCGACTCGATGAACTGCCGGAACAGGTAATCCGCATCGTGCGGACCGGGCGACGCCTCGGGATGATACTGGACCGAGAAGATCGGCTTCGTCGTGTGGCGGAAACCTTCGACGGTGCCATCGTAGAGATTCTTGTGCGTCACGACGACGTCCGACGGCAGCGAGCCTGGATCGACCGCAAAGCCGTGGTTCTGCGACGTAATCTCCACCTTCCCCGATTCCAGCTCCTTCACCGGGTGATTGGCGCCGCGATGCCCGAACTTGAGTTTGAAGGTCTGACCGCCAACGGCGAGGCCGAGAATCTGGTGGCCGAGGCAGATCCCGAACATCGGCACCTCACCGGTGGCCAGCTCGCGGACATTGTTGATGGCGTAGGTCAGCGCCGCCGGATCGCCCGGTCCGTTGCTCAGAAAGATGCCGTCGGGCTCGATTCGTCGCAACGCCTCCGCCGGCGCCGACGCGGGAAACACGTGTACGTCGCACCCGTAGGCGTCGAGGCGTCTCAGGATGTTGTACTTGACGCCGAAATCGTATGCGGCGACGCGCAGCCGGCGTTTCGCCCGTGCCTGCGGGGCGATCCCGAACTCGGTGTGATCGGCTTCGCCGACGCGCCCCTCGAACTTCCGCCACTCGAAGGCGGTGTCGCAGGTGACGCCGCGCACCAGATCGGCGCCCTCCATCTTCGGGATCGCGCGCGCCCGCGCCACCAGTTCTTCCGGATCGACCTGCCCCGTCGCGATGACGCCGCGCATGACGCCGGCGCTCCGCAGCACGCGCGTCAGCGCCCGTGTGTCGATGTCGGCAATGGCAACGATCTGATGGCGGATCAGATATTCCCGTAGCGAGCCGTCGGCG
>Ga0111539_10000479_pt1 | contig 50473 bp, 43 predicted proteins | sample RhiMethybrSRZTD1_FD_79667 | JGI IMG/M metagenome (GOLD analysis project Ga0111539, IMG submission 79667) | Populus rhizosphere microbial communities from Tennessee, USA - Rhizosphere MetaG P. TD hybrid SRZTD1 (version 2) (version 2) | ecosystem: Host-associated > Plants > Roots > Rhizosphere >... | reverse complement strand
TCTCTCCACAAGGTGGAGGGGTCAGACCCGCCTCACGGCGAGCAGGGTCAGACCCCCGTCTCTCTCCACAAGGTGGAGGGGTCAGACCCGCCTCACGGCGAGCAGGGTCAGACCCCCGTCTCTCTCCACAAGGTGGAGGGGTCAGACCCGCCTTACGGCGAGCAGGGTCAGACCCCTCATCTTTCTCTAGTACCGCTCCAGTCGAACGCCCCCTTGCGCCAGACGTAGACGTAGCCGGTCACGAGGAGGCCGAAAAACGTGACGACCTGCCAGTAGCCGGTCATCCCGAGGTCGCGAAACGCGATCGCCCAGGGATAGAGGAAGGCCACTTCGATATCGAAGAGCAGGAAAATCATCGCGACGAGGTAGAACTTGACGGATTGGCGCTCGCGCGCGTCGCCGACCGGGGGCATGCCGCACTCGTAGGGCGCGGATTTTTCGGGCGACGGATTGCGCGGGCCGAGAAACTGGGACAGGAAGACGTTGCCGGCGGCAAAGCCCACTCCGAGGCCGATCATGATCACGATGGGCAAAAAGCCTGACATCAGTCGGAGTCTCCCCGGGCGGGCCACAGCCGGAGCTTGTGCTCCGGAAGATCAAGCAAGGTTAACGAAAATCGGGGTAACGGGCAATCCCGAAATCGGACGGTACGTTATACGCGCGAACGCGCTGTTTGGGCACGTCGCCTGTGACCCGACGCACGACGCGTACTTGACGCGCAGTCAAATCAATTCGTCGTCCGGAGAACTGCGGGGCGGCTTTGTCGATGCGTCAAATCTCGCATCGTCGACGCCAACCTTTCCGGTCGAGACTGGCCAGCACCCGGAGGGTATCAGCGTCGCCTATAGTCCCGACCTCCCAGACGGTACAGGAGGACTCGGCGCGTTCCTCGTTGTCTGGTCCGACGGCGCCGCTGGCACGGTCCGATCGCAGATCGTTGCGTACCCAGGACGATTGGTCGGCCAGTCGAACATCCTGTTTACCCGGCCTGCGGGCCTGCAGATTTGGACCACGGACATCGCGTACTCGCCGACGGATCGCGTCTTCCTGGTGGGATGGACGCTCGTCCCGACGAATCGATCGACGCAGATGGTCCGCCTCGACCTGTCGGGTCGCCCGCTCGGAGCGGCCACCACTCTTTCGACGGGTCCGCCGCTCTTTCTGTGTGGCAACTTTGAGTTCCCATGGGTGTGTGCGGGTGTCAGCGTCGCCTGGAACCCGATCAGCAGGGAGTTTGGCGTGGCCTTCACGGACGGCACGACTTCTTCGGATGGGCACATGACGCTTGCGCGCGTTCAAGGCAACGGCGCCGTCGCGGGGCGCTCGACAGTTGCCGACGCGGGCCAGAGCTACGCGCTCGCGATCAACGCCGCGACCGGCCACTACGTCGCGGCGTCTAGTAGAAACATCGACATCATCGGCGTTGAGTTCGCCGGCGACGGAGAAGTCGTGGCACGCGGCCAGATCTTGTCGTCGCCTGCCTTCCCTGCCTTCTTTGACCTGGACACCCGTGGTCTCTCGTTCTCGCCGGTGAGCGGGACCTTTCTTCTCGCAAGTCCACCACTGGAGCTCAACGGGCACGGGCTGCCGCTCTCTCCCCCGATGGCAGCCGTGTTCGTGCAGTTCGTGCACATCGCGAACCGGAGCTTGACGAACGAATGGCTGGTCTTCGGCCAGGGCTTCGGACAGATCATGAGGAGCGCGACGACGAACGGAGGTTCGAACGTTTTGCTTCCCGGCTGCATCACGCCCGATCCGTTCGTCGCGCTCGGCGGCGGCACGTGCTCGAATCGGGGCTGGTATCCGCCAGGCATGCTGGCCCCGGCACCGACACCGCCACCGACTCCCACGCCGCCGCCCGGGCCCGGCGGCTGCTCCACGCCCGATCCGTTCACGGCGCTCGGCGGCGGCACGTGCTCGAGCGGCGGCTGGTATCCGCCCGGCATGACGCCGCCGGGCGGATCGGCGCCGACACCACCGACGCCGACGCCGCCGCCCGCACCGATCATGTGCATCGGCGCCGATCCGTTCACTTCGATCGGCGGCGGCGTGTGCCTCGCCGGCGGGTGGCTGCCCGTAGGTATGGTTGGCGGCCTCGATTAGAGTCGTGCTCACGTCCAATGTGATCCGGCAGTACACGGCCGCGCTACACTGAGCGGCCCATGCGCAGACTGATCCTCGCCGTCGTTGCGTGTTTACTGCCGCTCGATGCGGCCGCGCAATTGATGCAGGTCGGCGGCTTTTCAATCATCGTTCCGGGTGCGCCGTTCGGCCTCGGTGGAGCGGCGTATGCCCCAGCGCACGATGTCTATCTGTCGGTGAAGGCGAGCGAGCCCGGAGCGCCATTGCTGCGCGCGTTCACGGATGCCGCCAGCCGCATCACCGCCGCCCCCTTCGTCATCGCGAATCCATCCGCATTTACGGAGGCCATCACCATCCTCTACAGTCCCGACGTTTCGGATTGCGCCGGGGGCCAGGGCGGCTTTCTAGTGGCTTGGTTCGAACACGGGATGACGTCCGTTGCCGAAACGATCCGCACTCAGATCGTGGGCATGATTGCGCCGGCGCTCACGCCGTCGGTTCCCGCAACGTCGTCGCCACCGATTCCCGGCAGTTGCGCGACACCGGATCCCTTCAGTTCGCTCGGCGGCGGCACGTGCTCCGGCGGCGGCTGGTACCCGCCAGGGATGACACCGCCAGGCGGAACGCCGGCGCCCACACCACCGACACTGACGCCGCCGGCGACGTGCATCGGTCCCGATCCGTTCGTGACGATCACGGCGTCGGCCCCGATCCGTTCGCGGCGATCGGCGGCGGCGTGTGCATCACCGGTGGATGGCTGCCGTTGGCGATGATTGGAGGTGGAGGTTAGGTCATGAGTCAGCAGAGCGTACGGGTCGGTCTGCTTCTCGGTGTGATCGCGTTTCACGCCGTTCTGGCCGCGGCACAGATCGCGCCGTCGAGTCCTCGCCTCAGCATTGTCGGTAGTGAATCCGCCTACGATCCGTTCCACGATTCGTTTCTCGTCGTGGGCCCGACCGCCGGCGGCAACCTTCAGGGTGTGTTCGTCGACGCCGCCGAACGGTCGATGGGCACGCCCTTCACGATCTCGAGCGCGCAGGCGCGAGCCTTCACGATTGCCGTCATCTACAGTCCGGATGTCAACGACGGCGCCGGCGGTCTCGGGAGCTTCCTGGTGATTTGGGCCACCAACCCCGTGGCCGGGCTCTCGGCGATCCGATCCCAGATCGTGGCATACCCGGGACGCCTCGTGGGACCGCCCACAACGATTGCGGCAAGTCAGCCCCTCGTCAACCGCGTGGCTGCGGCCTACTCTCCGACGGACAGACGCTTCCTCCTCGTTTGGAGTCTGTTGGATGGGCTCGAGTTGCCCGCCCGCATGACGCCGATCGATCTCCTGGGGCATCCAATTGGACAAATTGTCCAGCTGACGCTTGTTCCATCGCCCGACTTGTTCCATGGGTCTTGCGGCGAACAGTCGTACAAGTGTAGCAACGTCGATGTGGCCTGGAATTCGAACGACAACGAATTCGGCGTCGTCTTCTTCGAGGGTCCGACGGTACCGGGACGACAGTTCTTGTTTGCACGTGTACGGGGCAACGGCACCGTGGTGCGACGGACGTTCCTGCGCCAGCTCGGCCTATACAACGCCTTCGCCGCCGATGTGGAATTCAACTCACAGACGGGCGCCTATCTGGTGGTGACGGGTGACTACAACGTGGGCGGAGGACAACTGAACGCGAACGAAGGCATCGAGATCAGCCGGGACGGCGACGTCCTCTCGCGCGGCACGCTGTCCGGGATCATCGGACCGCAGCTCACTCAAACCCTGTCGTACTCGCCGGTCACCGGCACGTTCCTGTTCGTCGAATCTTACGACGGCTTCGCGATCGAATTGAATCAACATGGCGTACCAATCTCGGCGCGCACGCCGCTCGGGGGGCTAATGCTCTTCCCGCGCGCCACCAGCCGATCGACCGCCGCGGAGTGGCTTGTCGCTGATCTGGGCTTCGGTGTATTTGTCACAACAGCGTCACGCAACGGCGGCTCGAACGCGCTGTTGCCCGGATGCATCACCCCCGATCCGTTCGGGTCGCTCGGCGGCGGCACGTGCTCGAATCGCGGCTGGTATCCACCGGGGATGCTGGCGCCGGCGCCCACGCCGCCACCGACTCCCACGCTGCCGCCCGGGCCCGGCGGCTGCTCAACGCCCGATCCCTTCACCGCGCTCGGCGGCGGCGCGTGTTCCGGCGGCGGCTGGTATCCGCCGGGCATGACGCCGCCGGGCGGATCGCCGGCGCCCACGCCGCCGACACCTGGGCCGCCGGCGATGTGCATCGGACCGGATCCGTTCATCTCGATTGGCGGCGGCGTGTGCCTCGCCGGCGGGTGGTTGCCGGTCGCGATGGTCGGAGGTGGCGGAAACTGAACCAGCAGCGATGCGGCGAGACTATCGTCCTCCGACCACCCGCCAGCCGCCGGTGCTCCCCGGATAGACATACTCGAAACGCGACGGCCGCCCGTTTCCATCCATCAGGAACGTCGCGATCCAGGAGTCAGAATTCTGAAGCAGCAAATCGGTGATGCCGTCGCCGTTCAGATCGGCGGTTCCAGCGACCTGCCAGCCCTCCGTGCTCCCCTGGTAGACATACTGAAATTCTGTGGGGACGCCCTGGCAGTCCATGGCCAACGCCCCCAGCCAAGACGTCGTCACGTGCTGAAGGACGATGTCCTGACATCCATCGCCGTTGAGATCGGCGGTGGCCCTGGCGATCCACCCGCCGGTGTCACCAGGATAGACATTGATGAAACTGACCGGTTGACCGCTGCCGTTCATGAGAAACGCCGCAAGCCAGTTCGCACTGTTCTGCAGCAGGATGTCGCCAACGCCATCCTTGTTGAGATCGAGCGTCCCGACGACACGCCACCCGCCCGTATCACCGGGGTGGATGTAGATGAAGCTGACCGGTTGACCATTACCGTTCATGAGGAAGGCCGCAATCCAGTTCGCACTGTTCTGCAGCAGGATGTCGGTAATGCCATCGCTGTTGAGATCGAGCGTCCCGGCCGCCCGCCAACCGCCCGTATCGCCAGGGTAGACATGAATGAAGCTTTCCGGTCGACCCTTGCCGTCCATGAGAAAGCCCCCAATCCAGTTGGAGCCGTTCTGCAGAAGAATGTCGGCAATTCGGTCGGTATGGAGGTTGAGATCGATCGATCCACCCGTCGCCGGCCAGTTCGGATGGACCTCCCGGACACTCACGTAGTCCAGAAGCCCGACGAAACGCTGGTTTTGTCCGCTCGTGGCGGCCGGCTGGAGCGTGGCATGGTACGCATCCGGCCAGCCGCTGTCGGGAGCCCAGGCGATGGCATTCACGCTCATCGGCAGCTGCGGGATGATGTCGAAGGCTTCGAATAAGAGCCGTCCGTCGACAAAGTACGCGATTCGGTTCAGACCCCACCGGATCGTCCAGACGTGCCAGTCCAGTGGATCGAAACCCGCAGGCAGGTTCACGATCGAACCGTGTCCCGCACCCAGGGCCTCTTCTTTGTACCGATTCAGCTGCACGCGAAGCGGCGCTCCAGGTTGCAGGAAGTTCGTGACGAGCTCGATGTCGATCTCGTCGTGATGAGTCTGACAGGGGCCGGCAGCGCACCCGAAAAGGTAAAGCCCGAATACCAGGCCGGGCTGAACGGTTGTCAGGCGCAGGCGTGTTGAGAAGACCTGGTCGGCCGTGGCCATGGGCAGGAACGTCTGCTGGCTCTTGGCCTGGGTCCCGAAGAACGAGGCTCCCGGAATCCCGGCGGTCGGATTGTAGGTGTCGAGGGCCAGCTCGGCGCTGGATCCTGCGACCACAAAGGGTCCGATAGGACTTTGCGAGACCCAGTTGCGAAGCTGGGTTCGGCCGAGGAACGACGAGGGACCGATTTCAGTGGTCCAAAACGTGGGGTCCAGCGTAGTGCCGGCAACATCGAACGAATCGAAGAGACATCCGGAAGAAGCGAGCACGGCGGTCGCCAGCGCGATCCGTGCGCCAGCAACGACCACGACGCGATGGATCAGCGCACCAAATCGCATAGGAAAAACCATGACTAATCTAAGACGTCACCGGGTGAGCGGCTTCGGGCAAGTGAACCAATCATGATCAGGATCGGCAAAAGTCCTGCCATCAGTCGGAGTCTCCCCGGGGCGGGCACGGCGCCGAGCTTGTGCTCCGGAAGATCAAGCAAGCGTAAAAAAATCGGGGTGACAAGGCAATCCTGAAATCGGACGGTGGACGGCATAACGCCGCGATGTCACGCCCCGTTGGAATACGGATCGGCTGTTCCTGGTGGCCTGGACGATTCGCGCGGCGGATCGCGCGACCCGCACCGTGAGAGTGATGCGCTGACGCGCTTCCAGCACCGATGACTGCGGTAGACTCGCGACCGTTGCGTTCCGAGCCGGCACCTGTCACTGCCATTTCCCATGTTCCGGCGCTCGATGGGCTGCGCGGGGTCGCCATTCTGCTGGTCGTTACGCACCACTTCGGCGCCGTCGCTGGATTCGCCGCCACCAACTCGTGGCCCGGCCGGTTGATCGAGCGGATTTTCTACGCCGGGTGGGCGGGGGTCGATCTCTTTTTCGTGCTCTCCGGGTTTTTGATCAGTAGCGTCCTGCTGGCGTCAAGAGATCGGCCGGGCTATTTCAAGAACTTCTACAGCCGCCGGGCGCTCCGGATCCTTCCGCTGTACTACGGCACGCTGATCCTGGGGCTCGCGGTGCTGCCGCTCGCCGGTCCCCTGCCGGCATCGTTCGTCGGAGAGGCCCACGGACATAGCGCCTGGCTCTGGACCTACACGACCAATATTGCCTTGGCACTGGGATGGGTGTCGTCGTTTGGCGTGTTCGATCTCTACTGGACGCTCGCGATCGAGGAACAGTTCTATCTCGTTTGGCCGCTGGTGGTCCGGCTGGCGCCACCTCGAACGTTGGCATGGATCGCGGCTGCCACCGTGGTCGGCGCCCTTGTCTTGCGGGCCTGGTGGATCGACAGCGCTGGCTCCTGGCCCGCCGTCTACCGATTTACGTTCACGAGAATCGACGCGCTGGCGCTCGGAGCCCTCGTTGCGCTTGCTGTTCAAAGCCAGCGCGGCCGCCGGCGCGCGGTGCAGGCCGCGCCGTGGATCCTTGCGGCTGCCTGTGCAGCCTTTGCCTTCATGTTCGCCAGCATCAATCCCTTCTACCCGAGCGCGAACGCCGTCATCGTCGGAGGCCACTCGGTCCTGGGGGTGCTATTCGCGGCTGTTCTGTTCGTGCTGGTAGCGATGCCCGGTGATCGTTTCACGCGGTTGTTGTCCATCACCGCGCTCCGATGGTGTGGAACCATCAGCTATGGCGTCTATGTCTGGCACTGGCCGTTCCGCCTCGTTCTCGACCGGACGTACCCGGTGCCTGCGATGGCAGCGTCGGCAGGCGTTCAATGGCGACACGCCGCCGGGTTCCTGCTCCTGGGTCTCGCCGGGTCGCTGCTCCTGGGCTGGCTGAGCTACCGCTTCTACGAAGCGCGCTTTCTCCGTCTGAAGTCCCGATTCCGGTATGATCCGCCGCGACGGTAGCGGCAAGCGAGGCGGCACGACTCAGCCGGTGGCGGTCGGGTGGATCACACACCTCCCGGCGTTGCCGGCAGCCGAGGCAGTTCTTCGACAATGAACCGGATGCGCCCGAGTCGCTCCTGGCCCACCGCCAGAGCCACGGCGACGATTCGCTCGTTGCTGATGGTTCTCGAGGCGAGCAGCACACGTTCGGCGAACCCCGCCTCCAGAAGCCGGACGATCTCGTCGCTCGTGCCCAGCACCGGGACGCCGTAGATTCTCCGGCCGAGCTTGTTCCGATCATCATCGACGAAACCCACGGGGACCAGACCTTCTTCCGGCGCGTCGAGCAATTTGCGGACGAGCGCAGCCCCGAGGTCGCCGGCCCCCCAGACGAGCAGGCGCGTGGAACCTTCGCTCAGGTTCCGGCGAAGCAGCACGCCGAGCAACCTGAATCCGATGCGGGACGACGTGAGAAGCGACGTGAATACGACGGCATCGATGAGCAGCGCGCCGCGTGACAAGGCGCCCAGCCGGAGCCAGATGACGGCAATCACGAAGGCTGCCGCCGACCCGTAAAGAACACCGCGGATAATCCGCAAGAAGTCGTGCAGGCTCGCGTATCGCCACACGCTCGCGTACGCGCCCGCGGCCTGGAGCATCACGACTTTCGTGACGATGACCACGGGAAACACGAGCGTCAGGTCGCGCGCGGTGTCGCTCGGTATGTCCCCGTCGAAGCGGAGAAGAAACGCCGCCACGAGCGCAACCATGGCCAGAATGAGATCAAGCAGGACCTCGAACACGCGCCGCTTGTATCCAAAGGCCTGAAACCAGCCGAACAGACCGACCGCCCGGTCTCCCGTTGGAGGCGTGTCAGTGCGCGCGAGATGGATCGCGACGAAGGCCAGCGAGATCACGAGCAGCGGGGCGCCCAACCAGACCCCCGCGCTGAAGCCGGTGCGCGCCGACAGCGCGATGATTCCGCCGAGCGCGCTGACCGCCATCAACATGCTGACGGCCACCTTCTCGGACAGGCCGAGCGTCACCAACCGATGGGACGTATGGTCGCGGCCGCCCTGTGAGACGGGCCGGCCCCGGATGAGGCGCATGAGCGTCACGAACGTCGTATCGAAAATGGGAACGAGCATCACCAGCACGGGCGCGGCGATGACGACGAGGATCGAGCGCGACCGGCCGTAGTTCTGGTGAAGGGCCAGAACCGACAGCGTGTAGCCCAGGAAGAGCGCGCCACAGTCGCCCATGAAGATCGACGCCGGTTTCCAGTTGAAGAAGAGAAATCCCAGAAGCGCTCCCGCCAACGCGGCGCTGATCCCGGCAAGCGCCACCTGGTCCAGCAGCAGGAAGAACGCGCACTGAAACAGGGCCACGACGATCGCAACCCCAGCCGAGAGCCCATCCATGTTGTCGAGGAGGTTCGTCGCATTGGTGATGCCGATGATCCAGAAGAGGCTGATCGCCTGGTCGAGCATCGGAAAGGGCGTCCAGGGAAGCGTGGGGCCGAGCGCGACGGTGACACCGGCAATGAGCGCCTGGCTTGCCAGTTTGGCATACGGTTTCAGTTGAAAGATGTCATCGAGCAGCCCGAGGAAAAACATCGCCCCCGCCCCGGCGAGAATCGGCCACTGATGAAAGTACGCGAGCGCCGGCGCAAAGGCGGCGAAGATGCCCACGCCACCGGCGAGCGCCACAGGCCGTTCGTGCCAGCGCTCAGCCCGAGGGACCGCAACGAACCCGACCTTGCGCGCGAACGCACGCGTGGCGTACGTCGCCGTGAGCCCGAGGGCGGCCGTCACGATGAGAATCGTGAGAATCCAAACCCCGTGTTCCATGGCTCAATCGGGCTCTATGACTCGGAACGGCTCTCGAACGCAATGACGTCGCGGATGATGTCGTCGAGCGTGTGGCGCGGCTGGAAGCCGACGAGCCGGTTCGCTTTGGTTGTGTCCGGGACGCGGCGCATCATGTCCTCGAACCCCTGCTCGTACGCCTCGTCGTACGAGAGCCGGCGGATCGTGGACTGGGAGGCAGTGAGGAGCTTGACGCGCTCGGCAAGCGCGAGCACGCTAATCTCCTCTGCGCCTCCCAGGTTGAAGACCTCGCCGATGGCCCGGTCCTCGAGCGCCAGATCCTGAACTCCCTTGATCACGTCCGTGACGTGGCAAAAGCAGCGCGACTGCTCTCCAGTGCCATACACGGTGATCGGCTGGCCCGAGAGCGCCTGCTGCACGAACGTCGGGATCACCATCCCGTAGCGGCCGGTCTGACGAGGCCCGACCGTGTTGAAGAACCGAACGACCGTCGTCGGCAGCTTCCGCTCCTTCCAATAGGCGAGCGCGAGAAACTCGTCGATCAGTTTGGAAGCCGCGTAACTCCACCGGCCCTTGGTCGACGGACCCAAAACGAGATCATGGTCCTCGCCAAACGGAATTTGCTGACTCTTTCCATACACCTCGGACGTGCTGGCGATGACGACCCGGCGGCCCTTCTTGGCGGCCGCATTGAGCACGACCTCCGTACCGTGCACGTTCACCTCGATCGTGCGAACGGGGCTCTCCACGATGAGTTTCACTCCGACGGCCGCGGCGAGATGCACGACGATGTCGGCCTCATCGACCAGCTCGTTGACGGCCCGCGCGTTGACGACGCTGTCAACGACCAGCCGAAACTTGGGATGCGAACGTACGGCTGTCAGGTTTCTCACCGAACCGGTCGAAAGGTCGTCGATGACCGTGACTCGATTTCCCCGATCAATCAACGCCTCGGAAAGGTGCGAGCCAATGAACCCGGAGCCGCCCGTGATGAGCCAGTGCATGTCCGGTGTCGTCATGAAACGTCGCGGGCGACTGAACAGATGAAATAGATCTCGTTATTGAACACCCGGCCGAGGACCGGGAACGGGAGATAGTCGATCCGGTGGATCGTGAAGCCGGACGCGAGCAGCAGCCTGCGAAAGTGCCGATCCCGGAAGCCGATGTGACTGTCCGTCCAGCCGTCTCGAGGGTCCAGCCGTGCCATCGGCAGGCCGAGCAGCGCACGAAATGCCTTGCCGGCCGACGCACCCTGACGGCCTTTTTTGGTCAACCGGTACAGGTTCTTGACGAAGCCGCTGGCGCCCGTCTCGATCGGGACGCCAATGACGATCCTCGCACCGGGTGCGGCGAGCCGCTGAATGGTGTGCAGCGCCGCGTTCGTGGCGTCGGGCATCAAGTGTTCGAATACTTCGACACAGGCGATCAGAGTGAAACGGCCGGACTGCTCGCGCAGCAGGGCGTCCCGATCGCTGTACGTCCGTACCGAATCGCGGAGCTCAGGCGCCATCTCGCCGAGCAGGTCCGTGCTCGGGTCGTACCCGACCATGCTGCGGCGCGGAAAATCCGGCAGATGGTGGAAGAGGTGGCCGTCCGCGCAGCCGTAGTCGAGGAACGTGTCGGACGGCCGGGCACCGAGGATCTTCGCGACCTGGACGTAGCGCCTGCGATGCGCGATGGCCTTGAGCGGCTCGGCCGTTTCGCGGGTGTAGCTCGCATAGGTCATACCGAATGCTATCGTCCGCCCACGACGTGCCATCCGCCCGTGCTTCCGGGGTAGAGATAGGCAAAGGAATACGGCTGGCCCAAGCCATTCATGATCATGGTTGCGACCCAGGTGTCGCCGCGCTGCAGAAGGAGGTCAACGATGCCGTCTCCATTGACGTCCGCGGCGCCGGACACCTCCCAGACAAAGGTGGCGGGAAGGACGTAATTGAAGCTTGTGGCGGTGCCGTTGGCGCCCAGGGTCAGCGCCGCGATCCAGTTCGCGCTGTTCTGCAGAATGAGGTCGCCGATTCCGTCGCTGTTGACATCGCCGGTCGCTTTGACCCGCCAGCCGCCAGTGCTGCCCGGATACACGTAGTAAAAGCTCACCGCGCCGCCGGTGCCGTTCAAGAGTATCCCGCCGATCCAATCGGCAGCGTTCTGCAAGACAATGTCCGCGATCCCGTCGTGGTTCAGATCCGTCATGCCCGCCACCTGCCAGCCGCCGGTGTCGCCTGGAAACACATAGATGAAGTCCGTCGGCACGCCGGTGCAGCTCATGAGGATCCCGCCGATCCAGTTCGAGTTGTTCTGCACCAGAATGTCGGAGACGCCATCGCTATTCAGGTCACCCGTGCCGACCACTCGCCACGGGATCGCGCCGGGATAGACGAAGCGAAACTCGGACGGCGTCCCGTTGCCGTCCATGAGAAACGTCCCGATCATGTTCGTGCCGTTCTGGAGCAGGACGTCGTCGCTGCCGTCGCAGTTCACATCGATGGTGCCTCCGGCGACCAGAGGGGGTGCGACTGGTGACGACGGACCGATTCCTGTGGTCCATTTGGCAGAAGCGAACGGATTGGCTGGCTGGGTGAACCCGTGGACGCGGGCGCCGGCCGGAATGAGCGCCGCGGCGGCCAGCACGATCGTCAGGCCGGACACGCTCAGTACACGATCTCTCATCTTGGGCTCCCTTCAAACATTTCAGTCACATCTCACTTCCGATGCACTTCGAGTACCAGTACCGGACAAAGAGCCTGGACCTCGAATGGCTGCAGCAGCGCCACCGCGTTGCCAAGATACGATACCGCCTTGGCCACCGGCGCCGGCCAGCGCTTGGCGATGCTGATCTGCCACGGCCAGATCCGCCCGGCCCGGTACGTACGCACCTCGGCGGCGAGGCGCGAAGGCGCCAGCGCGCCGAGCGCGTCGCAGGTCATGATCTGGAGATTGTGGTAGAGCAGGCTGTCGGCGTCGAAGTACCGCTGAATCCTGCCGTAAATCCCCCGATAATTCGGGACGGTCATCATGGCGATGCCGCCCGGCCTGACCAGCCTGACGTGGCGCTCGACGATGTCGCGCGGATCGTCGAAGTGCTCGATGACGCCGACGCTCAACACCATGTCGAAGCTCGCCTCCGGAAAGGTCGTCGCGCGCAAATCCTCGCAACGAAAATCGGCGGTCAATTCCAGAGCGCTGAACAATCGCGTGGCCGATGCGAGGCCGCGCTCGGAATAGTCCAGGCCGGACACCCGGGCTTTCAGTTCCGCGGCGACCCACGCCAGCAGCTTGCCGGGCGCGCAGCCGATCTCGAGGAACCGATCCCCGGGGCGGACGTGCGGGCGGATCAGCTTCTGAAGATCGCGCGTCGTGATCACCCACGGCGAGGGCAACCGCAGGCGAATCTCGGGCGCCCAGGTCTCATCCCAGTGCTCGACGCTGGTTAGTTCGTTGGAAGCGGACATTCCGGGCGCCTCCTGTCGAGCTTCACGGCCGGGAGGTTCGCGCTTCTAATATAGCCCATTGCCGTGCCGCGCACGCGAAGGTTCGGCGAAGCTCAGGCGCGCTGCTTCTTTCCGGACAAACGCGAACTGGCCCTCAAGGCCGGGCGGATGTACTCGAAGACCTTGAAGAAGTACTTGAGCGACAGACGGGCCAGACTGGTCGTTACCCCATTCTCGCCGCAAGCTCGGACGATCTCCTGGTTGAGCACATACCGGCTCCGGATGCTCTTGTTGCTCACGCCCCCGGTCCGCATGTGCACCATCGTCAGTGGCACATAGGCATAGGACACGTGATGGCGATGGAGAAAACGCATCAGCAGCTCGTAATCGGCCGCGATCCGGTAGTCCGTCTGGTACAGGCCAAAATCCTGATAGCAGCGCCGCCTGACGTAAAAGCTGGGGTGGGCCGGCATGTACCCCCATGCGAACTGCCGCGGATGGAACTTACCCGAGGAGTACAACCGCACGATCCGGTCGAGGTTGTCGCCGCGGACGAACGCGACATCCCCGAAGATCGCATCCACCTGCCGCGTGCGCAGCTCCTCGGCGACTCGCGACACGATCGATGACGACGGAAAGAAATCATCGGAGTTGAGAATGCCGACGACGTCACCTGTGGCCAGCCGGATGCCCTTGTTGATCGCGTCGTAGAGGCCCTGGTCCGGCTCGGAGATGAACCGCGCCACGTGCGGATACGACCGGATGATGTCCACCGTGGTGTCGCGCGAGGCGCCGTCGACGAGGATGTGCTCGATGTCGCCGTAATCCTGCCGGCGGACGCTTTCCATGGTCGTGGCGAGCGTTGCCGCGCTGTTGAGCGTGACCGTGATAATCGAGACCTTCATCGATCCCCCACGGCCGGACGCCGCGCCTGCAGGAAGACGCCGCGGGTGGACGCGTCGTCCGGGCTGAGCGTCCGGAACCGCGGCGCGGGCCGGAACCCCTCACCAGGATCGGCTTGCCGCCGCTCGATATTGACGGGCTCGAATCCGTAGCGGCGCAGCAGTTCGAGGTGCGTCGACGCCGGCTCGCGGTTGATGAGATACCGCCGGGTGCCTCGCACGACCCGCCACATGAGATCGTCGAGCATCCAGTGTCCGTTCCACGCCCGCGTCAAGCCGTGACAGGAGAAGTCGATGCTATGAGACATCGACGCGCCGGGCTTCATCCACGTGCGCATGGCCCGGTAGGTCACATCGAGATCCTCGACGTGCTCGAGCACGGCCTGCGAGACCAGAAAATCGACACAGCTGGCTTCGATCACTCCGGGTTCGTTCCAGGGTGCCTTATAAGCCATCCGGACCGGGCTCGGCTGCCCCAGAATCGCCGCGCGGATCGCCGTCAGTCGTGGCTCGGCCAGCACCGTCGCCAGCCGGTCCGCGGTGAGAATGCCATCGGGAAATCGATAGTCGGCCAGCTTCGGCTGGACCAGTGGAAACTCGGCCTCGTCCGGAATCGGCGCGCGCGATCGAAACAGCGCGACGAGCTGCTCGAAGACGTTCAGGTTCTTCTCCGGATTGGCGTGCGACTTCACATCGAGCGCGATATACCGCTCGGCGCCGGACAGGACCGCCGCGAGACCCAGGCCCAGTGAGTCTCCGGGACCGAGCTCGGCCACGCAGGCCGCCGCGGTCGGCAATCCGGCGTGCGAGGCGCGCACCAGGTGCCGCAGCCAGACGGTATAGCAATAGCGCGCCGAGTCGGTGCCGCCCGACGCGCGATTCGTGAACTGCTGAAACCCCGGGAGGAACGAAGCCAGGCCGGCAATGACGGCCCGCGGACGAACTTGCGGCAGCACAACCGTCGGCCTCGCCGTCACCGGCCCGCCGGCGGCGTGCCGCTGACGAAGACGAACTCGTTGCACCCGTGGCGTCCGCCGCAGGTGGTGAGCCTCGTCAGGCGGAATCCTCTCGCCTGGAAGAAGTTGAACACCGCTTCGGGTTTGGCGACCTCGAAGGGATAGCCGCCGAGCCAGTCGATCCAGTCCACGAGGGCAGACATCCCGCGGCTTCGCTGATACTCCCGGTAGCGAGTCAGCGGGTTCTTTCGCCGCATCAGATCGACCAGCACGCCGCGCGTCACGTAATACGGCACGAAGCTGGAGAGCACCGCCGCCCGGCCCGGCCAGCCCGAGTTGTAGATCCGTTTCACCCAGGTCCAGAACCGCGAGATCCACGCCTGATCGTTGTAGATGGCGATGAAAAGCTGTCCCGGGTCGTCGACGAGGCCGGTCACGAGATCGAGCGCGCGCCACATGTCGCCGGTGTGGTGCAGGACGCCCCAGGAGTACACGAGGTCCCATCGCCCGAGCCGGTGGAGGTAGTCAGCATCGAGCACACTGGCCCGCTCGACCGTCCAGTGTTCGGCCGTCGGAAAATAGCGGCGCCGGAGCTCCTCCGTGCACTTGACGCTGTCGGGATCGAAATCGAACGAGTGCACCCGGCGCGCGCCCAGCCGCATCGCGGCGAGGGAGAAGAGCCCGCTGCCCGAGCCGGCGTCGAGAAACGTCGCGCCCGAGATGCGATCCTGGCCGAGCATGGCCAGCAGCGATCGCTCGGCTTCGCGGATCCGGCTCTCGTCGAGCAGTTCGAGAAAGCCCGCCCAGTTGCGGCCGAACGGGAAACGATCGCGCTCCGGGATTCCGGCGCTGCTCTCGTGTGCGGGCGCGACAGTCGATGCCTCCATCGGCACTACACGGCCTGCAGGACGCCCGCATCCGGGCGGTCGGCGACCGATGTCACTCGGTACTCACGCCGCCAGAGCTCGATCATCGTGAGCGCAAAGAGCCGGTAGGTGTTCGAAAAGCCCAGTCGCTGCCCCGTCAGGAGCTGCCGGACCACCTGACGATCGAACAGATCGGCCTCCCCCGAGGTGAGGACGTCCTCGATGAACGTTCCCCAGTCGCCTTTGAACCATTTGGCCAGGGGCATGACGAACCCCTGCTTGCGCGTCAGGTCGAGGCCTCGGGGCAGGACGCGCTCCGCAAGTCGCCGCGCCAGGATCTTTCGCTCCCGCGCCGTGGCGCGAAGGCCATCCGGGATTCGGCGGAACGCCAGGTCAATCAGCCGGGTGTCGAGAAATGGCGCCCGCACTTCGAGCGAACAGAGCATGCTCGCGCGATCCACCTTCGTGAGAATGTCGTCCACCAGATAGGTACGAAAGTCGAGCGCGGTGGCCTGCTGAAGCGGCGTCCCGCGGTCGCTGCAGAGCGTCGCCTTGTAGGTCTCGGGACCTCCCGGCGCGGGCCGGCGATCTCCAAGCGGCGACAGGAGCCGACGCCGCGCGTCGGCGTCGAAAATGACGTTGAACTGGACGATGTTGTACGGGGGCGCGGCGGTGAGGCCGAGGAGGTAATTGCGGCCCTTCGCGCCCACCGGCATGAGCCTGGTGACGGCCGATCGGGCGGCGCGCTGAGCTGGCCGAGGAAGCCAGTCGCCGAGCCGACTCTGCTGCTGCACCCAGCTGTGCTGGAAGTACCCGCCGAACAGTTCGTCTCCGCCGTCTCCGCCAAGCGCGACGGTCGCTTCGCGGCGAATCAACCGCGACACGAGGTAGGTCGGGACCATGGACGAGTCGCCGATCGGTTCGTCGTACTGGCGCGCGAGCGTCGGCAGCAGATCGACGGTGGCCGGCTCGGCGGCGAGCTCGACGTGCTCGGTATCGAAATGCTGCGCGACCGCGCGCGCGTACGGCGACTCGTCGAAAGCGCCGTGTCCAGGAAACGAGATGTTGAAGGTCTTCACGCGCCGGGACGAGACTCTCGCGGCCATGGCCGCGACCAGGCTCGAGTCGACGCCGCCGCTGAGCATGATCCCGACGGGCACGTCGGCAATCAGGCGCAGACGCACCGAGTCGGCGAGCAGCCGCTCGAGCTCGTCGACGAGCTCGTCCTCACTTGCGTCGAGCGGCTCATGCGGAGGCAGCGACCAGTACGCCCAGGTGCGCGACGCACCGGATGGCACATCGAACGTGAGCGCATGTCCCTGCGGAAGCTTCCGGATGCCGCGCAGGAGGCACCGCTCGCCAGGCACGTAACCGAAGGCCAGATAGGCATCGAGGGCATCGACATCCAGCTCCCGCGGACACGCGGGATCGGTGAGGAGCGCCTTCAATTCCGACGCAAACGTCAGCGTGCCGGCGTCGATCCGGTAGAAGAGCGGCTTCTCTCCGGCCGGATCCCGCGCGAGCAGAATCCGGCGCTGACGCGTATCGTAGAGCGCAAACGCAAACATGCCGTTCAGGCGCGTCAGACAATCCGCGCCCCAGGCGAGATAGGCCTCGAGAATGACTTCCGTGTCGGTCGCGGTCTGGAACCGGTGGCCGAGCGACTCGAGCTCCTTGCGAAGATCCTGATAGTTGTAAATCTCGCCGTTGAACGTGATCTGGAGCGACCCGGTGGCATCGGTCATCGGCTGCGCGCCGGCTGGGGACAGATCGATGATGGCCAGGCGGCGATGGCCGAGTCCGACGCGTCGATCCGCGGACCACCAGGCGCCAGCACTGTCGGGACCGCGATGCTGCATCGAATCCCGCATCGCCAGCAGCAGCTCGTGCCCGATCTTCACTTCACCGGCGATGCCGACTATTCCGCACATGCATCTTCCGCCGGAACGCTCAGCGAGCGGCCTCGCCGCCCGCCGGATCCCGCGATAACTGCGCGGTCTCGCGCCTGAGAAGATTCAGGCCCGCCAACGCGAGGCCACAGACCATCCAGAAACTGTATACTATCAACACATTCGCGAACATCGCGCAGACCAGCATCACGGGCAGGCCCACGAGGCTGGCGGCGACGGGCCGGTCCCGTTCGGCGACAACGTGACGGATGGCGGACGGTAAGCGGCGGTAGCGGAAGAAGTGCAACCCGAGCAGCACGAACGCGATCAGACCTCCCTCGACCAACACTTCGAGATAAGCATTGTGCGTCGGATAGCCTTCGCCCAATGACCACGCGGCGATATCAGCGTCCCTCGTCGAGAACTGGGGGAACTGGTAGTAGCCGAGGCCAACCACCGGGCTGGTCGAGAACCCCGTCCACGCCAGCGACATGATCATCCACCTGACTTCGGCAGAATTTCGCACGCTCCCATCCTGCTGAATGATCGGCGCATTCCGGTTCACGATCCGGTCGCGTACGGGTGTCACCATCAACGCCACAGCGCCGATCACGACGACGGCGGCTACGATCCGGGTTCGATTGGCGCGACTGACGAGGCGCCGCAGCACCGTCACCCAGGCGGCGAACAGCGCCAGCACTCCCATCTGAGAGAGCGTCGACAGGGCCATTCCGGTCAACGCCCCTGGCCGCGCCAGCTGAGCCGGTTTCCTGGTCCGTCCGATGAGCGCGAGCGAGATCACCGCCGACGTGCCAATCAACATCGCGGCAAAATTGACGTCGCTCATGCCACTGAACCGCCCGCCGACCACCGCGCCTTCGCGCGCGATGACAGCGATCCCGTAAATGGCGTCAATCGCGCCAGCAACCACGAGCGCCGTGGCGGCCCGGAGCAGCTGCCGTCTCGTCCGCAACAGCTCGCAGGCCAGGATGGACATCAGAAGCGCCATCGGCAGGCGGACGACCGTCCGGGAGAACACGCCATTGACGACGAACCCGGCAAAGTAGGAACCGATCATCAGCAGCATGAATCGATGCTGAATGAGCGCGCGCCAGGGCGCCGCCTGCAGCGTCGCCAGCCGGAGCGCAAACGCGATCGCGGCGCCCACGGTCAGGGCATCCGCCGGCGAGACGTGGAAGTCGGACACCGGGATGAACAGGAACTGAGTCGGGGCCAGGGCGAACATCAGATACAGGAGCAGACGAGGCCGCGCGATCGCAAACACGACCAGCCACATCGCGGCGGTGGCGCCAAGCGCCGCATAGGGGAGAAGATCGATCACGCCGCCGGTCCCTGCCCTTCGGCCGGATCCCGATCCCAGACTCCCAGCCGCCCGACGACGCTGACGGCGCCCACCAGCGCAATCGTCATCGCCGCGACGTAGCTCCACGCCAGTCCGCGCGCGCCGTGCGCGGGCGTCAGGACGTAGGCCAGCGCGATCAGCACGCTGTATGTCGGCAGCACGATCCCCCAGAACGACAGCCACATCCGCTCACGGCTCTGCACGATCTGCGTCGTGGCCGTGGCGAGCGTCTCGGGCAGTGTCGCGAGCATCAAGACCACCAGCACCGCGTACCCTTCGGTAAAGTCATTTCCGAAGAGGCGCAGGAGGCGGGGGCCAAGCAGGATCACCGCGCCGGCGCCCAGCGTGACCAGACCGGCATTCGCGGCGAGGTTGGTCCAGAACATCCGGCGGTAGCGGCGCTCCTGCGCCGCCCCAAGCTGGTTGTTGAGGAGCGACAGGCTGACGTTGTTGACGATGGTCGGCACCAGGAGGACGAGAATGCGGAAGCTCGACGCCGCCGCAAACAGCGCCATCTGCTGATACCCGTTCTGTTGCTGCACGAGAAACGTGTTCGCGAGCCAGATCGCGGGAAACGCGGCCAGGCTGTTCAGCGCCGCCGGTGCCACGAATCCGAACAAGATGGGGAGCTCCTTCGAGCTTTCGCTGAGGGTCACTCGAATGGCCTGTCGGCTGGCCTCACGCTCGAACGTGACATAAAGAATGCACGTCTGAAGGCAGGCGCTGACCGCCAGGCCGGCGACGGCGCCCGTGAGCCCCCACATCCAACCCGATACCGCTGCGATGCCGACCGACAGCACGCCAGTCACCATCCCCGCGCGACCAAGGGCCGGAAAGCCTTCCAGTCCGGCCAGAGACCCCGATAGAAACGTGGACATGATGTTGAAGAAGACGATCGCGCTGGCGATCACGAGCACGATGGTAAGACCGGGCGCGTGGAGGAACCGCTCTGCAATGGCCCGGGATCCGAGCGTCAGGCCGCCGGCGGCGAGAAGCGCCATCGCGACCGCGATCGCGCCACATAAGCCGAGCACGCGCCCGGCCCGAATCGGGTTCCCCGCGCGGAGCTCCGCGGTGTATCGCGTGGCTGACAGGCCCAGCGTGGAGTTCGCCACCGACGTGAGCGTCGTCAGGGTGCTCTGGACGATCGCGTACTGTCCGAACGCGCGCACGCCCCAGAGATTCGCGAAGATCAAATTGAGCGCGAACGTGCCGCCTTGGGTGAAGGCCGTCGCGACCAGGTTCCAGCCGACGCCCCGAACGAGACGCGCGCGAAACCCCGAGAACGACAGTCTGCCGACTTGAACCCGGTGTTCGTGATCCGCCGCCGCGACGCGGGAGGACGAGGCGAGCGGCCGTGACGCGTCGTCTTTCGGTGAGGAGCGGAAAGACAATCCTCGCGCCCTGTGATCAAGTCGAGGCAGCGCGGACCTGGCGCTGGCGGCTGTCGAGCAGCAACGCGATCAGACCGGCGGCCAGGAAGCCCGTGGCCGCGCCAAGGGCGGCCCACTGACCGCGGCGCCGCGACAGCGGGCGGTCGGCAGCAATCGCCTCGTCGACGAGCTGAAGTTGAGGACTGCTGCCCAGCGACTCGGTGCGGCTCTGCTCGTAACGCACGGTCAGGTCGCTGAACACCTTCTTGGTCAGGTTAAAGGTCGTCTGCAGCCGGGTCAGTTCAATCTGACGGCGATAGAGCTCTTTGAGCCTGGCCAGCTCCGAACCCCCGAGCTTCCTGACATCCACCAGCTGTCGGCGCTCCTGTTCGAGCGCCGCAAGGCGCGAGCGGCTCGTGGCGATCTGAAAATCCAGCGTCTGATAGACGGGATTCATGAAGGGGTTGGTCAGGTCCAGCATCTCCGGATCGGCGGAGGAGCCCGCTTTGCTCGCCTTGCCGGCGTTTCGATCCTCCTGCTGTTGCGCGCGGCGAAGCGCCTCTTCGATGGCCGGGGCCCGTGTGACGCTCAGAACCCGGTCCTGTCTCTTGATCTCCTGCTCGGCGGACTCCAGCCGGGCCTTCTCGCTCTCGATCGCGATGAGGAGCTTCAGCAGGTCGCCGCGCTCCTTGAGCATCGCCTGCGTGTCCTCTTTCAGCAGCTCGAGCTGTGCTTCCTGCTGATAGGCCAGGAGGTTCTTTTCGGCCAGCGCCATCCGGTTGTTGGCATCGGTGAGATGGTTCTTCAATTGCTCCTGAAGCGACGTGCCTTCCTGCTCATTCAGCTGCTGCGCGAGCGCCAGCGCTTTGTGCGCCACCCGTCTGCTTGCGTCCGCCGCGATCTGCGGATCGCCAAGCGTGACGCGCACGCGCATGATATTGGACCCGCGCACTTCTTCAACGGCGAGGTTCCGTTCGAGAAATGTCTGCGCGGTCAGCTGGTGCGGCGGTTCCGTCAGGCGCAGCTCATTGATGACCTGGAGCGCGATCGTTCCGTTTTCGAGCATGGCCCGGAACGTCGCGGGATTGACCAGAACGGTGGTCGCCCTGCTGGGCGGTACCACGAGCAGCGTCGTGACACCTTCGTACAACACCGGCCGGAGCGTCGATGCGACCGCGCCGGTGAGTCCGCCGACGAGCGTCGCCACGACGAGGAACTTCCACCGACGCTGAAGCGCCGTCACATACTGCGCAAGATTGACGTCCTCGTCCGGGGGCGGCGGAGACAAAGGTGGATGGCTGCCGAACTCCCGAAGGGCGCCGGTTGGTCTGGCTGACTCGGACACGTGGTCTCGCTATGGCTACGGACGGCGACGAAGGTGGGAAGATAACCCAAACAGAAAGTACCAGATAGGCCCAGGGTGGTCAAGGTTTCGGCGGCGCGGCACTTCGATAGATCCCTTCCAGCCGCGTCAGGATGGGCGACCAGCCGAAGTGGTCCCGAGCGAGTTGGTGAGCGCGCTCGCCTGACTCTTCCCGCAGCCGGGGGTTCGACAGAAACCGATCGAAGGCCTGCGCGAAGTCGGCCGTGGTGCGAGTGACCACCGCCCCGGCGTTCTGCTCCTGGACGATCGGGAGGTTACACTCGCGCGACAGAATGGCGGGCGTGCCGCTCGCCAGCGCCTCGAGAGTGGCCATCGAAAGACCCTCGCCGATCGAGGGCAGAACGAACAGGTCGGCGCGCGCCAGCAGATCGATCTTGCGCGCGCCGGTGATCAACCCTGGCGTCAGCACCCGTCCTTCGAGGTTGGCGGTTCTCACCGTGGCCATCAAGCGAGGCAACAGGCCCTGCTCGTCGTTGCCCGCCAGCACCAGCACGGCCCCGGGATGTCGATGGGCCACCTTGATGAAGGCGTCGACCGCAATATCCGGCCCCTTGAGCTCGTGGATGCGGGCGAGGAACAGGATGACCTGCTGCGAGCTGGTGATACCGAGGTCATCGAGCGACCGGCCGTCCGGAATGCGGCGGAACTTCGTGACGTCGATCCCGTTCGGCACAAGGTGCACGGGCGTGTCCACGCCGAGGGCCTTGAAGCTGGCGATTTCTTCAGGGCTCAGCGCGACGAGCCCGGTCGCCCGCTGCATGATGGGACGCTCGACCAGCCGGACGTAGAGCGACTTCTTCCAGCCTCGAAACTGAAGCCTGGACGGATCGAACACGCCGCGCTGGCTGTAGAACAGCGGTCGGCGCGCGGCAAGCGCGAGCCGCGCGGCGGCCACGGTAGGATAGACAAACGGCATCTGGGTGTGCACGATGTCTACGGTCCCGAGGATCGATTGCATCGTCGGCCGGAGATCGGGCGTGTAGAGATATCCTACTGAGCTGCTGAGGTAACGAATCCACGGCACGTAGTGCCGGAACGGTTCGGTACGACGAAAGTACCGGACGGCGACGCCGTCAACCATGACTTCTCGATCGGTGGGAACGTCCAGATCTTCGTCCGCATTGCCGTTGGTCGTAAACACCGTCACCCGGTGGCCGCGGGCGGCCATGCCTTCAGCCAGCGCCGAGATCGACCACACCGGCCCACCCAGGCGGTACGCTGGCTTGTAGGCGTGGCTGACGTACAGAATGTGCACTGATCTGGCTCCGACATTGACTGTACCTCAACCGCTTCGACCGGCCGCGACCGCGGAGTCCCCAGTTCGCGAGCTCACATGCGCGTTCTCGTAACTGGCAGTGCCGGCTTCATCGGCCGTCGTCTGGTCCGCGCGCTGGCGGCAGCGAAGCACGTGGTGGCCGGGCTCGATCAGCGTCACGCCCCGCCGGAGTCCGGGCTGATGGCGGCGAACTATGTGTGCGATCTCCTCGATCGGGCCGGGCTCGAGCGAGCGGTGAAGGAGTTTGCCCCCGACGCGATTGCGCATCTGGCCGCCCGGACCGATCTCGATGAAACCGTCAACCTGAACGGGTACGGCGCCAACATCGAGGGCGTCGCCAATCTCGTTGAGGTGGTTCGTTCGCTACCCGGCATTCGCCGATGTATCTGGACGTCGTCGCAGCTGGTGTGCCGCGTGGGCTACGTGCCTCGCGGGGCGACCGACTACCAGCCCGACACGCTGTACGGCCAGAGCAAGGTGCGAACCGAAGAGATCACGCGGGCCGGAGTCGGGGGTGGACGCGAGTGGATCATCGTCCGGCCGACGACTGCGTGGGGGCCTGGAATGAAACCGCACTACCAGCGGTTTCTCGACATGATCCGCCGGGGCTCCTATTTTCATGTCGGCCGGCGCCCCCTCATGAAGTCATACGGCTACGTCGACAACATGGCCCACCAGTACGTCCAGCTATTGTCGGCACCCAAGGAACGGGTGCATCAGCAGACGCTCTACCTGGCCGACTACGAGCCGATCGACCTGATTCGCTGGTGCGACGCGTTCCAGCGGACCATGAACGCTCCGCCGATTCGAACGCTGCCGCGCAGCGTGGCTCACCTGCTGGCCCGCGGCGGCGACGTCATCAACGCCGTCGGGTTCCGGCAGTTCCCCTTCAATTCCTTTCGTCTTCGCAATGTCCTGACGGAGTACCGCTTCGACCTCGAGGACACCCGAGCCGCGTGTGGTCCGTTGCCCTTCACGATGCAGCAGGGGATTGAAGAGACAGTCGCCTGGTTCAAGACCATCAGGAACGGGATGTAGTTCAGCCGACGGCGGGACGGCGTCCGCGCGCGATGACGCCATTCGGACCGTTCGCCACCGTCACATCGACAAACCCGGCCTGCCTGTACCACTCGCGAACCTGGCCGCGCGTCTGAGGATGGTCGTGTTCCGGCGAGTACATGTCGAACGTATCGAGGACGGCCCATTCACGATTCAACGCCGGCGACAACCCGAGATGGTCGTACTGGACGATCGGGAGCAGACGGGCGCCGGTGCGACCGAACAGCCGGTACAGCCCCGCTGACATCGGGACCAGCGGCGGCGTGATCCGAGCGATCCATTGGTAGAGCCGGTCCCGATTCATGCGCCGGGTCAATGGCCGCAAGGCGTACTTCCACGAGATCAGGGCACGAAGCCGCGCGGGGTACACATCCACGACGAGCTGGCCGCCAGGTCGCACGTATTCGGTCAGGTACCTGAACGACGCTGCCGGGTCTGGCGTATGCTGCAGCACGCCCAGGCAGAGAACTTTGTCCATTGAGCCGCGGCGAACGGGGATGGCGGCCAGGTTCGCTTGAAAGATGACGAGATTCGGCGCGTTTCCGTTGTTCGCGTAGTTGGCCTCAACCGCCGTTGACAGATCGAATGACAGAACTTGCGCGCCGGTGCCGATCAAAATCTCCGTGAACCTTCCCGCGCCGGATCCCGCTTCGAGGATCGTCTCGCCACGAAGCTGATCGCTCCACCCGCTCACGCCGAACAGCCGATCCCGCGAGAGCGGAAGGCCCGTATGACTGTCGAGCTGCGTCCGGCGGTGACGGTTCCACTGCATGCCGAACGAGCCCGCATAGTGATCTTCGCCGACGAACCGGGGAACCCCATTGACGATCGGGTACCGCCTGCCGCAGGCCCGGCACACGAGGGCATCCTGGGCGGGCGTGAGGGTCAGGGCGCCCGTCCGGCATTGGGGGCACTGAAACCACTCACTCAGCCGCTGGAGTGCTGTCATCGCCATTTGAGATCTCTCCATACACCCTGGCGTACTCTCTGGCCACGGCGGGGAGGGAATAGCGCTGTACTCGCGCACGCGCCTGTGCCGCCCGCCGGGTGGCGCCCTCCCGATCGTTCAGGACCTGCACGAGGGTCCTGGCGATCTGCTGCGGATCGCCCGGATTCACGAACACCGCCGTCTCCTCGTCGAGGATCTCACGGTGCGTCGGGATCTCCGAAACGACGAGCGGACACCCGCACGCCATGGCTTCGAGGACGACATTGGGACTGCCTTCGAAGAACGAGGTGGACACCACCAGGTCCGCGCGTTTCATCAGCGCCCACAGATTCGGCGCGTAGCCGGCGAACCGCACGTGCGAATCCAGTGCGAGCTCGGTGGCCAGTGCCTCGATGCGGCCGCGAAGCGGACCTTCGCCGCAACAGAGGGCCAGGAAGGCTCGTTCCCGTGCGACGATGTGCAGGGCGCGCACGAACGTCTCGAAGTTCTTCTGGTACTCGAAGCGGCCGGCATTGAGCAGGATCGGCGTCTGGCTGGCCGCTGGCGCGTCAGTCAGGTGGGCCGTTGGCGCGCGGTCGATCTCCTCCAGCGGAATGCCATTGGGAATGATGTACCGCCTGACCTTTGCTGTCACGATTCTCTGCCAGTACTGGTCGCCGGCCCGCGAATTGGACACGATGGCAGTCGCGATCGATCCGATTTTCCGACGCAGCCACATCTTGAACGTTCGTGGATAGGCCTGTTCGCTCGCCCGTTCACTGAACACCCACGGTGTCCGGGTCCAGCGCGCGGCGAGGCCGCCGAGGACTTCCATTTGCAGCAGCCAGCACTGCATGACGTCGGGCTTGACCGCGCGGATGACCCGGACCAGACCCGACAGAATCCGGGGATCGTAGTTGCCGGACGCGGCCAGCCGATGCACGGTGGCTCCGCTGGCCTCCAGCCGGGACAGGTTCGGGCCGCCATGAACGAATGCGACGTGAACGTCCCAGCCGAGTGTGACCAACTCCCGGCACAGGTACGTCAGTTGTCGCTCAGCGCCGCCGCCCGCCATCGACGGCACGCAGTGGAGAATCCTCACGTGACGCCGGCTCTCACCTCTCGAGCTCGACCTGCGCCCCGATCATGGCAGGGCGCTCGGCTTCATACCACTCGACGGTCTGTCGGAGCCCATCCTCGAAAGTCGTCCGTGACTCGAACCCGAACAACTCTTTCGCGCGGCTGGTGTCGAGCTTGCGCCTCGGTTGCCCGTTGGGCTTGTCCGTGTCCCACGTGATGCGGCCGCGAAACCCGGTGTGCCGCGCGATCACCTGCACGAGGTCCTTGATGCTGATCTCGAACGCGCTGCCCAGGTTGACCGGATCGCTGCGATCGTACCGCTCCGCCGCGAGCACGATGCCTTCGGCGGCGTCTTCGGCGAAGAGAAACTCCCGGGTCGGCGAGCCGTCGCCCCACACGACGATCTCCTCATCGCCCGCCAGACGCGCGTCCACACATTTCTTGATGAGCGCGGGAATCACGTGCGAGCTGGCCGGGTCGAAGTTGTCGCGAGGTCCATACAGGTTCACCGGCAGCAGGAAGATCGAGTTGTAGCCGTACTCCTGGCGGTACGCTCCGCTCTGGACGAGCAGCATCTTCTTCGCCAGTCCGTATGGCGCGTTGGTCTCTTCGGGGTAGCCGTCCCAGAGGCGCTCTTCGCGGAACGGCACGGGCGTAAACTTCGGATACGCGCAGACGGTGCCCACGGCAACGAACTTCTCGATCCCCGCGCGCCAGGCCTCGTGGAGCAACTGCACGCCCATCTGAAGGTTGTCGTAGAAAAACTGCGCGGGGTGCTCGCGGTTCGCGCCGATTCCGCCCACCACGGCCGCAAGGTGAATCACGATGTCGGGCTTGGTCGTGGAATAAAGGCGCTGGATCGCCGCAAGCGATGTGAGGTCGAACTCTCGTTTTCGCGGAACGACAATTTCACGACATCCGAGCGCCTGAAGTCGTGAAACCACATTCGAACCCAGGAAACCCGCGCCACCGGTCACACACACGCGCCGGCTGGCCCAGAAATCGGACATTGAGACGCCTCCGTGACGCCAGTGGCGGAGACCACGAGCGCTGTCGGTTCACTCTAGCAGAGACAAACGGCCAGACTGAAGCCGTCTCGCTCTCACTCGGTGGAGACCCTCGCGTCAGGACGCAGCAAGCCGTCTGACGCTGCCGTCGCTCGACCGGGTGTGTGTGGATGGCTGATAGGACGGAACGATCAATCGCAGCAGGTTCAGGACGCGTTCGGTATCCTCCGCCCCCGCCGCAACGGTCAGTTCCGCAACGCGCTGCCAGAGCCCCGGCGGTGGTGGAGTGCCCTTGACGATCCGAAGCTTCCCATCCACGTGATGGGTCCGCTCCTCGTCTTCGGTCAAGAGCTCTTCGGTCAGCTTCTCCCCCTGACGAAGCCCGGTCACCACGATTGGAATATCGACCTCAGGCACGAGGCCGGCCATCGTGATGAGGTGGCGCGCGAGGTCGAGAATACGGATGGGGTCGCCCATGTCGAGGATCCAGAGATCCCCGGAATGCTGATACGCGGCTCTGAGGACGAGACCGACCGCTTCGCTCGCCGTCATGAAGTATCGTCGAGCTGCGCGATCGGTAATGGTGACCGGCCCACCCGCGGCGATCTGCTGCCGGAAGAGCGGAACGACTGAGCCGTCTGACCCGAGCACATTTCCAAAGCGGACGGCACAGCAGCGCAACCCGGAGCGCCGCGCGACATCGCGTGTCATGATCTCGCCGACGCGTTTGGTGACGCCCATGACCGTCGTGGGCATCACCGCTTTGTCCGTCGAGATGAAGACAAAGGACTCGACAGACACGTGCTCGGCGGCGCGCAGAAGATGACTCGTGCCGAGAATGTTGTTCTTGACGGCTTCACACGGCGCCGCTTCCATCAGGGGCACGTGCTTGTGGGCGGCGGCATGAAAGACATCTTGCGGCCGGAACTGCCTGAGCAGGGACCGCACTCGCGCTTCGTCGCGGATGTCAGCGATTTGCGTGATCAGTCGCGCCTGCGGATGCCGCCGCCGCAATGCGTGCTCCTGCAGGTAGAGATTGTTCTCGTTGATGTCCACGGCAACGAGCTCGCCGACGTCGGCCGCCAGCAGCTGCCGGCAAATCTCGCTGCCGATCGAGCCGGCGGCGCCCGTCACGAGAACCCGGCGTCCGCGGACGGTCGTGCGCTCGCCGACAAACGTCACCTCGTCGCGAGGCAGCAGATCCTCCGGCGAGAGATCCTGGAGCATGTTCGCCGCGCCGCGATCCTGGAAGTAGACGAACGAGACCGGCAGGATCTTGATCTGCACTTTCAAACCAGTGCAACGCGACAGGAGTTCGCGGACCTTGCTCGCAGGCAGCCGCGGAATCGCGATCAGGACGTTGCTCACGCGCCGTGCGGCGACGATCTCAGGGAGATCCGAAAGGCGGCCAAGCACCGGCCGGCCGGCAATGATGCTGTGCAGCTTGCTGCCGTCGTCATCGAGGAACCCGACGACGCGGTAGTGATGCTCGCCTGAACGTTGAAGATCGCGAAACAGCATCTCGCCGGCCGCGCCGGCCCCGATGATGACGGTCCGAACGGCGCCACGTCGGAAGCGAGCCAGCTCGTTCCAATACGTCCACGCAAGGCGGGGGGCAAACCGCAGGATCGCCATCGCAGAGGTGCTGAGAAGCAACTCGAGCACGACCACGGAGGGCGGCGGCGCCACCGTCGGGATGCCGTAGAGCCCGATCACGAAGAGCAGCGTGCCGGAGGCCCCCGCCATCCCAATGCGGACGCCGTCGGTCAGCCCTGAGAACGAGAACGACCAGCGGTGAAGCCGGAACAGCCAGTTCGCCGTAAAGCGCGCGGCGACCAGGATGCCGAGGTGGAGCGGTAACGCTGCGAGGAGATCCCGTCCGATGGCGCCGTCGAAGCGGAGAAACAGCGCCATCCACAGACCGCCGCCGACAATGAGACCATCGACCGCAAAGACCATCGCGGGACGAAGGGCCAGAAGCCGAGCTCGCAGCACGACCTCGGCGGCGGGTTGGGGGGGTGTACTCACGGGCGAGGCGTCATGCGCTTCCTGGCGACATCCGTCACGCCGCCGAGTCCGGCCCGCGGTCGTTGGGTTCGCTGATGGGTTATCGGCGCGAGGGGCACTGAGCCGTATTTCTACTCGGTTCGGAACTCGGGACTGGGCGAATCCGCGATTTCGTTGACGCCCCGCACGCCGGGGCGTGCAATTCAATGCAACGAGTATCGCTTCAGGCAGTCGTTGTGCGCCGCGACCCGCCGCCGCTCCTGGTCCGCGACGACGTCCTTCGGGAGCGCGCAGCCCGTGCGCGCCTTCCGGGCCTTACACGCCCCATCCCAGACGGCCGTGTAGTCAGCCTGCGCGGTGGTCAAACACACGTCGAGCGCTTCCTGTTTGGCCACGGCGTCCGACTCCGTCTGCTGTTGCGCCTGCATCTGAGCCGTCGCCAGCTCACGTTCGCGCGCCGGTACCGTCACGAGCAGATGCCGGGCGAGCGCCAGGACCGCGACCACTGCGGACGCGGCAATCGTCATGGCCAGTCTGTTCCGTGCGAGCCAGCCCTTGGTGTCCTCGATCGTGGCAGCACCACGAGGCCGGGCAGCTCGCGCCTCCGCTTCCTGGCGGCGCTCGGCGAGCATCTTTTCGGTCCGTGGATCCACGTGGGCCTCCACCCAAAAACGTAAGCGGACCTTCAGTACGGTCGTCTTCGAGAGGGTTTCGAGCGGTCCCCGAAAGAGATGAGCAAACCGCGTGCCGGGACGCGCCGGTGTAGACTCGTCGCCGCATGCTGTCGCTGGTGATCCCCGTCTACAAGAACGAGGAAAACCTCCCCCGCCTGTTTCAGGAGCTCGACGCGTTCGCCCGGAAACTGCCCGGCGATCTCGAGATCGTGTTCGTCGTGGACGGCAGTCCGGATCGGTCGCTGCAGATGCTGCAGGATCACCTGGCGGGCTGGACGCAGCGGACGCAGCTCATCGAGCTCAGCCGCAACTTCGGATCGTTTGCCGCCATCGCCGCCGGACTGCAACACGGCACCGGCGACTGCTTCGCCGTACTGTCGGCCGACCTGCAGGAGCCCCCGGATCTCGCGCTGGAGTTCTACCAGCGCCTCAAAGCCGGCGACGTCGATGTCGTCTTCGGTCATCGCACGCGCCGCGCCGACGGGTGGTGGTCGCAGGCCGCGTCGAATTCGTTCTGGCGGCTCTACCGCCGCTTCGTCGTGAAGGACATGCCGAAAGGCGGCATCGACATGTTCGGCTGCACGCGGCAGGTGCGGGACCGGCTGCTCGAGCTTCGCGAGATCAACACGAACCTGATCGCGTTGCTGCTCTGGGTCGGGTTCCGGCGGAGCTTCGTGCCCTACGAGCGACGGGCGCGGCTCGAAGGACGAAGCGCCTGGACGATCGGCAGGAAGCTCACCTACGCGATCGACAGCGTGTTCAACTTCACCGATCTCCCGATCCGCGCGCTGCTCTTCCTCGGCGCGTTCGGCACGACCGCGGCCGTCATCGGCAGCGCCACCGTGTTCGTCTTCTGGCTGCTCGGCCGCATCCCGGTGCTCGGATACACGCCGCTGATGCTGGTGATCGCCTTCTTCGGCGGTCTCACCGCGCTCGGACTCGGAATCATCGGACAGTATCAGTGGCTGTCGCTGCAGAACACGCGCAATCGCCCGAGCTTCGTCGTGAAATCCGCGCGGCAATTTGGCGATCGCAGCGCGGCATCGGTCGCGGCCGCGGCGAAGTCGATGGACTGAAGGCGGCAGGGGCCGGCTTCAGCCGGCCCGGCAAAGGCGGGCTGAAGCCCGTCCCTCCGACTGAGTTACGTGGCGGCGCGCCGCGCCGTCAGAAACTCGTCGTAGTCGCGGATGTAGTCCTGCGGATCGTAGTGCTCCGACGCGAACACCAGCAGCATCGCGTCCGCCGAGTACTTGTACTGCACGGCCCAGATCATCGGCGGCAGATACACGCCGACGTTCGGCCCGTCGAGCGCGACCTCCTCGCTCGCCGTGCCGTCGTCGGCGACCACCGCGACCGAGCCGCGGACACAGACCAGGAACTGATGACACGCGCGGTGGGCGTGCTCACCGCGCACTTCCCTCCCCGGCACATCGAAGACGACGAAGTAGCGCTTCGGAGTGAAGGGAATCTGCGCCAGAAACTCCCCCGCCGACAGGCTGCCGCGCAGGTCCGCGACGAGCGGCAGCCGGTGCACGGTAACCCCGCGCACCGATGTCGCCGTTGTCTCGGCGGTGGGCACTGGACGCGCGGCCGCCGGAGACGGGGCGGCCGGTGCGGTCGGCTTGGTATCGACGTAACCGACGATGCGCGCGGGGTTGCCGGAGACGATGGCGCGCGCGGGGACGTCGTGCGTCACGACCGCGCCGGCCCCCACCATCGCGCGGGCCCCGATGTGGAGTCCCGGCAGCACCACCGCGCCGCCGCCAATCGAGGCGCCGCGTCCGATGTGCGTCTCGAGCAGGACGTTCTGCCGCTGCTTGCTGCGCGGAAACTTGTCGTTCGAGAAGGTCGCGTTCGGTCCGATGAACACGTCGTCGGCCACGCGCAGCCCGTCCCAGAGCTGGACGCCGCACTTGACGGTGACGCGATCGCCGAGGACGACGTCGTTCTCGATGAACACGTGGTCGCAGATGTTGCAATCGGCGCCGATGGCGGCGCCGGGCAGCACGTGGGCGAACGCCCAGATGCGCGTGTTTTCGCCGATCGCGGCACTCTCGCACAGCGCCTGCGGGTGAACGTACACGCCTTTGGCGTGCGGCGTCGCCTTCGACATTGCGGGCGATCCTAACGCAAGTCCGGGGTCAGACCGGGGTCAGACCCACGGAATCGTCCATGCGATACTGGCGGCGGTCGCGGAGGTCTGACCCCGGTCTGACCCCGGTCTGACCCCACACCATGCGTCGCGCGCTCCCGCTGGCCCTCGGTTTCGTCGCCCTCGCCGCCCTCCTCATTCGCATCGTCTCGATCGCCGAGCCGCTGGGAATCGATCAGAGTCTCTGGGCGTCGGCGGTGCGAGGGATGTCGCGCGGACAACTCCTCTACCGCGACGTCTGGGAGCAGCGGCCGCCGGGGATTTACCTGACGTATCTCGCGGCGTTCAAGATCTTCGGCTGGACGCCGGCCGCGATCGCCTGGCTCGACTTCATCGCATCCGCCGTGACGACGGTCGTGCTCTTCGCCGTCGCGCGCGCGCTGTCCACGTCCACCGTCGGCGCGCTCGCCGCGGCCATCTACGCCGCGCTGACGATGCCGGCCTGGCTCTTCGGACAGGGCGGCTTCCTCGAACGCAGCATCTGCGAGACGTTCATCGTGTGCGCGGTGGCGCTCGCGGCGTGGTGTGCCACCGGGTTCCGGGCGCGCGCGTCGCTCATCGCCGCAGCGGGCGTTGGGTGCTTCGCCGGCGCGGCGATCGTCTACAAGCCGAACGCCGGACTCTATCTGCCGGCGCTGCTGCTCTGGATGGTGCTGTATCGGCCGGCTGACCGGATACCGACATTCCGATCGATGCTCCCGGCGCTCGCGGTCGCGGCCGCCGCGTGCGCGGTGCTGCCGCTCCTCACTATTTTCTGGCTCTGGCGGCTGGACCTGCTGGCCGATGCCCGCGTCGCGGTGCTCGATTTCAATCGCTTCTACATCGGCGAAGGCTTCGCGCCAGGCCAGTACGCGCTCGACTTCTCCCGGGCAATCTTCCTGCGGATGAAGACCGACCCGCTGTGGCTGGCCGGCGCAGTCGGCGCAGTCGCAGCCCTCTGGGACCTCGCGCGCCGCCGTCGCCTGGATCCGCTCGGCGGCCTGGCCGTGATCTGGGGCGCCGCGTCGGCCGGCGTCATGATCGTGAACGGCGCGAGGCTGTTCAACAGCTACTTCACGAACGCATTCGCCCCGCTGGCGCTGCTCGTCGCGTGGCTGCTCGCCAGCGTCGCCGGCCGGTCGCGAGTTCGTCAGGGCGTCGCTCTTGCGACGGCCGTCGCGATGATCGTGGTGATGCTCCAGCGCGGTTACACCAGCCGGATCGCCGCCTGGGCGCTCGCCGACCTCGACAGGCTGCGCGGCCGCGAGAGCACCCAGACCTACCTCGATCGCTTTGGCGGCTACGCGAACGAGCGCGGCTTTTCCGCTCGCGCCAATGCCGAGCTGGCCGACTACGTTCGCGCGCATACCGCACCCGACGATCGCATCTTCCTGTTCGGGATCAGCGGGGCGGGCGTGTATTTCGGCGCCGACCGGCTGACCGCTCATCGCTTCCTCCGCGTGAACTTCTTCGTCCCCACCACCTTTCCCAATCCCGCGTTCGAGGTGGGCGCGGTCGTGAACGATCTGGCTCTGCGACGGCCCCGCTATCTGATCTTTGAACGTCTCCACGCCAGGACCGAGGCGGGTCGTCTGGCCGACACGTCTTTGCAGGACCCGCGCGTCCAGCGGCTGCTCGAGGACTACCAGCTCGAAACGGCGATCGAAGATTTCACGCTCTACCGGTTAAACGAGGGCCCGGGACGCGGCGGACGCTGAACGGTAAACTGGTGCCGTTGCGACTCGCCTGGTTCACTCCCTGGCCTCCCGATCACAGCGGCATCGCGGGCCGATCCGCTGAGCTGGTGCCGAGGCTCGCCGCGCTCGGCCACGGCATCGACGTCTACGTGGATGAACGGCGCGTGCCCGTCGCGCGCGCGGCCGACGATGCGCCGCCGCCCGGGGCCGTGCGGGTCCAGGGCGCGCACGACTTCGTGTGGCGCGCCGCACGGCACCAATACGACCTGTCCGTCTACCAGCTCGGCAACTCCCGGCTGCACGAGTTCATCTGGCCATACTTGTTCCGCTGGCCGGGGCTCGCAGTGCTGCACGACGGCCGCCTTCATCACGCGCGCGGCCGCGCCCTGCTCCGCCGGCATCGCGAAAACGACTATCGCGCGGAGTTTGCGTGGAATCACCCGCAGGTCCCGGCGGATGCGGCCGAGCTGGCCATCGCCGGCTTCGACGGCCCGTACTACTACCAGTGGCCGATGACGCGAAGCGTCGTCGAGTCTTCGCGGCTGGTCGCGGCGCATTCGATGGGCGCGGTCCGCGAGATCAGCGCCGCCTGGCCGCATCGGCCGGTCGAATACATTGCGCTCGGTGAGGGCCGCGCAACGCCGGTTTCTGACGACGAACGGATCGCCACGCGTCGAAGCCTCGGCCTCGACGACGACGCCGTGCTGTTCGGCGTGTTTGGCCGGCTCAGCGCGGAGAAGCGGCTCCCGCAGATCCTGCACGCCTTCGCGTCCACGCACGGACGGCATCCGCACCCGCGCCTGCTCCTCGCCGGGACACCGGATCACGCCGTGGACGTCCGCGCGATCGCCGGCGCGCTGGGCATCCAGGACGCCGTCGTGATCGCCGGCGACCTGTCCGATGACCATTTCGATCGACTGATCGCCGCGCTGGACGTCTCTCTGAATCTGCGTTGGCCGACGGCGCTCGAAACGTCGGGCCCTTGGCTCCGCGCGCTCGCGGCGGGCCGGCCGACGGTCATCATCGATCTCGCCCGCTTCTCGAATCCCGTGACGCTCGATCCGCGAACCTGGCAGCCCCACGCGCCGGCGCCAGCCGCCTCGACCAGCGCGCCGCCGATCGCCGTCGCCATCGACGTCCTCGACGAAGATCACTCGCTGCGGCTGGCGATGCACCGCCTCGCCGCGGACGCCGACCTTCGAACACAGCTCGGCCGCGCCGGACGCGCTTACTGGGAGGCCGAACACACCATCGACCGGATGGTCGCCGACTACGAGCGCGTGCTCGCGCACGCGGCGGCGACGAGCGCACCGCGGACGGAACCGCCGACGCACTTCACCCCGGATCCGGCCGCGCACGCAACGCGACTGGCAGGCACGATCGATCCCGGCCTCGCCACCGGCCTGCACGTCCAATCTGGCGACGTGAAGGAGCGCTGACCGTGCGGATTCTCCTCAACGGCGACCCGCGCGACCTTCCGGCGCCGCTCACGGTGCAGGCGCTCCTCGCGACGCTCGACATCGACCCGCGGGTCGTGGCGGTCGAGCTCAACCGTGTCGTGGTCAAGCGTGCACGCTACGTCGACACCGTCATTGAAGAGGGAGCGGAGGTGGAGATCGTGGCGTTCGTGGGAGGAGGCTAGATATTCGGGATTCGGGGATTTAGAGATTCAGAGATTCATGGTTCAGGGTTCACGGTTCACGGTTCCTGAAGGTGTGCCCGTTGGAAACACACCGGGTGTAGGTTAGAAAGGCGACGTGGGACCGAAACGGCGATCGTTGAGCGTAATAATGGTGGCGGCCGTGGTGGTCGGCGGCCTTGCGCTGCCCGGAGCGCGGGCGCAGCAGAAGCCGCCGCCCGCGCCGGCGCCCGGGGCGTTGCCTGCGCTCACGCCGACCATCAGCGAAGAGTCGATGCTCATCTACCAGGGATGGGCGTTGATTGCGGCGGGCGACGTGACCAAGGCGAGCCGTCACGCGTCCGACGTCCTGACGAAGTTTCCGCGCAACGTCTCGGCGCTGGCGCTCGCGGTGGAAGCGGACATCCTGCGCGGCGGCGCCACGGCGGGGCTCGACGTCTACGAGCGCTGGCTCGGGGATCGAAAAGTCGAAGAACCGTTCGTTCTCCGCCGGATCGCGCGCGCCATGCTCTGGACCTCGGCGCGCAACCGCGACGCGGCGGCGAGCGACGCTCTGAAGCACCTTGCACGCGACGGCGACGTCGAGGCGCGCGCCGAGCTCACCCGCCGCACCTTCAGCGGCAGTATCCCCGACGCGAAGGCGCTCGCGCCGATCGACGAAGGCGCTGTCCGATATCTGATTGGCACGCTCAGAGCGACGAAGGGATCGAAGCTGGCCCTCATCGACGCCCTGGTCGCCAGTAAGAATCGTCTGGCCGTCCCGCCGCTGATGGAGCTGCTGGGCGACTTGAACCGGCCCGACGAGGTCGCCGCCGCGGCGGACGGACTGGGCAAGCTCGGCGCCGGCGAAGCGATCGGCCGCCTGCAACCGCTCGCGGCCGAACGCAACGTGCTGCCGCCGCAAGTGAAGTGGGCGGCGAGCGCCGCGCTGTATCGGCTCGACGATATGACGGGACTCACGCTGCTGCGCGCGTCGCTCGCCAGTGAATTCGGCGCGCTGCGGCTGACCGCCGCCGAGGCGATGTCCGCGCGGCCCGACGCCGGCTGGCAGCAGGTGGTTCGGACGCTGACTCAGGATCCGAGCCCTGCGGTCCGTATTCAGGCGGCGAAACTCATCGCACCGTACGATCTCATCCTCGCGCGCGGCACGCTCGAACCCGAGCTCTCCAACCCCGACAGGGCCACGACGGCCGCCGCCACGCAGATCGTCGCCCAGCACCTCGCCTCCGATCTGACGAGCCTGCGAAAGCTGCTGCGGTCGGCCGATCCCGGTGCGCGGGCGATCGCGGCCGGACGGATACTCGAGATGGTGGTGTAGCCCACTAGCGAAGCGGCCGATAGCTTGCGTAGCCGGGGGTCTAGTGACCTTGCCTGATAGACCCGGCTGGGACCGAGTGCGCTCACCACGCTGCCCCTGGTGATCGCGACTGTACTCTATGGAACTTTAGCGAACTCGACACCCCGCGCGGCCGCACGCGTGTGTAGTTTTTCCGTGAGATTTCGATGATCGCTGCGACTTATTTACGTCCGCGCGGTCTAATCAAGTCCGAGGACTAGGAATGCGAAGACTGGCGTCATTGGTTCTGCTCGCCACCGCTTGCACCGTCACCCCAGCGTTTGCTCAACTCACCCACCAGACCATCGTCACCGGGCTCGAAAACCCCCTGTCGTTCGCGCAGGATCCCTTTCAGCCCAACGTCCAGCTCGTGATCGAGAAGGCGGGCCGTATCCGCGTCATCCACAACGGTGCGCTGCGCGACGAACCCTTCCTGGATCTCACGAGCAAGGTGCTGACGACCGGCGAGAACGGCGTGCTGGGTCTGGCCTTTGCACCTGACTACGCGTCGAGCCGGCGGGTATTCGTCTACTACATCAATACCTCGGGACACACCGTGGTCGCGCGGTTCCTGCGGCGCGTGGACGACGTGTTGCGCGCCGACCCCGACAGCGAGTTCGATCTGGTCTGGTCCGACGGAAACCCCGTCATCCCCCAGCAAGCCGAGGATGCCCACAAGGGCGGTCACCTCGCGTTTGGACCCGACGGCATGCTGTACATCGGCCTCGGCGATGGCGGCGGCGGGTTCGACCCCGAGCATCATTCGCAGGATCCGTCGCTGCTCGTCGGGAAGATGCTCCGCATCAACGTCAACGTCGGCGACGACGACCCCGAAGGGTTCGACATTCCGGCCGACAATCCGTTCGTCGGGCAGAACGTACGCCCGGAGATCTGGGCGTTCGGCCTGCGCAATCCATGGCGCTGGTCGTTCGATGATCCGGCGCACGGCGGAACCGGCGCGCTCATCATCGCCGACGTCGGGCAAGGCATGTGGGAGGAAATCAACTACGAGCCGGCAGGCCAGGGCGGACGTAACTACGGCTGGCGCAATCGCGAAGGCGCCCACGACTTCATCACGGACCTGCCGCCGTTCTCCGAACCGCTCATCGATCCCGTCCTGGAGTACTCGCACGAGGTCGACGGCACGCACGTCGGCGCGTCGATCACCGGCGGGTTCGTCTATCGTGGCAGCGCGCTCGGTCCGGGGTACGTCGGCCGCTACTTCTTCGCCGATTTCGTCCAGGGACGCGTGTGGTCATTGCGCTTCGCCGTCGATGCCGGGGGCGCGCCGTACGCCTACGACCTGCAGGAACACTCGTCCGAGCTCGGCCCGGCGGGTGACGCGATCGTGAGCTTTGGCGAGGACGCCAGCGGTGAGCTGTACACCGTGAGTCTCCTTGGCGGCGTCTATAGATTGCAGCTGGCCGGTTCGCCGGCGCCCGGGGATTCGGGGTGCTCCACGCCAGACCCGTTCGCGAGCCTGGGTGGGGGCACCTGCGTGAACGGCGGCTGGCTGCCGCCAAGCGTGACGCCGCCTGCCCCGGCGCCGCCACCGCCGCCGGTCGAACCACCGCCGCCGCCACCGCCGCCCCCACCGCCACCGCCGCCACCGGCCCAACCGCCGGCACCGACACCACCGCCGCCCGCTCCAACTCCGACCGACCCCGGATGCCTGACGCCGGATCCCTTCGCCAGCATGGGAGGCGGCGTCTGCTACCAGGGTGGCTGGCTGCCACCCGGTATGGTGCCGCCGAGCGCCCCGGTGCCGTCGCTACCGCCGCCGAACCCGCCAAGCCCGACGCCGACACCGCCGGCGCCACCCGCGCCACCGCCCGCCAACACATGCTCGACGCCGGATCCATTCGCGAGCATGGGCGGCGGAGTGTGTTACAACGGCGGCTGGCTGCCCCCGGGAATGTCGCCGCCCGCCGGCGAACCACCGCCGGCGCCGCCACCGTCGCTGCCGACACCGCCGCCGAGCGGCGGCTGTGTAGGGCCTGATCCGTTCGTCGGCATCCCGGGCCTGATCGGCCTCTGTGTAAATGGAGGATGGATTCCTGTCGTCATTGGCGGCCTGCAGAGCCTGCTTCTGCCCCCTGCACTCGAGGGCGGTGGCTGGTCCGTGGCCGCGGACACTGGCCACGCTTTTGCAGCCGTGAGCCTGCTCGGCATCAGTCCCGAGTAACCTGCGACCTCTCGTCCCCCAACGGTCGCAGGGGTCAGACCGGAGTCGGACCAGGGGTCAGTTCCCTCGATCCGGCTCCGCTCTGACACTTCAGAAGGAAACGGTGAAGAGGATGCTCAAGAAGTTGATCGCAGGAGTGATCTGTTCGGCGCTGGTCGCGCTGATGGGGACGTCCGCCGCGGCCCAGTCACTGACCGCCACACCTTTTGTCACAGGACTCTCCGAGCCGGTCGCGATTGTCCAGCACCCCCAGCTCGCCAACGTGCAGCTGGTCATCGAGAAGGCCGGCCGGATCCGTGTCGTTCAGAACGGCTCAGTGCTGCCGACGCCGTTCCTGAACATCACCACGAAGGTCGAATCAGCCGGTGAGCAGGGTCTCCTCGGGTTCGCCTTCGCGCCCGACTTCGCGGCGAGCGGGCGCGTCTTCGTCAGCTACGTCATCAAAGTGCCAGTCACACCGGGATTGGGCAACTCGGTGATCGCGCGGTTCGTTCTGAGCGGTACGAATCCGCTCGTCGCGGACCCGGCAAGTGAGTTCGACCTGGTGTGGCCTGGCGGGAATGCCTTCGTCACGCAGCCGTTCGGTAACCACAAGGGCGGCAATATCGCGTTCGGCCCCGACGGCATGCTCTACATCGGCCTGGGCGACGGCGGATCCGGCGGCGATCCGTTCAACAACTCACAGAACCCCACGACCCTCCTCGGCAAGATGCTGCGCATCAACGTCAACGTCCCCAATAGCGACCCGCAAGGCTATGACGTCCCGGGCAATAACCCGTTCGTCAGCATGCCGGGTGTGCTCGGCGAAATCTGGGCGTTCGGCATGCGCAATCCGTGGCGGTGGTCGTTTGACGATCCCTCGCACGGCGGGACGGGCGCGATGGTGATGGGTGACGTCGGGCAGGGCGCGTGGGAAGAGGTCAACTACGAGCCGGCCGGCCAGGGCGGCCGCAACTACGGCTGGCGCCGCCGCGAGGGGGCGCACGACTACGACACTTCGCTGCCTGCCTTCACTCCTCCTGCGCCATTCCCTCCGATTCCGCTCACCGATCCGATTCACGAATACGCGCACGGTCCGGGGTCATCAGTGACCGGTGGCATCGTGTACCGCGGCAGTGCGCTCGGGAGCGGCTTCCTGGGGCGCTACTTCTTCGCCGACTTCGTCCAGAACCGCGTGTGGTCACTTGGGTTGTCGATCGGTGCCGGTGGCCAGGCCACCGTCGCCAACGTCGTCGATCACACGGCGCAAGTCGGGCCGGCGAGCATCGGCGTCTCGAGCTTCGGCGTCAACGCCGCCGGCGAGTTGTTCATCGTGAGCTTGAACGGGGCCGTGTTTCTCGTATTGCCCGCGGCCGGGCCCGCACCGCCGCCGCCGCCCACACCTGGCGGGTGCGCGCCGCCCGACCCGTTCGCGTCGCTGGGCGGCGGCACGTGCTCGAACGGCGGCTGGCTGCCGCCGGGCTTCGCTCCGCCGGGATCGACGCCGGCCCCGCCAGCGCCGCCGTCACCCCCACCATCACCGGTGCCGACCAGTCCCCCGCCCGCTAATGGTGGTACCTGCTCGACGCCCGATCCGTTCGCGACGCTGGGCGGCGGGACGTGCTCCAACGGCGGCTGGTGGCCGCCCGGGAGTACGCCGCCGGGCGCGCCACCTTCACCGTCATCGCCCGCGCCGTCACCGGTGCCGACCAGTCCCCCGCCCGCTGGTGGTGGTACCTGCTCCACACCCGATCCGTTCGCGTCGCTGGGCGGCGGCACGTGCTTCAACGGCGGCTGGCTGCCGCCCGGCCTCGCGCCTCCGTCGGGCACGCCGGCGCCGCCGTCAGCCCCGCCGCCCCCGGTCCCCGGCTGCATCGGTCCGGATCCGTTTCTTGGAATTCCGGGCCTGATTGGCATGTGCATCAATGGGGGCTGGATCCCGGTGAACGTGGGCGGATAGGGCGACTCCAGTGCCTCGTGCTATTTTTGGGGCGAATGTCAGAGTCCCTGGTCATCGCCGGCCGCGCGTTTACGTCACGACTGATCGTCGGCACCGGTAAGTACCCGTCGCACGCCGTCATGAAGGCGGCGCACGAGGCGGCGGGCACGGAAATCGTGACCGTCGCCGTGCGCCGCGTCGATCTCTCGGCGCGCGGCGAGGCGTCGCTGCTCGCGTGGATCGATCGTTCCCGCATCTTTCTCCTGCCGAATACGGCCGGGTGCTACACCGCTGAGGATGCGGTGCGGACGGCCCGCCTCGCTCGCGAGGCGGGCCTCTCGAACTGGATCAAGCTCGAGGTCATCGGCGACGAAAAGACGCTGTTCCCCGACAACGTGGCGCTGCTCGAGGCGACGCGCACGCTCGTCGCGGAAGGGTTCGTCGTCCTGCCGTACACGAACGACGACCCCGTCGTGTGCCGCAAGCTCGAAGACGCCGGCGCCGCCGCGGTGATGCCGCTCGGCGCGCCGATTGGATCCGGTCTCGGCATCCAGAACGCGAACAACCTGCAGATCATCAAGGAGCAGTCGAACGTGCCGGTCCTCGTCGATGCCGGCGTCGGCACGGCGTCGGACGCGACGATCGCGATGGAGCTCGGAATGGACGGCGTGCTGATGAACACCGCCATCGCCGGCGCAAGCGATCCGGTGCGGATGGCGCAGGCGATGCGGTTCGCCGTCGACGCCGGCCGGCTCGCGCACCTCGCCGGGCGGATTCCGAAGCGGCGGCACGCCGCCGCCAGCAGTCCTACCGAAGGGCTGGTCACGCCCGGCGCGGCCGCGCGGAGCTGACGTGGCGGGGGAACGGGGCGAAAACCTTCAGGAACTACTGACCCGGCTGGAACGGGAGCGCGACGAAGCCGATCGCCTCTACAACGACGCCCTCACGGCGCTCGATCGCAGTGTCCAGCCGCCCGGGCCGATGCCGGACCCGCCCCCGGTGTACGACACGACGAAGCTTCCAGCCGTCAACGACCACTGGAACATCCTCCCGGCTGGCGCGCCCGCGGCTGGCCGCTCGCTCAAAGGCCGGCTCCGCGGCTTCATCTGGCGGCTCGTCGGACCGCCGCTCGAGAGCCAGCGGCACTTCAACGCCGCGCTCGTCGATCACCTGAACCGGAATGTCGCCACGCACGTCGAGGCGGAAAAAGCGAGCGCGACGACGATCGCCGTGCTGCGGCAGCAGGCCGACGCGCTCGCGCGGTTCCAGGCGTTCCTGATTCAGTATCTACAGACGATCACGCTCTACCTCGACACGAAGGATCGGGCGATCGGGGGCCAGGCGCAGGTCATCAATTCAGGGGTCAACGCCATCGCAGACGACTGGTTGAAGCGCTGGGAGTCGCTCGCGGCGCGCGACCAGCGCTTCCTTGAGCGCGTCGCCGTCGTGGACGACCTGCGCGCCACGGTGACCATCGCCCAGCAGACGGCGCTCTCCCTCAAGAGGGAGGTGGAGCGGCTGCTCGCACCCGGCACGACGGCACCCAGCACCCCCGCACCCAGCACGGTGCACGGTGCACCCAGCACGGTGCCAGATCTTGACTCCTTCAAATACCTCGGCTTCGAGGATGCGTTTCGCGGGTCCACCGACGAGATTCGCGACCGCCTCGCCAGCTACGTGCCCCTGTTCGACGGACAGCGCGACGTCCTCGACGTCGGCTGCGGACGTGGGGAGTTTCTGGAGCTGCTTCGCCAGCGCGGCATCTCCGCCCGCGGTCTCGATCTCAACCACGAGATGGTGGAGACGTCACGCGCGCGCGGGCTCGACGTCGCCGAAGGCGATGCGCTCGGCTATCTTCAGTCGTTGCCCGACGAATCGCTGGGCGGCATCTTCGCGGCGCAGGTCGTCGAGCACCTCGAACCGGGCTATCTGATGCGCTTCCTCGAAGCCGCCGCGCACAAGATGCGCCCGGGGGGGGTCATCGTCCTCGAAACGATCAACCCGGCGTGCTGGCTCGCGTTCTTCGAGAGCTTTCTCCGCGACGTCACCCACGTGTGGCCGCTCCACCCGGACACACTGCAGTACCTGATGCGTGTGAGTGGATTCGGGCGGGTCGAAATCCAGTACCGCTCGCCGATCGCCGAGGCGTTGCGGTTGCAGCCAGTGCCGCGGCCGGCGGCCGGGCTCGACCCCGCCCTCGTCGATCTGGTCGAGACCTTCAACGAGAATGTGTCGAAGCTGAACGCCCGGATGTTCACCTTCCAGGACTACGCCGCCATCGGCAGGAAATAGCGGGAGCACTGAACGACGATGACCCGCGAGAAAACCGACCAGCCGATCGCCGACAACCGGAAGGCCGGGCACGATTTTCATCTGCTCGAACAGTTCGATGCCGGGCTCGTGCTGATTGGCTCCGAGGTGAAGGCGATCCGGGAGGGCCGGGTGAACCTGCGCGACAGCTATTGCAAGCTCGAGCGCGCCGAGGCGTACCTGCTGAACGTCCATATCGGAAAGTACAGCCACGATGGCCTCGCCGGGCACGACCCGCTTCGTCCGCGCAAGCTGCTGCTCCACCGGAACGAGCTCAACAAGCTGCTCGGCAAGACGACCGAAAAGGGGCTGACCATCGTGCCGCTGCGCATGTATTTCCGCAACGGCCGGGTGAAGGTGACGATCGCGCTCGCCAAGGGCAAGAAGACGTTCGACAAGCGCGAGACCATCCGCCGCCGCGAGGCGGATCGGGAAACGCGAGCCGCCGTGAAGACGCGCCGGTTATAATTGGCCCCCATGACTCGTTCAACCCGGCTCCTGATAGGGGGCCTCGTTATCGTTGCGGCGCTGGCCGCGTGGTTTTTCCTTCGGTCGGGCAGCAGCGACCGCGTCGCCATCGATTTGATGGCGCAGTTTCCCACCGCCAAGGTCAAGAATCCGTCACCGGAAGTGTTCGAGAAGGTGGACGCGACGCTTGCGGGCCGGCGCTACCCCGCGATTTTCGCCAAACAGCCCAGCCGCATCGGCTGGAGCATCACCGTCCCGGACGACGCGTGGCTCAAGGTGCAGCTTGGGCTGAAGGAAGAAGCGTGGACCGTACAGGGCGACGGCGTGTACTTCATGGTGGGCGTCTCGGCGGGCGGCCGTTTCGACCAGGTGTATACGCTGGTCGTCAACCCCTACGGCAACCCCAGCGACAAAGCATGGAAGGAAATCATCGTCGACCTGTCGCCGTACGCCGGCCAGACCGTCGATCTGTTCTTCAACACCCGCGCGAGCCCGGCGCCCGCCCCCGGCACGCCGCAGGCCAACGACACGAACGGTGATCTGGCGCTCTGGGGCGCGCCGCAGATCATCATCAAGTGATGGGGACGTGGACCAGGCTCTGAAAGCGCCGACGACCGCCGCGATCTCCGTTCCGCTGCTCGATCTCACTGCGCAATACGCGCCGATCCGCGCCGAGATTCTCGCCGCGGTGACACGGGTGTGCGACAGCCAGCGCTTCATCCTCGGCCCGGAGGTCGACGCGCTGGAAGCCGAGCTCGCCCGCTACCTCGGCGTGGATCACGCAATCACGGTGTCGTCGGGCACCGACGCGCTGCTCGCGGTGATGATGGCGCTCGGCATCGGAGCGGGCGACGAGGTCATCACGCCGACGTTCTCGTTTTTCGCCACGGCCGGATCGGTGGCCCGGCTCGGCGCGACGCCGGTCTTCGTGGACATCGACCCGGCGACCTTCAATGCCGACCCCGACGCGATCGCCAGGGCCATCACCCCGAAGACGCGGGCGATCCTGCCCGTGCACCTCTTCGGGCTGGCAGCCGATCTCGGTCCGATCCTCGAGGCGGCAGCAGCGCGGTCCGGCGTGGCCGTCATTGAAGACGCGGCGCAGGCCATCGGCGCCCGCTATCAGGGCCGGGTGGTGGGCACGGCAGGGCTCGCCGGGTGCTTTTCGTTCTTTCCGTCCAAGAACCTCGGCGCCTTCGGCGACGCCGGCCTCGTCACGACGGCCGACGCATCGCTCGCCACCGAGCTGCGTCTGCTCAGGAATCACGGCGCGGAGCGGCGTTACTATCACTCGCGGATCGGCGGCAACTTCCGCCTCGACGCCTTGCAGGCCGCAGTGTTGCGCGCCAAGCTCCCGCACCTCGACGGCTGGACCGGCCTCCGGCGGCGCAACGCGCAGCGGTATCGTGCGCTCGCGGCCGAGTTCGGGGTGGACCGGATGATCACGTTGCCGGCCGAGCCGGCCGACGCGTCACATATCTACAACCAGTTCGTCATCCGCGCGCCGCAACGCGACGCGCTGCGCGACCATCTGACGTCGCGCCGGATCGGGACGGAAGTCTATTACCCGGTCCCGTTCCACCGTCAGGAGTGCTTCCAGGATGTGCCGTCGGCTGCCGGCAACTTCCCCGCCGCCGACGCGGCGGCGGCGACCGTGCTGGCGCTGCCTATTTACGGCGAGCTCACTCTCGAGCAGCAGCGTCACGTCATCGCCAGCATCGCCGAGTTCTACGGCGCCGCTCGATGAGGCAGCTCGTGCTCGTGCTCGGCGCCGGCGGCCAGCTCGGCGATGCCACGACCAGCCAGCTGGCGGACCGCCACGAAGTCGTGGGCCGCTCGCGGCGCGACCTCGACGTCACCGATCCCGAAGCGGTCGCCGGGCTGATCGGAACGCTCTGTCCGGATGTCGTGATCAACTGCTCCGCCTACACCAACGTGGATGGCGCCGAAAGCGATCCGGTGTCGGCGATCATGGTGAACGCGCTCGCGGTCAGGACGCTGGCCCGCGCCGCCGGCGACGTGGACGCCACGCTCGTGCACTACAGCACCGATTTCGTCTTCGACGGCGAGGCCACGCTGCCGTACACCGAGGCGGATCCGCCCAACCCGCGGGGCGCGTATGCGATCTCGAAACTGGCGGGTGAGATGTTCGCGGCCGACTGTCCGCGTCACTACGTGCTGCGCGTGGAGAGCCTGTTCGGCGGGCCGCAGGCGCGCAGCAGTGTCGATCGAATGCTCAACGCCATCCTCGCGGGCACCGAGGTCCGCGCCTTCTGCGATCGCGTCGTGTCCCCGAGTTTTGTCGAGGACGTCGTCGAGGCGACGGCCGGGCTGCTCGACCGCAGCAGCCCGCCCGGCGTGTATCACTGCGTCAACACGGGGTACGGGACCTGGGTTGACGTCGCCCGGGAGCTCGCCCGACTGGCCGGCCGGCCGGACGCACCCATCGCCGAAGTGCCCGTCGCCGCGGTGAAGCTCCTGGCGCCGCGCCCGCAGTTTGCGGCGCTTTCGAACGCCAAGCTCGCCGACCAGGGCATCGTCATGCCCCCCTGGCAGGACGCGCTCGCGCGATACGTCAGGGCAAGAGCAGAGGCACACGGCGGCGGCAGCTAAGTAGTTAATCGAGCAATGAGGCAAAGGGGCAAAACAGGCGCTTGTCAAAAACGTAGGGCGGGTCGGGTTGGGACCCGCCGTCGGGCGCGGCTCGAACCCCGAGCCGCGCTACGTCCGACCGGCACAAGCCCTACGGTCTGAGACAAGTGTTCGCATTGCCCCATTGCCCCATTGCCCCATTGCCCCATTGCCTCATTGCCCATTAACCATTTGTCGCGATCTCCGCGACCCGCTCGCCCACCGCGAGGCTGGCGGTGAGGCCGGGCGAGTCGATGCCGGCGGCGTGAATGAGATCGGGAGTGTTCCGATCGCGGCGAATGAGGAAGTCGGCGAATCGTTCCGTCGCCGGGTGCAGCTTCGGACGAATGCCGCTGCCTGCCAGCCGCAGGTCGTCGAGCGTGACGTCGGGCAGCAGCGCGCGCGTCGGCTCGAGGAAGGCCTCGAGCGGCAGGCGATCCGATTCGTAGTCCTGCTTGCGGTCCTGAAATCTGATCGTCGGCCCGATCCAGACCGCCCCGCCAAGCGTGCGCGTGAGGTGGACGCCGAGGCCGTGGCCGGAGGTGTGCGGCACGGGATAGACGAGTCCGCGCACGAGATGGCGCGCGCGCGGCGCCAGTTCCGCATATTCGCCGCGGCAGGGGTAGATGCGGAACGGCTCACCGCCGGCCAGACGTGAAACCTCGTCGGCGTCGAGGCCGGCCGCGTTCACGATCGCCTCGGCCTCGATGCGTTCGCTGCTCGTCACCGCGACGAGGCCGCCGCCCCGGAGCGGTTCGATCCCGGCGAGCGGCGTGCCGACGAGCATCGCGACATCCAGCCGTTCGAGTTGGGCAGTGAGCGTGCGGACGTAGGCGTCGGCGTCGATCCAGCCGGTTTCGGGCGACCAGATCGCGTGCGCGGCGGCCACGTGCGGTTCGCGCGCGACGACGAACGCGCGATCGACCTCCTGCACGCGCACGCCGTTCGCCGTCGCCGAAGCGATCACCGCCGCTAGCGCACCAGTCTCGCCGGGACCTGCCACAACAAGTTTGCCGCAGCGAACGTGGGGGACGCCGAGCTCCTCGCACAAGGCGTACAACCGCTCACGGCCTTCCAGGCACAACGCGGTTTTGAGCGATCCGGGCGGATGATACAGGCCGGCATGAATCACGCCGCTGTTGTGTGTGGACGTCTCCTGCCCGGCGCGCGCGCGCCGCTCGAGCACACACACCGCGCGGCCGCGCCGCGCGAGGGAGAGCGCGGACGCGAGGCCCACGACGCCCGCACCGACGACGACGATCATCGCGCCTATTATCGACGAACCGCGTCGCCCGGCCGTCCGTGGCGCGTGTGCTATCGTGATTGACCGATGAAGAAGCGCGCGTTGATTACAGGGATCACGGGCCAGGACGGGTCGTACCTGGCGGAGTTACTGCTCGAAAAAGGCTACGACGTCTTCGGATTGACCCGGCGGCTCTCCGCGACCAACTACTGGCGGATTGAGCACATCCTCGACCGGCTGACCCTCCTGCCGGGCGATCTGCTGGACCAGTTGTCGCTGATCCGTGTGCTCGAAAAGGTCGAGCCGGCCGAGGTCTACAACCTGGCGGCGATGTCGTTCGTCCCGGCCTCGTGGGATCAGCCGATGCTCACCGGCGAGTTCAATTCGCAGGGCGTCACTCGCGTGCTGGAAGCCATTCGCGTCGTCAATCCCGGGATCCGCCTCTACCAGGCATCATCGTCGGAGATGTTCGGCAAGGTGCGCGAGGTGCCGCAGCGCGAGACGACGCCGTTCTATCCGCGGAGCCCGTACGGCGTGTCGAAAGTGTTCGGGCACTACATCACGGTGAACTATCGCGAGAGCTACGAGATGTTCGCCGTCTCAGGAATCCTGTTCAACCATGAGTCGCCGCGACGCGGCCTCGAATTCGTGACGCGCAAGGTCACCGACGGTGTGGCGCGGATCAAATGCGGTAAGGCCAGAGAGCTCGGCCTCGGCAACCGCGACGCGCACCGCGACTGGGGCTACGCCGCCGACTACGTGCGCGCGATGTGGCTGATGCTGCAGCAGGACGTCGCCGACGACTACGTCATCGCGACCGGCGAGTCGCATTCGGTGCAGCAGCTCGTCGAAATCGCCTTCGGCCACGCCGGGCTGGACTGGAAAGAGTTCGTCAAGGAAGACCCGGCGCTGCGCCGCCCCGCCGAAGTCGATCACCTGATCGGCGACAGCTCGAAAGCCCGCACCCGCCTTGGCTGGGAGCCCACCGTCGACTTCACGGGCCTCATTCGCATGATGGTGGACGAAGATCTCAAGCGCCATCGGAGCGCGTGAGGCGCGCCGCCAGCAGAATCGCTTCCACCAGACTGCCCTCGTCCGCCACGCCCCGGCGCGCGATGTCGAATGCCGTTCCGTGATCGACGGAGGTCCGGACGATCGGCAGACCGAGCGTGACGTTGACCGCACGGCCGAACGCGAGGAGCTTGACCGGGACCAGTCCCTGATCGTGATACGCCGCCACGACCACGTCGAATTCGCCGCGGGCGGCGCGCACGAAGAGCGTGTCAGCCGGGAACGGGCCCCGCACGTCGAGGCCCTCCGCGCGAGCGAGGTCGATCGCCGGCGTGATGACGGTCTGCTCTTCCTCGCCGAGCAGCCCGTGCTCGCCGGCGTGGGGATTCAGGCCCGCGACGGCGAGGCGCGGCGCCGGCACGCCAAATCGCGGGAGTGACGCGGCCGTGGTCCGCAGGACGGCGAGCAGCCGGTCGCGCGTGAGCTCACGCGCGACCGCCGCCAGCGGCACGTGGACCGTGGCGAGAACCACGCGCAGCCGATCGGACCAGAACATCATCACGACGTCGTTGACGCCGCAGAGGTGCGCGAGGAGGTCGGTGTGTCCGCGCCACTCGAAACCGGCGGCGGCGAACGCCTCCTTGTTGATCGGCGCCGTCGCGATGGCGGCCACACGGCCGGCGAGCGCGTCTTCGGTCGCCTGGACGATCGCCTGGTAGGCCGCCCGCGCCGACGTCGCATCCACGCGTCCCGCCGGGAACGGCGCGAGATCGTCCGCCGTGTGCGGGCCGTAAATCACCGGTTTGCAGACGGCCACCACACGCGGATCGCGAATCGCCTTCACGGCGATTTCGGGACCGATGCCGGACGGATCCCCGGCGGTGATGGCGATGACAGGCAGCATCAAAATCACTCGGGCCCGGGGCCTAGATCGTCACCGCGACCCAGTCCGCGACGATCTTTGGACTGGCGTTGCGTTCGAGCGCTTCCTGCGCGCGGCTGATGGTCTCGTACCCGCCGGTGACGCGGGCCAGGTCGTAGACGGACGACAGGCCGCGCAGATGGTCCTCGAAATCGCCGTTCGCGAGCGTGCTCGACGACTGGGCCGCCAGTATCCCGAGATCGCGCAAGAGCGATGCGACGATGGCGAGGCGATCGCCGAGCGCCTCGCGGGCGCGGCGCTCCGAGTTGTGGTCCGCCAGCCGCGCGGCGGCCTTCAACCGATCGCCGACCCGGCCGCGGCCGGCGGCCACGAGCGCCAGAGCCGCCGCACGATCGGCCGTCAGGTCGCGTCCCTGGGCCGCGAGCGCCCGGCCGATGCTCCCGCCCGAGACGGCCGCGAGCGCGCGCGCCTGCGTGGGCTCGATCCCGAGCCGCTCACTCAGCACACGGACGATGTCAGCCTCGGCCAGCGGGCCGAACCGCACCCGGCGGCAACGCGACTGGGTCGTCGCATTCAACGTATCCGGGTACGCAGTAACTAGGATCAGGATGGCCGACGGCGGCGGCTCCTCGAGTGTCTTCAAGAGCGCGTCCTGCGCCTCCGGCGTCAGTTCGTCCGCCGAATCGATGATGAACACGCGCCGCTCGCCTTCGAACGGGCGATACCCGATCACGTCGAGCACCCGCTCACGCAGTTGCTTGATCTTGATCGACGCGTCGTCCCCCCGATCGATGAGCGCGACGTCCGTGTGCTGGCCGCGGGCGATGCGTTGGCACACCAGACAGGTCCCGCACGCGTCGTCCCCAGCGTGTTTGCGGCGGACGGGGCAATTGACCGCCTGCGCCAGGGCGACGGCGACGGCGCGCTTGCCGACGCCGGCCGGACCGGCAAAGAGCAGGCTCTGGGGCACCCTGCCCCGGCGCACCGCTCCGCGCAGCAGTGCGACCGCCGGCGCGTGACCGATGATGGCGTCGAGCGGCATCCTGGCTGGAATCGTAGCCCGGTTTGCACGCCAGCGGGCCGGGTGAGATAATCACATGTTGCCGGTTCGGGGCGGTTAGCTCAGTGGTAGAGCACCGGCCTTACACGCCGGCTGTCACAGGTTCGAGCCCTGTACCGCCCACCAGCCTTCGCTCGCGGGATAGGCGGCAAGAGCAGGCGGCAGGCTCGCTCGGCTGAACTTCGAAGTTCGAACTTCGAAGTTCGAAGTTTTCGTCTGCGGGGTCGTAGTTCAGTTGGTTAGAACGCTGGCCTGTCACGCCAGAGGTCGCGAGTTCTAGTCTCGTCGGCCCCGCCAAATTCCTTAGAGTGCGTTTTCAAGGCAGACGGAGGGGCGGGCTT
>Ga0111539_10000478_pt1 | contig 50512 bp, 48 predicted proteins | sample RhiMethybrSRZTD1_FD_79667 | JGI IMG/M metagenome (GOLD analysis project Ga0111539, IMG submission 79667) | Populus rhizosphere microbial communities from Tennessee, USA - Rhizosphere MetaG P. TD hybrid SRZTD1 (version 2) (version 2) | ecosystem: Host-associated > Plants > Roots > Rhizosphere >... | reverse complement strand
TGACGATGCCCATGTACCTCGTAAACGGGAAGGTGGATCACCTGACGCCCATCGGCAACTTGTACATGCTGCTCGAAAGCGGGCCGCCGACCGGCCGCGTGGCGCGCGTCTACGCCGACGACGGGCATATTGCGGCAAGAAACGAGCGAGAATGGGGCCCCGCGGCATGGAAGTGGCTGCGGGAGACGCTCGCCGCCGTTCAGGGTTGAACTGCAATTGGCCACGGAAACACACGGAAGGGCACGGACGTCCCTGTACAGAGGGAATTCCTTAGCACGTGGTAGATCGTCCGCGCTGAGGGAAAGGTAAGTGGTGTTCCGTCATTCCCGCGCAGGCGGGAATCCAGGCGATTCAGTTCGTTACTGGATCCCCGCCTTCGCGAGGATGACTTATTCAGAGGTGCCCTAGGTCTTTTCCGTGTGTTTCCGTGTGATTCCGTGGCTAATGCCGTTTAACGGTCACCGGTCACGCATCACTTCTTCAGTTTCTCGTCGAAATATTTCATGAAGACGTCTATCGCCTGCTGCTGAACCGGGTCGGGCGCGTACGACCCGTCGCTCTTCCTGTAGACGAGCGGGTAGCCGTGGTCCGGATGATCGAAGCTCACCCACGTCGAATCCTTGCCCGCTTCGACCATCCATTCGTGCGCGAGCTTGAAGATCCCCTGCAGGTGGTCGTGATCACGGCCGATGTGCAGTATGGGGGTGGCTATGCGCCGGATCCGTTCCATCGCCTTCGTCTTGTCGGCGTTCTTCCGGGCCAGCTCGATGTCCTGGTACTGGATCTCCCCATTCTTCCGCGGCACGCCCGGTCCCGTGTCCACGCTCAGGAATTCGTGCGAAGCGCCCTCGATGGCGACGCCCGCCGCGAAACTGGTTTCCGCCGCGGCCTTCAGTATGGCTTCACCGCTGTGGCTCACGCCGACCGCGCCGATCGCCTTGCCGTTCACGTACGGCAATGTCCTGAGATAGTCGAACGCCGCGATCAGATCGTCCGAGTCGAGGCTCGCCACCGACTTGAGGGTGCGCCCCTCGGTGGTCATGCGGTCGGAAAGATTCTGCGCGCGCCCGGACGCACCGTAGGCGAGCGGAATCTCGTTGCGGTAGTTTACGGTCGCCACCACGTAGCCGCGCTGGATGATCCGGTCCTGCAGCGATGCCAGGCGCTCCACCTGCGCTTCCACGAACGGCATGCCGCCCCGCCCGTTGCCTCTTGCCATCGTGATCGCCGGGAACGGCCCGTGGCCGGGCGGCTTGCGCACGGCGATCGGGACATAGATCTCGTCCCGCGTCAGGACGAAGGTCAGATCCATCGGGATATCCGACCCGCGGACGGGTTTGGGAATCACGTAGCCGTGCGAGGGAAGCTGGGGCGCAACCGCGCCGGGTGCTGCAGCCATATGTCACCTTTGCGTCTTGGTCATCATCACAAACAGATTTTGCCGAATCCTGAATCCTGGATCCCGAATCCCGGCTACTGCTCCTTGATCCCCGCCTCCCTGATCAGCTTCCCCCACCGCGCGTAATCGGCCTTGATGAGGGCGTGGAATTTCGCGGGATCGTTGGTCTCGGTGTCGAGGCCGAGACCTTCCAGGTGCGCTTCCACTTCCCGCAGCTTGAGGACGGCGACGGTTTCGCGGTGCATGCGCTCCACGATAGCCGGCGGCGTCTTTGCGGGAAATGCGAAGCCGAGCCAGCCGCTGGCCTCGAACCCCGGATAGCCGGACTCGGCGATGGTCGGGACTTTGGGCAGCACCACGGACCGCTTTGCACTGGTCACGCCCAGGGCGCGCAGCCGGCCCGATTCGATATGCGGGACCTGCGTCGAGACCAGCCCGAAGATGCATTCCACGTGGCCCGCGATTGCATCGGCGACGGCGGGTCCGCCTCCCTTGTACGGAATGTGGTTCATCTTGATGCCCGCCGTATGCCAGAAGAGCTCCGATGACAGGTGCGCGATGCTGCCCACGCCCGGGGAGGCATACGCGATCTTTCCAGGTTGCTTCTTTGCCAGCGCCACGAGTTGCCTTACCGATGTCGCCGGCATGGACGGATGCACGGACAGTATGGCGGTCACCCACGCTGCCAAGGTCACCGGGGCAAAGTCGTTGATCGGATCGAACGGCACCTTGCCGAGCAGGCCCGGGCTGATCGCGAACGACGCCACCGAGGCGAGCAGCAGCGTGTAGCCGTCGGGCGCCGCGCGCGCTCCCAGCTCGGTGGCGATGTTGCCGCCGGCGCCGGCGCGGTTTTCGACGACCACCTGCTGGCCCAGGCGCGGTCCGAGCCGCGTCGCCACCGCGCGCGCGACGAGGTCGTTCGCGCCGCCGGGGGCAAATCCCACCAGGAGCCGTACGGGCTTCGTTGGATACGGGTCCGCGCACCATCCCGATAGCGTAATGAAAGCAAGAACAGGAACCGCGGCAATGCGCGCCATTATTTTCATCGCACCTCCTCGTTTCGACGCCATCGTAACAGCCCGATACCATTGGTGCATCAAGGAACCCCTCACAATCCATGGATAGTCGCTTCTGGTTAACATATCTGTTTTCGTGGGAGATTGCAGGATGAGCACTGTTACTCTTGTTCAAGCTGATTCCATAATCGACGCCGTGCTTGCACGCGCACGGGAACTGGCATGCCGGCCGATGTCGGTTGCGGTAACGGATCCGGGGGCGCACGTCACTGCGTTCAAGAAGGAAGACGGTTCGGCGATGATGCGGTTCGAGATGGCCATGGGCAAGGCTTACGCCGCGCTCGCTCTCGGCCGCTCCTCCAGCCTCGTGCGCCTGCGCGCCGAGGAGCGTCCGCTTTTCATGAGCTACCTGATGGGCGCTTCGGACGGGAAGATCTTCGCCGAGGGCGGCGGCATGCTGATCCGCGACGCTCAGGGAGAGGTCATCGGCGCCGTCGGCGTCACCGGCGACACGCAGGAACGCGACGAGGAGCTCGCCGCTCACGGCATACGCTCCGCCGGTCTCAAGACCGACGAAGACTGTGCGGCGCTGGGGATGGTCGTGCGCACCAGGAACTGATGTCACTGGCCTTCCTCGTCGTCGCCCTCCTCGTCGGGCACACGTTCGCCTCGATGGCGATGACGGTCGTGCCGGCGGTGGCGCCCGCGATCGCGCGCGACTACGGCGTCGATCCGTCGCTGATCGGCTACCAGATCGCCTTCGTGAGCCTGGGACAGGGGGCCTCTCTCATGTTTCTCTCGAACCTGGGCCGCCGGGTGGGCGCGTGCCGGGCGTACCAGATCGGCCTTCTGGGCCTGGCCCTCGGCATGCTCCTCATGGCGCTGCCGTCGAAGATTCTGCTCGCCGCGGGCTCGATCGTGATGGGCCTGGGGCATGGCTTCGTGACACCCGCATCGGCCGCGCTGCTGATGCGCTTCTCGCCCGCGGACAAGCGCAATCTTCTGTTCTCGTTCCAGCAGACCGGCGTTCCGCTCGGCGGCATCGCTGCCGCATTGCTTGCCCCGGCGATCGCCGTGATCGCCGGATGGCCCTGGGTACTCGGGCTGACGGCGGTCCTGCTCGTCTCCATGGCCGCGACGCTGCAGCGCGGACGCCCGTACTGGGACACGGATCTCGACACGAAAGCTGCGGTGGTCGCGTCGAATCCGTTCGGCGGCATCATGATGATATGGCGGGACCGTCCACTGCGGATGCTGGCGCTGACCGGCGGCGCATACTGCTGGGGCCAGTTCGTCGTCATCTCGTACACGGTGGTCACCGCCGTGACCGAGCTCGGCATGAGCCTCATCGTGGCGGGGACTCTCCTCACCGTCGTGCATCTCGGCAGTACCGGCGGGCGCGTCGTCGCCGGCTGGTTCGCCGATCGCGTAGGCGGAACGCGCGTGCTGATCTGGATCGGGTGGCTGCTGCTCGTCACCGCGGCGCTTTCGTTCTGGATGGGTCCCGGCTGGCCGGCTATCCTGCTGTACGTGCTGTTCGCCCTGCTGGGCGCGGCAACGGGAGCATGGGCGGGCCTGCTCCTCGCCGAGAGCGCACGCCTCGCGCCGCACGGGCAGACCGGCGCGGCGACGAGCGGCGTCATGATCTACGTGAACGCGGGGAAATTCCTCGGTCCGGTCGTCGCCGCGAACCTCTATGCGCTGACATCGAGCTATGGCTTATCCTTTGCCTCGATGGTCGTGCCGGCGATGTTCGGGATTTATTGCCTGGCGCGCCTCGAATCCGGCGCGACCCCTGTCAAGGACGAGAAAGCGAGAATACCGGCATGAGAATTCGGGATTCAGGAGTCGGGATTCGGAGTTCCAGCTTTGAAACACTACCAAGGGAGGCATCAATGTCAAAGAGCAAATGGAGGTTTGTGGCAATAGTGCTGATCGCGGCGCCTGGTGTGCACGGCGCGCAGCCGGTTATCAACGAACGCACGCTTTCGGTGGATGCAGCGCTGGAAATCGCCACGGCGGCGCTGGCGAATTGCCGTCCCCATGGCGTGCCCGTGACCATTTCCGTGATCGACCATGCAGCCCGCGTCAAAGTCGTGCTGCGCGACGACGGCGCGAACCTTCACAGCTCCGAGCACAGCTTCCGCAAGGCGTATACCGCCCTCACCTACGCCATGCCCTCGGGCGAATACGGCAAGCGCGCGGCCGCGAATCCCGGCAGCGCCGGGCCCTTGCACCTCCCCAATATCACCACGGCGGCGGGGGGCCTGCCGATCAGGGCCGGCAACGCCGTAGTCGGTGCGATCGGAATTTCCGGCACGCCCGGCGCCAAGGGCGGCGGCACGGCCGACGAGGGCTGCGCCCAGGCCGGGATAGACAAGGTGATGAAGGGGGTGGGAGGGTGATTCGAGGGATGAGGGCGGAAGGGCTGTAGGATCGCGGACTTCAAGGATGAACGTGGAACGTGGAAGGATGACCCAGTTATCTCCACCCGCAATCAATCGCGGCGTGGTTCTGTCCTGCCACCTCCTTTCGGTCGCAGACCCACTTACGCGGCGCCGCTTGGGGTTGCTGAGGTTGCGTCTGGATGGCCGGACTACTTCTAACTTCTGACGGAGCAACACCTTTCCTATCCCACTCATGCTTCCGCCACTCCCACGGCGGCGTGGGATGCGGATCACTCCATAGCCCGCGGCGACTTGCCTTGGCCTGTTGTTGAAGGATGTAGAGCGGAGAATCCGGCCTGGCGGATCGGTCGACCCACGCCATTCCCTGCCAGACTTGCTCCGCATTCGCATTCCTGCCGGCGCAGTGGACCGTTGCAATGGCCCGGTCGTACTGGTCCTTCCCCTGAGTCTCCAGCTTCGCATCCTTCCCGAAACACAGATCCGATAGCGCCTGCTTCGAACGTGAACCGAATGCCTGCCTGCTCTCGGGGGCGTCGATACCCTGCAGGTAGACCTTTTTCTCCTGGCGGCCGACCAGGACCGTGATCGTGTCGCCGTCGGAGATCCCGACCACACGGGCGGTGAGGGGTTCGGCGTGGACTGCCGCCGCCCAGACCATGAGCATGCAGATCGGATATCTCACGATGCGCGATTTGTGTCGGGGTGAACAAAGGGGCCAGGCTCGGGCGTGGCCCCTTTTATGTAGCCCTTTTGTGCGGTCGTTGTCCACTCGGGGACGTATGCTCTGCCGAATGGCAACCCCGGTTTCGTTCCTAATCTGGACATTCTGCCACGCACAGTTCTGGGAACCGGATTGAGCTTCGCCGCCGGTACCTACTACCTGGTCATCGACGGGCCAGCAGGTCCAGGGGTGTTGAATAGTGCAGACTGGTTCGGAAGGTCAATTATAGCGACACTGGCGCCGGGTTTTAGCGTGGCTGGCGGCAGTCATTTTGACCTTACTCCGGATGCTTTCGCACCAGCCTCCGATTTTTCAATCGCTCCGACCAATCTTGTTTTCGAGCTGAGTGTCCCGGATGCCAGCGCCCCTGCTCCCGTCACCCTTGCACTCTTTGGCTTCGGTCTGGCAGCCCTCGCCTGGACCCGCCGCAGGCAGTAGCTGAAACCCTGGAGGAGGGTTTGGGCCCGCTACGCGCGGGCCTTTTCGTTTCGGCAGGGTGCGGCAATGAAGCTTGCCAGGCGCAGCGGCAGCCGGCCAAGAGGAAACGTAGGAACTTTGAACGGATCCCCCGGAGTAGGCCGGTGCCGCTGCACCCTCTTGGTCAGCACGAGGGACCGGAAAGTTCGGCTCCCGCTGCCGGTCACCGGTTGCTAGCTGTATTGTGTCGCAAGGAGTTGATTCCCTCCCCTTCAAAGGGTGGGCATGGGTTGCTGATCGTCGAGCCCACCCCGGGAAGGGATGTTTTGCCGCTTGAGTATGTGACACGGTACTTCTGGTTGCTTGTACTTTTCATGGCGAGCCTCGATAATGGCCCCTTGAGCGGCGTGACACACTGACGGACGATGGCGAGCGGCGGACATTACGCAGCGCCCGCTCTCTCCGTCCCCTTCCCCTTCTTCCGCCTTCCGGATCTCCGCACCTGCCTCGCCTGCCTGTTGTTGTGGATCGCGGCGCTCGTCGCGCCGGCTACGGCAGCAACCACCGAGCTTCACGGCCGGGTGGTCGGGGTCTCGGATGGGGACACGATCACGGTCCTCGACTCGGCACGCGCGATGCACAAGGTGCGCCTCGCAGGCATCGATGCGCCCGAGAAGAATCAGCCATACGGCGGAGAGGCCCGCCGTCATCTCGTCGCGCTCGTATTCGGCAAGCCGGTGGTTGTGAGCTGGCACAAGCGCGACCGCTACGGCCGGCTCGTAGGCCGGGTGGGGCTCGCCGTTCCCGGCGCATGCGGCCGACCGGATTGCGCCCGCGTGGAGGACGTGGGACTCGCGCAGGTCGAATCGGGGCTTGCGTGGCACTACCGCCAGTATCAGAACGAGCAATCGCCGGAGGACAGGCGCCGCTACACGCTCGCCGAACGGGAGGCCCGCGCGAGACGGGAGGGCTTGTGGCGGGACGCGCAACCCGTGCCGCCGTGGGAGTACCGCAACGGGCATTCGACGGCCGCCGAGGCCCGGAAAGAACAAGTGATGTGAAATGGTGATGAAAGATAGTGATGGAAAATGGTGATGTACATCACCAGTAATCATCACCCCTTCTCATCACCAGTATTCATCACTTCGCTGCGCCCGACCGCTTCGCCATCTCCTTCAACACCTGGTCGGTGATGTCCATCCCCGGACGGATATAGGTCGCCTGCTCCAGGACCAGGTCGAACTTGCCCGCTTCGGCTACGGCCTTGACTGCGGCCCTGGCCTCGCTGGACAGCTTGCCGAGGATCTCCCTCCTGCGCCTTTCGATGTCCTCGGATAGCGCAAGTGTCATCTGGTCGGACTTTCTCATCATGCCGGTCAACGCGTTGGCCCGGCTCTGGAGCTCCGCCTGCGGCAGCTTGTCGCGCTCCTTGTCGAACCGCTCCTTGTCCGCGGTGATCTGTTTCTGGAACTCGATGATCTGCTGCTCGCGCGGCGTGAACTCCTTCTTCATGGCTTCGAGGGCGCGCACGGACAGCGCGGATTCATTCTCGATCCGGCGCGTATCGATGTAGCCGATCCGGGTTTCCTGCGCAGCGGACCAGGTCACCCAGAGCGCGAGCAGGCAGGCAACGAGCAGGCGGTGCGTCATCATGGCTTCCTGTATTTCAGCACGAATTCGTCGTTCGGCACCTTGGGCTTCGCAACCGGCTCGCTGCGCGGATCGTCCGGGTTGCGCAGAAAGCGTCCCTCTGCCACGAACTGGAAGCCGGCCGCCTCCAGCTCGCGGCGCACCACGCTCTCCTCGATGCGGTGCAGCGACTTGGTGACCGACGCGCCGTCTCCCGGGCGCGCGGAATGATCGGCGAGCACGAGGATACCGCCCGGCTTCAGCGCCTCGTACATGCGCCGGTTCATCTGCGGGCGGTCCACGCCGAGGTGAACGGTGTCGTGGTAGAAGAAAAAGAACGTGATCAGATCCAGTCCCGCCACGTCCGGCGGCAGCGGGTCCTCGAAGGGACGCTCCACACGCACGGCGTTCTTCATCGCGGGGCTCTTCGCGCGCGCCTCGTACGCCTTGATCGCGCCGGGAAACATGCCGGCCGGGCTCTGCGAGTACACGGTTCCTCCCGGAGCGACGATGCGCGCCAGCATCTCGGTGCTGTAGCCGCCGCCCGCTCCCATGTCGAGCACCTTCATGCCGGGACGTGCACCCGTGAACCCGAATAGCTCGACGGGCTTGCGGCGCTGGTCGTTCAACCGGTCGGCCTCGCTGCGATCCGGGGCGGCGACGATCGCGGCATAGTCGGGGAGCGGCGCTCCCGGACCGCCCGCGCAGCCGGCCACAAGAGCGGCGAGCACGAACGCCGTCCACACACCCGCGTACGAATCTCGCCACAAGCTCATCAGGGACCGCCTCGAAGTTGGAACAGCTTCTAGTATATACGGCCTGCGCCGTCCTACATCGCCGGGCCGGCGGACCGGTTGTCGGGAGGCACCGGCTTGAACTTCTGCACTCTGCGGCCCCAATCGGTTTCTGCGACGTAGATGTTGCCCCTCGAGTCCACCGCCAGGGTGTGTCCGTGCGTGAAATTGCCGAGCTGGTGTCCCGGCCGGCCGAAGGACGAAAGGATTTTCCCGCTCTCGTGATCGAGGACGTGCACCTGCTCGTTACGGCCGTTCATCACGTAGAGGAATTTCTGCTGCGGGTCGCGCGAGAAATCCACCCACCACGCCGTGCCGCGCGGGTCGGGCAGCTCCTTCGTGCCCGTCCTGATCCAGATGTTCCGCTTGAACCCGCCCATCCTGTCGTACACCTGGATCCGGTCGCCCTGCCGGTCGCACACGTAGATCAGCCCGGCCCTGCTCATCGCGATGCAATGCACGACCTGCGCGAACACGGCGGGCTCGCCGCTCTGTGTCTCCTCTTTCGTCGCCTGCCGTCCCCACTGCCGGAGGAACTTGCCGTTGCGGTCGAAAACGGCGACGCGGCGGTTGCCGTAGCCGTCGGCGACGTACACGTCCCCGTTGCCGGGATCCACGACGACGGCGGCGGGGTTGAAGAATCCGGTCTGGCTTGCGTTCAGGCGCTTGCCTTTCGCGGTTCCGTCGGCGGTGTCGAACTTGCCGCGCGTACCGATCTGAAGCAGGAGCTTCCCGTCGGGCGTGTACTTCTGGATGACGGCGTCGCCGTTGCCCGTCAGCCAGATGTTGTTTTCATGATCGGCGTAACAGCCGTGAACGACCCCGATGTGCTTGTCCCAGTCCCCGTCCCAGGAGGCGGTCAGATTGCCGGCCAGGTCGAAAATGAGCACCGAGGGCGCGCGCTGCGAGGTTTCCTCCTCCTCCCGGGTGATGTCGCGGCGGTTGGCCACGATGATGCGGTCGTTGGAATCGACGCACACACTGCCGAGCCTGCCGGCGATCCAGCCCTCCGGCAGGGGCTTCGGCCACCACGGATCGGTTTCGAACCGCGGCGGGTTGTCGACGGTGTAAACCGGCGCCGTCGAACATCCGAATGCCACCACCAGCGCGGCGCACGCGGCGGCCGCGATCGACGTTCTCGTTTTCCTCATGGTCTTCTCCCTGCCCTTATTCGAATTTCCGTCCGCCGAGATAGACGGCATGCAATGCCCGCATGTTGGTGATGTCATCGAGCGGGTTCCTGTCCAGCACCAGCAGATCCGCGGCCTTGCCTTTGGCGAGCGTGCCGAAGTCCCGGTCCAGGCCGAGCGCCTCCGACGAGCCCTTCGAAAAGGACTGGATCACCTGCATGGGCGTCAGTCCCGCCTTGATCATCAGCTCCATCTGGCGGTGCTCGAAGTAGCCCTGGATGAAAAAGCGGGTGAGCGCCCCGCCGCTGTCCGTCCCGAACGCGATGCGCACGCCGCCGTCAGCGAGCTTCTTGATGTTGATCTGGTCGATCTCGATGGCCCGCCGGTAGCGGGCGAGGTTCGGATCGTTCGCCTGTTCCGCGCGCTTCTCGGTCTTGATCGTCGCGACATGCTCCGGCGGGACGCCCTTGCGGAAGAACGGCTCGTCCACCCAGGCCGGCGCCTGCCCGTAGGCGAACATGGCCTCCTCGCGGATGAGCGTGGAGATGACCGATACGTTGCGGCGCTTGAGGACCTCGATGAACTCCGCATCGACTTCCCGGTCGCGGATGTTGTGCGCGAGAACGTTGGCGCCCTGGCTCACGACGCGCTGCGCGTCGACGTACTCGTAGACGTGGGCGAGGGTGATCTTGCCGTGCTTGTGCGCCTGCTCGAGGACGGCGGCGGTGAACTCGGGTGTCAGCTTGGCGCGCGTGCCGTTCAGGCCATCGACCCAGATCTTGACGATATCGGCGACGGGGGCGATCTCGTCGACCCGCGCCCGGGCCTGCTCCGGAGTCGCGACCTCGGGATCCGGCCAGAAGCGGTACTTGACGGTCAGCACCCGCGCGCCGCGCAGATTGCCGCGCTTCTGCTCTTCCCGCACCTGCACGACCTCGTCGGGGTCGGTCGCCATGCTGGTGGTCGTGGTGACCCCGTAGAGCGCGTACTGGCGCAGCTGCGGAACGGGATTCGCACCGACGTGGCCGTGCGCGTTGATGATGCCCGGAACGACGAACTTGCCGCTCATGTCCGTCACCGCTGCGCCGGAAGGTATCGGGGTCGTGGCAGCTGGTCCCATATCCCGGATGCGCCCGTTCTCCATCACGACGGTGACGTCGTTGCGGGGCGGCGCGCCGGTCCCGTCTATGACGGTCACGTGCGTGAGCGCGGTAACCTGCGCCGCGGCGGCGCCGGCGAACAGCAGCGTTCCAGCCGCGATGGCGACGAAAGTCTTGATCATGATTCTCCCCGAATCGGTCCGGCTCTCCCGGCCGGGCGCAGCTGCGCGGGGATTATCTTATCCCCGTTCGCTCGCCTTGACGCGGCGTCTCCGCACGCCGACCATCGTAACCGGCTACGGATTTCATCCATTCGCGGTTTTCCCGGGAGTCCACATGTTCTACAACGGCAACTGGATCCACAGCTTTCCCGAGCAGTACATATGGTCGAACGCCACGCTGGTCACGAAGGGCATGGCGCCCTACGGCGCCGTCGCGCTCGGGGAGATCGACTGGGTCGTGCAGCGCCTGCACGAGCGCATCAAGGAGCCTGAAGCGTGGTGGGAAGAATGGTGCGCGGTCGCCGAACGGGTCGAGCGCGCGGGCGACAAGGCCGCGGCGGAAGGGCGCAGCGCGACCGCGGGGAATTTCTATCTGCGGGCCGGCAACTACTACTACACCGGCGAGCGCATGGTACCGCCCGGGGAACAGAAGCTGGGCATCTACCGCAAGGCGCTGCGCTGCTACCAGGAAGGGCTCAAGCGGCGCAATCCCAATCTCGAGGTCGTGGATGTCCCGTACGACGGCACGGCGCTGCCCGCATACTTCCTCAAGTCTCCCGCGGCGAAGGGGCCGGCGCCCACCGTCGTCCTGTTCGACGGCCTGGACAACTGCAAGGAGATGAGCGTGCTCTTCGCCGGCATCGAGCTGGCGTACCGCGGATTCCACACGCTCGCCATCGACGGTCCCGGGCAGGGCGAGGCGCTGCGCCTGCGGCGGCTGCCTTCGCGCTACGACTACGAGGTGGCGGGCACCGCGGCTTACGAATACGTGGCAAAGCGTGCGGACGTCGATCCGAAGCGCGTCGCGATCATGGCCTACAGCGCGGGCGGCTACTATGCGCCGCGTGCCGTCGCATTCGAGCAGCGCTACGCGGCGTGCGTCGCATGGGGCCCGCACTTCGACTATCACGCGGTCTGGCAGAAGCGCTGGGAGGCGATGAAAAAAGACCAGACCAGCGTCGCCTCGTCGCATTTCCAGCTGCCGTGGGTGCTGGGCGTCGAGGACATGGAAACGGCAATGGAGAAGCTGAAGAAGTTCACGCTCGCCGGCGTCGCCGAGCGCATTCAGTGCCCCATGCTGATCTGCTGGGGCACGCAGGACAAGCTGACCCCGCGCTCGGTCGCCGACCAGCTCTACGCCGCCGTCGGCTCGAAGGACAAGACGCTGAAGATCTTCGACGAGGATGAAGGCGGCGCGGAGCACTGCCAGGTCGATAACCGGCAGGTCGGCACCGACTACATCGCAGACTGGCTTACCGCGCGTCTCATGTGACGCGCGACGCCAGTCTGCTCGAAGGATGAAGGCGGAAGGATGAAGGATGACCCGCTTAGAGTCGATTTGAAAAACCAGGTCATCCGTCCACGTTCATCCTTCATCCTTGCCGTCAGAGCCGCTTGACGTAGAAGTAGCGAGTCGCGCCCTTTGGAGATCCGCTTATCCTTCCGCAGCGGCGGAACCCCAGCTTCTCGTAGAAACCCGGCGCCTGGAAGGAATAGGTGCTGAGATGGATCAACCGGCTGCCGCGCCGGCGCGCGCGGCGCTCGGCCTCCTGGATCAGCTCTCGGCCGAGTCCCTGCCGGCGCGCCCGCTCGGAAAGCCAGAGCAGCTCGACGTAGGTCTCCGTCCAGTACGATTGGAGAATCACGCCGCCGACTATCGTGCCCCTCTTGCCGCGGGCGGTGAGAACGATGCGCGAGTAGTGGAATGGCCCCGCTGTCTCCTGATTGAACCGGCTCAATCCGCGCCATAATTGCCGCGCCACCTTGGGGGCGTTCTTGCCTTGCGCAACCACTCGCGTCTTGCCGGTGGCGGATTTCACCGTGGAACCCAGCCTGGAAATGGATAGGACGCCACATCGCTCAGGCTGCGGAGCACGATGTGACCGAGCGCCAGCAAGTCAGTCGAAGGCTGGACCAGATCCGGGATCTGCACCACGGTCATTCCCGCGCCGAGAGCCGCGCGCACTCCGTTTTCGGAGTCTTCCAATGCAAGGCACGCTTCTGCCCGCGCATTCAGGATTTCGGCGGCCCTCAGGTAGATATCCGGCGCAGGTTTGCCGTTCTGGACCTGATCGCCTCCGACGACCGCTTGAAACCGGGCGAGGATACCGCTTTTCCTGAGCTTCTCCTGCGCTCTCGCCGTCCGCGTTGAGGTGGCGACCGCGGCTGGAATGCGCAGTGCCGCAATGCGCTCAACGAGTTCCGCCGCCCCCTCTTTCATCGGAATCGGACCGCGGGATATGCGGTCGGCGTACTTGCCGTCCCAGACCTGCTCGAAAACCAGGTGATCCACCTGACCCTGCAGCCCTGCCTTGAGCACTTCGCGGGCAATCGCCTGATTGGTTCCTATGCACCGGATGAAAAGATGCTCCTGCCCGCAGACGCCCATCTGGTCGCACGTTTCGAGAAACACCGACAAGGCGATCCTCTCCGTGTCCAGCAGGAGTCCGTCCATATCGAAAACGATGGCTTCGAACTGCCTCAGGTGTTTCACAACGCTTTTCGCATGTAGACACGGTCGTAGCCGAGCTCGGTTCTGCGTCCTGTTTCGACGAAGCGCCGAGCGGTGTACAGGGCGATGTTCTCCGTCATGGTCTCGTGAGTATAGAGATCCAGCCAGGCACAGCCCTGCTTCCGGGATTCGGACTCCGCGAAGTCGAGTAATCGACGGCCCAACCCCCTGCCCTGGTGCACGGGATGAACGGCAATATTGTCGAGAAGCATGCCGGAATCCTTTCGCATCAGAACGAGGACACCGACGACCTCGCCATCTGTTTCCGCGACAAAAGCCATGTGCTGCCGCACGACCTCCGCATAGTCGTCGAGCATCGGTCCCGGCAGCTTGCCCATTCTCTGAACGTAGTGCCGATAGGCCGCGTCGACGCAGCGCTTCATTACTGCCGCGTCGGAGGCTCGCGCTTTCCGAATTACCGGGCAGGCATCCATCGGGTCCAGCATATATCCGGCGCTTGCCGGTTTCAATCGACCGCGCAGGCAACAGACCCAAGACTGAATACTCAAGACGAAGAGCGTAGTGCGCCGGCTCACCTGATGGCGAATACTTCGGTCACCATGCCGGCGGATGTGCGCCTGCCGACACCTACGGCAAGCAGCCGATTCAGCCAGCGGTAGCGGTCGGCGCCGGTCTCGAAAGTGATTGCGGTACGAAAGTAATATTCGGACGGATCGGCCTCGCCTCCGGCTCGTATGCGCTCGCGCAATTCCGGGGAGATATCGAATATCCCGCCGCAGGTGACGTAAATGAGCTCCCCGTCGTCAGTTCGCAGTACGAACCGGATATCGAGTGCTGCAATGCCGTCCGCGCGCTGCAAGACCCAATCGCCGCCGCCCGGCAGCAGATCGCCCCGGAGCCTGGCCCCGGAAAAGGTTCCTCGCTTTGCGTAGAGGATGCGACGCGTGCCGACGGGGCCCTCCAGGACGACCAGTGGATCGTCAAGATCCGCGCTCATCCGCATCAGGTACTCGGATTGAAGTACGGGCATCGCGATACTCCGTGCCGATTTCTGCAATCCGTACGAACGCGTTCGAAATCAACCTCGCGTCACATCACCGGAGACACAAACCCAGCGTCCGCGCTGGCGCACCCACACATCCGTATAGCGCCCGGCGGCAGCCTGCCCATCGGGCCTGGTGTACGTCGTCCGGCCGTGGATGATCGCGGCATCGCCGAGGATTCTGATGCGCACGTCTTCGACGTCGAGATTCGCCACCGGGCACGGCGGGGCGATCTGGCGCAGGAATGCCGCGCGCTCTACCAATGTGCCGTCTGCGTTGCTGTTCAGGAAATCCTCCGCCAGATTCCGATCGAACCAGCCGACATCCGACGTCCTCACGGAGCGGATGAAGCCCTGGTTGAGTTCCTGCAGCACCCCGTGATCGGCAGTGGCGGGATAGCCTTGCCCGCGAGCAGCGTCTTGCATCATTGTGGTCTCCTTCAGAAACGGTTGAAGTGCGCCGCCACGCACAGCCAGCGACCCTGGCGCCGGGCGTAGACGTCGGTATACCGCCCCGATCCCATCTGCCCATCCGGTTTCCTGTACTCGAACCCGGCGTGGATGAGGGCCAGCTCGCCGCAGAACCGGATGCGCACAGCGACGGCCTTGAGATTCGAGCCCGGATACGGCCGCGCAATCCGGGCGAGGAATGCCGTCCGGTCGACGATCGAGCCGTCGACGCTGCTCGCCAGAAAATCTTCCGCCAGGTTCTCCGTATACCAGCGCACGTCCGATTGCTCGGCGGAGCGCACGTAGTTGCGATTGAGACCTTCCAGGATCTCCAGATCCTTCGCTCTGGCGCCATCGTGGGTGGCTTCGTGCATGACGCTATCTCCTGTTCGAATAGCCAAGGAGCGGATGCTAGTCCTTGCATTGGTATCATTAAAGATCCAGTTTTTGTAGTCTCAATAGGGCCAGATACGACACCGGCACAGGGCAGTCTGACCCTGCTCGAGCAGAGTCCTCCCATGATCTGGAGTGTAACAAGCTGCCATTTTTGTGTATTATTGAATGCCAGATGGCTGCCACGGAAAGCGCATGCTGCTGAATCTGCGAAGCGCGAGCGGTCCCCTGTACCGCCGCATCTATCACGCGCTCAAGTCCGGCATCCGCGAGGGCAGGTTTGGCCCGACCGCGCGCCTGCCCTCGACCCGGGCGCTGGCCGCGGACCTGGGGGTCTCCAGAAACACGGTCATGCTCGCCTATGAGCAGCTCCAGGCCGAAGGCTATGTCGTCAGCCGCGACCGCTCGACAACCCTTGTCGCCGGCGCCGTGCCTCCCCGGCCGTTGCCCGGACCGCCGGCGGTTCCCGCGCGACCCGCGAGAGTCTCCGCTTACGCTCAGCGCCTGACGCGCAACCCGGCGATGCCACCGGCCGCCTCCTACGCGAGCCGGCCGGGAATTCGCTACGATTTCCGCTACGGTCGGCCTGCGCTCGACGAGTTTCCCCGTGAAATCTGGCGGCGCTTGCTCGCGGCGCGCGCCAGACGGCCGGGACACGACGCCCTGGGGTATGCACCCCCCGCAGGATACGGACCGTTGCGGGCGGCATTGGCCGACTATCTGAAACGCGCGCGCGGATTGTCGTGCGATGCGGAGCAACTGGTCATCGTCAACGGCTCGCAGCAGGCAATCGATCTTGCGGCCCGCGTTCTGCTCGACCCCGGCGACGGGGCGATTGTCGAAGAACCGCATTACCCCGGTGCGACGCTCGCCTTCGAGGCCGTCGGGGCGCGGCTCATCCGGATTCCAACCGACGCGCAGGGACTGGACACGGCCCGACTCCCGCCGTCCAGCGAGAGAGCGCGCCTTGCATACGTCACGCCCTGCCACCAGTTTCCGACCGGGGTCATCATGCCGCTCGAGCGGCGCCTGGCGCTTCTGGATTGGGCCTCGCGGACCGATGCCTGGATCGTCGAAGACGACTACATCAGCGAGTTTCGCTATGAAGGCAGCCCGTTGGAAGCGTTGCAGGCCCTCGATCGCAACGGCCGGGTGATTTACATCGGGACATTCTCCAAGACGCTGTTCCCGGCATTGCGTCTTGCCTATCTGGTACTGCCGCGCTCGCTCGTGCGACCGTTTCTCGCGGCGAAATGGGTGTCCGATCGGTTCTCCACGATGCTGCCGCAGGAGGCGCTCGCGGATTTCATCGCCAGCGGCCAGTTCGAGCGCTATCTGCGCCGCGCCGGCAGCCGCAATGCGGCGCGCCGTCGAGCCCTGATCGATGCGCTCCAGGAGCACTTCGGGGAGCGTATCGAGATCGCCGGCGAAAACACCGGCGTGCACCTGCTGGTCTGGCTGAACCGCGTCGGACCGCGCAATGTCGCGGCGCTCATCGAGCGGGCCGCGCGCGCAGGCGTCGGAATCTATCCCATCACGCCGTACTACTCGCACCCGCCGGGCCGTGCGGGCCTGCTCTTCGGTTACGCGTCGCTGACGGAAGCCGATATCCGGGCCGGGATCCGCCGGTTGGAAGGTGTCGTTTGAGACAGGACGCGGCCGGGGCGCGTGCCCGAGCCGGGGGTCGCTCCGTCAAAGCGCGCGCCCGTCGAATTCCTTGACGTCGAGCGTCTTGAGATCGACGTCCTCGAGGCAGCGCGCGTTGATGGCCGCCATTTCGTTGCCCTTCTGATCTACGCCGTAGGCGAAGGGATGGATGCCGCACACCTTGCAGAATCGATGTTTGATGATGTGCTTGTTGAACATATAGGTCGCGGCATCGGACTCGGGCGTCAACAGCTTGAACTGAGCGCGCGGCACGAACCACAACAGAGACCCTTTGCGCGCGCATATCGAGCAATTGCAGGCCATGACGCTCTTCAATTCGCCCTCGACTTCGTAAGCGACTTTTCCGCAGTGACAGCTACCTTTGTATTTCATACGACGCTCCTTTGTCGCTGGTGACGACACTCGCTGATGCTCGTTGGTGACGACGCTCTTTCATCGCTAGTGACGACGCTTCTCCCGCCGCTGGTGACGACATTTCCTGAAGTCCACGGGTGACGACGCTTTCGGGCCGTGCGCTTCGTCACCGCGAAGCTCATCACTGCGACGCTCATCGGCCTCTGAAACGATATCGGCAAGCATCTGTGCTCATCGCGTCGGCCGATGCGCGCCACCGGGGGTCGGATCCCCGGAAACCGGGGCCCCTCCTCCGCCCCTCGGCGCGCTACCGCTCAGCTCATACCGGCGCCAGCATGTTCGCATCGCGGGCGAGCAGCCACTTGCCGTTTCGCTTCCTCAGGATAGACAGCGTATGTCCCGCGCGCTTCGTCGGTGCCGCGCCGCCGGGCGGGGTCATCGCGACCGAGAGCCTGGTCCACATGTACGCCCAGTCGCCGAGCACCTTGATCTCCTGGATTTCGCTCTTGCCGTCGATTTCAGGCGCAGGCCCTTTCGATTGCGCCCTCGAGGCGGCGGCGAAGCCGGCTTTGTCCATCGGAGGCCGGCCCGGCACGAGAAACACGACATCGTCCGCCATCAGGCCAAGTACTGTTTCGACGTCACCCGCCGTCGTCGCGGCCATCCAGGTCTCGACCAGCTTGCGTATCTCCTGCTCGTCCTTTTCCATGCCATGTCCCGGTGGTGCCACGTTTGTTCGACAACCCGGACGGTTCCCGGTTGCCAGGACAGCGTAACATTCCCGCTCCAGCCAAGAACTGGCGTCCTGAACCTCGGAGGCCGACCATGACCAGCCGTCCCTTCCACCGTCTCGTTACCCTCCTGTGCGCGATTCCGCCCGTGCTGGCGGTAATGCCGGCCGCCGCGGCCTCCCTCGGCGGCCCGCTCACGCTCGAGGACGAAGGCAGCTTTTTCGTCAATGGGCAAAGCTTCCGGTCGGAATACCCGGGCGCGTCGGTCGCGACCGGTCCCGCCGCGCCGGGCAATATCACGGTGAACCAGATGTACGTGCACTACCGGATTCCCGCCGGGAAAAAGGGAATACCGCTCGTGCTCGTGCACGGCTCCAACCACACTGGCATGACCTACGAGACGACGCCCGACGGGCGCGAAGGCTGGGCGACGTGGTTCGTGCGCCAGGGCCACCCGGTGTACGTGGTCGATCACTCCGGGCGCGGCCGCTCCGGGTTCAATCCGACGCCGGTCAACGCGGTGCGCGACGGCGGCGCCGATCCCAGGAACCTGCCGACGTTCTTTCTCGGTCCTATCGACCGGGCATGGTGGAATTTCCGCTTCGGCCCCGAGTACCCGAAGCCGTTTCCCGGCCTGCAGTTCCCGCTGGAAGCGCTGGACCAGTACCTCGCTCAGCTCGTGCCGAACTCGGAGACGACCCTCGCCGGCGGTGGAGCCAACACGGTGAGCGCGCTCGCCGCGCTGCTCGACAGGATCGGTCCGGCGGTCGTGATGGTTCACTCCCAGTCCGGCGTGTACGGGCTGGACGTGGTGCGCAAGCGGCCGAACCTGGTGCGGGCGCTCGTGAGCGTCGAAGGCGGCTGCGAAACGGTCACGCCCGCCGACATCGCCACGCCGTTCGTCAAGGTGCCTTTCATATCCGTGTGGGGCGACAACAGCATCGGGGCGAAAGGCGCCAACGGCGACAAGCGGCGCGAAGGCTGCGCGCAGGCGATCGGGCTCATCAAGGGCGGCGGCGGGCGCGCGAACCTCCTGCTGCTCCCCGATGTCAGCATCAGGGGAAACAGTCACATGATGATGATGGACCGGAACAACCTGCTGGTAGCCGAGGTGATCAGGAGGTGGATCGGCGAGAACGTCAGGTGATGAGTGCTCCGGCGATGAGCCGCGGAACTGCTGACCGGGTCCTGTCGGCATGTCCGGCCTCGGGATCCGATTCTCCGCACTTATTGATCATAGGCGAGCCAAGTGCAGGTGACTCACGACTAGCTTCGGGCGTATCAATCAGACGACGTCCACTGTACGCTCCCCGTCGCGCATTCGGGAATACGGTTCCAGCGGTCGGGCGCACAACGCTTCCATCTCACACTTTCTGTGCACATGACGCGCGCGAAAAACCCTTCGTGTCGGCAGCCATCCAGCTCTCTCCGCATCTCGGTTTGCCAGTCCCCCACCGCGGCAGAAGTGACCGATACCGCCTCCGGCGCTGCCATGCGAGCGGAGGCTTCCCGCGTTGCCGATGTACCTTTGGCGTTCTTGATCGGTGTCGGTGAGCCCGGTCGCGAGATGGGCCTGTGGACTGTGGAAATTCCTTCTTGCGGGGGTGACGGCTCCGGAGGATCCGCAGGAACAGTCGGAATCACGGGAGCCGAGGATGGATCCGCGGCCGGCACTGTCACTACTACAGAGCTACTGGGACTCGAGGCAGTCTGCCAGACGGGATGATTTTGCGATACCGTGAAATAGCCTGCTCCCACGCCGATCACCAGCCCGGCGGCGACCGCCGCAAGCGAGATCCGGATAAACCTTCGAGCCGAGCGCCTCAATGCATGCCGTCTGCGCGGCGATCGCGCTCTCGTAGCGGCGCCGCGCGCCTTTGAAACGAACAGGTTCGATGCGCGCTGGGTATTTTTGTAAAGCTGAACCCGGTCATGAATAGTCGGTTCGCTTCCACCCCTTCCCAGCAGCCCCCGCATCGGCTTTAAAGCGTTCACGGGCCTATCGTCGATCGCCGATTGCTTTGCCTCGTTTAGTTGTGGCGGGCCGCTGCAATCAGCAACGGACGCAAACGCCACCGGCGCCGACTCCGCGGCCGAAGCGGCTGGGAGGGCCGGTGGCTTCGATGGTTCGTTCGGTCGCATAGACGGAGTTTCGGAACTCGTGGGAGGCGTCGCTGCTGTCGTGGGGCCATCCGGTTCCGGTGACTGCAACGACGGGCTTGCGACAGGTTGCATCCGAGGCAGCCGTAGGAAGGCATCCTCAAGGCCGCAGATCCGTCCTCGGAAGCGGCTCAGCAACGGTTCTGCGTCATCACGAATGGAAAGCAACAAATGAATCGCCAGACCGGGCGCGTTGATGATGCGTACCAATTCATCGTCGAAATCGGCAACGCCAGCGCAATCGGATGGTGCACGAAGGTACTGCTCGAAGCCATCGAGAATGATGAAAAAGCGCACGCCGAGCGCCTTACTCCATGCTGTGAGGCTGTCGGCCAACTCAGGAGGCGGTTCAGCCATCTGCGGGGCATTGCCGCGCAGTGCATCGCGGATTTGTGACCGTAGCGCTGTGATCGGTGCGCCTTCCCATCGATCGAAAATGATCGCAATATCGGAACCGCGGTCCGTAGCTCTGTTCTCGGATTGGCGATCGGGGGATGGCGCAATGGCGCCGGTCTCGTCTTGCGAGCGGCGGACGTCGGCACGAAGTCGCAGCAATGGCAAGACGCCTGTCTTCAGCAATGTCGTCTTGCCGGCGCCTTCTGCGCCGTATAGCACGGTCAGGCGAGAAAGGCGCAGGACTTCCACCAGCATCTGCGCTTCGAAATCGCGCGAATGCCAGGCGGAATGGCGTTTGAGGTCGGAATCGAGCACGCCTGTATCGCTCATGGCTGCGATGAGCCTCTCACGAATTTTTCGCCGAGAGAGTGCCTATCCTACGATTATCCGACACGCTCCGATAGCCTGCCTCTACAACCGGGGATTTGACCAGTGGCCCCCGTCATGGCTCAGGGGTCATGGGTCATGCGTCGCTGCCCAGCAGCGGCCGGGTGGCGGCGATGGCCGGATGACAGCGGCTCGGCAGCCGTCATCGCGAGCTCGTCACACTGCCTCGAGGACCTGCCGCCCGGCGCGCATCCCGCTGTGCAGCGCGCCCGCCACGGTTCCCGCCTCGCCCTCGTAGTCGGACGCCTCGCCCGCAAAGTACAGCGTTTCCTTGAGCGTAGCGGCAAGGGCCTTGCGCGCTCCGCTGCCGCCCGTTTTCACGTACGCGTAGGCGCCCCGCGCGTACGGGTCGCGCTGCCAGTCGTGGAAGTACGAGGTCTCGAGCTGCGCTTCCACGTCGCACTGACTCCCGAACAGCGACCTCAGGGCCGACACGGCATTGCGCACGATCGCCGGTCCCGGCAGGCCCGCCATGCGGTGCGCCCGCGGTCCCCCGGCCCACGCGATCAGGAGTGGCGCGCGGGCGGGCAGCGCGGTCCAGAAGGTCGGAAACAGCGCGTCGGGTGACTGCATGAATCCGGCGTCGCGATAACGGCCCTTCTCCAGCTCCTCCCAGAACGCCGTGTGGAACTTCAGGGCGACCCGCAGCACCGGTCCGGAAGCCAGGTAGTTGAGCGCCCGTTCCTTCTCGTGGAGCGGCGGCGAGAACCGGACCGCGCCCGGCGTGCCCGGCGGAAGCTGGAGCACGCCCAGCGGCAGCGTGACGACGGCGCGGGCCGCGCTCTCCCGGAACGGCTTCCCGAGGTGGACGCCCTCCACTTCGACGTGCCCGCGCTTCCACTGCACGGCGTGCACGGCGGTCTGCAGCTGCAGGCGCGCGCCGTTCGCCGCCAGGTCGCCGGCAAGCGCGCCCATCAGCGCGCCGTAGCCGCCGGACGGACGGTACGACGCGTCGTTGGCCGTGCCCTCGCCGGTCCACTCCTCCACGATCGCGCGCGCGCTCACTCGCGACGGATCGGCGGCGTCGTATCCCTCCACCATGCGCAGTGCGAAGGTCTGCGCTTCTGCCGACAGCCGTTCCTGCAGATTGCGCCGGATGTAGGTCTCGAAGGGCACATCCTTGCGCGGCACGCCGGCTGCCTCCATGGCCCGCTGCACCTCCTCGAACATCGCACCGCGATTACTCGGCCTGAGCTTCCCGGCGCGCGCCAGCCAGCGGTCGCCCATCCGCCGGGTGGCCGCGATGCCGAACTTCTGCATGAGCGAGAACGTCGCCTCGGGCCGGCCGTGTATGAACTCCGGGCCCATTTCGACGGGAACGTTGAGGCCCGGCTCGTGGCGCGACCAGCACCGCCCGCCGATGCGATCGCGCGCCTCCAGGACGAGGACCGACCGCTTCGCTCGCGCCAGCTCGGCCGCGGCCGCAAGCCCGGCGGCGCCGGCGCCGATGATCAGGACGTCAACAGACAAGGATGAACGTGGAAGGATGAAGGATGAAGAAAGGTATCACAGCCGGGCGTCACGGTTCATGACACCTTTTCCGCGTTCATCCTTCATCCCTGGCGCGCAGCGGGCAGGACCTCGACGCGATCCCAGACCAGCGTGTTGACGAACTGGCGGGCGTCGGTGCCGCTCGTGCGCGGCGTGGTCTCTATGGTCAGCTTGTCGCCGTCCACGGCGAAGTAGCGGACCTGTTTCGTGCCCGTCCACGCCTCGTTCCAGGAAATCTCGACCGCGTGCGTCACCTGGTTGCCCTCGACGGTGTACGTGCCCGAGTAGGCGCTGACGATAGAGTTGAACAGGCGCACGCGCTCTTCGTCGGTGAGCACGGCGCCCGCGGGAGGCTTGCGATCGCTCTCGACAGTGACGGACATCATGTAGCCGCCGGGCGTATACATGATGTAGGCGTGCGGCAGCATATCGGTCCGCACCTCACCCGTATCGAGGAACCGGCGCGTATAGGACCTGAGCTTCCACACACCCGCGATCGCGTTCGCTATCATGTCAAAAGCTAAATACAGGACTCAGCCACGGAACCACACGGAAGGGCGCGGACGTTTTGACACGACGCTGAACTTCCTGCAACCGCGCTCTGTATCCGTGAGAGCCGATCTTGCAGCAGCAGATTTTCCTGCTTCCGTGTGTTTCCGTGTGATTCCGTGGCCAATGACTTTCGCATCACTTGGCGTCGATGACCTCGGCGAAAAGCTTGAGCGCCGCAGCTGAAAACGTCCGCATGTTGGCCACGCGGTCGCTGCTGCCCGTCTCGATCTTGAGAGTGCGCTCGACCGGGCCGACGACGACGACAAAGCTCACGCCCGAGGGATCTCCATAGCGGTTCCCGGTCGGTCCGGCCGCTCCGCTTTCGCCGATCGCCCACGTGGCATTGCAGCGCTCACGCATTGTGCGCGCGAGCATCAGGGCCCAGGCTTCGGTGCAGCCTCGCTTCCCGGCGAACATCTGCTCCCCCGTTTCGCGCAAAGCCAGAAACGACTGCCGGGTATAGAACGCGCCGCCGCCGATGAAATACGCCGACGCGCCCGGCACGGCGAGGAGCGCCGCCGAGACCAGACCGCCGGTCGACGACTCCGCGACGACGAGCGTTTCCTTGCGCGCCTTCAACCGCGCGCCGATCTTTTCACCCAATGGCAGGAGATCCTTCATCGCTTGCACCCTCGGCTGTTGTTTGAAAAGAGTGATGAAAACTGGTGATGGGAAGTGGTGATGAAAAATGGTGATGAACAGCGCGCCGGGGTTTCATCACCATCCTCCATCACCATCTATCATCACTTTTTCTCATCACCCCTTGCTTCTAGGCACGGGCAGAAGCGCAGCTTGCTGCCCATGCCGTAGCACGGATCGACGACCAGACCGGCCGGCGGAACTCGCGCTCGAGATCGCCGAGTATCGACCGGGTCGGCAGCTGCGAGCAGGCGATGAACATCGCATCGCTCTCCGGCGACATCGCGGTGCGGGCGAGATCCACAATTTGCGCGGGCGTGATGGCGGCGAGCGCGTCTACCGTTTCGGCGCGAAAGCTGGCCAGGTTCTCGACGGCTATGCCCGACGCCTCGATGAAGGCCTTCAGGCGGTCGTTGACGGGGTCCAGGTACGGCGTGACCACCGTGACGCGGCGCGCACCCAGATGCCCCAGGACCGCGGTCATCGCGCTCGCCGTGGTCACGACCGGCTTGCGCGTCAGGCCGGAAATCTCCGCGGCGACCTCCGCGTCGCGCTGCGGGCCGGCCATGAATCCCGCGGCGGTGCAGCCATAGGCGATGAGCTCTATCTCGCCGGTTGCAAACGTCTTCGCCAGTTGCACCGTGTGGGCGAGATACGCCGGCAGGTCCGCGGGCGTCAGCATGCCCTTGCCGCGCGGTATGCCCAGCCTGCGGCAGGTGCTGCCCTCCGGCAGCCACGCGAGGAGCTCCGGCTCCATCGTCGTGTTGTTGATCGGGACCAGCAGGCCGGTGTGCATTGCTGCTGAAGTCATGATCCTGCCTCCCAGACCGATGCCTGGCCAACGCGTCAATTTGAACAGGAGCAAACGGAGATAACAGAGAAACGCCGGTACGACAAACCTCTGTTCCCTCTGTTACCTCCTGTTAAGGATCTGCTGTCGGTTCTAGTGCAGATCGAGCGCGCTGCGCTTCAACGCCGCGAGCGGCGCGAACTTGAGGACGTTCTCGTGCGTCGCCTCGAGCACCACTTGCCCGCTTCCCAGGCCTCGACCCACCGCAGCACGTGCAGGCACCAGCGGTCACCCGGCTTCAATCCCCGAAAACGCATCTCCCGGCGCGGCGTGATGAGATCGTTGCCGCGCTCGCGCGAGAACTCCAGGAAATCCGCCGTCACCTTGACGCACACGAGATGCGCCACACCCTCCTGCCCGTGCGTCGAACAGCACCCGTCGCGGAAATAGCCCGTCACCGGGTCGTAGCTGCACGCGAGCAGTGGTCCGCCCAGCACGTTCTTCTCCTGGGGAAGCTCTTCACTCATGGCTGGCTATTCTAGAGGGACTAGGGACCAGGGACTAGGGACTGGTGCTTTTACATCCAGTCTCCAGTCTGTAGTTTCTAGTCCCCGATCTCCAGCGGCGGCTCGTCCATCGCCGCGATCTGCTCCCGGAGTTCCAGTATGCGGTCCTGCCAGTAACGCTGAGTGCCGAACCACGGAAATGCCGCAGGAAAGGCGGGATCGTCCCAACGGCGCGCGATCCACGCCGAGTAGTGCAGGAGGCGCAGCGTGCGCAGGGCCTCGAGCAGGCACAGCTCGCCCGGGTCGAACTCGTGGAAGTCCTCGTATCCGCCCAGCACGTCGCGCAGTTGCAGCCCCATGGTTTCCCGGTCTCCGGAGAGCAGCATCCAGAGATCCTGGATGGCGGGACCGGTCCGGCAGTCGTCGAAGTCCACGAAGTGTGGCCCCTCGTCGGTCCACAGCACGTTGCCGGCGTGGCAATCGCCGTGCAGGCGTATGAGGCGCACGGGACCCGCGCGCTCGAACGCGCGGCGCACGCCGTCCAGCGCGAGGGCCGTCGCGCTTGCCCACGCTTCCTCGAGATCGGCGGGAATGAGGCCGCTCGCGGCGAGCCACGCGCGCGGCTCGGTCCCGTGGCTTTCGACGTCGAGCGCCGGCCGCACGCGAAACCCGCGCGCCGCGCCGCGAGCGTGTATCCGGCCCACGAAGCGGCCGATCCATTCGAGCGTGTTGCGGTCCTCCAGTTCGGGCGCACGCCCGCCGCGCCGCGGGAAGACCGCGAAGCGAAAGCCCCGGTGCGCGTGCAGCGTGCGCGCGCGGATCGGCAGCGGCGCGACCACCGGGATCTCGGCATCGGCAAGCTCCCGCGCGAACTCGTGCTCCTCCGCGATTTGCGCGTCGCTCCAGCGCGCGGCGCGATAGAACTTCGCGACGAGCTGCGGCCCCTCTTCCATGCCGACCTGGTAGACGCGGTTCTCGTAGCTGTTCAAGGACAGCAGCCGGCCGTCGGGGCGTAAGTCGACCGAGGCCAGCGCGTCGAGAACGCGATCGGGCGTCAGCCCGGCGAAAGGAGGAGCGCTCACCGGCAGCATGCTACGCTATTCGCCGGGAGGTACACCTTTATGCGCAAGTTGCTGTTGCTTCTGCTCGCCTGCGGTTCGTCGGGCGCGAACGTCCATGCCCAATCGACCGCCCCGGGACCGGTTTATCCGTCACGTCCCATCCGCATGATCATTCCGTTTCCGGCCGGGAGCGCGGCGGACATCATCGCGCGCGCCATGGAGCCGCAGATGCGCGAGAAGCTCGGCCAGTCGCTGGTGATCGACAATCGCGGCGGCGCCGGCGGCAACATCGCCGGGGACCTGGTCGCGAAGAGCCCCGCCGACGGCTACACCATCATGATGGCGACGATAGGAACGCACGCCATCAACCACAGCCTCTACTCCCGCGTGCCGTTTCACCCGGTACGCGACTTCTCGCCGATCGCGCTGGTGGGCGAAAGCCCTAACGCGCTGGTGACGACTCCCAAGTTGCAGGCGAATTCCATCCAGGACCTGATCGCGATGGCGAAGGCGAAGCCGGGGCACATGAACTACGGCTCGTCCGGGGCCGGCACGACCGTGCACCTCTCGGGAGAATTGTTCTGCGTGATGACCGGCATCAGGCTGACGCACGTGCCGTACAAGGGCGCGACCGAGGCTCTTACCGGGTTGCTCGGCGGTCAGACGGACCTGATGTTCGCCAGCCTCTCGTCGTCCATACCGCTCATCAAGGCGGGGCGGCTCAAGGCCTACGGCGTGACCGGAGCGCAGCGCTCGCCGTCGATTCCCGAGCTGCCGACCGTGGCCGAAGCGGCCAATCTGCCGGGCTTCGTGGCGGCCGCGTGGTTCGGCATCGTGACGCCTGCAGGCGTGGCGAAATCCACCGTCGCAACGCTCAACAAGACCACGCTCGCCACGCTCGACACGAAGGAGGTGAAGGACCGGCTCTTCGCTTCCGGAGTGGAAGTGCGTACCAGCACGCCCGAGGAATTCGCCCGGATGATCGAATCCGAGCTGGTGAAGTGGGCGAAGGTCGTCAAGGCATCGGGCGCGAAGGTGGACTAGTCCGTCCGTCGCCACCCCCACGGCCCCCTCACCCTGTCCTTCTCCGCCGGATGAATCTGACCTCGGCGGAGAGACTGCTTAGCGGGTGAGAGGGCCGGGCGCTCCCTGCGTGTTCTGTGTGGATACTTCTTCGTTCAGTTGCTAACGGCAGGTCGACACGGCCATGGGCCGGGACTGGCCCGGCGCGGATTCCGCCGCGGCTACCGCGTCGGTGACCGTGCCGGTCGAACCGGCGGCGAGCCTGGTGTCCCCTCCGGCATCCGCGTCCTTCGAGGACGCAACATCCCTGGTCGTGAGCGCTTTCGTCGCCTCGTGAGTCGCCTGCACGTCGAGCCGCGACGTCACGCCCGGCTGGGATGTCACAACGGTCCGGGGCATCAGATCGATTCGCGGCACATCCATCGGCCTCACGGTCGCGATGGCCGGCGTCGCAATGGCATTCGTTGCAGAAACGGCAGCCATGGCAGGCCCCGTCAACGCTATCAGGACAATTGCCACACAACTACAGCTGCGTGCAAGGACCTGCATTCGGTTCCCCGTGTCGATTCCCGGTAGACGGGCTCTCTGAGGCAAGAACCATGCGCGCAGCCATGGCTGCAGTCCGGTCCTCCAGGCGTGCCGACCGAGGCGATCGGCGGCCGGCCAGCGTGACAAAAGTGGTGGATGGAAGCGGGGAAAAGTAGTACCACCCACACCGTTCGGTTCTCTGCTGTTCCGGAACCGTCAGCAGGCCGTCGGCGGGTGTCAATCGTCCGCCACGGCGCGCCTGCGGCGGCAACTCCAGGCGCTGGATCGGCAGCGCACCGCCACAGTCTCGCCGTGCATCGACCGCTCCAGCAACGGTGTAGCCCGTGCCCGCCGCAGGGATACATTGCGGCCGTCCACTTGAACTCACGCGGTGATTCCGGGATCTGGACTGCTCCTCGGGGGGATCCTGACGCGAGACCTTGCGTGAAACCGGGGCCGGGCGCACCATCCCCCCGTTTCCCCACAAGTTCAAAACGGAGGTCACATGGCGTCCCGGTACATGCTTTGCAGCTTCAAGACCTGCCCCTGGGTTCAGCGCGCGGCTATCGTGCTGCAGGCGAAGCAGGTCCCCTACGACATCACCTACATCGACCGCGACAACCGGCCGGCCTGGTTTCTCGCCGTATCGCCGCATGCCAAGGTGCCGGTCGTGCAGATCGACGGCAAGGAGGCGCTGTTCGAGTCGAACGCCATTGCCGAATACCTGGAAGAGACCGCGGAGCCGCGGCTGCATCCCCAGGATCCGATAGCGCGGGCGCGCAACCGGGCGTGGACCGACTACGTGCCGACCTTCGCGAGCGCGATATCGAACACGATGTATTCGGACTCGGAGGAGGAGTTCGCCTCGCGCGCGGCCAAGCTCTCCGACCCGTTCAAGAAGCTCGAGGAAGCGCTTGCCAAGCGCGGCAACGACGGACCCTATTTCAATGGGCCGAAGTTCTCGCTGGTCGATGCCGCCTACGCGCCGTTCCTGCAGCGCTATACCTTCATGGACCGGCTGCGGCCGCTGGGCGTGATCGAGAAATTCCCGAAGCTCGCGGCCTGGCGCAACGCCCTCGTCGCCGCGCCGGCGGTGAAGGCCTCCACGGTGTCGAACATCGAGGACGTGTGGCAGGAGAACCTGATCCTGCGCAAGCGCTGGCTGTCGAAGTTCGTCTCCGAGAAGGTGCTCGGCGCGGCGCTGGTTGAGTAAGCGGCCTTCGGGCTGCCGGCTGCGAGCTACGGTCAGCTCGTGGCTGGTGGCTCGAAGCTCGTAGCTTCTACAACGGCCTGATCTCCACCTTGCGCCACTTGATGGCGCCGCCCGGTGCGCCCTTGGGCCCGTTGGTGAACTGGAGCGAGATCGGCCCGGAAGCAAACTTGCTGTCCCGGGTGCTGACGGTGACGACCCCGTTCAACCTGACGGTCAACTCCGGGCCCTTCGCGTAGATCTCGTAGACGTTCCACTTCCCGCCGGCCTTGTGGGAGCCATCCACGCTGGCAAGACCGGCGAGGCTGCCCGTGCCGCTGGCGACGTTGGGATTCTGATCGTAGATGTTCGCCTCGTAGGCAACGGCGGTGCCAACCTTGTTTGGATCGGTAATACGAAAGAAAATGCCGCTGTTCGTTGTGGTGTCCGCCCAGAATTCGGCGTAGATCTGGAAATCCCTGTAGGACTCCTTGGTGACGAGGTGTCCACCCTTGCCCTTGTCAGCCACGATGGCGCCGCCTTCCGCGCGCCAGTTGGCATCTCCGATGCGGTTGAAGTTGTCGAGGCCCTTGTCCCCATCGATCAGCGTGACCCATCCCGCGGACGGCTGCCGGTGCCCGCACCCCGAAACCATCAGAGCCGCAACGAGCAGCCCGGCCGCAACTGCGAACAGTCGTTTCATTGTTGTCTCCCCTTTGTTTACGATGGCGGGGTAAATCATAAACCTTTCGGCTGCGTACTGAACTCTCATGCAGATACCGCGACCTGGGGCACGAGTAGCCGCCGCCCTCCTGGCGCTGGCCGCAGGCGGGGCATTCGGCCAGGGTTTTCCCACGAAACCCATCCGCATCGTCACTTCCGAACCTGGCAGCGGCACCGATCTCGTCGCGCGGCTCACGGCACAGGGCCTCACCGACAGCCTGGGCAGACCGGTGATCGTGGAAAACCGCGGCGGCATGCTGTCGGGCGACGTGGTCCTGAGGGCGGCGCCGGATGGCCACACCCTGCTCCTCGCCGGAACTTCCCTCTGGCTCGCGCCGTTCATGCGCGAGAACGTGAGCTACGATCCCCTCAGGGATTTTCTGCCGATAACGCTCGCGGGCAGCTCGCCGAACGTGCTGGTGATCCACCCCTCGCTGCCGGTGAAATCGGTCAGGGACCTGATCGCGCTGGCGCGCTCGAGACCGGGAGAGCTCAACTACGGCTCAGGCTCGACCGGCGCTCCGACCCACCTGGCGGCGGAGTTGTTCAAGGCCATGGCGGGCGTCGATATCGTGCGCGTGCCCTACAAGGGAACCGGGCCGGCGATCAACGCCCTGATAGCCGGGCAGGTACAGGTGATGTTCGTCTCCGCGACGACGGCTGTGCCGCTCGTCGTCTCGGGCAGGCTGAACGCCCTCGCAGTGGCCACGGCGCGGCCATCCGCGCTCGCGCCCGGTCTGCCCACGCTGACGGCCAGTGGCCTGCCGGGCTACGAGGCCACTTCGCTGTTCGCCGTGTTCGCCCCCGTCAGGACGCCAGCCGCGATCATCCAGCAACTGAACCAGGAAATCGTGCGCGTGCTCGGCAAGGCGGAGGTGAAGGAGCGTCTGCTCAAGTCGGGCGTGGAAGCCGTCGGCAGTTCCCCGGAAGAGCTCGGCGCGACGATCAAATCCGACATGACCCGTTGGGGCAGGCTGATAAAGGCCGCCGGCATCCGTCACGAATGAGCCGCGGGAGCTGCAATGAGGGCGCTCAGATTTTCCCGCCCACGCGCAGGCTCAACCCGACCAGCAGGCCGACGTTGGTCCACAGCAGGTACGCCAGCGCAGGCTGCAGCAGGATTGGATTGAAGGCATAGGTCAGCACCGGTGCTCGTCTATCGCTAGTGCCTGTCGCCTGGCCGCGACAGTTTTTTGGTTCGGAAGCAAGGGACCTGGCATGTTCATTGCCTGCCCTTCGTCGCTTCCGCAGAGCGCGCAGCGCACGCCCGTGAAACTCGCGCCGCATTTAGGGAGACAAACCTGATGCCGCAAAGTGATTTCGGCGCGACTGTCACTACCTTTAGGACGTGCACATCAAACCTTACATAGATGCCCCATTGCCGGCGCTGGACGCGCTGCAGGCGCCGCTGCGCGATGCCCCGCGGCACCTGGTCACGTTCCACTCGGGATATCCGTACGCGCATGCCGCCGAGCGCCTGCATCGCCAAGCCCTTGCCACCGGCTGGTTTACGGACGTTCACGTCCTTCACCCGGGGAACCGCCATCCGGCAATGGAATCGTTCCTGAAGGACCACGGAGAGTTCATTCGCCGCAACTCCCGTGGCTACGGCTACTGGCGCTGGAAGCCGCTGTTGATGAAGGCCATGCTCGAGGGCCTTCCGGAGGGCGCTCTGCTCTACTACATGGACGCCGGCTGCGAGCTCTCGACCTTCGGATCGGCGCGGTTCGCGACTCTTGACCGGGAGCTGGCCGCTCGCGACGTGCTGTGCTTCCAGACGGGATTTCGCGAGCTCGAATGGTGCAAGCGCGAAGCGGTGGAAGCGGTCCTCGGCGGATGGAGCGAGGCCGCCATGTCGTGTCCCCAGATCGAAGCCACGTGGTTCGGCCTGCGCAACGTCGCACCGGTGCGCGCGTTTATCGCTGAATGGGCATCGTGGGCGGCTGAAGGCGAGCTCATTACCGATACACACGATCCGTCGCGCCAGCATGCGGCCTTCCGGGAGCACCGGCACGACCAGGCTCTGTGGAGCCTGGTCGTGAAAAAGCATGGATTCCGCCCTCTGCCGCAGGAGCATTGCTTCGAGCGATGGCTCTACGTGCGGGATTCCTGGGTGCTTCTCGCGCCGGTGCACGCCTTGCGCTCGCGCAGACGGCGCTCGGTCCTGGACGGCATCGTCGCGGCGTCCAGCGAGAGCGATATCCGGCGCAATCTCCGCTCGCCGTCGATGCGGCTCAAGGGGCTCCTCGCCGTATCGCGCGTGAAAATTCGAATGATCTACATGCTGGGCCGGATGCTCGCGAGCCTGCGGACCAGGCGGGCGGCGGCCCACCTGGCATTGATCGTCGGCGTGATTTTCGCGCTCGCCGGCAACGCCGATGCGGCGACGCTGGTCGTGAATCAGGCGCACCCGCGCGCCAGCGACTCGGGTCCTGCGAGCGAATCGCAGCCGCTCGCCACCATAGGAGCCGCGATGAAACAGCTCAATCCGGGCGATCGCGTCCACATCGCGGCGGGTACATACCGCGAGCCGATCCTGTTCCCGGCGCGGAAATGGGCGGGCGCGGCGGAAACCGTGATCGAGGGCGATCCGAAGGGGCGCACCCTGATCAAGGGGTCAGCCGTCGTAAGCGACTGGAAGCGGGTTGGAGCCGGACGGTTCGTCGCGCCCATCAGCTACGAGCCGCAGCAGGTGTTCGTGGACGGCGAGCCGCTGCAGCAGGTCGGGGGCACTATCTTCGGCGGGTACCCGGACGTGCCCAAGCACCCGCTGGCCCACCTTTTCGCGGGGAAGGCCGGCGGTATCTGGCCGGCGCGCGTTGCCGGCAACAGGGACGGCATGCCGGCCAACAGCTTTCACTACGACAAGAGCCAGGGCGACGTGATGATACGCGTCGCCCACGACGCGCTCGATGGCCGGGTGGTGGAGGTGGCGGCCCTGCCGCGCCTGCTCCTCGCGGAAGGCGTCGAGCGGGTGACCGTGAGGAATCTCGCCTTCGAGCACTCGAACACTACGACGACAACGCGCGGCGGCGCCGTGCAGCTCGACGGCAGGAACGTGCGCATCGAGCGCGTCACGATACGCCGCGCCGACGGTCCGTGCCTGGGCTTGAACGGCCACGATCACCAGGTCCTGTCGAGCACCTTCGCGGAGTGCGGCCAGATGGGAATGGGCGGGAGAGGATCGGGCTGGCGGATCGACGACGTGACCGTCAGCCGCAACAATACGCGCGGCTTCAACAAGTGGTGGGAGGCGGGCGGCGCGAAATTCGTGGGCGACGGCGGACTGAATAATTCGACCGTCTCGCGCTTCAAGGCGATCGACAACCGCGGAGACGGGCTGTGGTTCGACTGGAAGAACCGCAACAACCGGGTCACCGATTCCGTGTTCGCCTCCAACAGCGGCTTCGGCCTGCACGTGGAGATCGGCGAGGGGTTCGTCCTCGACAACAATACGGTCGTGGGAAACCGGCAGCGCGGCATCTACCTGCGACAGACGTCCTCGAGCACGGTCGCCTTCAACTTCGTGAGCACCAACGGCATGGACGGCATCGCGATCGTCGACGAGGGGGAGCGCGATCCGAAAGGCGAAATGGACTTCTCCGTCCGCAACAACTGGGTCGTCGGCAACGTCCTCGCCTGGAACCAGAACGCCCTCACCATGCCCGAGCCGCTCGCCGACAACCGCTCGGACGGCAATGTGATTGTGGGCGACTGGCACGCGGTCCAGGTGCGGATCGGATGGAAGCGCACGATCAAGAGGCCGGATTGGATCGCCGAGGCGCTCGATACCAACAGCGAATGGCGCGACCTGCCGAAGACCCAGCGTCCCGATCCCGCCACCGTCCAGGTCCTTGAAAGTCAGATGGCGTGGTATCGCGAGCTGCGCCCGGAGCTGCGCGCGCTGCCCGGTCCGCTGCTCGCTTCCCTGGCTCAGCGCGAGCCGGCCCTGGCCGGCCGCACCGGGTCTCTGCCGGGTCCCGGTCCCGCCCCGACAGCGAAGCCCGGACGCTGACGCCGCGTTGACGGTTGTCCGGCCGCTATCCAGGCGAGAGCGCATATGACCGCCGTCGCGGTCCAGTACACGTACGCGAGGCTTCCCTGGTTCAGAACGGGATTGAAAGCCATCACCGGTATGCCGGTCACGACGATGAGAAAATACATCGCCAGATGCGGCCGCAGGGCGCTGGATTCCGGCGATCCCTGACGGCCGGGCGACCCCGTGCGGCGCAGCGTGCGCCAGCCGAGCACGATCAAGGACATCAGCCCTAGCGCAAAGGGAATGGCGGCAAGGAGGCCGCCGTTGGCCAGGATGTCGAGCAGGTCATTGTGCGTCGGCAAGTTCTGGGTGGTCGAGTTCACGCGGTACAGGTCGAAGTAGTCGACGGCAGATCCGGTAAACGCCCTGCCCCAAACCCAGGAATCGAGGAAGCGCTGCCAGACCATCTGGTACATGTGCTGCCGGTAAACGACGTTGCCGTCCGGCAGCAGCGACCTCGTGGATTCGTAGATGACGACCGCGGCCGTCACGCACAGGAGCGCTCCCAACGCCCCGAGGTAGAGGCGCAGGGTAGCCCTCAACCGGTCGGAGTCGTGCGCCAGGCGGGTGGCGAGACCGTCGATGAATACCCACGCGAGGACCATCAACACGACGAGATGGCCGGTCAGCCGATTCTGGGCAACGGTGCCCACGATCATGAGCACCACGCCCGCGACGCGGAAGCTCAGGTGCCGCGCGGCGAGGAGGGGAAAACCGGCTGCCACCAGCACGAGGTACTCCACCGAGTGGAAAATCAACTCGCCAAACTGCACGGCGTTCATGATCACGGCGAGTACCGAGATCGCGACGAACACGGCGGTGATGGCGCGAATCATCGCCAGCGGCGCCGACGACGTCCGGATGAGCCACAGGTTCGCGGGGCCGCCCAGGATCACGGTAGCGCCCATCGCGAAGTAGGTGCTCGTGACCCCGTCGACGAATTTTCCGTAGAAGCTGCCGGCCAGCACGAATAGCGCGAACAACGTCAGGCCCATGTAGGTACGCAGGGCCGCTCCGGCTTCATCCATGGCTTGCGGCCTGAAGATCATGCGTCCGGCCACACTGAGCAGCAGCGCGGCGACGGCCGCCGCCATCGGAAGGTGGCGCAGCACCGGATGCCGCCAGAGGTCGAGCGAAAACGGGTCTATGCCCCAGAACGCCGCGCACCCGACGGCTGCGACCACGCAGCCGTCGGTGAAATCGACGCTGGAAACGGGACGGCGCATGCCGACGGCGCGCTCAGGCATGATCGCGCACCCTCTCCGGTAGCGTCGCGGGCTGCCACAGCCGGCCGACAACGTCGCGCCACGTCATGCCGCGCGCGCGCTCGAGCGCCGCGGCCGATTTCGCGGCGTGCAGCCGCGGCGACGCCATCAGGCCCGATACAGCATCGGCCAGCGCGGCAACGACTTCTTGCTCGCTGCGGCCTGCGGTGGCGACCACCATGCTGGCGTCGACGCCCGCTACGGCCGAAGGACCGCCCACGTCAAGGCAGATGACCGGCAGCCCCTGCGCCATCCCCTCCAGCACCGCGTTGCCACTCGAATCGTGGAGGCTCGGAAACAACAGGGCATGATGCGCCCGGTAGATCGCGGGCAATTCGTGCTGTGCCTTCCATCCCATCCAGTCGAGCCGGTCGCACACGCCGAGGGCTCGTGCCATCTCCTGCCACGCCTGCAGCCGGGGACCGCTGCCCACCAGGCTCAGCGTCACGGCCACGCCGTTCTCACGCAACCGCGCCAGCGCGCGGATGCCCAGCGCGATACCCTTCAGGTTGATGAACCGGCCGACATAGAGCAGGCGGAACGTGCCGCCCGTCCACGCCGACGGACTCCCGGCGATCGTCGCGGAGGGCAAGCCGACTTCGAGGAAGCAGCGGGCGCGGCCGCGCGCCGCGGCGGGCAGGACTGCCAGCGTGTCCGGTGTCTTGGCGAGCACGGTCGTGGCGCGCCGGTAGGTATCGGCCACGAGCGGATCGTGCACCATGACGCGATTCGCGGCGTCGCGCAGCCATTCCCACAAGCGCTCCCTGCGCGAATACACGCCGCGCAGGCGCGGCGGGGTACGCTCGCCCCCGCCGACTGGTCCCAGCACGAAAGGAATGCCCAGCCGTCCCATCAGGCTGGGCTGACGAAACACGCCGAACGTCAGGTGCTGCACGGCGTCGAAGCGAAGCTCTTCGTGCGCCCGGCGCGCGACGCGCAATGCCCCGATCTGCCACAGATAGTAGTAGACCTGCACCCCTCGCCCGCCGCGCTTCCACCAGGCCACCCAGCGCGGCAGATCGAAATAGAGGAAGTTGGGTCGCAAGACGCTGTCGAGCGTTTCGAGCGCGCGCTCGATCCGCTGCCGATTGTTGGCGCGGGTCAGCACCCAGACCTCATGCCCCAGGGCCGCGAGCTCCACGGCCCAGTTCCAGCCGACGCCGGGCTCCGAGCCCGTGTCCGGCTCGCACGCGTAGGCGGAAAGCAGCAGCCTCATTTGAGCGGCACGCTCATCGGTTCGGGACTCTTCGCGTCCCGGGCGATGCAGCAGACGAGCCAGGCGAGAGAAACGGCTCCGCCCAGCACGATGCTCCATGCGATTCCGACAGGTCCGAAGGCGCGCGCCATGACGGAAGCGGCGACGATCGAAACGGTGGCGCCCGCCAGGGAGGACCAGGCAATGGGTCGTGTCTGCTGGCGCGCGCGCAGGTGGTAAAGCGCGATCTTCGTCGCGAAAACGAGCGCGATGCCCAGGCTGTGCACGTACAGAATGCTCGCGTAGGGCGCGTACGCGTGCCCGAGAAACAGCTCGACGATGCCACGGGCAAAGACGGCGATCGGTATCAGCAGCAGCGCCGCACCCGCCATCAGAGCAGTACCGGCGCGAAGAGCATAACGCCTGAGCGCCGGGTCGCCGCCCTTGCGGTAGACCTCTGCGAAGCGGAAAGAGAGCGTGTTGTCGAGCGTGGTCGCGATGGGATTGATGAAGCCGGCCAGGCTGATGATGGATCGATACGCGCCGACTCCGGAAGTTCCCACCCAGGGCAGCACCAGGTAGACGATCCCCTGCGAGCCCAGCCACTGGGCCTGGAACGACACGACGAAATCCCTCGCAGCCCGCCAATGCCGCGCCGCAAACGCCCGCGCGCCCGCCAAACGAAGGGACACCCCCAGCCGGTAGATGCCCCAGGCACAGGCGACGACGCTGGCACCCGCCCATAGCGCCACCGCGACGTCCAGCGTCAGCCAGTCGTAACCCGCGGCAACCGCCGTCCCGACGAGCACCGGCAGGTACGTCAAGGCGTCGAGCTGCAACAGCAATGGACCATCGCGATTGAAAAAGCAAAGGCGCCTGCACCATTCCAGCAGCGGCAGCCCGAACGACGAGACGGCGAGGCTCGCCACGGTGAGCACGGAAATGCCCGGCGTTCCGGCGTGGAGAAAGATCGCCATGGCTACGGCGATCAGCACAGCCAGGCCCGCGCCCAGGACCAGTTGCGCGGCAAAGCCGCTTTCGATCATGCGGCGCTCCTCGCCGGCATCGCGCGCGTGCGGCGCCGCGGTAACGAGCGGGTTGCCGACCATCGATACGCTGATGCTCACGAAATACTGCTGCGCCACGGTGATGAGCGCATAGATCCCGAAACCGGAGGGTCCGAGCGCGCGAGCGAGCAGGATTGCGATCGCCAGGTTGCAGCCGCTCACCACCGCCTGGTCGCCAAGCACCCATTGCAGGTGATGCCCGCGCGCCAGCAATCGTTTCACGCGCTCCATCATGGGCTGCCGCCGATGGGTTGCCCGCTGGTGGAACTCGCGCGCGAAATGGGGGTCGGTAAAAAATGGCACCCGACGGCCGGCTGGTCCGCGTGGAATCTCCCTTGAGCGGTCTGCCGCCGGAGAAAGTCCGCGATCTCTCCAGGACGTTCCTGCTCGATCAGCTCGAGTCGTACCACGGCGCCCGTCCTCCGGACGGCGCGGTCGAGGGCGATTACTCGCTGTGGCGCTGCCGGGAAACGGGCCTGGAGTTCGCGTGGCCGATGCTGGCGGGGAACGTCGCGCTGTACGAATGGCTCAGCAGCTTCGCCAGCTACTACCCCGAGGCCCGCTGGGAGTACGGGGAAGTCCGGCGCCTCGTCGAAGCGCGCGACGCCGGGACGGAACGAACGAAGGTCCTCGACGTGGGTTGCGGCAAGGGCAACTTCCTCGCGAAGCTCGACTTCCTTCCGGCCGACCTGCGCTACGGCCTCGATCTCAACGAGCCGGGCGTCGCAGCGTGCCGCCAGCGGGGATTCCAAGCATTCTGCGGCACGATCGAGGACGCGCTCGAAGCGCGCTTCGTGCGGCCGTCGGAATTTTCGGCAGTGACGTCCTTCCACTGCCTCGAGCACGTCGATGCTCCGGTCGAATTCGTCCGGGCGCTCGCCGCACTGGCGGCGCCGGACGGAAGGGTGTTTGTGAGCACGCCCTACTCCCCCATGTCGTTCGAATCCGACTGGTTCGACGTGCTCAATCACCCGCCGCATCACCTGACGCGCTGGAACGCGGAGTCCTATCGGCGGCTCGCCGCCATGCTCGGCCTGAAGATGCGTTGCTTTTTCCCCCCGTCCGCGGTGTTGAAACAGGCCTTGATGACGTTCCGTCTCCTGCAATACGGTCCGCACCGCAGAGTCCGCGCAACGACGCTCCTGCGCGACATGGTGCGGCGGTTTCCGGTGCTGCTGCGAGCGCTCCGCTCGCAACTGGAGCGGGGACGAGGAAACGGCGGAGAGAGTGGCGGCGTGACCGCAGACGTCGTTCTGGTCGAGCTGACGGCGCACTGAATCCGCGTCAACGCGGCAGCCGCCACAGGCGTTATTACCGCGGTCCCCCGCAACACCACGATCCTCGGGCGCCCGGAGATCGCCGAGGGCCGCGACGAGATAGAGGACATCCCGGGAATGCGGGTCTGGACCGACGACTTCAACAACCTCTTCCGGATATTGAAGTAAGGGAACAGGCCAGGAATCCCTGGCCGCGGACGCGGTCGAACGGGCTGGCCCCTGCCCTGACGGCCCTGTCTCATGATGCGCAAGCTGTGCCTCCTGGCCTACTACGGAATCGCCCGTTTCCTCCCGACCCAGCCGGTGCCGGGTTGGCGCCTCGGATACTGGCTGCGCCGCAAGCTGGTCAAGCGGATTTTCCGGTTCTGCGGCGACAACGTGCTCATCAAGCACGGCGCCTACTTCGGCGACGGGAGCGAGGTTCGCCTCGGGCACAATGCCCAGATCGGCCATAACGCGCGCCTCGATCACGACGTCACGATCGGGAACGACGTCGTGATGGGCCCTGATGTCGTGTTGATGTCGGCTTCCCATGCTTTCGATGATCTGTCACGGCCCATCAATCAGCAGGGCGCGCTGCCGCGGCGCCCGATCGTGATCGGAAACGACGTGTGGCTGGGAACGCGCGTAATCGTCCTACCCGGCGTCCGCATCGGCGACGGGGCGGTCATCGGCGCCGGCAGCGTCGTAACGCGGGATGTGCCCGCCCGGGCCATCGTCGCGGGCGCTCCGGCGCGCCTCATCAGAGAGCGCGGCGCGCGGCCGGCGGTGGCGGACAAGGTCATCGACCTGGATTCGGCGCGGCGCTGAAGGCGCCCTGTTTGCGTTGCCGCTTGCGTGGCGAATGTCGTCATATCTTCACGCGGTTGGTCAGGCGGTCAGCCGCAAGCGGGCCGGCGTCGCATCATCGGCCGCCTTCGGGTCGTCGCCGGCGCCGTCCACGTCACGTCGGCGCACGAGGCGGTTGACTCCGACGACCGTGCAGCCGGCGGACACATCGCGGGTAACAACCGCGTTGGCGCCGATCACCGCGCCTCTTCCGACGCGTATTCCTCCGAGGACCTTCGCGCCGGCGCCGATGTACACGTCGTCCTCGATCACTGGCGCGAGATTCTGCCCGGGGTCCTTCCCGCCGATGGTCACCTGCTGCAGGACGGTGACGCGGCTGCCGATAACGGCGCGCGAATGGATGACGATGCCGTAGGGGTGTGGGATCCGGATCGGCGAGCGCATGTGGCAATAGATGTCGCTGTTGAACGCGATGCGGAACAGCTTGCTCAGCACCGGCACGCGGTGGCGGCAGAAGAACAGCAGGAGACGCGCGGAGAGCGGATTCTCGTACCCGCGCAGCTCGGGGTGACGCGCCTCGAGGCGCTGCTCCATCAGATCCAGCACCGCCTTTTCGGCGTCGGCCGCTACGTCGTCGAGCGGGCGCGACGCATCCACGATGGCCGCGTCCGGAAAGCGCTCGACGAGGCGCAGGTAGTCCCTGCGCTGGCGCGCGGATTCCGCCGCCGGCATTTCCGGCTTCCTCGCCTGCAGCACCTCCGGCGGAGCGTCGAGCAGGACCCACAGGTCCGGCCCGGGAACGAGCCGCGACGCGCGGCGCGCAAGCGCCATCGGCCCGCCGTAACGGAACCGCAGCGGATCGATCAGGAGGTCCTGGTAGTAGCGGTCGAAAGCGACCAGCGTGGAGCAGACCGTCAGCGGCCGCACCCGAAAGGCATATCCCGCCGTGTAGTCAAGGAGGAGCCACGCGAGCTTTGCGAGCGAGAGCACCACGCCACGCGGCGGCTTCGCATGCGGGTCGGTGACCGGCACACCCGCCCGCGGGCGGCCGAGCAGCGAAGGGCGCAGGTGCAGGCGCGCCGTGCCGCGGAACGCGGGGACGAGATCGGTGAGCAGGCGTTCGATGACCACGCTCTTCCCGCTGCCGTCGGGGCCGAGCACTGCGAGCGTAAGCCCGGTAGGACGCAACACGCGGGCGATGTGGCGGCGCAGTTCCCCGAACAGGCCAGCGAGCGTGCGCGGCGCCGCACGGCGCAGAGCCCGCCGCAGGCGCGGCATGGCGGCGCGCACCGCCGACCAGTCGTTGTTGCCCGCCGCCAACGCTATCGACTCGGCGTCCTCCGTGCGCTCCCAGAACCGGCGGACGTGCCGCCACGCGCGCGCCGGGTCGGCATGCCACTGCGCCGAAAGGTAATCGCCGTGGACGTCGTCGAGCTCCCCCTTGTCCACCTTCTTGACCAGGTAGTAGATGAAAGCCACGTGGGCAGGCGGCACGCAATAAACGGCGCCGCATGCGGAGCGGGCGGGCTCGCGCTCCTCGAGCAGCTCGTCCGCCGCCAGGAGAAGCCGTCCGTGACGCAGGTAATGGCTGCACACGTCCACCGCGAGAAATCGGGCCGCACCCGACTCTGCAGCCCAGGAGAGAACGAAGTACACGGCCGTATGCTCGTGCCGTATCAGCTGCACGAGGCGTACGTCGCGCTCGCGGCAGAAGCGCGCGATCGTCTCCGGGACTTCGCGGAAGCTCTCGTGGCGCACGGCGATGTCGAGATCGCTCCGGATCGAGGCCGGATAGTCGCGCGCGTCCCCCAGCACGCAGTAAGCCAGCCCGTCGCGCTCGAGAAACTCGAACAGCGCCCGCGCTACGTCATCGCGCCCGTTGGTATGCATGCGGCGAGCCTCGCTTCCTCAGGAGCCAGCAGGCCCGGGCGGGCGTAGACCGCTGCCTGCGCGTGTCGGGCTGCAGGGGCCGCTCAAGTAGTCGGGCGTCACACCTGCTCCACGGCAGCGGCGTTGAAGACATCGTGGGCCAGGCACCAGTCATAGGTGAGCCGGATCCCCTCTTCCAGGGTATGGCGCGGCTCCCATCCCAGCGCCCGGACGCGCGAGATGTCGAGCGCCTTGCGCGGCATGCCATCCGGCTTGCCGGCGTCGAAAGTGATCCGGCCACGCAAGCCGACGACCCGCATCACGGTTTCCGCGATCTCACGCACGGTGAGGTCGGCGCCCGTGCCGACGTTGTAGAGCCCTTCCGCCGCCCCGCGCTCCATGAGCAGGACGCACGCGTCGGCCAGGTCGTCGACGTAGAGGAAGTCGCGGCGCGGCTGCCCCGAGCCCCATACCTCCAGCACGGAGTCGCCCGCCTCGCGAGCGGTATGGGCCTTGCGGAGCAGCGCAGGCAGCGCGTGACTGGTGGCAAGATCGAAATTGTCGTGCGGGCCGTAGAGATTGGTCGGCATGACGGAGCCGTAGCGCGTGCCGTACTGCGCGTTGTACGCCTCGCACAGCTTCAGCCCGGCGACCTTCGCCACGGCGTACGGCTCGTTCGTGGGCTCGAAGGGGCCCGTCAGCAGGTACTCCTCCTTGATCGGCTGCGGGCAATCCCGCGGGTAGACGCAGCTCGATCCCAGGAACAGCAGGTGGTCCACGCCCGCCTCCAGCGCGGCGTGGATGACGTTCGCCTGGATCGCGAGGTTCTCGTAGATGAAATCGCCGCGATAAGTATTGTTGGCGAGGATGCCCCCCACCTTCGCGGCCGCAAGGAAGACGTACTCGGGCTCGCAATCCACCATGAAGCGTCGGACGGCAGCCTGGTCGGTCAGGTCGAGTTCCTGGCGGGTGCGGGTGACGACCTCCCGGTAACCTGCCGCGCGCAGGCGCCGCACGATGGCCGAGCCCACCATCCCGCGATGCCCGGCGACGTAGATGCGATCCTGCGGGCGGACTGCGTCACTCATGGGCTTCGAGCACGGGGTAGCCATGCTCCCTCACCAGCGTATCGCGCCGGGCCGCGGCGTAATCCTCGAGCATCATCTCGGCGACGAGCTCCTTGAAGGACGTGCGCGGGCGCCAGCCGAGCTGGCGGCGCGCCTTCTCCGGGTCGCCGAGCAGCGTTTCGACTTCTGTCGGGCGGTAGTAGCGGGGATCGACGCGAACGATGGTCTGGCCGGCGGACATCCCGGGGGAGCTCTCCCCGGCCGCCGCCACGACGCCCACCTCGTCCACGCCCTCGCCTTCCCAGCTGATCGTCACGCCGAGCTCAGCAGCCGCGGCGTCCACGAACTCGCGCACCGAGTACTGCTCGCCGGTCGCGATGACGTAGTCCTCCGGCTCGTCCTGCTGCAGCATGAGCCATTGCATCTGCACGTAGTCGCGCGCGTGCCCCCAGTCGCGCCGCGCGTCCAGGTTGCCGAGGTACAGGCACTCCTGCAGGCCGAGGCTGATGCGCGCCAGCGCCCGCGTCACCTTGCGCGTGACGAAGGTCTCGCCGCGCTTCGGCGACTCGTGGTTGAACAGTATGCCGTTGCACGCATACAGACCGTACGCCTCGCGGTAGTTGATCGTGATCCAGTAGGCGTAGAGCTTGGCCACCGCGTACGGGCTCCGGGGATAGAAGGGAGTCGTCTCGCGCTGCGGGGTCTCGCGCACCTTGCCGAACAGCTCGGAGGTGGAAGCCTGGTAATAGCGCGTCCTGCGCTCCATGCCGAGAATGCGTATCGCCTCCAGGATGCGCAGCGCGCCGAGCCCGTCCGAGTTCGCCGTGTACTCGGGCTCCTCGAACGACACCGCGACGTGGCTCTGCGCGGCCAGGTTGTAGATTTCGTCCGGCTGGACGACCTGGATCGCGCGCACGAGGCTGCTCGTGTCCGTGAGATCGCCGTAGTGGAGGATGAAGCGCCGCGATTTCCGCTCCGGGGGCTCGTACAGATGGTCGATGCGCCCGGTGTTGAAGAGCGAGGCGCGGCGCTTGATGCCGTGCACCTCGTAGTCCTTCTCGAGCAGAAACTCCGCGAGGTAGGCCCCGTCCTGTCCGGTCACGCCCGTGATGAGCGCCTTCTTGCGCATGATGATGACGTCCGTCCGTTCAAAAGGCGTTGACGATGGCGCCGATCACGGGCGCCCCGCAGTTGGCGAGCGACTGGCGCAGGGACTCGAGTTCCGCCATGCGCGTGCGGTCCTTGCGCGCGACCATGAGCACGCCGTCGGCCCGCGCCGCGACCGCCTTCACATCCGAGCCACGCTCCCCCGAAGGCGTGTCGATGACGATGGCAGTGAAATGGCGGCGCGCTTCGCCGACCAGGCGCGGAAACTCGGGGCGGGAGAGGAGCTCCAGCGGATTGGGCGGCGCGGCGCCCGCGGAGAGCACCGCGAGGGTGTCGAAGTAGGAAACGCGCTCGGCCGCATCTATGCCAACGCGGCCCGTGAGCGCGTGCGCGATACCGAGGGGACCGGACAATCCGAACACCCGGTGCTGCCGCGGCGAGCGCAGGTCGGCGTCTATCAGCAGCGTTTGCTCACCGAGCTGGGCGAACGCCACGGCGAGGTTCGCCGCGACGTAGCTCCGTCCTTCGCGCGGGCCCGGGCTGACGATGGCCAGCACCTTGTGCTCCGGGCCGATCCACTGCAGCAGCAGCTGGGTGCGCACGTCGCGAAAGGCTTCCGCCTGGGCGGAGAACGGGTCGTGAGCGACGACGAGCTCCGGTCCCAGGGCCGCCTGTTTGCGGTTGACGTATGGATAGTTGAACTGGACGGACAGGGCGCGCTGCACGTCCTCGTCCTTGACCAGCCTCAACCGGCGTGCGGCCTCTCCGAAGCGCAAGCCTTTCTCGCGGTGCAGCGCGAAGATCCGGCCGACATCGTCCTGCTTCAACGTGCCCAGGTCCACGAGGATCCGGCCGATAGTGCGGTCTTCCGTCGCTCCCGCCACGGGCTCGAGCCGGGGCGCATCCACGAATTCACAAGCGGGTCGATTCATGTCGCATGCTCCTTCATTCCCGGCAATGCCTGAACGGGCGGCGCGGCCGGCAGACGGCGGAAGCGCTTGCGGGCACTTTGCGGCCCCAGTACCGCCAGCACGGGCATGCCGAGAGACTCGACCAGATCGAGCTCCGAGCGCACCAGCCGGTTGACGGTTTCGAACACCAGCGCGAGACCGATGCCGGCCACGACGCCAACCCCGAGGGCCAGCACGAACAGCAGCGGGACGTTGGGGAACGCCGGCCGCCGCGGCATCGCAGCGGCATCGACGATGGCCCCGTTGGTATTGGAAAGCCGGCTTTCCATGCGCGTCTGGCTCATGCGCTGGGCGGCCGCCAGGTACGACTTCTGCGCGGTGTCCACGTCGCGCATCAACGTCGCCAGCTCGTTGCGGTCCTGCTTCATGCCGAGCACCCGGCCGCGCTGCGCGTTCAAGGCGCCGGCCAGCGCGCCTTCGCGCTGCGGATTGACGGTCTGGCTCGTCAGGTGGCTCTGCGCCGCGGCTTTCATCTCGGTGCCCAGGTCGCCGCGCAGCTTCTCGAGCTCGCTGGAGAAGGCGACATACTGCGGATGATTGGGACCGACGCGCTTCGACATCTCCGCCAGCTTCGCCTCGCGCTCGGCGATGCTCGACTTCAACTGCTGCACCACCGGGCTCGTCGACACCTCCGCCGGCGCCTCGCCGCCGCCGCCCTTCAGGTAATCGCGCAGTTGCCGCTGCTTCGCCTGGCTTTCATAAGAAAGCGACTGCGCCAACGCCAGCTGCCCCGACAGGTCCGCCAAGCGGGCGGTCTCGACGTCCATGCGCTCGTCCGTGGCCACGATACCCTTCTGCTGCTGAAACTTCGCCAGCTTCGTCTCGGCCTCCTCCAGGGTTTGCTTCAGCTCCCTGGTCTGCTGGTCGAGCCACTGCGTGTTTTCCTTCGCGGGCTCGACCTGGAGCTGTAGCAGCGTCGCGCGGTACGCGTTGACCAGCGCGTTGGCCACGTCGGCGGAGAATTGCGCCTCGGGCGAGGAGTACGTGACGCGGATGATCCGGCTGTCGCGGTTCGCGCTCATTCGCGTGTTGCCGCGCAGGCGATCGGCCATCCACTCCTTCAACGAGCGCGGCGCGTCGTCGGCCTCGTCGTCCGGCAGCAGCCATGCGATCACGCGGCTCACCTGATCGCGGAACTCACCGATCGGACCTCCTCCGATCAGCAGCTCGCGCGCCCGGGGATTCTCCTCGAGCCTCAGGGTTTCGACCGCCTTGAGGGCGACCGCGGGACTCGCCAGTATGTCGATATTGGTCGAGATCGCGTTGTCGATCTTCTCGGATCCGGCCTGCATGGGGCTGGTCGTGGCAAGAACGTCCGCCGATCGGGGATCCACCATCACGCTCGCCGTCGCGTCGTAGCGCTTGGGCAACACCAGCGACAGCACGATGCCGAGCGCGAGCGTCGCCGCCGCCACCCCGAGAATGAGGACCACCCGCGCCCGCAGTATTTGCAGGAACTGTCCGAAGCTCATGCGTGGCCTCCTTCTCGTCCTTGCGGTGTCTTTAGAACAGGCTCTCGGGCACCTTCACCACGTCGTTCGCCTGCAGCCTGTCGTTCAGCTGCGCGGTCAAGGTATTCACGCGCCCGTCCTCGGCTTTGCGGTCCACCCGGATCCCGCGCTGGGTGCCGCGAACGGTGAGGCCGCCGCCGATCGACAGGGCCTGGCTCACGGTCATGTCCGACGCCAGAGGATACGCGCCGGGCTGCCGCACCTCGCCATAGATATAGAACACCGCCGCCGGCGGCACGAAGATGATGTCGTCGTTGCCGAGCCGCAGGTCGCCCGCATCGCCAGCACCCGCGAGCAGCTTCGACACGTCGATCTGACGCTGCTCGGGGCGGCCGTCCTGCGTTTTCCGGGTCACGGTGATCAACTGCGAGCCCTTGGCCGTGATGCCTCCGGCCATCGCCAGCACGTCGGTCACGCCGACAGCCTGGCTGATCGCGTACTTGCCCGGCTTGTTGACTTCGCCCAGCACGGAGATCTGCTGGCTGCGGTAGAGCGTGACGAGAAGATTGACGTGAGGCTTGGGGACGAAGCCCCCGGAGTCGAGGCGCTGCGCGATCGCCTGCTCGGCGGCTGCGCGGGTGAGGCCGCCGAGCGGCACCTCTCCGACCAGGGGAAAACTGATGCTCCCCTTTTGCGAGAGCTCCGTCTCGATAGAAAGATCGGGATTGTTGTAGACCGAGATTTTCACCACGTCGCCGGGCCCGAGGCGGTAGTCGGCGGCGGCGGCCGGCTTCGGCTCCACGAGCGCGGGAGTCACGGCAAGCGGCTTGTCAGCGGGCGGGACCGTCGACGCGGCGGGCCCCCGGGGCGCTTGCGCGCAGGCCGCCAGCAGGCTCCCCAGAACCAATGCGCTTACGAATGCAATGATGCGTGCGATCATGATGGCACCTCCTCCTTCGGAAAACCGTGAGTCCTAGCAGGCGTTGCGACGGCGCAGAACCACGAAAACGGTCCTGAACATAATCCACAGATCGAGCGAGAGCGACCAGTTCTTCAGGTACTCCAGGTCGTGGCGGACGCGCTGCTCCATCTTGCTCACCGTTTCGGTCTCGCCGCGCAGCCCGCATACCTGCGCCCAGCCGGTGATCCCGGGCCGCACCTTGTGGCGCAGCATGTAGCCGCCGATGAGGCGCCGGTACTGCTCGTTGTGGGCGACGGCGTGCGGCCGCGGCCCCACGATGCTCATGCTGCCGGCGAGCACGTTGAAAAACTGCGGCAGCTCGTCGAGCGAGGTCCGCCTGAGGAAGGCGCCGAACGCCGTGACGCGCGCGTCGCCCGGTTTCACCTGCGTGATGTGCTCGCCGTCCTCGCACACCGTCATGGTGCGGAACTTGAGCGTCAGGATCTCCTTGCCGTCGAGGCCGTAGCGCCGCTGCCTGAAGAGGACCGGCCCCGGCGAGCTGTGCTTCACGCCGAGCGCGATGGCCAGCATCACCGGCCAGATGAAAACCAGGATCGCCGTCGCCAGCGCGATGTCGGAAGCGCGCTTCAGGGCGCCGTTGATGCCGAAGAACGGCGTCTCGCAGAGCGCGATCACGGGGATCTCGCCGACGCGATCGACTCGCGCCTGTATCAAATCGAACCCGGGCGTGCGGGGAACCAAATAGACGGAGGCGGTGGTGTCGCGCAGCGCGTCGAGGAGCGCCACGATTCGCGGATCGCGCGACATGGGCAGCGTGATGTACACGACCTGCACCGCGTGCTGCTTCACATAGGAGGCGACGTCCGCGATGCCGCCGAGAATGTCGTCGGGCTTCACACCCGACAGGCGGTCGTGGTAGCGATCGTCGAAATAGCCCCGCACCACGCCGCGGCACGGATCCGCGTTGATCTGCTGCGCCAGCTCGCAGGCCGGGTCGTCCGCGCCGACGATCACCTTGCTGCGGGCTGCGTCACCGGCGCCGACGAGCGAGTGCAGCAGGCGGCGTGCAGCCTCCTGGGCGCCGTGCAGCACGAACGGCGTGACGACGAACCAGGTGAGCATCAACCGGCGCGAGTAGAGCTCGGAGAACTTGGTGACGAAACCGAGGAAGAGGAGCACGGCGACCACGGCGGCCCAGTCCGCGATCACCCCGCGGCTCGGCAGGAGGAACGTGCCGCCGTTCGCCAGCGGCAATTCGCCGAAGATGCGGCCCGCCACGGCGAATACGACGATCCCCAGCACCGTGTAGCGCCACGAATAGGGCTCGCCGTATGCGAGCAGGCACAGCATCAGCACCGCGACGCAAACCGTGGGAGCCAGCAGGAATCGCACCAGCGCCACGAGTGGCAGCTCGGTACCGGCTCGCTCAAATTCCGCGGACAATGCGCTCATCTTTTCCGGTACCGTGATGCGTTGGGGGGGCGACCTCCCCTCCCTGAGCAACAGCTGTACCAGCGATGGGATACATGTGGATCGTCAACTGCTTAGAGCCGGAGCTGCCTTTTTGCCCGGTCCGCTTTCGTCTGCACGAGACGACAGGGTTTCGGGCTGTCGCGCGCAACACCCGATCGGGCATCACGCGAATGAACAGTCACCATCCGGGGAAAGCCCGGAATGAAGAGTCACCATCCCGGGGAAAGTCTGGGGCGCAACTTCCCGTCGAGGCTTTATAGTTGCGTGACACGCAGAGATTTGGGGGTTCTGTGTCGGCTACACGGCCTCGATCATGCGCTGCGAGACGCTTTCTCGGGTGGACCTTGGTGCCCTGCAGCATCAGATGGAAAAGTCGCTGTCGGGCAACGTTCGTGGGGCAGTAGCCGCGACCTTCCTGATCTTTATGCGGTTTTTTTGTCGCAGAAAAGTGACACGGTGTAGCAGGAAGTATTGCTATAAAACTCAGTAATTTGCGACAGGTATCTCAGTCGGCTTATGATTGTGTGTCGATTGCGGCACGCAAGCATGGTTGCCGGAGCATCTGCGACGCGGGTCCATGGCACAAGAAGAAGGAAAGAACCTGATGAAACAGCAGGTGCGGCAGATGATTCTCTTCGTGGGCATTGCGGCGTGCTGCTCGCCCTCTGTCTCGAGCGCTTTCCAGGCCGTGGATGAAATGCTCTGGCCGGAACGGGGGATTTTCCCCGCATACCCGGCCGAGGAAGCCGACGGCAAGACGGTGCGGTTTTCGGTTTTCTCCGGCCTGCTCCACGACAGCAATCCCTTCCGGCTTTCGGACAGCACGAACCCCGCCACGACGATCGGCTCGAGCAGCAAGTCCGACACTATTTTCCGTTACGGGGCAGGCGTGGACGCCGACCTGCCGATCAGCCGGCAAAAGGTTCAGTTGAACGCGCGTGTCGAGCGGCGCGACTTCGACCGCTTCGATGTCCTGGACCATACCGCGTATCGTCTCGGCGCCGGCTGGAAGTGGGTGGCCGCTCCCGAGTGGAGCGGCGATCTCGGCTACCAGCGGGACCACCGCCTGTCGAGCCTGGCGGACATCCAGGCGCCGATCAGGGACATGATTACCTCGGACTACGTCTACGGCAGCGCCGGCTATCGCCTGGACGCGCGCTGGAGGGTGCGGGGCGCTCTCGACTTCTGGCACCACAACCACAGCGAGCCCACGCGCGCCACGCTCGACAATCGCACCGGCTCCGGCACCATCGGGTTCGACTACATGACGCCGGCCGAGAATTCCGTCGGCGGCCAGTTCAAGTACACCAGGGGCAACTTCCCCAACCAGCAGCCGGTCGGGCCCGTCGTAACCGTCGACAACCAGTTCAAGGAATACGAAACGAGCCTGGTCGCGCATTGGGTGGTAACGGGCAAATCCACGTTCGATGCGCGCGTGGGCTATACGAGCCGCGAGCACGAGCAGGTGCCGCAGCGGGATTTCGGCGGTTGGACGGGCCGGCTCGCGTACGACTGGTTCGTCGCGGCCAAGACGCTGCTCAATTTCGCGGTATGGCGGGAAGTGCATTCGTACGAAGACGTGCAGGCGAGCTATGTCGTGAGCCGCGGCGCAAGCTTCGGTCCGGCATGGGCGCCGACCGACAAGATCGTCCTCCAGGCGCGGCTGCTCTACGACAAACGCAACTACCAAGGCGATCCCGGCTTCGTCGTTACCGGCGCCCCGGAGCGCGAGGATACTTTCAAAGGTATCCGGTTGTCGGCCGGGTGGACGCCGCGGCGCTTCATCGAGCTCGTGGGGTCCGTCGAGCGCGGCGACCGGGATTCGAACGTTGTCGGCAAAGACTACGACTACACCTCCTGGATGGCGAACGCCAGGATCCGCTTCTGAGCGCCCTCAGCCGGCGACGATCGGCACCGCCGCCGTTTTGCGCTTTCTCTCCCAGCTCCAGGCGTGCCCGACGATAGCGTCGAGCCTCACCGCTCGACACTCCGACGCCGATCGCCCGCCATCGAGTCGCCGAGCAGGTAGGTGAGGAACAGCGCGTTGGTGACGAGGTAACGCCGCCACAGGCGCCGCGGCTCCGCGAGCAGGCGGTGCAGCCACTCGAGTCCTGCCTCGCGCATCCAGCGCGGCGCGCGCCGGACGGCGCCCGCGTGAAAGTCGAATGCCGCGCCGACGCCGATCATCACCGCAGGCAGCGCGCCGCGGCGCGCTGCCATCCACTCCTCCTGCGAAGGACAGCCCAACCCGACGAAAACGATACGCGCGCCCGAGCGCTCGACCGCCCGCACGATTGCGGCGTGGTCGTCTCCCGTAAGCTTGCGGAAGGGCGGAGAAAGGCTGCCGGCAAGCTTCAAGCGCGGAAACTCGCGCTCGAGGCGCGCCGCCAGGCGCTCCAGCGTCGCCGCCGTGCCGCCGCACAGGAAAACCGGGACGTCCTCGGCGGCCGCGCGCGCGCAGGTTTTCCACATGAGGTCCGGGCCGGCGATGCGCCGCTGGCGCGGAAAGCCGAGCCGGCGCAGGCACCACGCGACGGGCGCCCCGTCGGGCGCGGCAAGGTCGGCGGCGCCAAGGACGCGCGCAAACGCCGGATCGCGGCGAGCTGTGACGACGGAGTGGGCGTTGCAG
>Ga0111539_10000476_pt1 | contig 50550 bp, 79 predicted proteins | sample RhiMethybrSRZTD1_FD_79667 | JGI IMG/M metagenome (GOLD analysis project Ga0111539, IMG submission 79667) | Populus rhizosphere microbial communities from Tennessee, USA - Rhizosphere MetaG P. TD hybrid SRZTD1 (version 2) (version 2) | ecosystem: Host-associated > Plants > Roots > Rhizosphere >... | reverse complement strand
TAGAGGTTCGCAATGTATTGATGATAATTTGTATTTCGTTACCTGTAAGTGGAACTTGTCTAACCTTGTCTTGCACGTTCTTTCCTTTGCGGGCGTCCATGTGCCCAAGCAGTCGTCAAGAATACATTCAATTGATCCTTCGTGACCAAATCAATACCTTCCTGAATCAGGATAGTATGAAATTCGCCTTTATACTTATAAATGTCAAAAATGGTAGCGGCATGGAACCATTCATTATCTTGAAGGTTCTGCCCTCTAGCCCATTTTCGAGCAAACAGAATGTTACTCGCTATTAGGCAGATCATAGACGTTCCTCGACTACTTCAGTATTCTCAACTTCCAACTCTTTAATCAGCTTCTTTATAACTGGACCGATTTCCTGCTCTGGATCTTCAATCTTTCCGCAGTTTCGTCCATCTACATAAATAGCAGCAAATCCACTCTTACCATGAACTATCTTTAAGATAACTGCGCTCATCCATCCCTCCAACAGAGGTTCTTAAAGAAAGTAATACTGTCAACATGATTAAGAGGGTAAGGTGGAGAAAACTCTGCAAGCCGTATCTTAAATTCATCCCAATGCTCCAATTTGTAATGATAACTAGTCCATGCCGTCGTTCTAGGATCGACACAGAATACAATGAAATAACCCTCGAACATTAGGTCTGAAGTAGGATGATGATTCTTAGCTTTGTAAACGCGTGGAATGTATAGGTCACCAGTTCTATTGTAGAGTTCGTCAAGTGTATGAAACAGAGCGATATTCAATGCCATGCGATGTTCATACAACTCATGTAACGAGTGGTATTCATCGCCTACATCGACAATATCAGAATCTAACTGTACTCTTGCATCATTATCGAGATAACCAAAGAATGGTTTCATTTTAGTTTAATAGCAAACGGGAATCGCCACTGCCTAATGCCTCTAGGCTCTATGTGAATCCCATTCTCTAATTCCCAATGTGGCAAGACTCCTCTATCTCTATCTCCCCAAATCGCCTTGCCTTTAACAATCTTACCTTCATATATTACTTCTACCGTCGTATCGTGTGGTGGCTTCTCGCCTGTAATCCAGCCGTTCACTTTGAGTCGTCCTGAATCCTGAAATCAGTAATATACTGACCACGATCTGAAATGTTATTCATTTCATCCACACCGTGGTCAAATGCCTCATTAAAATCCTCAGCATATCTGATATAAGGCTCGAACGGTGTTGATTCTTCATAGTCGGTATATACAATGGTTAACTTGAAGCAGGTGCCATCATTATGCTGCGTTGTGATCAATTTTCACCTTCCTTAGCTCCGCATAATTGGTGTCCGAAATCTCAATATCGCAGGGTATCTTGAGAACGTAATCCCTCTTAAGCGAGCAATAAGTAGAGAAGTCAATAGGAGCTTCCATATGCTTCTTCATCAACTTAGCATATGGCTCCCAGTTATTCGCTGGAGCTTGCATCAACAGTGAGTCGTGATTCTCAGAAACCCACATATGAGCAACGTCACCATTGAGTTCTTCTTCAATAGCAAGTGCGGCTGATTGAACTAGGTGGCCCTCTGTCCTCTGTGGAATGTTGGCGTATCCTTCCTTATAGGTCGAATCATCCAACCGTCCATTGAATATCCTAACGCCACCAAACGGATCAATCAACGTCCTTGTATTCTGAATGCACTCAATGATATCACGCCAGAAAACATGCTCAAGTTTAGGTGAAGCAGCATGGAACTTCTTGAGCATCTCACCAGCCTTCCAGCCTGAGATGTTCATTGGTATTTCAAACTTCTGTGCGTCAGTATTGAACTCCAGCATGAACCTCTGAGCGCCCATCTGGAAGTTACCTGCGTGCCTTGTCTTCTTACCGCAGAATCTACCTGGATCATCCTTGTCCATATCATCAACTCCTTTAATGTGACCAGGAGCGAGGATTAGACTCGAAGTGAAGCCAAGTATAAGGCCAGCAGTTCGTTTGTGAATATCTACTGTGTCAAATGCCTCTAAGAGTTCGTAGTCCTCTGCCAAGACGGCAACGATTCTGGCTTGACATTGGGAGCTGTCGGCTTGGATGAAGACAAATCCCTCGTCACAAATGAACATTGAACGTATGTCTTTAGCAAGCCGTCCGTGCTTGGAAATTGTATGGAATGGAATTCCCCCAAAGTTACCGGGCCTAAGTGGCTTTTTAAGGCTCGACGTAGAGCTACGGCAAGTTTCGGTGGCGATAATGTTGAATGAACATTTACAACGCCCATCATAATCAGGCTTGAAATTGATGTACCTGGAACGTTGAGTTCTAATTCTTTTTTCTTCAAGGAGGACTGTGAGGATTTCCTTCTTGTCTTTTGTTTTGGCATGATTCCCCAATATCGCAACGATAGAGTCCTCTGACGTTGGATTCTTCTTGCGAAGCTTGAACTTCATCTCCTTGTAGAGCAGTTGGAACACTTGAGGATATGAAGCTACATTAATCTCATGACCAATTAAACCTACTAAACGCGAATGTGAACCGTCCTGAAGGAATTGATATTTCTGAGCTAATTCCCTCTGACGACTATGGTCAACACGGAAGCCATTGTTCTCCATTTTCAGGTAGAACTTGTGCTTCCTCATGTGATACTTGTAGAAGTAATCTCTAGCTGGAACCTTGAACAGTTCTTCCATCTCGATGAGGTCATTTTCCTGTTCCTCATCTACTTCTTTTGTTACACAGCTATCCAAGGCATTATACTTGAACAACTGTTCGATGGGACTCTTACCTAGTTTGAACTCCTTACCCTCATCCTTCCAAAATGGCTGCCTAGTCCAAATAGAGCCGGACATAGCCAAACTCTTCTTGGGCAATTCAGGGAATATAACTCTAGTTTTGATGATTACATCTGAACGAACTACTGGAACCCTGAAGCCACAACGATTCAGCTTGAACTCGTCGTATTTGAAGTTAGCACCAATTGCACGAATCCGGCGGAGTTCTCTATCTATCTCTCTCCAACAAGAGACAAGCTCGTTATAGCCCATCTCTGTTAATAGGTGTTTCCCTATTTGCCTGAGGAGAGGAATAGATATACCATGACGGCGATTAAAAGCAAATGAAATACAAACAGGTATGCAATTAATCGACTCAATATCAACAGCAGCGTCCGTATCGTCTCGATACTGCGAGAAAAATCGATGCACATCAAGCGAATTTCTGGCAACGACGAGTTCTCTATCCGGGAGACAGTACGCTCTTGATTTAGATTCCTCAACTGCTCTAGCAATGTCATGTTCGATGAGTTTGAGCCAAACAAAGTCTAGTCCTCCAACCTGATCACCATCAGCGTCATCCTCCCCAAAGTTCTTATGTGCAAACAGAGCAGCAGGATGGATTGTAGGAACTACCTTTGTGACACCATCTCTAGCGAGTAATATCGATCCTCTGTAGTTCATTATGCCGTCGTATGCAGCAACGGCTTTGAGTGCCTCATTCCCAACGGCTAGGATGCATTTAGGTCTGAGCTTCTCAATTTCAAGCTCCCAAAGCTCCTTAATCGATTGGGCCAGGTCAACACCAATAAGATGTAGCATCTTAAAGTTATTGCCCGGAGGACGCCTCTTGACTACATTGGTTATGTAACAGGCATGCCTACTTATTCCAGCCTTCCTTAATGCATCATCGAGAAGTTCACCTGATGGCCCAACAAACGGTCTTCCATATTGGGCTTCATACTTTCCAGGTGCTTCACCGACTATCATTAATTCAGGCTCTAATGGTCCGATGCCTGCAATGTAATCGCTATTTCCCATTCTTAACTAGTCCGTGTTCCTTTGCGTAATTCAAAACAACGGCTAGGAACTTATTAAGTATCTTCCAGAAATCTCCACTTTCTTCTCCTAAACCACTAAGTAACTTATTATCATCATCACAAACTTCAAACTTAAACTTGTAAATCATAGTTCGATTTCACGCCCACGCATCTCTTGCTTCTTCTCTCGAATGTAAGACAATGCGTCACGCATACTATGGAAACGTCTGAGATTCTTTCCGTGACTTGGAACCCATTGAGCAACTGTAATGTCCTGTGATACAGAGCCAACGGACCGATTGAGCATGTTAGCTGTCTTCTCTATCGTCCATTCTTTATTCTCTTTGCACAGGTTAGCATGGTAGTTGTAGACTTGAACAGCCCGGTCTAGCCAACCTAACCTTACTAAGTGCGCAGGTTTCACTAAAACTCCTTCCAGTGGCACGGATTGCATACGAATGGTTCCTCTTTAGTTCTAAACGTATTTACCTCCAATCCACATCTGGAACATTTTCTCGTAGCAGAATCCCTAACACGATTACCATTAGCATCATAACGAATGTTTGGATTGGGAGCCCAAGATCCCTTAGTCTCTCTATCCCAGCTCCATGTTTCATCATTTACATTAACGCGACGAGCGTTCTTAAAGAATTCTTCTTGAGCAGCGGATGGCCTAAATCCACCCTTCCAAGTCTCTTGATTTGGAGGCTTTGATCTGAATTCAGGCTCACCATCGTTTCGTCTTACGTCATTCCAAGTCCTAGCTTCGTTCTGAGTTTTAGCTTGTCCCTCCTGTTTGTAGGCCTTACCACCTCTACGACCTCCAAAAATCGTATCATACATATTTCTAAACATCTCATCGGTAAAATCACTACCACTGTAATTAGAAGCGTGCTGTCTAACCTTCTCTTGAGCAGTTCTTGGCTGACGCTCATTATATGCACCAGAAATCATAAACTGCTCGCTCTTAGCTAACTCTATACAAACCTTCCGAGCGGCTGCGTTAGCTTCATGCTCAGATGGATTATTATTAGCCAGCTTTATAAGAGCCAGTAGGCGGTCTAGTCTCATCTCTTAGCTTCCGAACAATTATATGAAAGTTAATCTGTATTTCATTAGTATTATGTAAGATGATTTCTCTAATCGAATTAGTAAGCGTAGGAGAACTGATCAGCTTATCTATTTCCTCAAGCAACTCTTGATTTCGCTGAAGATACCAATCGACATCAGGCTCGCTCAATGGACGTATCCTTTCGCACTTTCATTAACTCGCTGATTAATCGATTTGCACAACTTACAAAGCACAGTTCTATGCAACAACCCAGAAGTGGGCTTTTCATCCTTCCAAGCAGCACCACATTGTGGACAATCGTTCCAAGTCTCTTGACAAATAGACTTTGTGTTTGTCCTTATCTCTTTCACGCCGCCTTTTTCTTTCTCTTCTGGTTGTAGGCTCGTTGAATCTCTAGATGTCTAGCACATAAAGTAAGATGTCGGTAGAGTTCTTCACTCCACACAACACGTTGCTTACAATGCACACATCTATTTTTAGCGCGTTGTCTGTTCCTCCACCGAATATCTGTCATCTGTCCAGAGTAATGAGGTAACAGCACTTCGATGATGCAACTCCGCCAGAAGGCCCTCGCATCTCGAATAGCTTACGTCCATCAACTGTATACCAAGTTACATCATGTGGAAGTATAATTTGACGAAGCAATTCATCCATCTTGCGTTCATTGATGTCAAGAGGAAGCATGAAACTGTAAGAGAAATGGATATCAAGACCTGAAACGTCAGCGAGTGCTTTGGTTAGGGTAAGTAACTTTGCGGCTTTTGCAACATGAACAGGAAAAGGTATTTTTGGATCTGGGTATGGTTCTGGATAGCCTAAATCTCCACCATCAGGACTAAACGAACGTAGGCTCATTTTTTCTCCTTTAGTTATAAACACCAAGGAGAGGCTCAATGGCAGCCCCTCCCTCGTGCTTTAACCAGTTCTCGTTCCCCAGACAAGGGATTCATCATCATTCATAGCCAAGAGTTGCTGTTGCAAGCCTGCTTTCAAGCCTACATGAACTCTCGTGCCCCAAACGAATGTGTCCCCATCTTTCAGTTCAGCCAACTGTTCTCTTGCTTCTTTAACAGTTGTCTGCTGCATCTTGAGATATTTCTTACCCTCAGATGCTCCGGTGAGGGTCTCGAATGGATTCTCTTTCTTCTCTTCCTCACCAGCCTCACCGAAAGGATTCGGCTCTTTATTTTCGTCAGTCATTTGGAATCTCCTTCCTTCTTTGGAGGTCCCTTCTTAATAATATCTTCAATCTTCTTTTCCTGCTCCTTGCTCCATTTGTCGAGCATGGCATGGAATCCATCAAGAGTGAAAGCTTTACCTGGATTTGCCTCACGGCACTTGAAAATCGCATAGTTGTAAGCCTGAACGAATTCCTTTGGAATTTTGCTGAGGTCAGGTCCAGCAGTCATTCCATCAGGAACCTTTTCTTTTTTGTTTTCGCTCATGGCTGCAACTCGTAAATCGGATCACCACTGAAAAACCCCCATCCGGGAGTCATTAGGAACCCACCTGAAAGGGTATAGGTTCCATCAGCATTACAAGAAACAATCTGATTCCACTGTTGAGCATACTGTGAGTAGAAGTAAATTCCAATCAGCCCGAGACCTCCTATGATGAAATTTCCCCATGAGAAGATCTCGACTCCTGATACTACCCCGTCATACAGGTAGATGGGCATTCACTTTCCTTTCTTAATCACGAATATCTTGACCTGTACGCTCTAATTCCTGTTGTGTCATTGGCTTTCTTTCAATAGTAGGCACCTCCCAAGCCCAATTGACCGTTACCCAGTCATCAATGCAGGCTTGTTCAGATATATCATCTTGTCTACCTACATTGATCATTTGCTGAGACCAATACATAAAGTATTCGTCGAGGATTTCGGCTTCTGTCCGCTCTACTACTCTGCTATGGACACCGCGGATAGGAGTCTCTAATTGTTCGTTGTACCGAAATGTCCTCATACCCCATTTCTTCCTTGCAAATAACACTGGTCCCAAGGCCCCACTCTCTCTATACCTTGGAGTTACTGCTTTGGTTCATCACGCTCGTAAGCAATGACCACGGGAGGCAACCAGCTACTTACCTAACTAGGCTGCAAGCGGCTTGAAATCAGCAACATCGTTGAAGGGATTGCCCTTGTTGGACTCCCCTCGCTTAACATAAACCATAAGCTTACGACCAATCGTGCTCTTGAACAGTTCAGTGTGCAAATCATATCCCTTTTCGGGATCAAATGGGAAATTCAGCGTAGCCCAGAGATTCTTTCCGAATCCAAGAGCCTTCTCATTGAACAGTCGCTTAATCGTAACGCCCTTGAAGGGACCATCAAGCACCTTGAAGTGGAAAATGCAATTCGTAGACGAATCAGTATTTGCATCCTTCTCTTCGTAATCAACGATTTCAACAGGATACCAACCGGGATTGACCAGATCCCCTTTCTTCAGGTCGTCTGGAGTGAGCTGTGCACGCATGTTGTTATCTCCTTGTGTCGGTTACTTTTCCCAGGGTTTCTTGAACGTTCCACTAGTAGTAGGTTCACTAATTGTAGGCACATTTGCTGTTGGTGTTGGTGTAGGAGCAAATGGTGGAAACGGTGACGGTGGACCAGGTGTAGTTTGAGTTATCGCATTTAACCTCTCTTCCAGTTTGACGATTTCCTCCTTCCAAACATCATAGAAGAGCTTATTAGTAATATCCATCTCGACGTTGAGACCGATATTACTCTTAGCATAATCATCTCCTATTTGTTCGGTGGACACGAGATACTGCAACTTAGATTTACCTGCTTGAGCGTCCCATTCAGAACGCTTCGAAAACTGATAAATCTCAGAGAACTGGCCCGGAATGATACCGGCTACTTTGCTTCCGTATGTGACAATCGGGTTCACCTTGGTAACTTTAACAGATGAACCAGATCCTTCAATCTTAACGCTAGGGACAGGATGGGCAATCCAGATAATATGACAAGGAAGAGTACGACAAATATCCAAAGCCTGAGTAACCAGTGAGGTCTCAACTTTGTACTCATCCCAATCTGGAATTATCTTGTCCTTGTCCTTGTTCTTCTTGTTGTCTCTGAATCCTAGACTCCAATTAACAGCACCTGCTGTCATTGTAGTTACGGAATCATTGATACAAGCAGCGTAACGGCAATCCTTCTGAAGCTGAAACAGCTTAGTGAGGAATTGCCCAGCGTTATGAGCGCCGTAAACATCATATTCGATATTTTTCAGCAACTCAGGAGCATGAACCTTGAGGAATTGGACAAGCTCAATTGGACCTTTCTTGTCCCAATAAGCAAGCCAAACTGGACCTAGCCGTGCAAATGTAGCAGCGGCTATGGTCTTTCCGAATCCCCACGGTCCTTTCAATAGGAAAGACGTAGGCGCATCAAGACTAAGCTGTTCTAGTTTCACGCTTTGTCCTATCCGATTGAGTTCGTTTGTTTGTTTTGCAAGTAACACAAACCATTCTGAACTTGCCAGGACCGTCCTTACGCTGCTGCTTCAATGCTCCACACTTATTGCAGCGTTGTTCAAGAGCTAATTGTCTCTTTTGCTCCAGAACCTGCTTCGTGATGTCCTCACGGGGGCTTTCGTTAAACGGTTTCCTAACTGCCACTTTATTAAAAGAAGCAGCGGGAATATGAGCACCAAGGTCCAAATCATCTTCATCATACATAAGTGTTATTTGGAAAGTTTAGCTTGAATTTGCTCGTAGCCCCTTCGATTGTGTTCTCTTCGATAATCAGATTCTGAACAACGTTGTTAGTGAATGGATGCTCAAGCTGTGCGTGATGACCAGCAATCGAGATACCATACTTATTGAGATTGAACTTGCAACCTCTATAAGTAACGCGATCGATGGGAGCTGAATCACCAACCAGCAAAACCTGAGAATCACACTCAATGTCAGCACCAAATACATCGAAGTATTCGGGACCACGAGTGAGCAGGGCAAACCAACCAGTTCCACCCATTTCAGGCTTGTTAGTTCTGAAAATTCCACCATTAACTTTAACCTGTGTTCTCTCAGGGAACATCAAAGCAGCATCATTACCTGTAATGTTGAAACAGCCACCGACATTCTGCATATCGCAGTTATCGATGACTACACCCTGCAATGAGCCTCTTGATGGAGTAAGAACAATACCATATCCTACCTGTGCTGACTGCCAGCAATTACGTAGGACATTATTCTTGAACAGAACGTCCCAACCATCCTTAATCTCGAAGTGATTCTTGACCTTCGGATAATTGGCAACTTTCCACTCCAGCGGCTTATCAAACAGACAATCCTCAATAACAACATTCTTAATGTGATTTCCTGGAATCCACGGCCTGTCGCCACCTAGCATAAGATTGTTGCTAGCGGCTTGAAGATGTAGATTCTGGAAAGTCAATTGACCTGGAGTATTTAGGACACCAATAGCTTGGCTATCCTGACCTACAGGTGAATAACAGTCCAACAGAGATACATTGCGAATTGTAGTTTCAGCAGAATTGACTTCAATGAATCGTTTTCCGCGATAGGTCGGAACGTCAAATCCCTCAAGCAATAGCTTACGTGGGACTTGTTCTAGTGTCGTCTGTCTTTCACCGTTCCATCCTAACCTAATCATTTCGGTACCTCCTACGGCTCTTCGTCAGGGTCTTCATCTAATTCTTCATCATCATCGTCATCAGATTCAGGCTCTTCGCATTCTTCACGCAAATCGCCAAGCATCTTATCAAAATGCTTTTTAACATTATCTAATTCTTCAGCCTCAATATTATCATCGTCGGTTACGTAATCGTCGAGATACATATTGAGAGCATTAACTATCTGTTGCCTGGTAACTGCCATGCCAGCTCCTTTTAGATATCCATATCTTCGTCTGGTCGTTCTGGTTCCATAACCACGACCTTACCAAGCCTATCTCTAAGCGATACAACCCTATCCTCGTGCAATTCAGCAATGGCTTCAGTCGCCCTTGCCTTATTCACGAATTTAACTGCTCCATCAGGATCTTGCACTTTCATCTTTCCACAATTCTTACAATGTGGACGTGCAAGTTTGACGGAATACTCATTCATGGTAAATTCACTACCACAAATGTGACAGATTGACTGCTTACCAAGAGCGAATGCAGCATCAATCTGGAAATTACAATCAAGCACACAAAAGTATACTTGACGACCACCTCTAAAGGTGTGCCTTTTCAGCTTGTGAACGTGCTCCGTCGTCTCCTTTGCCATCGTCAGCCCCAAGGTAAATTGCGTTGTAAACTTTGACAAGCCAATGTGCAACTAAAGTTGGTCCAACATCGGCTATGAAGTCACCATATTCAGTTGTTATACGATAGCGATCGAGTTCTTGAATGTATTTTAAATTCCATGTTCCAGGAGGAAATGATACGTTGCTTATGATTGGTCTTGACATTTACGAACCAGTTGGAGAATCGGCCCCAACAACTTCATCTCCCTTTTTTCTGTCTTCAACTTGCTCAGATGTCTTCTTCAAGCCCTTAGTAACGTCCCAAGGCTCACCTTTCTTGAAGAATTGAACAAGTTTGAATTCAGCGGCTTCACGTCCTGAACTATCACAGACCTCGAAATATTCGCATTTACGATTGAACTTGTCGCAGGAAGTCTCATTCAACGGCCAGTAATCATCAGCCAAACATTCGACATAATGATCAATGACCTTGATGACATTCTGCTTCCATTGTTCAAGGTAAACAGGGTCAAATGATAGTGGGACTCGAATGAACTTCTCGTGGGCTGGAACCGTCTTTTGGAATCCAATCTTGTTAACTACGAGGAAATTGCTGTTCAGCGCATTCACGTAGTTCTTGAACTGATTGGACATCCGAGTAGTATTGTATTGACGGTCGTAGGATTTGTGGTCGAGTGGTAGGTTTGTGTATTGATTGTCAGTGATGATAAGGTCAATCTTACCTGAGAGATAGAACTTCCAGGCATCCGCTTCATGCAGCAGGTATAGGATTGATTTCTCAACGTCATTGATTTGGAAACGCTGGTCAACAACTCTCCAGTGATCGAAGTATTCTTCCATTACATCGATTACACGGAGAATCTCATCTACGTCCAAATCAGTATCAATACCGGCCAGCCGAACGGCTGATAATGCCTTTTGAACTGCGTCAACGTATGGGACGTTGATTTTGATTAGCTCGTAATACGTTTCACAAGCTAAATGGACTAGTGTTCCACGATCGAGCGGCTTGGCAGGAATCAGAGGATGAATGTTGCGGACATAACGATAGTAATACTTACGCTCGCACATGCGAAACGTGTCGTATTGGCTAATGTCCATTACGATGTTGAGTTTACCAGCAGTCATCGTTGGCTTTCCTGATAAGGAGTATTGTCATGAACATCATCAAGACGTATATCACGATTTGTTTGATTCTCTCAAGTCCACAAGGAACTCCTTAATCTGTTTAACTGCATCCTTGTAGCCCTGAACAGTTCCCTCAGCGTATTTGTTGATGAGCTTTTCTTCAAGCGTTTCATCAGATCCATCAAAGACTACTGAAGCATCAAACTCAGATACCTGCTTGATTATATCTTCCATCAAGGCATCCATTGCATCCGTAACGCACACAGTGCAAATGGGCCAATGTGGATGCTTATTTTGACAATGCTCTGGAAGATATACCCTCCACATCATCAGTCTGACTCCTTAATATCAGCATGTGCTCTAAATCTAGTATGCTCGTTGATTGCCTGTTCAAGCGCATATGCAACAGCACCTAATTCAATGTCAGGATTCTCCACGACAGAACTGAGAGTAAACTGTTGCTGTTTACCTTCATCAGTCCGAATTAGAATTTTGATTTCGAGCTTTCTGTTCATTGGGTTGTCCGCCTTCTTTTGGAGAGATATACCAGTAAGCAACCGAATAAAAGCCTCGTCGATGTAGTCAGTCAATTTGGCCCTCTGTAATACGTGCCGTCTTCATTGAAGTAGAAGCACGCAAAATAACCATCCTTCTTGATTGACAGGACAGCAGTTGGCCTCACAAACTTAATCGGTGGATGACACTCAAAATAACATTTGTATCCTGATGATACAAACATTTGCCTCATCTTGAGTGCATTGTCAACACCGGCTGGACTGCTAGGCTTTTGGCTCCTTATACGAGCACAATTCCAACATGGTCTAGGATCACCCCATAACCATGTCCCACATTCCTTGCAGGGATTTAGTTGTTTTGGCTCACTCATTATTGTCCTTTGTTGTTTGATAAGTTAAGAAGAGACTCAGAGGCAGTCCCTTCCTAGTTCATCAAACAGTTTCGATGTCTACTTCAATCGGCTTGCGCTTCACGACTCGAACGATTTCAACAATCGAAACTTCAGTCAGGTTCTTGTTCTTCTGAAACATATCCTGAGCATGTCTGATTGCTTCGTCCAGAGTCGGATGGCCCCACTTATTGATGAAGACAGTCGGACTTCCAACATAGAACTTGTTTTCAGTCAACTGCTCCTTTGTAATCGGCATGGCGATGAGTGCCTCTTTGTTGATTTCGACCACAATTTCCTGACCAATCAAATCATTCAAATCCATAGAGACTCCAGTCCTCGGACCAGTTCTCATCAATCCTCGTTCTGCCATTAGCTTTTGCCTCACTTCTACTTGTTTACGAGTTCTAAGCCTACGTCCATTAAATGTAAACTGGTCAGTGTATGCTTTCTGATAGTAAGTGCTAGGACTTTGTCGATCACAATGAACAACACGGTCCTCATCAGGAAGCGAATCAGCACCATGCTGAATGTAATAATCTTCATCAGGATACAAATCGATGTAATCTTCAGCGGCCATTAGCCTCTATCCGTTTCAAGACAACAATACCATCAAGCTGATTAGCACAGCGCAAGAGTTGCATGATCACATACTCATTTAGAGATTGATCCTTTGCCTTCCGGCGCCATTCATCTATTAACTTTTGCAACTCATCTATTTCTTGAGTATTCATTATCCCTCCGTCTTCAAGAAGAGAAGGAACATACTTACAAACGAAGCAGCAGCTAGAATTGAAAGCTTAATGTAATGTGGATGTGGAGAAAGAAGGTAAGCAAGGATAGCAAGTGGAACCCATGCTAGACATCCAATCAACACCATAGCAGTCTTGAATGTTTTCAATCTAATCATCCCTTCCGCCAAAGAAGCCAGCAATCAATGCTAATGCAAGGTGAGCTAGAACCCAAGTAACTCCTATCACCTTACAAGCATGATTGATGACTTCTTTGACTGCTTCAGGTGTCCACATCAAACTGCGTGACTTATATTCGGCCTAATTGTATTCTTGACCAATCGCGGCTCATTAGCGGCTGGTTTGACAGTAGCATCCTTAAACATCCGAATGCCAAACTGTCTCTCCTTCTTAATGACCCGATGCTTAGCAGTTCCCTTTGCCTTATGGGAACCTTTCGTTTTGGTCTTCTTCTCATGCCAGCGAATCCACTTTGTAATACCACTACGCATGGTGAATTCAAATGGCCTGAGCTTCTTGCCTTGGTCAAACTTGAGAAGAGCTACTTGAGCAATCGTTGGCGTGAAGTAGAAATACCTCGTACCAACTCTCTCTTCTCGATACCTGTTCTGGTCAAACAGTGAGAACCGAATCGATTGTAGGTCTACGCTGATGAATTTGGCTTCAGGGATTGCATCACGTAGTGCATCGGCAATCATACAATGGTGCGAATTTCTCACCTCTGCGTTGTCGATATGATGCTGGTCCACATGCAGCCTAATTGACCTAAGCGTCTCTTTCATCGTTTGTTCATCCTTTGTTGTTGTGTGTTAGCTCCATGAGAGAGAATGCAATATCTTGTATGGCGTTCTGGTAAGGTGGCACTTTGAAGCTGCCCAAACTTACCGTCTTACTACCACCGTCAGATAGAGTATTGACACAATAGATGTTAACATGATCTCCCATGTGCTCTGTGTGATACTCCGTCTTGACAACATGTGGCTTGTGATATTCCCTTACTTTAGTAACGCGCCATACCTGCTCAACCTTCTGAGACAAGCGAGCTGAATTCTGTAGCTCAAGCTCAGTCTTAGTGTGGTTATCACAGATGTAAAGATGTCCATCTCGCACTTCCAATGCAATGTAATGCTTTGGAATAGTCACGAGGTATCGAGCTGGAGGCATCCGAACTAGCACTGAACCAGTCCAGAATATGCTTCGACCTCCAAATGCTTCATTCAACTTGAATTCGAGGCCCATTGCCTCACCAGCACGCATCAAGTCACCGGGATAAACTCCCTTAATCTTGAATGCTCCGCTGATTTTGGCAATCTCTTCAGCACAATCATCCACTCTGGCACCAGTGAATATCGAAAGAACGGCTGGGCCACAATAGATATTGAAGCTATCGAAGTTGTTTACTTCCATCTATTGCTCCCTCTAAAGCTAGTTCCTAATACTCAACCAGATAACTTTGAGCTCATCATCTCGGTTATCAAGCAAGTTAACTAGAAGTGTGCCACCTGTAATAGTCCGTTCATTGCCTATCTCTAATCTAAAATCAACGCCTACATAATAGTCTTTATGTATCTCGCTGAGTTCAGATAGTTGAGCAATTAGCTCACGAACTGTCTTCATGCCAAACCAGCCTTCTTTAACCTATACTGAATGAATTCCTCGTAGATAAAGACGATATCTTTCACAAACTCTACTACATCGTCATCATCTAATCCATGCTCGTCTGCAAACCCGTGAATTGCCTTCTCAATACGATCCCCGTATTCTTTCGGAATATCCGGCACACCTAACCTCCCTTGAGATACTTAATCATTACTTGGAACTGTAACCATTCCTTGTAGATACCAGCCGCAAGAACAAGAGCGGCTAGGAGAAGGAATAGTATCGTGAAGCAGATATCGAACCAATCCTTCTGCTTACGTCTGACGTCTACCATGTTGTTGCTGTTGCAGTTGACGAGTAGACTTTGGTTCTCGGCTTCTAATCAATGGATAGCAATAGGTGACTTGCACGAATGTCTTTTGTTCTGCGTAGATATCACCAGCTTCATGCCCATCCACAGATTCCTCTGGATGAATTGGACGCATTACTATCTTAACGTCCAAGTTCTCATCGAAGCCCTCCAGAGCGGCTTTCAAATCTTTGACTGTAGTCATTACTTGAATCTCCGCTTGTAAATCTTCACTTCCTCCGGACTTGCTTCCTGAAGTGAACCCGGAGTAATTTCCGGGTCACCGTCAGCTTCAGCGATTGTGACTGATTCCTCATCATCAATCATTTCTCTTGCTTTGCCTATGGAATCAGCCTCTACTACAACTACTTCTCTAACCATCCATTGGCGAGTTGCGCTGTAGAATGGCATTAGAGCTTCCACGCTTTCTTGCCTTTGGTCACTAGAATCATTGCAAGGTCAGACATGAGAGAGTTCTGGTCCCACTGGATTTCTTTGTTATCCAGAGCACCAGCTACGATTGCCCTCTTCTGTTCAACTAATTCTGTGAAATATTCATCGATAGTCTCACTGACGATTGAATAGTTCACAACTACAGCATTCTTTTGACCGTAACGATGGAATCTGGCCTCAGCCTGTTCCTCGTTAGCAGGATTCCATTGCCTTTCCATCATAATTGCATCAGCGCAGAACTGAAGGTTCAATCCTTCACCTGCTGCTAGAGTTGATGCAATCATAACTCTGGCTTTTTCATCCTCACGGAAGCGAAGCGCCAACTTATACCTGTCGTCTGCCGAGAGAGAACCTTTCATCAACAGCGGCTTAGCCAAAGCCATCTCTTGCATGAACTCAACACATTCGACTGCTAACAGTTCCATTACATCTTGATGATGAGTGAATACTGTCAGCTTTCTGTCATTCGGCTGGGATTCCAAGAATTCCCGAATTTGCTCCGCAACTGCTGGAACCTTACTCAATCCAGTAATATGACGCATCTTAGCCATGATTGCGATTTTAGCAGCTCCCTGCTCCATCGCATTCATGTCATCGTCATACAGGATATCGTCCAGTTCCTTGATAAGGTCAATGTATGCTTTCTTGACCTTGCCATCCATCTCCACATGGAAGAATCGACGGCTGAACTCTGGCAAATCCTTCAGAACCTCATCCTTCGTTCTACGGATGATAAAGTCTTTCGTTTCTTCCGCGAACTTGTTTGGATTCTTCAGTCCACCAACCTTGTATCCCCAACCGTTGTTATACGAATCGCACTCCTGTTCAATGAACCGGGAGTAATTCGGATAACGTCGCGGCTGGACAAGATTAAGGACAGTGAAGTATTCACCAGCATTGTTCTTGATAGGAGTTCCAGACATTGGCAAGATATGAGGAACATTCTTGCACAACTTCTGGACTGCCTTTGCCCGCTCACTGAGATGATTCTTAATGCGCTGACATTCATCAAGGATAACGAACTTAATGTCATCCTTAACATACTGCCAGACGTTCTCATTCTTGGCCATCTCGTAAGTTACAATGTAGACATTGAATCCGGGAGCACAGAATTCTTTACCACTCGAAATAACCTGAGTGATAAATCCTTCTCTACCACACCAGCGGTCAATCTCATGTAGCCATTGCATCTTAACTGTAGCAGGCGGAAAGATTACACAGGGTAGAAGTTCATCTTTGTGAAGCTTCAAGAGTGCTAATGCTTGCACTGTCTTACCCAATCCTTGCATATCTGCAAGAATCGCACGTGCATTAGCAGCTTCAATTCGCTTCACGCCTTCGATTTGATACGGCATCAATCTCTTCCCATCGGAAGAAACGATATTCGTATACGTATCGTCGGCTGAACCTAACCTACCCTCAGTGACTAGGTGTCCGCACTCAAGAGTAATTAAGAAATCATTCCCAAGTGGAACCCTAACCAACTCAACTGCAATCTTGCCACAAGGCTTTCCAGTCTCCTTGTCAATTGCTGGGCATGTTTGCTTGATGATTGTTGATAGGGCCATCTATGCTTTGTTCTCCTTTACTGCTTACTTGCACGTTAGAAGATACAATCTCTTATATCCTCTAATCTACAAGTAAAGCGAAAGGGATTCTAGCTCCCACCAGAATCCCTCCCCCTCACTTACACTCTTACTTCAGCCTGCTTGAGTCTAGGAGCGTTCCTATACTCTTTGTCGCAAATCTCACCATACATGTCGAGAATTGCGTCCTGAAGCTTGTCAAGCAATTCAGGTGCAGAAGGTCGAAGGAAGAAGAAATTTCTTGAGTTCCCTTCCTTAAACTCCGTTTTTGCCATCGGGAACATTACGTAACGACCCTTTTCAGGGTCATCACAGATTGTGAACCCAACCAGATGAAACCCACTCAGTGGGGAATCTCCAGAGAATTCAACTGCCGCCTTGCCTACGCGAATTCCCTGCTTGATGAGAAACTTCTCAACCTTAATCTTTGCTTCCACTGTGCCGTCTCCTACGTGAACTTGAGCGTTGAAACGTCTAGCTTACCAGAACCTTCTTGTCTCTTTTTCTCCTCCTGTTCTATCTTCTCAAGCATCTTGTCTTGAGCGTCAAGGGCTTTGCGTTCTAATGCCCGTCTTATCCTCTCTTCTTCCGTCACGATAGTAGGTTCAGAAGGCCCTTTACTTCCAAGTTCCTTCTTCAGTTGCTCTTCTTTTCTAAGAGCTTCTGGTTCCTTTCTCGCTTGAGAAACCATCTTAGCAAGCATTTGGTCTAGCTCACTTTCTGGAATCCCAAGAGCAGCCATTTTATCTCGCATCTTCTCTAACTTACTCATGCGGGCAGAACGCTGCTTGACTTTATTAAGAGAATCAGAAACCGTTGGGTCTGGCCCGACTGGTTCAACTCTCCAAGCCTTATTACCTTTCTTTGCGGCTCGGTTTCTCTTCTCTTCGGAAGCAGCCATAATTCTGGCTTTAGCTTCTCTTGCTATATCCTCCAGTTCATGAATGTGCTCATCTAAATCAGCATCACTCATTGGCTGAACTAGGACAGCTTCCTCATTGAAGAACTTAGAGTGTTTCTCTTCGTTTACAGTCACAGTCTTTGCATTCCTCCCTTCTCGAACGTATGGGAATCTAAAAGGATTAGCTAAGACCCCATAATCGTCGAAGATTCCACGAGCAATCTGAACCCGCATTTGATGATGAGCAGTAACCCAATCTGGCTTGATGCAGTTGCAATTCCAACAACGCATCCGAAGAACATCGTTGTATCGTTTGCAATAGTCACAATTCCAGTGTTGGAATGCTATCACCGTTTGAATCGGCCTTCGGCTTGCTCTTGATTAGCCTCAGTCCACCTTGGAACGCCTTCAATCTTCCATCGAAGCTTGTCAATCCATAATGGACAGCCAAGCATTTGAGCTAACTTGTATAGGAAGACTGACAAGTAATGTCTCATACTGCCTCCCTTTATTAGAGCATTCAATGGACGGGGCCAGAGACTAGTCACTGTAACTCTGGGACAATCGATTACACCCATTGTGCAGAGGGTAACCATTGAATGCTCTAATAAAAGAATGGCTCGGGCTATCTGGGTCACTACCGAGCCTCCCTGTAGAGCCTAAACTCCTTGCGGTAGTATCTAGCACTTGGCAAATGCTAGTAGCTCGGACCAGACGGGAACTGATTACCTATAATTCCTGAATTTCTCGGGCAGAGCAGCATCAATCTTGAAGGCATTATCACCTGCTGAGAAGAAGTCAATTGCTTCTTCATTCTCTTCAATGATACGCCTGTATTTCTCTGCTTGCTCTTTGTAATGCACTGCTCGGCTTACCATACCGCGGTCTTTGCAGTATTGCTCCGATACGATGCAGTCATGCAGCCAACCACGGTAATACCTAGCAAGGACCTTAGCGAAACCAGAGTTACCTTTCGAGTTGGTTTCTGATTGCGTATTCTTGCTTGCTGTAGTCGTCCGTGATTTTCTTGAGTTCGGCATAGTTCGCCTGAATCCTCTGGACAAGCTCACGATTCTTTGGTGTGTCCTTCACCAAGCTCGGACTAAATGCTGTCGTTTTCTCTCCACCATCAGGCGTGAAATCATACCAGAACTCATCAATCTTCTTGAACTGGCTTTCACCATACCGGATAACAAGGAGTTTCGTAGCATCTAGCTGAAACTCAATTGCTCTCACTATCACTTCACCTCCCATTACAATCATCTCAGCAAGATGATTTTAATCGGAGGGGGATGGCTCTCTTCGATTTACGGCATACATCGGAGAGCCATCCTGCTCACTATATAATATCGCGCATTCTGCACCTCTACCTTGATGCTGGGTCGTTATTAGTTGGCTATTAGGTAGCCACCCTTTTAGCTACTCCATCAACTCACCTCAATCAATCGTTGGAGAGAGTAACCATGCATCAATCTCAGCAACCTGTGCTTTGATTTTTGCTGATGCTTCTTTGCCTTCTCGTCTGTGACTACGACGTTCACCGGGAATTGAATGCGGCTTTCTTCCACGTAATGATTTCGCAAGGCTTGGATTTCTCTCAAGCATGAGAATCATTTTGCATTCAACTGCCTCTGGTTCATTAATAGTTCCGCATTTACATTGCCACGTTTTATGGTGGCGCGGATTCTTAATGGATTTGTTTGGATTGTCTGAATGAGTAATTATTTTGCTCATAATATACTCACTCGGAATTGAGTGTCACCAAAAGTGGACACACGTTTCGTAATGGCACAGAACGTGTCGGAACCTGTCGGAACGTGTCGGAAGCGGTCGCGCATTTCGGAATGCCTCAGACCCCTGCTAAGTGTAACACGGACGGGGGTTTAGAGTCAAGCGGAAACGTGCAGACCCCCCGGCATTTTCTGACCCCTACCCTATCCTCCCGACACTACCTATTCCATATTATTATATATATAATATATATATTATATATATAATGAAATATAAGTGTCAGGGGGAGAGGGTGGTAGGTCGAAAACAGGGGGAGGGTAGAACGGTGTCCGATTGTGGGAAAACCCCAAAAACCTTAGCAAAAACGCGCGTTTTCGGGGGTTTGTGGCGTTCCGAAATCCGCGATGTCTGACGAAACAATCCGACACGATACGACACGTTATTCGACTTTACGAAACGTGCTGGCATCGTTCGTTCTATTCCACACTCAATTGTGATAGCTTATTTAGTTTCTCTCGTGGGATTTGAGAAAAACACGGTTAACCTATACACCGTAAGGTTTCGCTGGGAAAGAATCTATATATTAGATTGCCCAGCTTGCAGGGTGCTTACTCTCCGAACTTCTTGGCGAAACCGGGACGGATGATGTTGACTGCATCTTCCAGTTCCAATCCAAGACCTTTCGCGTAATTGCGAACAGCAGTCCTGAATGTGAGCTGGACTTCCGGACTCCACACGCTGGAAACGTATTCCGCGAGCGGGTCAGAAGCAGCCTCATACATGGCTTCGTTATAGCCACGAATGAGGTAGTTCAGAAGAGTGCCCTGCTCGGAAGTAACAACTTCCATGAACTGAGCAACTGAAGTCGGAAGCGTTTCCGGCTTGGACTCATCGAAGTTCTCGAAGGTGATAATCGTGGGATTCTTTCCACGAGTCGCACCAACCTTGAGACGTGAACCTACTCCAGTCCGAGTAGCATTCACTGCGGCAGCCTCTTTCACTGCCTTGTCACGCGCTGTCTCCTGAATTTCCTTCTGCTCTTCACTCATTTTAGCTTCTCCCTGAATGCATTAGGATTGACTACCTAATGACTAATGAACGCCGCCCGGCCTTACGGTTTTGGTCATTCCCCAAATTGTCCGCCCGAACCGAAGGCCGAGCGAAGCGAGGCAAGACCATTATACCATAAGGCTGCCCGCCATGCAAGCGTTGTTTCAGAAAAATTGCCGTTTCTCGCCCCAACTGCTGACGAGTGCCTAATTTTTCGTCCGTTAACGACAGGATACACAGCGAGCAGGTCACCTAATGCTATCATGGAATTACTACAGCGCGAAGCTGTATCCACAATAGACTTACTTAGGCAACCGTTTTACCCTTAGAGGGTAATCCAATTCTCCTACGTATGGTGACATTTCGCCTCCAGTAAGAGAAACTAAATAAGCTATCACAGACCTTTGCTCTCCATTAGAATGCTATTGATACGACGGGCAAGAGAATTACTATTTAGGATATTCCCATTTCCACTCCAGTCCAGCAATCCTCAAAGCATTCTCGATTAAGTCTCTGAGGATTGTGAAATGACAGTGTTTTGGATAGAATGTGAACGTCAGAACTACTTTCATCGCTTCAGGTTAACCTGCACCGTGCGAATGCGGAATGAATCACGAACATCTCCACCAAGTTCCGGCTCAGAGACAATCTTGGAGAGATGATGATTAACCTCACCATAGACCATTTCCATAACCTGACTGGTGTGAGTATCGGCAGTCTCAGAGGCAACAACAGCGTTACCCATGAGGCTAATGAGAATTTTCATACTGACCTTTCCGCCCGTCCTATCAATAGCACTCCCTTTTAGTATGAGCACCTGATTAGACTATTGATTATTCCGTGTATGCACGATTCAGGACGCTTGCCGCTGGTTAACTCATTGGAGTATCCCGAACGATTGCCCCATTGGATTATCTCAATAGCCTAATCAGATGCTCAGTCTATCCATAACGAGCACTCAATAAGAGGTATGGGCAATACCGGCAAGCAATTGGACAGTGAACAGGACAGCCATGTAGGAATGAATTAAGCTTTATCAGCCTGATACTACATTACGCTTCTACCGTGCGTAACCACGGTTCAGGGCTTACGAATGTTTGTGGAGCACCTAGATGGGGTCAATTGAAAACACTGTGTTTGCGAGGATGGTATGCCATCGTATCCGTAAACCCATACATCTTATTGAATGCTCATCATGGAGCCCCGCGCACTACCCATCCTATACCTTTTGATGAGTAGTGCGCGAAGCGCAGGGAGAGCAAAGATGGCGCTTATCTGAATTGTATGTCTTATACATGGCCCACGTTAGGAGTTACTTACCGTGGTGATTGTGGTCAACAGTGAGAGCAACTAGCCGCTCAGTAGGACTGACTACCAAGCGAGGAAACGCGATGTATTGCGCTTGCGCCATATCGTGACGGCGCTTCTCATTGTTAATGCGGCGCTTTCTCACATCCTTACGGATGGTATTGAATGCGCTTAGTCTCGAATGATGGTGCTTTGGATTCATATTGATACCTCAGCGGGCCATCTACAAGACATACAATCCAGAACTAGTATATATGCTGCGGGTATCTCTTATGGCTTATCCTATGCAATAGACGGTAGATTGTCATTTCCTGCATAGTGTCGGCCTGCATATAACCCCGGCACTAACTAGACCCTTTGTTGAACCGTTCTTAATGCCCATCTTGAGTTAGGGCCGATTGCTAGCGGGTTACTCATTACCCGACGCTACAGCGTAACTCTTGAATCGCAATCCAGAACCATGAGATGATTCGGGAACGGAGCCGACACGATTTGCATAGTCCAGCACGATTCGACGGCCATGCGCAGTGGACTACTGGGCTGTGTTTACGGTATGCGCTTTCAGCATACGCCATACGATTGGATACGTAGGCAGGAGACAAAACCCCACGCAAACGACCAACGGTCAGAGGTAGATTTGCCGAATTAGAGCATAGCACTCCAAGGTTGCGGTTTACGCTCCGGGCAACGCACCCGGCTTACGGGAAGATATAATGCATGGGTAATACCAAGGGGGGAACACAACGTTTTGTGCGCCCTAGAGTATCGCATACTATATCTTGTGGTGTTATGTTGACATATATTGTCAGTGACAAGCATTATTTGTCAATACTATATGTTGTGGTCCCCCTCCCCCTACCATCAACTAATAGTGGTCCCATGTTGGCATGAAAATTGCGGAGGTGGAACGAGATAGTCATTGTCCAAATATCAAAATATACCCCAAGCCACGCCATGATAGCGCGGAAAAAGCTATATAATACTAAAATTTTATAAAAAAACCCGGAATGCAAATCGTGAACCGCTCATTTACTGAACCCTTCACTCGCTACGCTCGTCTTTCCTAGGGAATTTGCAGGTTTTGCACTTGACAATCGCGCCGAGGTATGAGACAATTTGACCATCCCTACGTCCGCTTTTCTAGTATAGTAACCTAATATAGGTCTATACCTGGAGTTGTATCATGCTACTTAGTGATGAGGAAATCCAAGAGCGTTTGGAATCACCACTGAATCTCCTTAACCGGCTGAGAATTGCAACCACTCCAGCCGTTCCTGCCAATATTCCATGTCTTCCACCGAAAACGGAAGATTTGGATATTGATGTTGAAGGAGAAGTAGCCGTTTCCCAGCTTAGAGGAAAAGCAGCTCGTATTATGGGCCGAGCATTGACTGCTCTTGAAGGCCGTGTTCAGGATATCGAAAAGCCTGAGCGGCTTGCTCGTATTGCGGCTGAAATGCATAAGGTTGTAGCTAATACTGAAGATCCAAATAAAGCTAAAACCTCCCAAATCATTGTATATGCTCCACAAATCATTCAAGAATCACACTTTCAGGAGCTTACTCTTAAGGAGGATTCGCAGTGAAGAAGTTTCTGATTGCGGCTGCATTGCTTCTGTTCGCAACTACCGCATTCACACAGCCAATTCCAGCTACAGGAGCTAGCAGGTTCACATGGACAATCGCAAGTCCTACACTTGCTGATAGTCAAGCTTACACCTACAAAGTATATGCCGATGGTTCTACTACCGGCATTACTCTTACAGGAGTCACTTGCACTGGAACAGTTGCTCCATTCGTATGCGAGGCTCCTATTCCAGCTTTCACTCCTGGTAACCATACAGCTACTCTCACTGCTTCCAATATTGCCGGGGAGAGTGCAAAGAGCGACCCTTTAGGTTTCAATTTCGTCGTAACCCCAAGTAAGCCTGGGAACTTCGGCCTGAAATAATGGAACCAAGCATGGATGTCGAATTCACCAAATGGCTCGTAACCCTAGGGGTCGGCGGCGTATTGGCTGGGTTCATGTTCGTGTTTTACCGCAAAGACGTAAAGCAATACACCGAGCTTTGGCGGGTAACGGCTGAACAGTTAATGAATGTAGTTAAGGAAAACACTGCTTCAAACTCTAAACTAATTGCGCTGATTGAGAACCAAGAACGTAACATGATGCGCAAAGAAGATATTGGACTACTGCTTGATAGCCAACGTAAAGTCTTAGAAGGACAACGCGTGGCTCATACAGATTCGCTCGAAGAGAGGAGAAATAGGTAATGCCGAATATTGGAACGGCTACAGTTACCGCAACGACGGGTGCTGGTGTTGCAGTTACCGCAAAGGTAATTAGCAATATCCAGTCATTTGCCGTTGACATCGTCAAGCAGGTCTTGAGTTTCTACCTGGTGAATAGTGACCTTAGTAGTCCTCCCCTTCAGTTTGCCCTCACCGGAACCGTTACATTTACGGCTACTATTTCTAGTGGAGCTTGGACCATTACGGTTGTCGCAAGCTAAGAGGGCAGCGAGACTCCTGCAACAAATCAAATGCCAGCTTTGATGGGTGGAGTTGTAACGGAAATTGCGGCTAATACACCCTATGCGGTTCCTCCGGGGCCGTATAGGGTGATAGCTATGAATGCATTGACTTACTCTGCTACTATTGGCGGAGTATACGCTGCATTAACTGGAGCTACGACTGAACCAGGAGCACTCATTTCTAGTGGATTTATTCAGTGTGCAGTTTCGACTACCATAATCATCAAGAGAATCAATACAATCGAACGAAATCTTGCTGGATTGGTTGGTAGAACGAATACCGTAGCGTATTGGAGACAGAACGAACAGTTCGGCTCTACGTTCTACGATTCGATCAATCAATTCCACATGACGAAACCGGCTGGTATTACTTTGGACCAGCCAGGAATAGTTTCGACTCAGAAAGCTGCACTTTACGATGGAGCATCTTCCGCTAGTGTAGTTGCAGACCCATTATCTGGTGTCTCTGCACTTAGTGTTGAAGCTCTCGTAAATAATCCAGCCTGGGCAGTTGGTCATGAAATGTGCTGGAGTAATTCAGCCAGTGCAACTTATGCCAGCTTTGATTCTGGTAAGCCAATTATGTCTTTGCGGCTAGTTGGATTGCAATTCATTAATCGTGCTTTGGCTGCACTGTCACCTAATACCTGGTATCACGTTGTTTGGGCTTGGAAATCTGGTGAATCAATTCGCTTGTATGTCAATGGTGCTGAAGTTGCTAGCGAAGATTTAACTGCTAGAACTGGAACCGTTGATCCTGCTGGAACAATGTATCTCGGTTCATTCGGTGGTGCTTCATTGTTCTTCTCAGGATACATGGCTAACGTTGCTATCTATTCAAAGAGGTTGACTCCTGCTGAAATATTTGAGCGTGCACAGGTGAGACTAGCATTATGGTAGCACTCATGATTGGCCCGCCTCAAGTGATGACTCAAAATCAAGTTTACGCTGTCCCTTCCCAATCAGTAGTGATTCAAGCAACTGATGATCTTGAATCTTCAATGTTTGAAGCTGGCCCATTTGTTGCATTCACTACTTCCATCGTCACCTTTCCATATATCCGCTGCACAACGTCTAGTCCTACTGTAAAGCTTTTTAAGAATTCTGCTGGGTAATGGACATCCTAATCCCAAGAGGGAAGGATGCGGTAGTTGAAAATCTTGTAAAGGAATGGCGCCCATTCCCTAAACAAGAACTATTCCTTGCCATTCCCGATTCGATTAAAGAAGCTTTCTACGGTGGTGGTGCAGGTTCCGCGAAGACTGAAACCTTGATGATGTTGCCAATCGTAAGAGGTTGGCATGAGAATCCAAGGTTCAAGCAACTCTTCTTGCGTAGAACCAACCCAGAACTAAAAACAGAAATTATTCCTAGGATGAAGCAGATTTATCCTAGGTTCGGTGCTACCTGGAACGGTCAGGATTTGACGTGGACATTTCCATCTCCTGATCAATATGGTAGCGGCTTGCGTGGTAATGCTGGTGCAGTTATCACATGCGGTCACTGTGAAACAGAAGACGATGTTCACAGATATGACGGCATGGAAATTAATCTGTTTACACCAGATGAGTTAACATCTCTCACGCAGTGGATTTTTCTTTACATTGGCTATACCAGAACCCGTGCTCCAATCGGTAGCGACTTACCGGAAATCATTCGAGCCGGAGGTATGCCGGGTGATATTGGTCATAGCTGGGTTAAGAAAAGGCTAATTGATCCTGCTCCTAAAGGGTCAACGATTATCGTTGGTCGTGGCGGTAATAAACGGATTTATATCCACGCTACATACCTCGATAATCCACATCTTGGCGAAGCTTATGGAAAGACCCTTGCTGGTCTTCCTGAGGCTGAAAAGAAAGCCAAGATGGGAGATTGGGAAGCTTATCAAGGTCAAGTCTTTGACGAATTTCGTGAAAGACATTACCACGATGAGCCTGACCATGCGATTCATGTAATAGATCAATTCGATATCCCTTCCTGGTGGCCTCGTATGGTCATTGGTGACTGGGGATTTCGAGCAATGACATATGTTGGATTCTTTGCTATCTCTCCAAACGCTAGACTCTATCTTTACAGAGAACTTGCGTGGAAAGGTGCAAAGATTGCTCAATGGGCTCCTACAGTAAAGGATATCATTGAGCGAGAAGATCCAAGAGTTGTCAAGTTCTGTAGGTCAGCGGCTCAAGATAGGGGAACCGAACATACTGTTCAATCCCAAATCGAAGAAGCTCTTGGCAGATACGTTGAACTTTCAGATCATTCATCTGGTTCACGAATAGCTGGAAAGACACTAGTTCACGAATATCTAAGGTGGACTCCTAGACCTATTATTCCTGTCAGTGAGATGCCCAAGTTTGACGAGGGCTATGCTCAATGGCTATACAGGAATAAGAGTGAACAGGATTACAAGAACTACCTTAGACTATTCGATGCGCCAGTTCCAGAAACTAATCTACCTAGGCTTCAAATCTTTAAGCAATGCTCACTGATGCCGATTGCAATTCAATCGTGCGTCTATGAGAAAGCTGGTAAAGATGGAAAGCCTCCGGAAGATGTAGCTGAATTTCCAGATGATGATCCTTACGATGTTCTAAGATACGCTTGTGATTCGGCTGAACGCTACTTTCAAGATTCGGCTGACGAATTCAATCGTATTCAGGCTCAAGAACGGCTCATTAAGACTCTACAAGAGACTAATGAGTGGACAGCTTACTATCGTAATATGAATCGATTGGAAGCTGAGAACAGACCAATTGGAGTATCTGCATTCCATCGTCGCAGGAGACTTCGCTAATGTTTAACTGGCTCCGTGAATTACGAGATATCTTAAGGGAACCTAGGCCATGTGCATCTTGCGATGTGCTCAAGACAGAATTGGCCAATGCTAGGCGTGAGAATCAAATCCTACTCAATAGGGTATTAACGCCACAGGTTCAAGAAGAGAAATTTGTTGCTCCGGAGCCAGTACCCATTCCAAGAAAACATATTCCTTGGAGGGTTAAACAGCAGGAGTTAGAACGTGCAGACAAACTTGAGCACGATCGAATCCTTGCTGAATTCCAAAAGAAAATTAAATCTGCTGAGGCAGAAGCTGAAGCTAAACACGGAGAGAAAGATGCCGGAACAGAAGCCACAGCCAAAGAAGCCTGATGCTGTAAAGTCTTTACAGGATTATGCTAAGAAGAAAGCGGCTGAGGATGCTGAGAAGAAAAAGAAGCAGGGAGTGAATACTGCTCCTTCTCAGGGCGTTCTTAGTCGGCTTGGAGATTTCATTTCGGGAAAGATGACTGGTACTGAAAAGAAGAAGTAAATGAATCCCAAACTTCCTACCGAGGAAATTCAGCGTCTTCTTCTCGATGTAGTCGAGCATTTCGACGAAGAAGATAGGGCTGTCCGCGAGCGACAGATAATGAAGTCTCGGAGGATGAAGCTGTTTTGGGATTCCATCTTCCAGCACTGGTATTCAACTGTTGCTCATGACTGGCGTGTTTGGGATAACGCACAGAATGAGGATGAAGGCGACCAGGCATATTACGACAAGCCGGTTAATACTTTCCGTGCTTACATTGAAACTATTATTGCTGCTCTCTCTGTTGCAACTCCTAGCGTTAAGTGCTTCCCTGCTGATGCTGAATCGTCATTAGATACAGTAACGGCTAAGGCTGGCGATAAGATTTCCAAGCTGATTGATAACCACAACAATGCTCCACTTCAGTGGCTGAAAGCTCTTTACACTTTCTACACTGAAGGACCAGTGTTTGGTTATACATATCCTCATGAAGATTACAAGTATGGTAGCTACGAGTCTCCTAAAATCGAGGAAATTACTGAGCAGGTAGATACTGTAATCTGCCCAGTCTGCAAAACTGAGACTGACGTAGACCAAGAGACTGACGTATTCCAGCCGGAAAATCAAGAACCTGCTGTTTGCCCAAATTGTGGCGAAGTGCTGATGGATGATATGATTCCAGGCACTAGGCCGGTTATTGTTAATAAGATGGTTGGAACTGATACGAAGCCTAAGACTCGCGTTTGCGTCGAAGTCTACGGTGGATTGTCAGTCAAGATTGCTAATTACGCAAGAACGGCTAAAGAAACTCCTTATCTGATTTACAGCTATGAAACTCACTATGCTACAGCAATGGAGGAATTCGATCATCTAGTTGGAAATCCTGATTTGGTTAAGCAGGTTAGAGCAAGTGGAGGAACTGGTCCACTTGATGGATACACTCAATGGGGACGGTTAAATACTGTCTACATGGGTGAATATCCGAATTATGTCGTCACGGTTCGTAAGGCTTGGCTTCGTCCTTCTGCATTCAATATCCTTGGAGATGTTGAGAGCATCAAGAAGCTGAAGAAGCTATATCCTCGTGGCGTCAAAGTTTGCATGGTCAATGACGAATTTGGATCTGCTGAATCGCAGTCTCTCGATGATTACTGGACCATTTCAGTAAATCCTCAAGAAGATTTTCTGGTTCACGATCCGGCTGGTATTCCTCTGGTTACTACCCAGGAGATTACCAACGATATCATCTCTCTAGTTTTGCAGACGATTGAGCATGGGATTGGTCAGACATTTGCTGATCCTGGTGTTCTCAACTTCAAAGCTTATAGAGATAGTGAAGTCCTGGTAGGTGGAGTTTACGAAGCAACTCCCAAATCAGGCAAATCTGTGAGCGACGGTTTCTACCAAATGAAGACGGCCACTCTTTCGCAGGAAGTGATGCCGTTTTTTGAGGCGATTCAGTCGCTCGCACAATTAGTCTCAGGTGCTCTTCCATCTTTGTTTGGTGGACAGCTTGATGGAAGTAATACTGCATCTGAATATTCAATGTCTCAGGCTCAGGCGAGACAGAGAGTTCAGAATCTATACAAGTTGTTCACTAGTTGGTGGAGAGAGGTTAAAGGCAAGTCTATTCCAATCTACATCAACAACATGAAGACTGATGAGAATGATGTTGTTAAGAAGCCTGATGGTTCATTCATCAATTTGATGATTCGTTTGTCTGAACTTCAAGGTAAGATTGGCAAGGTTGAATTGGAATCAGCAGAAAACCTGCCACTTACTTGGACTCAGACTAAAGATACCATCATGAAGATGATTGAAGCGCAGAATCCAACATTCCTTGCAATGTTCTCTGCGCCTGAGAATATTCCAGTTCTCAGAGATGCTGTTGGGTTGAATGAGTTCTATATTCCTGGTGAAGATGACCGTAGCAAGCAGCTTGACGAGATTCAGCAGCTACTGGAATCTGAACCACTTCCTGGCCTTGATGGTCAGTTCATGCCGTCTGTTGAAATTGATGTTACATATGATAAGCATGATATTCAGTTTGAAATCGTTCGTCAGTGGGTTACAAGTGAAGCAGGTAGATTGGCTAAGATTGAGAACGAGCCTGGTTATCAGAACGTTCTTCTTCATGGTCAAATGCACTTCTTCGAAATGAACAAACAGGCCATCTTAGCGCAGTCGGCCTCTGCTGAAAAAGGCCCAAACAATCCCGAAAAGCCTGAAGGAGATCGGGAAATAACTGGAGAAGAAGATGTCGCAACAGTTAACTAGTAGTGATGGAAAAGTCGGGACTCTTACTCAAACCCCAAGTGGGAAATCAGCCGCTGACATCTTCGATTCATTATCAGTTGGAGATGACCAGGAAACCCTTGACCTCACCAAACCTCTCAAGAAAGCTGGAGAGAAAGATGAGAAAGATGAGAAAGAGGAAACCACTGATGAAACTCCTGATGAAACGGATGAAGAAAATGATGAAGAAGCAGATGAAGACGAAGACCCACTAAAAGAGCTTGAGGAAGACCTTGAGGAAATCGACGAAGAGAAACTGGAACTAACTACTCCGGTTAAACGTCGAGAGATTCTCAAGAAGTATCCCAATCTCTTCAAAGATTTCCCATATCTTGAGAAAGCATATTTCCGTGAGCAACAGTTTACGGAAATCCTCTCAACCATTGATGATGCCAAGGAAGCGGCTGAGTCACATAAGGTTCTTGGTAGATTTACCGAGGACATGGTTGAGAAAGGCAATGTAAATAACGTTCTCAAGATGATCAAAGACTCGAATCCTGAGACATTCAATCGAGTCGTTGATAACTGGATGGATTATCTTGAGCAGGTTGACCCTGCCGCTCATCTTCATGTTCAAGGTAATATCGTCAAGAACATTATCCTTGGTATGGTCGAGGAAGCCAAATCTTCCGGCGACGACGATTATAAGACGGCTGCACTTCTACTTAACAAATGGGCATTCGGAACGGCTAAGTTTTCTCCACCCGTTAAGATGTCCAAGGAAGTTAAGGCTGAAGACAAGACCAAGGAATCAGAGCTTTCAGAACGTGAGAAAGCATTTGCTCAACGTCAAATTGATACTGCGATGGGTGAAGTTAACACTCGCGTAAATAACATCATCAAAAGCGCAATCGATAACAACATTGACCCTAAAGGTTCGATGACGGAATATGTCAAGCGTAATGCAAGCCGAGATGCGCTTGAAAAGATCACGAACCTAATCGAGAGAGACACTCGCTTCCAGACTATCGTTGATAAGCTCTGGGAGAAATCGGCCAAGGCGAATTTCAATAGGGAATCACAAGATGAAATTCGCCGAGCATTCCTTTCTAAAGCCAAATCACTGCTGGCACCAGTGCTTAAAAGTGCCCGAAATGAGGCTTTGAGAGGAATGGGTAAGAGAGTGAAAGAGGACACTGATACTGAGGAACAGGAAACTGAACCACAGCGTCTGAAGACCACCAAGAAGACCAACGGCGGAAGAACTACCGAGCAACGCCTTAGCTCCGACAAACAGAAGGCCAAATTGGATTCGCTGAAAGGTAAGTCAAGTTTCGAAGCACTGAACGCGCTAATGGGAGACTAAAGTGTCAATAACGGCTCTTGTCAGGAATTACATTAGCTTCAGTGGTGACCAGGAGAGCGATTTAATCTTCGCTACTTCTGAATTAGAGGATTCACCTGCCCAACAGGAGATAATTTCTCTAGCCCTTGGAGCTAATACAATCACGCTTCCAGATGTAGAAGGATTCACGGTTCATGGTTTAGCCATCGTGCCTCCGGCTACGGATGCTGGATTGGTAACACTGAAGGGAGTCGCTGGAGATACTGGTATCCTACTTAGTTCCACAGGTGTTTCGGTAATCCAGTTCGGTACGACGCTACCAGCTAGTATTGTCCTCAGTGCGGCTGCGGCAGTTACTGGATGGCGTCTAATCTGGTTCTAAGGAGCGTAAATGGCAGCAGTTGCTGAACAGCAAGTAGTTGCGCTAGAGCTGGAGAGGGTTGTCCCTCAAATCCAGACTCTATTTGAAATGGATGATTTGTTCTTCGCTACGATTCAGAAGAGAAACGTAGAGAAGATTTCAAATCGCCAGATGCGCATTCCACTGGAGATTCGTCCCGGTGGTTCATTCCAGTATTTTAATGCTGATGGTGGTGATCTTGGACGCGGTGGTGGGCCGACCTTTGACCGGGCGGTTCTCAATGCCGTATTCCTTTCAGAGAATATTGAATATACCAAGCTGACTCAGTGGTCAACTGATTCGGACCGCAAGGCAATCGTTAATGCGGTTCGTCGTTTGACTGCAAGCGCAATGGATGAATTGCGCCGTCAGCTTGATGCACAGCTTATGCAGGCTGGAAATGGTGTGGTTGGAACCATTTCGGCTGTTTCTACTTCCGGTGGAGTTGATACTTATACCCTGAATTCGGATGGTTTCGGTGCTCGTCTGGTTCGATACGGGCAGACCATTCAGGTTTATGATACGACTTTGGCAACGCTCCGTGGCACTGGTGTTATTACCCAGTGGGACGTTCCCAACAAGTCAATTCAGGTTACTCCTGCTATTACTGGTGCAGTTGCTACTGACGTTCTCGTTGTCATGGGTATTGGTTCACCGACTTCGCTTCCTGCGATTTATGGTGTTCCTTACCATCACTCGAATGCTTCGACTGGAACTTGGCTTGGTTTCAACCGCGCCAATACTCCTGAGATTCGTTCAAATCGAGTGAATGCTTCGAGCAACCCGCTTTCACTTCCACTTCCTCGCCTTGCTATCAATTCGATTGGTAACAGGGTTGGTATCAATAACAAGTTCAATCCGGTTGCTTGGATGCATCCTGCTCAGCAGCAGGCATACGAGGAAATCGGACAGCTTGTTATTATGATTAATAAGCAGAATAAAGATGAAGGCTTGAATATGTATTTTGGTGGGAACATGCAGATGGCTGGCGCTACGGTGCGTCCGTCATTCAACTGGAATCCTACCAGAATCGATTTCGTTGATCCTTCTGTTTGGGGACGTGGAGAAGTTCTCCCGCTTGGTTTCTACAAGACTGATGGTCGCTCAATCTTCGAGATTCGTGGACCGTCTGGTGGTGTGGCTACCGCGGAAATCTTCTACATGGTCATTGGAACTCAGTTCTTTGTTAATAATCCTGCAGCGACTGCTTATATTGATAACCTTACCATCCCCAGCGGATACTAAGGAGATATAATGCCCGCTGCAGATACTCTCAATTTCCAGGATTTCATGCCGGTTCAGAGCAATCTTCAGCCGCAGCCTCAGACAATCGCGTCTGCTGCTACGATTGCTCCTGTTTCTTTCCTTACAGTTCTGACTGGTAATACTGCAATCACTGCTATTACTCCGCCGATGACTTCACTGCATATGCTTGCGATTCAGTTCGCGGGCGTTGCAGGTATCACTGCCGGTAACAATATTACGACTACGAAAGCATCGGTTAACGGTGAAATCATGCTTCTGATCTTCAATCCGAGGACTCAGAAGTATGTTCCTGTTGGTTAAAAGGTAAGCTTTGGGAGGGGGTCTAGGACCGGCTCCCTCCCTATTTTCTCTTCCTGCGAGGAAAATAAATGAAAACAAGTATTCGTACCATCTGGGGAACCTTTTGGCACCTAGATGGTAATGACAGGGTAATACAGACTGCGACTGACGACCATAAGTTTGAACTCGTCTCCCTCGGCAACGGCAATATAGCTTTTCGTGGCCCTAATAATAAATTCGTCTGTGCTGAGGACGAAGGCAAAGCAGACTATTTGGTCTGTGATCGCAACGGTGCTTATGCTTGGGAAGAATTCAAACCCGAGCCGGATTACGGTGGTCAGGCATACCGCGGTGTCAATAATAGGTATATTGCAGCGGAGGACAACCGCTATGATATCACTATTAATCGTGAGAGAGCTGACGCTTGGGAAGCGTTTTGGACGGAAGCGCCTCCTGTTGATACCAGCCTGACCATCGTAATAAATGGTAAGTTCTTCTGGAAGAAAAACGGAGAACGGCTCAATATCATTGAGAATTCTGAATTCTCGCTCTACAAGTATTATCTTGATGGGCAAAACATTCAGCATATTCTCGAAGAGAGAAAAGCTCTCGGATTCAATTGCTTGCGAGTCTGGTTGCTCAATACGTCTGTAATTCCTGGCGGATTGATCCCAAGCAATTATTCTGAATTCTACGCAAAGCTTGCTCCATTTGCGGCTCTTTGTTCTTCTTACGGATTCTACGTAGAGTTCACTGTATTTACCCAGACAAAGTCTCTGATGCCTGAGGTAGGTCAGCAAATACATCATTTGGCATCAGTAGCTGCTGCTTTGCAGGGAGTTCCGAACGTATTGCTTGAGTTGGTTAATGAGTATGACCAACACGACAATGACTGCTCAAACGAACTCAGTAAACCAAAGGGAATCATTTCTTCGCACGGTTCTGGCGGTAGTGATGCTCTTGGTAAGCAGCCATTCTGGGACTATACACAGTATCACACGAATACTCTAAGTGAGTGGCAGCGTAAGGTCGGTCATAACGCGATGGAAATTGCTGATGAATATCATATCCCTTGCGTCTCGAACGAGAACAAGCGTTATCCGGATAATGATTCATCTTCTATTCACGCTTATGATGCAGCGGCTGGTGCTACTCTACTTACCGCAGGTGCCTGTTACCATTCGCAAAGTGGTAAGTTCTCTCGTCTATTCAATGATGTAGAGAAATACTGTGCAATGGAATGGGTTCGCGGTGCAAAGTCAATCGACCTAGCCTATAGAGAAGGTCTTTATAGGCATGAGAGTGATATGGAGAATGATCAAATTCTCCGTGCCTATTCTCGTGAGATTCCTGGCGCAAAAGCATACGTCCTGATTCGATACTAAAATGGCTGAAAACCTCGAAACCGTCAATCAGTTCCTCCGGGATAATTTCGGAATTGATACTGATGATGGTGAACCGATTTGGCGGATTGTATTCTCAGATGAACAGTTTGAGAAGCGCATGATGCCAACCACTGATACTGGTATTGTTCTGCTTACACCTGAAGTTAGAACTGTTCCTAAATATCCTCATGTTGAAGGCTGTTTTGTTCTGGAGCAGAGACAGATTGTTCCGGAACAAAATATTGCCGAATTGGCTGGTGCGATGAAATCGTATGAGCCACGGTGGGTATTTAGAGACGAACAGAACAATCCAGTCCGACCTACAATTCTAGCTTGCAAATTCATTATCGATACGATTCGAGCGGCTATGGGAAAGAAGAGCCTAGCCAAATACAAGGATCCTAATATTGGTGAAACTCCGGAAGAAACATACATGATTCACCAAGCTAGGGTTCAGCAGCTAGAAGAACAGTTGTTTGGTAATGAGTCGGGACTGAAAGGTGAAACCACTACTGGTGCTGGTAGTGCAATCATTGTTCCGGCTCCTATGTCTGATAAAATTCACTAGCGCCTCTATCCCATAAGGGGATATGCGAGAAGGACCAAAATGTCACTTGTAGGTGGGTTCCCAAGTCTTCGTGAAATGTCTCGTAGGACTGTTAGAGGTGAAGTTAATCCTCTTGATAAGTCTACAGTCGTTTCAATCTATCCAAGACCAATTCGTTTTGAGAATGTTACGCTTACACCTGGTAGATGGTATCTTGAGGCTGGCACTGCAGAAAAGCCATCTCTCATGGTTATTGGACCATCTTCATGGTGGAAGGATGTTGGACCTGATGAGCCGCTGATTGAAATCCCTGTATCATCGGTTCAAGTTGCCAACTCCCTCGTCCGAGATTACTTGAATGGTCTGTTTGCCTGCAATATGGGTGATACGATGCCGGGACTGTTCTTTGTTCCTGGAGACTTCACCCTTGCTAAGCTTAGAGAAGAATACGGTGAGTTGCTTAGACTCGCTTTGAAGCACCAAACAAATTACTATCGTGCACTTATCAAGTTTGGTGATTCTCTCTGGGCTAGAGGCAATGGAAATCCTCTGGTTATCAATGATGAGATGAGACTTGCTGCGAGGACGCTTGGAGTTCAGGATAAGGATTGGATGAGAGACCATATCAATACTGGTATGGTTCCATGCTTTGCTTGTGGCGAGTTCAAGAATCCTGAATACGCCATTTGTAAGGCTTGCCATTCAGTTGATCCTAGCCATCCGAAGGCGAAATTCATTCAGCGAGTTGATCCTTTCTTTGCGATGCAGCAAGATAATCAGAAACCAGCGAAGGAAGTCAAGTAATGCCTATCCTGATTGCCAGTGAAGTCATGGATTTGTCGGCAGCGGCTCTGAATGATATAGACCGCACGACATACGACTATGACACCCAGATTCCGTATCTGAAGCTGGCAATGCAGGAGCTTCAGGAAATCTTCGAGCTGAATAGTTTACCTGTGACGGAGCAAAGTTCATCTGCGATTCCAGTAAATGCAGGAGTCTCCGAACTAACTTTCAATGCTCCGTCACAGCCTAGACTTCCAGATAATCTAATTGAGCCACAGCAGCTTTGGGAGAGAGGTGCTGAAACCAATACTTGGAGTGAGATGTCTAGGAAGGAATTCATTCCACATACGTTAGAAGGTGTGGAAACTAGCATGCTCCAATTTTGGGTTTGGCAGCAGAATAAAATCAAATTTTTGGTCTCAAACTCGGATAATGAGGTCAAGATTGATTACATCGGTTCTCTGTTCCCGAAGTATGTTAGGGAAGATACCATCCTCCCAGTTCAGAACGGTATTGGGTATCTTGCCTACAAAACGGCTGAATTGATTTCAGATATGGTTGAACATAACGATGCAAGAGCGCAGAGTAACGGTGCAAGGGCACTTCTCGCGCTGGATAGGATTACAGGTATTACTATTAAGGGTAAGCAGCAAATCATGACTCGGCGTAGGCCGTTTCGAGCTGCTTATAAGCGAGCAAACAGTTGGTAGGAACAGTTCAGACTAACAATCTGAATGGGAGGTTGGAGGATGTTCCCAGGTCGTACTACAAGACTGACTAGTAGGTCAGCAGCTTCTGCGGCAACGCTCGATGCAGATAGAGATATTCTTATCCTATCTGGAACGACTGCGATTGTTACATTGGTTCCCAAAACTCTGAACAAGGCATATGCTCAGATTTTGGGTATCATCCCAACGAACGCGGCTGGTATTTCAACATCAGCAGCGGGAAATATCATCAACGTTCAGGCGATGATTCAGAACAAGATTACTTGGTTCGTTTGGGAACCAACAACGGCTAAGTGGTATCCACACGCTCTAGCGTAATTTGACTTTGAGAGACCGGGTCGTCCTCTAGATACAGCGACATCGCTAATCTTTGGACATACTTAGCAGTCGGCTAGAACCGATCAAAAGGCCCGGTCTCTCATTGGCTTAGGAGACAGAAATGGACCTGATTATTCTTGTTCTTGTTGTTTGCCTGGTTGGATTTCTGGTTTGGCTTCTCACTACTTACATTCCAATGCCTCCAGAGTGGGCAAAGGCAATTCAGGTTATTGCTCTAGTGATTGTGATTCTCTATCTAATCACTAGACTGTTCAACCTTCCAAACGTCTTGAGATGATCAATCAGTTCAGGGGTCATCCCCCTAGGGTTATACAGTCCTTTAAGGGGTTGTGGAAGCGTGGTGACGCCGATACAACCCCTATGGACCACTTTGCCGAATGTGATAATCTACTCTTTTCAGATAGTGATCATTTTACTACTCGCCCTGGGATTGGAATCTCTCAAGATACTGAGGCTCCAATTTCCAACATCAAAAGAATTTACAACTACAATACGGGCGACGCAAACACACAGCTAATCCTAGCGATTAACGAGGATGATGAAGGAGAAATCTATCATCTCTTCGATTCTGATACGCTATTTGGCCCTGTGTTGACAATTGCGGGAATGACTGATTTCGCGTTTGCTCCCTATGGAGGTCGAGCACTAATCAGTCCATTCTCATCCTTTTCTCAAGGTGAACTTACAATTGAGAAGGGACTTGAAGACGAAGTCGTTTATATCTACGAAGGAGATGGAACAGCGGCTAGACCTGCTGCTGGCGCTCCACTTTCCGGAAATATGACTATTGCCAATGGAGCGGCTGGAACTACCGATCCTGGCTTGCATATCTTTGGATTCGTAGCAGAAACTCGTTCTGGATATCTAACGGCTCCCGGCCTTCTTGAAACATTTACTACTGTAGCGGCTAACTCGGTATCATTCGGCGCTATTCCAACGTCAGGAGACCCAAATGTCGTTGCGAGGCACTTGGTTGCGAGTAAGGTTATACCAAGTTACAACGGGAATTTGGAAGGATACGACCTCTTCTTTGTTCCCGGCGGGACTATATCCAATAATACTGATACTTTTCTTAATAATGTCAGCTTTTTTGATCAGGATCTTCTAGAGGATGCATCTCACTTACTAGACAATTATGAAGAGATTCCTGCGGGGGCTACCCTTTCTCTTTATAATGAACGTCTTATTGTGGGTGCAACTTTTGACGATATTAATCTCGCTTTGGTATCAGCCAGAGGTGAGCCTGAAGCTATTAATCAAATTAGCGGGATTCTCACTGTTCAGCCAGATGGTAACCCTATCACTAATGGACAAGAGCTAAGAGATGTATTATACCTATTCAAACGAACCAGGACAATCGCGTATGTCGATAATGGAGACGAACCAAGTTCCTGGGAACCTGTTATTGTTGATAATGCTTTGGGAACTTCAGTACACGGAATTGCCACCGTCTTGGACAGTGGATCTGCTTCAGTCGATTTCCTTATCGTCTGCACTTACCAAGGAATTTCACTCTTTAATGGAAAATACATTGAGCCTGAACTGACTTGGAAGATTGAGGATTATTGGAGAGATTTAGATAGGAACGAATTCGGTAAAATCCAAATCGTCAACGCTCCAATCCAGAAGTGGATTCTGTGTGTTCTTCCAACGAGAAAGATCCTAGCCGGATTCTACTCGCACGGAATGGACAGCAAGAATATCCGCTGGTCTCCTTGGTCAGCATTTAACGGTTTTAATACAATTGCCATTGTCAACATCGATGAGATTGTTGTCGGCGCAGATATTGTGGAGTAGAGAATGGGCTGGGTTCTACAATCAGAGACGACTGTTGAAACTACCCACGGTACCATTGTATTAGGCTCAGCCCTTGGTCTTCCACAAAAGCCTGGTAGATTTGATATCATCGCTGAGAATATTGATCCTATTCCTGGAACGGTTGACGGACCTTATATTTGCTTAGGTGTAATTTGTACCGACCCTGATAATCCACAGTCAAGTGGAATCCATACCATCTGGGTTGCATGGGAACAACAGCAATCTCCGCCCGGAACACCATTTGGTGATGGGCAGTGGTATCAGTGGAATGGTATCGGCAATACAATTCCGGCTGATAGCGGTGGATACAGTCATACTGCGATTCTTTGGGATGTAGCTGAGTTTGAAGTTTTCCTCAACGGAACCGGATTTGATCCCGCAGGATGGCCTGTATCAATTACATGCCGTTACTTTGAATGGGATACCGGAGAAATTGCGGCTTACGATGCTCTCCCATTAAATGCAGGTATGGCAGTTCCAGATCCGGTGACTGCTACTCCTGGTGCAGATGATGCACGGCTGATTACATTGGAGTGGGGATATGCAGGAAATACGCAAGATGGATTTGCTATTTTTGACGTGTCAGATCCTAGCTTTCCTTCTCCTGTCGCCCTTTTGGCCGACCCCGATATCAGAAGCTATGCATTCCCTGCTGCTTACAGTCGTGCAGTTGATCAGCAATTTGCTGTAGGTGCATATAACGCAACTGAAAAATCGAATATTACATCTACTGTTCTTACCCATCTCGAACTCGTTCTAACGCCGACTGAAGGTTCTCTACCAGTTGCTAGACTTGGGGAGCCTTATGGAGTTCTGTTTGCGGCTAGTGGTGGATTCGGTGGGTATACATTTGAAGAATTAGGTGGAACTCTTCCTACTGGTTTAGTCTTCAATCCAGCTAGTGGTTTACTTTCTGGAACTCCAACAGAAGTCTATCCAGTTCCAGGTCAAGATTGGCCGATAACTGTTGTAGCTCACGGTACTGATATTGCTGATAGTCCCAATCAGGCATATACAATTAAGGTTATTGAAACTACATTTAGTTGGGATATCACCCCTGCAAGTGGAGAGGTAGAAGCAGGGCAAATTATTGTTATTGTTACTGAAAAAGCTAGTGAATTAGAATACACAGCGAAGTTCGATGATAAAATCGTTCCTCTTACTCCTAAAATAGTCAGTGAGACTGAGGTATGGATTGAAATCCCATATCCTCCCACTGATGAGTGCTCTGCTGCGCTTTCTGATTGTCCTAATTGTGCTGATGCTGTTAATGAGTGCGTTGATGATATAGCAAGCGAAGCATGTCAGGAAGCAATGGCAGCTTGTCTTGCATGTCTTGAAGCTGAATTGGAATCCATTGAGGCGGCTGAGGAATGTAATGCAGCACAGCCTCCTACTGTTTCACCTCCTATAATCACTATCGTAGTGAATGGAACCCAATTTAGCGGCTCAGTTCCACTTGGATTGTTCACCATCATCGAATCTGAAGGTTCAGGACTGTATCGGTTTGTAATTGGCGAGACTCACGATACACTCTATACCGCAGCTAGAGATGGTACGACTTACGATGTAAAGATTCCAAATCCAGGCGGAAAGACAGGATTTTTTAGGAGCTGAAATGCCCCAACAAATCATTGGTGATATCGTTCATTCGGTCGGTGCCAGATACCGTGTGCGAGGAAGTGGAACCTTGCGAACACGTATGTGGAACCTTGATCAGGAACGAGTTCAGGATCTTGACAATATTAATATGTCGACTCCATCTTCACGAGAGAAGACATTAATTACTAACTTTCAAGATCAAGGCATTCAGCTTCAATTCCGAACGATTTCGATTGACGAAGTATTTACAATTAACAAGATTATTTGCTTCGTCAAGCCAGTTGCAGAGAGCTACCCGATTCGTTCTGGTGGTTAAGTGGCTACTAATGAGCAAATCATAAGGCGGCTAGGGAAGCTTCAAAGCACCCTATTAACATCTGGGCTACAGCATACCAATCAGCCGCTTTATCAGGTTATTAATCAGCTCATTCAAGCCATCATTGATTCAAGTAGTGCGACAGTCGAAGCTATATCATCTGGAGCTACAGGATCTACAGGAGCACAAGGACCACAGGGAGTTCCTGGATTTGATGGCGCAGATGGTGATGAGGGAATTCCTGGTCCTCCGGGAAGAGATGGGGTAATAGGAAGAGATGGCACGGCTGGTCCTCCCGGAATGGATGGTGAACAAGGACCAGAAGGCGATTTCTTTCCTATTCCTGGTCCACAAGGTCCAACTGGAAATCCTGGAGCTACTGGTTCACAAGGTCCAATAGGATTACCTGGCTCTGATGGTGAAGATGGTCAAGATGGAGTTCCTGGACCTCAAGGCATTCAGGGATTAACTGGTGCTACTGGTTCACAAGGAATACAAGGAATTCCAGGATTAGATGGTGCTGAAGGAGATATTGGACCATCTGGACCACCTGGACCACAAGGAATACAAGGTGTAGCTGGTTCTGCTGGTTCTCAGGGATTACAGGGTCCACCTGGATTTGATGGTAATGATCCAGATGAGCCATTAATGATTCCTGGACCACAGGGACCAGCAGGTAGTAGTGGAAGCGGTGGAGGATTTACCTTCACTGACTTCACCAAGGATTTAGGTGCTGGAGATAATGCTGGAACCTTTGATATTACTGGGTTATCTGGTTTAACTCCAAACAAAAACGTTTTAATAGTTCAAACCATGCAACCAATTTCATCTAAAGGTGATGCTAGAGATGAATTTGAATTGCAACCTATTATCCTCACTGGATATGTTGTTGATGCTAATACAATTCGTGCCTTGTGGAATTGTGATTCGGTCTGCGTTGGCACTTACGCCTTCGCATATGCAGTGAGTGGATAATGGCAGTAATCAATGACCCAACAGTAGCGGCTAATATTGCTAGAGCAGGTGCTGTATCCTACTTACCATTTCACACATTAGGAGGTCCTTTTCCGGTTGGGAATGGTGGTGCTTACCGAATAGACATGCAGTCAGCTAACTTGACTGCTAGTCTAGTTACTGGTAGTGAAATTTTCCAGTTTCGATACGCTACTAGCAATGGTCGCGTAGCATTGATATTCGGTGTTAGCTTCTCAATGGCTAATATCGTTGCTGCTACAGGTGCCGCTGCTTGTGGAGTTGAGTTAGTAGCTGCTCGTTCATATACTGCCAACGGCTCTGGTGGAACTGGTGCAACTCTAACTGGTAATAATGCTAAGTTACGTAGTTCACATGCAACAACTGAAGTTGCTGATATCAGATGCGCATCTACAGTAGCACTTACTAATGGAACTAGAACGCTTGATACACAAGGTCTTGGCTCAGTATCGTTTAGCTTTGTAACTGGTGCAATTACAGTTGCATTGGACGGTAATATCTGTCCTAAGACGAATCTCCTAGGTGAATTCACTGGTGGATTGGCTTGGCCTTTGATTCTAGCTGGTAATGAAGGATTTATTATTCGAACTATAGGTCAGAACTTTCCGGCTGGTGCAACACCGCGTTTTTCAGTTGATGTTGCTTGGATGGAAGCAGACGCTTTCTAGGAGTGAGGAATGGCCCAAAACAAAACACAGACTTTTGGACCTGTTGCACTTAGCGCCACACTAACCACTAACATCCTCGCTCCTGCTGCGGCTGGTGCTAGTGCGGTTGGTTATACTGCAACAGCTACGTATATCCTTCTACGTCACGTTCGCATTGTCAATAAGACTGCTGGTGCAGTTACCTGTTCATTCTGGCTAGGTGCTACCGGAGCAAATGCGGCTGGCACTGAAGTAATTGGACAAGGTTTGAACGTTCCTGCTAATAGCTATATTGATTGGTATGGTCAGATGCGCCTTGAGGGAGCCAATGGTTTCCTTGTTGGTGGTGCTTCTGCTGGTGCATCACTTTCCTTCCAGGGTGAAGGTGAAGTCGGATTAGTCTAATATGGCTGCTGGCTCCGCTGGAATGGTTATCCCTGATTATAAGGTTAAGAAGAAGGATCCAATTAAGGACATGTATAACGTCTATGATACTTCTGTCACCAAACAGGCAGGAGATTATGACGATATCATGCGCCGATTTAGGAACATTTACGATGATGCAAATCGTCTGAATGATCCATCTAAGCTTTCAGCCGCTAATTACACTCCATATAAGGCTGAACAGACTAAATACACCAAATCTGCTGATACTACCAAAGCACTTGCTGAACTTCAAGACCTAGCTGCAACTGGTGGGCTTTCTGCATCAGACCAGCAAAATCTGAGAGCTAGAGGTATTTCTCCAATCCGTTCGATGTATCAAACGGCTGAGAGAGATATGAATCGGCAGCGTAGGCTTTCTGGTGGATATTCTCCCAATTTTGGTGCAGTTACAGCTAAGATGACTCGTGACCAGTCATCCTTAATTGCAGACCAAATGGACAAAGTCAATGCTAACATCGCTGAGATGGTGCAGTCTGGCAGGCTTTCTGCTGCTCCAAATTACGCTAGTGCGGCTCAAGCAGAGTCTTCTCTAGCACATGGAATTGCAGAATCAAATACATCTAATCGTCAACAGGCTAATCGCGATAACGCATCTGGCCTGTTTGATGCTGCTAGGTTTAATGCCCAAAATCGGAATGAGTTGATGCGTAAGACTCAGGATGATAGGGTTGCGGCTGCTCGTGGCATGACTGATTTATACGGAACTACTCCGGCACTTGCTAATCTATACGGTTCACAAGCTAGGAATGATAGAGATTTCAAGGCTGATCAGAAACAAAAGAAGTCCGTGAACAGGATTGGTGCCTTCAGGAGCATCTATGGCTGATTTCCTCCCATTGCTAAGACAGCGTAGGATTTCTCCTATTGATGATCCGTATGGTAGTCCATCTTTTGATAATTCTGATCCTCTCAGCGACGTATTCGGTCTTGCTCAAGAAGCTAAGGACCAAGATATGCGTCGCCGTAGAGAGATGATGCAGTTCCAGCAAGACCTACAGATGAAGGCTAATGCTCCTGCTATTATGAGGCAGAAGATTGAGGATGCAAGGAAGCTCAATCCTGCAAATAAGAAGGTAGGAGCAGTTCACTACGGTGGCCCAGTTAAAATGGCACCATCTACCGTAGAAGCTGATAATGCTGCGAGTGATGCTAGAGCTGCTCAGATTAATCAAGAATTTGCTAGAGTTAATGAAGCTCGTAACGAGAGAGTTGCACAAAGATCTTCTACAGAGAAAATTGCTAAGGATAAACTCGATGCTGCAAGCCTCGAAAATCAGACTGAACGTGAATTCAAGTCTAGAGAGGCTACGGCGGCTCGTAAGGACAAGGGCTGGCAGGTATTTAATACTGTCGATCCTAATGACCCTACTAAGACAATTCCAAAGAGACTGAATCTAGCTACAGGTGAAGTTTCAGATGTAGAGAGTGGGACTCTAATGAAGCCAGGTAGTAAATTGCCTGGTGATGGTAAAGATCCCAAACTTCAGGGCATTCGTGACATGACACAGAGTGCTCTTGATGAAATTGACCAACTTAGTGAAACTGACGATCAAGGTAAATTGAAACTTAAATCACATGCAAGAGATGCTACTGGCATGTCTAGATTGCCAGGTTCGTTGCTTGATAAAGTAGGTCTTGGAAGTCTTACTCCAAGCACTACAAAGGGACGCACCGGAATCCAGACACTTAAATCTAAGCTAGTTGTTGATTTGATTGGTCATCTGAAAGCTCAATCAAGAACAGGTGCTACTGGGTTTGGCAATATGTCAAACAAAGACCTTGCAGTTCTTGAACGGGCTGCAAACAAGCTCAATGAAGATCTTTCAGATGATGATTTTGCTGAAGAACTTGGTCGAGTTAGAGAGAAGCTGAAGATGATTATGGAAGATAAGAAAGAAGATAAGCCTGCTGGTCCTGCTAAGCCTGGAACTCCAGAATCTGCTAGAGATAAGATTAAGAAGTATAGTTATGGAGGACAATAATGCCTGATTTGGAGACAATTGTCCAGAGGATGATGGATGCTAATGAGCCTGAAGAGGAAATTGAAGCTGTAGTTAAAGAATTCAATAAGACGCATCCACCCAAGGCTCCTGCTCAAGTAGTCTCTGATGATGAACCTGGGACATTCTGGGGTGGTGTTGCTAAATCCCTAGCTCCTGGTGGAGATGTAGATAAAGCTGCTTTGAGTGGTGTGGGCGGATTTCTACGTGGTGCAATTGCTGATATTCCAGAAACTCTATGGGGTGTTGCAAAGGATGCGGCTCAAGTAGTTAGTCATCCAATTCAGACGCTTAAAGATGCTCCGGCCGCATTCAGTGAAGGTCTTCCTGCAATGGGACGGCAGTTTGCTGAAGCTACGGCTAATGCTGGTGCTGATCCTCATTCTTTCGGTAGGATGATGGGTCAAATTACTGGGCAGCCAGCAGTTACGGCTAAAGTTGCTCCATATGTTAGACCTGTAGTTGGTGCTACAGTTGAAGGCGCTGGAAGAGTAGTTAAACAACATCAGCCGCTAACTTCATTCCTTCCTAGAATGGCTGAACCTCGTCTTGCTAGGTCTGTTCAGCGTTGGGGTGGAGGAAAAGTTGAGAATCTAGGTAAGCGTATCCGAGGAACCTATGAGCCTCCTGAGCCCCCAATCAATCCTAATGCTGGTGGTGCTTTAGTTAAAGAAAAGGTTCCACCTGTTGAAGAACAATTTGCAGATATTCTTGGTGAGATTAGAGAAGAATCAGCTCTAGAGCCTGGGACTGAAATGCCCCCACCTCCATTTGAGAAAGGGGCTCCTAAGACTAGAACTGATTCGCCTGGATTATCTCCGTTTGGCAATCCTATAGCATCTAGGTCAAGGTTCAAGTCTGGTCCGACCAAGAAAGCCAATGCTAAAGCACCTACGAAGCAGGCTAAATCAACTGAAAGCTTCGAGCCGTCGAATGATCCGGCTAAAGTTAATACTTCTACTGGTGAGATTATTGAAGATTCACCAACTCCAAGACAAACCAGATCTCAAGGTAGATTTAGTCCAAATATCGAACCTGTTACTCGCAACGTTAAAACGGCGAAAGAGCGATTCTACGAGCTAGTTGATAAAGGCACTAACGGGACGATTACGGCCGAAGAATTAGCAGAGGCTCAAGCTCTGAATAAAGAACTGAGAGCCACTAATTTCGAAGAGCCTGCAGCCCCTACAAAGACATTGGCGGACAGAATTAAAGAAAAGCTTTCTAATCTTGGTTCTGATGAGGAAGGTTCAGCCGCTCTTCCAGAATGGGCTCAGGACATTGCAGAATTGACTGCTGCTAACAAGGATAAGCCGGTCAATCCTCTTAGACCTGAAGTTCCAGAAGGTCAAGTTAGCAATCGCAGAATGCTTGAATTGCTAGATAATAGAGCGGCTGAAGAGAGAATGGCTGCTCAGTCTTCTAGACCATCTTTATTTAGAGAGACTGAGATTCCCGGAGCTAGCGAATTCTCCCCTGACCTTATCCAAGCAACTGATGACGTCTTTGAGGGGGTATCACCTAGATTTGCGGCTCCGGAACCTGCTGCAATTCCTGAAACTCTTCCTGGTGCAGAACCTAGGTCTTTCTGGCAGAGACAGAAGGATTTGTTTAGTTCTGAGGTGGGAGAATTAGGAGATAACGTTCAGAATGCCCCTAAGTTAGTTAAGAAGTCTGGTGAACGGGTAGCATCTAATAAGCCAGTTGGTCCTAAAGGTGAGTCTTGGTCTATTCACGATCCCAGTGGCAAGCATCTTGGTGACATCAACGTAAGTCCTAAAGATGTTGCTGATGCCCTTGCTACAGAAGGATTTGAAGGTATTTCTGCTAAGCAGATGGCTGAGGCTATGTTTGAGGCTAAGAGAGACGAACTTCTCGAATCTCATGGCCTTACAGCAGATGACCTTCCTAGGCTAAAGATTGAACCTAAGAGTGCTGCTAAGAAGGTAGCTAAATCAACGGCTCCTGAACTTCCAGCAGAGAAAGTAACGGCTCCTATTGAAGAAATTCAAGAGACGTTACCCAAGGCTGAAACTAGCAAATTCAAGAAGCCAGAAGCTGTTGACCCTGATATTGCTTTCGGCCGTGGCGGAGACGTTGAACCTATCATTCAAGCTGCAAATAATCTTGAACTAGGTCAGGCGCCTGATTTGAAATACAAGCCGCTACTCCCAAGTAATATGCGGCACGCTCTTGGACCTGGAGAATCATTTAGACAGAGACTTTCTAATCTGCTTGAGGCTCTACGTCCTGAAGCTGAAGCCGCGGCTGCTGCAAGAATGACTGAAAGAGACAAGTTCATTCAGTCAGTTCTAAATCCAATGCAGGAACCTACTCCTAATGTCCCACTTCTAGATTTGTCGAAGGTGGATATTACAAAGCTGCGTCCTGGTAAGATTAACCAGCAGCCTGCACAGTGGATTAGTCCTAGGATGCAACAGCAATATCCTGGACTTGCTAGGCGGTTGAAAGAGAAGAAGTAGGGTTAGGCCCAAACCTATTAGGAATGGGCCTTTCCCAACTTATTTGCTAGGCAGGTGAAGTCTTGTCTCCAGCTTTCAAATCCCTAAGGCAATTCTGGAGGTAACTGACTACTTGAGCTAATTGAGTTTTATCCATCAGCGGCTCTAATGAGATGATAGCTGATAGAACATTATCAGCATTCTTCTCAGGAGCGGCTACCTCTTCCGGAACGTAAGCAGTTTCTGGAACACTTTCCCGCCTATCGTAAAGCCGCCTATTCCTTCTTGCGGCCATCCAAAGAACAGCAATGACGCAGACATCTAATTCTGTGTCTTCGATGCTTTCGTTCTTTGGCCTCTTACCTGAACTCTCCAAGTTAGATAGGCGATAAAGCTTTTCACCAATCCTCGTAACAAACCCAATGTCGAGTGGGCTGTGCTTGAACAGTGATCCCAGTGTTCCAGCGAACTCGTAATTGCCAAACGGATTACCATCTGAGGCATAGTCGTGACTCTTCTTTTCATGAAGGTCCGCCATGTTCTGCAATAGGTTGTAGAAGAGTGGGCTCCCGTGCCTTTGTTTCATTTCCACCTATCAACTTCCTGGTAAGTCTTCTTACCTTCTTGACTTAATGTGAGTTTCTCTAAACAGAGCGTTTCACCAGAATAGTATGCCTTATCGAGAAGACGCCTAATAAACGATGTCATTTCGTCTTGACTATTGATAGCTATCTTTTGACTTTCAACCTCCACCATATTGTTGTTCCAGACAACGACGTTAATCAAGGCGATTTCTCACTGCACAATCTTTAGCCTCAAGCAACTTCCTCAGACATACCGTCCTCTCAGGTGTGCGAGGCTCTTGAGCGATATAAAATGCTAGTGCAGTAAATTTCGACGAAATCTCTTGGAGCCGCTCCGGCAGATGCTCGTATTTGAAATACTTCATCATTGGCTCCAGCGCAATTGCCTTTTCCCAGTCGTTTTCCATTTCACCCCTTTACAACGTCGATGGTTTGCTCGACAAAACCTTTTATATTTAAAACTGTAACTTTATTATACCTTTCAGATTTACTCGCAACCCTGACTACAGCAGTAATAACGCAACTCTTACATCTACCAGTAACAATGTGTTTACCTAGATAAGAGGCGGACCATTTATCTCCGCCATTATGACGGACGATTATCTCGCCAACGTCAGGTGTTTTGGTCTCTTGTGAAGCCTTCTCCATGCCATTTTCTTCCTGGTGAATCCTTAGCAGATGTAGGCTCGAAATGAGCGCCTTCAATAGATGGTCGCATAAACTCAATCATGATAAAATTAGCCGCATCCATCAGCCACTCTTGATTTTTAGTCTGAATATACTTAGTCACTCGTCGCTTGGATGAATCAATAGCATCAACCTTATTTGGAAATGCATCTTTAACTAGCCCGTATGTCGAGTAGCTCATTGCCATACGGTCAAGCATACCTTGAAGAAATTGTTGGCTGTATTCAGAACGTGGAACATCATCAGGCCATACCAGTCTAATTTCCATTCTCATTCTCCTTCCGTTTCAAGAAGCGTTTGTAGGATTCAAGCGGTTCTCCAGACAATCTTATTTCGTAATCAGAACCACTGCCAAAGCCGACTTTAATCTTTTTGACCCACCCCATTTCCACGAGGTTGTCAAGGACTTGGTCAAGGCTGAAAGTATTAAACTCTCCATAGCCTTTCCAAAGTAGTTGTTTCTTTGTTAGTTTCTGTTCGTGTGCGGCTAGTAGGTAGTCTAGAACTGATTTAGTTGCTTGAGCGAGTGGGTCTGGTCCGCGTCCTGCTGTTGTTTTCTTGTTAGCGTAGATGAGTTGGGTAACTTTTGCGACTGCGACTTGGAAGTGGTCTTCTCTGATTTCTCCAGTAAACTCCCAATCTGCTAGAGCTAAACACATAGAGACTTTCAAGACATGATCTGGTATTCTGTTCATGAATCCTGTCTTGTCTGGGCCTTGTGCTTCTCGCCATTCCCTTCTCCATTTATTGAAGAAGCTCCTAGCAGATTCATTTGGAACTAACTGGGCTCTGTGCTTGCTAATGTGCTCTAAGTGTGGCACATACTTAGGAACTAGATAGATTTCAAACTTATCTTCGTCGCCTGATTCATCGTCAAGGAGGTCAAGGTTTTTCGACCTTTTTTCCTCGTAAATAATAAGATTCCTTCCAATATACCCACCCTCAATGTTAACCTGAGGTATGGAATCGTAAAAATGCGCCGGGCTTGAACCGAACAAAGCGGTGATGTATGGATTTTTGAGTTTTTCAGCACCATCACCTTTAAGTAGATTTGTCCACTCAGGATTGTAGTGTCCATCATATAGATCCGTGAGTACCGTGAGTGAATCAGGGTCTTGGATGATTGCTGTTGAAAGTTCACCATTGACCAGATATCCTCTTGAATCCGTTATAGGTGGCTGTCCTTCTACGGATCTCGTAATGGACAACTCCTTGATTATCGCCTGAATTGAACTCCGACCTGCAATCACTCTCGTCGCGTTTGTCTTCTGAACGAGTTTTTTAGCCAGATTGACCGGATATCCCTTGCCTAATCCAGATTCGCCCAGAAGCATTACATAGAGATTGGGCTTGTAGATTAGGTTGCCCTTAAGTGTGGTTAGGTGGTAATTATTACCTGCGGCTGCTGAAATGCAAGTAATGAGACTCCACCATATCCACGCTTCTGGCGTTTCAACTCCTTGATTTTCCTCGACGAGAGCGTCAATCCAATTTGGTTTCACAGCCTCAGCATCATCTCAAGCTTTTGGACGAGTTCAAATATTCGTTTTTCGTCACCAATAGCAGGAGTAGAGGTTCGTAATGTATTGATGATAATTTGTATTTCGTTACCTGTAAGTGGAACTTGTCTAACCTTGTCTGGCACGTTCTTTCCTTTGCGGGCGTCCATGTGCCCAAGCAGTCGTCAACAATACATTCAATTGATCATTTGTAAGCAGATCGATACCTTCTTGAATCAGGATAGTGTGAAACTCGCCTTTATACTTGTAAATGTCAAAGATGGTAGCGGCATGGAACCATTCATTATCTTGAAGGTTCTGCCCTCTAGCCCATTTTCTAGCGAACAGAATGTTACTCGCTATTAGGCAGATTATCCTTAATCCTCCTAAGTTCAAACCAACTCACACAAGCAGAACACATACGTAAACTTTCGACGTGTTCACGCTGTTCATCCATGTGCTTCCATGAAATTGAGCCTTCTTTTGAACCGCAAAGCGTCCTTTGATTAGATGGAATCCTAATGTGAGT
>Ga0111539_10000472_pt1 | contig 50726 bp, 41 predicted proteins | sample RhiMethybrSRZTD1_FD_79667 | JGI IMG/M metagenome (GOLD analysis project Ga0111539, IMG submission 79667) | Populus rhizosphere microbial communities from Tennessee, USA - Rhizosphere MetaG P. TD hybrid SRZTD1 (version 2) (version 2) | ecosystem: Host-associated > Plants > Roots > Rhizosphere >... | reverse complement strand
TGCGCCGGACCGGGCCTCTATCGGAGCATCCTCCGGCATGCAACGTCGGCAACGCTGACTTCTCCTGAGGGAGGGTTGGAGATCGTAAGTGGCCTTTAGGGTCACCAGCAATGCTACTTTGGTAGTATTCTCGCGGGTCGGGGGTTCGGGGTTCGCGGGCTCGCGGGTTCGGCCGGGGGTACTCAGAGGCAACCGGGGCAAGTCCAAGCCGATTGTTGCCCTTGGTACCACCGTCGCCCGAGCCCCCGGACCCCCGAACCCCCGGTACGTTTAGGTTTTTACGCCAACCTGGAAATGAGCTGTGCGCGGGAGTCCACACCCACCTTGTTGAAGATCCGGCTCAGATGTTTCTTCGCCGTGGTGGGAGCGATGTCCAGTGCGGTCGCGATGTCGCGGTTTCCGTAGCCGCGGAGCACCAGGTCGACGACCTGCGCCTCCCGATCCGAGAGCCCATAGCAACGCTTGACCGCGTCGCGTTCCGGCGCCAGTTCTCGAATGCATGCGACGAGCGTACGGCCGACACCGTCCACCACCATCTCCCGCAGGTGGATATAGAAGGGTTCCCCATTGCCGCTCGTCACGAGGCTGACGGCACGCCCGGAAGCCTGAAGGTGCGCCGCGGCGGCATCCGCCTGATCGCGGAGCAGCACCAGCAGGTCGGTCCGATGGTCGCGCTGGAGTTTTTCGGCGAGCACGCGCGCCGAAGTGTTGCGATAGAGGATCCGGCGATCGTCCAGGACAACGATAGAGACCGACAAGTCGTCAATGACGGCGTCTAGCAACGCGCGAGGCAGTTGGTGGCCGACCATTTTCGTGGGGGGAGTCTGTGCCTACTATACTCGCGGGCTCCGGATCCGGGGTCCGGGATCCGGGGCCGGGATCCGGGAGTCCCTCGTATCTCAGACAGTCGGGCTTATCCCGAACCGGAACCCCCGGACTCCGGACCCCGGACCCCGGATGAGATCGTTAACGTTGTCGTCGCTGTTGCCGTCATCTGCCCAATGAACGACCTGCGCTACAGCGTGCGTTCCCTGCTGCGGATGCGCGGCATCGCCGTCCTCGCCATCGTCACGCTCGCGCTCGGCATCGGCGCGACCACGACGATGTTCAGCGCCGCGTACGCGGCGCTCCTCCGGCCTCTGCCGTTTGCGGAGCCGGATCGCCTCGTCCTGATCTTCACCACGCGAAGCTCGCCGCGCGAAGGGTTCGTGCGCTCGCGGTGGTCGCATCCGCTGAGCCGGCGGTTGTCCGCGTCGGTAACTTCTTATGAGGCGATCGCGACCTTTACTCCCTCACTCCTCAGCCTGAGCGGCGGCAACAGTGATCCCGAGCAGGTTGATGCCGAGATCGTCTCGCCCGAGTACTTCGGAATCCTCCGAGTGACGCCGGCAGTGGGCCGGACGTTCACCGCGGCCGAAGACGCCGTGCCGGGGGACGCTCCGGTAGCGATCCTCAGCGATGGTCTGTGGCGCCGACGCTATGGCGCTGATCCGAGCGTGATCGGTGGTCCGGTGCGGATCAACGGTGTGCCGCTCACCGTCGTCGGGATCATGCCGGCGGGGTTCGCCGGGCTCACCGACAAGTCCGAGATGTGGATACCTCGGACGATGGCGCCTGTTTTGACGTATGCGGAGTACCTCACTACGCCGCAGCTGTTCATTCCGGTTATTGCGCGCCTCAAGGAGGGGATGACGCTGGAACGCGCGAATGCCGAACTCGCGGCGGCGAGCGCGTCTTTCGAGGTCCCTGACGCCGAGCCTGACACGCGATGGGGCGCCGTCGCCGAGCCTGCCGGCCGCGCCCGGATCGAGCCGTCGATGCGGCGTTCGCTCCTGCTCCTCCTCGCCGCTGCCGGGTGCGTACTCCTGATCACCTGCGCGAACGTCGCCGGTCTCCTGCTCGCGCGCGGGCGGATGCGCGCGCGCGAGCTTGCCATCCGCCTCGCGATCGGTGCAGGCCGCGCGCGCATCATGCGCCAGTTGCTGCTCGAAAGCCTGATCCTGGCTCTCATCGCGGGCGCTGGTGGTGTCGTGATCGCGGTCTGGGGTGTGGCCGGCTTCTCTCGTTACGCCCCCACCGTCCTGTGGACCGGTCGAATCATGATGTCACCGTTCGCCGCGCCGGCGCTCGACGGCCGCGCGCTGCTCTTCGCTGTCGCGATGACGGTGGCCACGAGCGTGCTGTGCGGGCTCGTGCCTGCGTTCGAGACGTCGCGCACCAGGTTGACCCACGTGCTGAAGGAAGACGACCGTGGCGGTGGCGCACGGCGCCGCGTTTTTCGCGGGCTGGTCGTCACCGAGGTCGCGCTCGCGGTCCTGCTGCTCGCAGCGGCGGGGCTGCTGCTCGAGAGCTTCGCCGGCATGCAGCGGCTTCGGAGCGGCTACGACAGCCGCAATATCGTGACGTTCTGGGTTCGGCCTCCGGCATCACGCTATCCGGTCGAGGAAGGTCCCGCCACCGTTCAGCGCTTCCTCACGAGCGTCGAGGGCGTAGCCGGTGTCGAGTCGGCAGCCGTCAACCGTTGTACGCCATTCACCGGCTGCTCTCGCACAGTGCTCTTTTTCACTGATCGCCCAAACCACCCGGGAGCCGCACCGGTCGTCGGCCGTCACTACGTGTCGCAGGACTACTTCAAGACGCTGGGAATCCCGCTCCGTGCCGGTCGCGTGCTCGCCGCGACCGATCGTCCTGGCCGCCCCGGTGTCACCGTGATCAGTGAAAGCGCGGCCCGGCGTTTCTGGCCCGGCGAAAACCCGCTGGGTAAGCGCGTGTGGTTCGGCGGCACCACCGGACCGTTCGCGGGAGCCGCGCAAGCTGTCGAGATCGTGGGGGTGGTCGGGGACGTCAGATACGAGGCCGCGGACTGGCCGGACGCGACGGGACGCCCCGAGTTCTACACGTCGTACCTGCAGTTCTCCTATCCTGACACGATGATGATGGTAAAGAGCCGCGGCCCCGTGGCGGCGCTGATCCCCTCGCTGCGCCGCGCGGTGGCATCGGTCGATCCTTCGCTTCCGATCTATGACGTGCTCACCCTCGACGATCGCGTCGGCGGCGCCCTCGCGCGCCCGCGCTTCAACGCCGGTCTCGTTGGCGGGTTTGCCGCCGCCGCATTACTGATCGCCGCACTCGGCGTGTACGGCATGCTGTCCTATTCGGTCTCGTCGCGTCTCCGCGAAATCGGCGTGCGGCTGGCCCTCGGAGCCGCGCCCGGCGGGGTGGTACGACTCATCCTGACCGAAGGCGTTCGCCTGGCGGCCGTCGGCGTAGTCATCGGGATCCTTGCCGCGCTCGCCGCGGGCCGGCTCACGCGAAGCGTGGTCATCGAGGTCAACCCCACCGATCCACGGATCCTCGGCGCCGTCGCGATTGTGATGCTGGCGGTTGCCGCCCTCGCCGCGCTCGTCCCCGCGCGGCGCGCCAGCACTGTTGATCCGATGGTGGTTCTGCGACAGGAGTGAGTTGGGTCGGCCCCCGGCATCGAGTGTGTAAGGAGGCGATCAGCATGACGAACAGCGGCCCGTTGTGCGGCGCAGTCGAAGCCGGGGGAACGAAGTTCGTGTGCCTGATCGGCACCGGTCCCGGGGACATGCGCGAGCAGGCGCGGTTCTCGACCCTGTCGCCCGAGGTCACGCTCCGGGAGACGCTCGACTTCTTTCGCAACGCGGCTGCGCGCCACGGGCAGCTCGACGCGATCGGCATCGCGTCGTTCGGGCCGATCGACCTGCACCTCGATTCGCCAACGTATGGCTACATCACATCGACTCCCAAGCCGGGCTGGGCGAACGTCGATATTGCCGGGACGATTCGCGATGCGTTGGCCGTGCCCGTGGGCTTCGATACTGACGTGAACGCCGCGGCGCTGGCCGAATGGCGATGGGGCTCCGCGCAGGGACTCGATACCTTCATTTACCTGACCATCGGGACGGGGATCGGCGGCGGTGGGCTGGTGAACGGCCGGTTGCTGCACGGTCTGGTTCATCCCGAGATGGGCCACGTCCGGATCCCGCACGATCTCGACGAGGATCCGTTTGCCGGCGTCTGTCCGTTTCACGGTGACTGTCTCGAGGGCCTCGCCAGCGGCCCGGCGATGAATGCCCGCTGGCTGCAACCGGCGGAGCAGCTCCCGGACGATCACCCCGGCTGGGCGCTCGAAGCCCGCTACCTCGCGCTCGCGCTGGTCAATTTCATCTGCGCGCTGTCCCCCGAGCGCATCGTCATCGGCGGTGGCGTCATGTCGAAGACGTTGCTCTATCCGCTCATCAGGAGCCAGGTCCTCGCGTTGGTGAACAACTACGTGCGGGCGCCGCAACTCCTGGAAGGAATAGACAACTACATCGTGCCACCATGGCTCGGCGGTCACGCCGGCGTACTGGGCGCACTGGCGCTGGCTCAGCAGTTGGTCGAGGAGTCAGAAACGGCTGGCCCGCAGGGCCAGCCCCGACACTGAAACATCGCGAAGCCCCGTGGCTCCGTGCCTTCGTGGCGTCTTCTTCCCCCGTGATCTCCTCAAATCTCGATACTTCTTAGCGCCATTCGCTTCTCCGCTCCCAGATCCCATCGGCACACCTCAGCGCCAATGCACCGATCGTGGATGTCGGGTTGACCGCTGCGCTCGTGGTGAACGAGCTGCCGTCGACGACGAACAGGTTGGGCACGTCGTGCGCGCGGTGCCACTTATCGATGACGGAGCGCCCTGGATCGCTCCCCATCCGCGCCGTGCCCATGTAGTGCGCGAAGTTCATGATGCGGCCGCTGTCGAGAATCGTCCTCGCTCCAGCGGCCTCGAGCACCTGGCGGGCGGCAGTGGAGCCGTGCTGCAGCATCGCCGTCGTGTTGTCCGACGCGCGATAGGTGACGCGCGGCGCCGGGATGCCGTTCGAATCCTTGGCTGTATCGTCGAGCTCGACGCGGTTGATCTCTTCCGGCAGATCCTCGGACATCACCGCGATGCCGACCGAGTGCCTGAATCGCCGCCGCATCTCATCGTGGTGTCGCGCCCCCCACGGCACCGGTTCCGAGTCTCCCCACGCCACGCTGGCCGGCCCGTACGGTCGGTACACGACGAGCGAATAGCCTCGTACGAAGCCACGGCCGCGATCGGTCTCGTAGAAATGCTGGCTGAACAGAGGGTTCGACGCATGCGTTGTTGCCTCGAACGGCTCATCGAATACGCCCTCGACGTACCGGCTCGGGTGATTCATCAGGTATTTACCGACGACGCCCGTTGAATTGGCGAGACCATCGGGATAACGGCGCGACTTCGACGCGAGCAGGATTCGCGGCGTCCCGATGCCATTGCAGCAGACGACCACCACTCGCGCGAGCTGCTCGTGAATGACGCCCTTCGCGTCGAAATACGCCACTCCTTTCACCCGCCCATCGTCCGTGACCGTGATTTCCTTGACCCGGGCCCTGGTGCGCAGGGTGGCGCCGGCGCGAAGGGCCTTCGGCCAGTAGGTGATGTCGGCGGAGGCCTTCGCCTTCAGCGCACAGCCGAAATTGCAGCCGCCGCGGTTGTCGCAGGCGCTGCGGCCATCGTAGTCGCGCGAGAGAATCGCGTTGTCCGACGGCCACCAATGCCACCCCAGCTTCTCGAAGCCGCGAACGATCGCCGCACCGGAACCGCCAATCGGCAATGGTGGTGTCTGCCGGGCGGATCGCCTCGGGTTCGCAGGGTCGCCAGTGATCCCTGAGACCCCGACATTTCGATCGTTCAGATCGTAGAACGCCTCGAGATCCGAAAAGCCGATCGGCCAGTCATCGGCTGCCCCATCGAGGCGATGCACGCGGAAGTCGGATGGATGCATGCGCGGGAAGTGACCCTCCCAGTGCACCGTGCTCCCGCCGACGCCGTTCCACATCACGATGTCGGTCGGGCCCGCGCCGGCGGTGACGATCGGATAGTCTTCGGGCCGTTGACGCACGGCAGGGAAGAGACTGTGGTCGCCGCGCCGAAGCTGAACTTCGAACGTCGTCCGGGCCGACGCGAACTCCGAAGGCCGGTGCCAGTCGCCCTGTTCCAGGCAGGCGACCCTGGCGCCGCGACTCGCCAGCCGCCACGTGAGCGCCGCGCCGGCAGCCCCGGCGCCAATCACCACGACGTCGACGCGATCCGGCTGCATCAGTCGGTCTCGCGATACAGCCGCGGCAGTTGCCGAACGCGAGCGAGGAGCGTCGTGTCGAAATCCTCCAGCGGCGCCGTCTTCCTGCTGCCCCTGCGGAACGGGTAGCCGATCAGCGCCCAGATTTTCGGGTTCGTGTAATAGGCCTCGTAGACGACGTCGCGGAGCGTGGCGAACGACGGCGGATCGGCCTTCTCGAGTTTCTCCAGCGCGCTGATCTGCTCGTTCTCAGAACGGTCGTCGAACGTTGGGCCAAGCGCGGCGATGGCTTTCGACAGCCGCTGTTGAATCTCCTGATCTTGCGCGGCAAGCGCCTCCAGGTACTCGACCGCGCCAACCGAAGATGCAGCCGGCATCTTTCCCCGGGCAGGGATGATGCGATCGACCGCCGCGCGAAGCGTCGCACGCGTGGCAACGGTCTGCTCTGATGCGACGTCGGCAACCGGAGCGAGCACGATCACGGCTGCGGTGCCGATGAAGGTGCGGCGTGTGATGTCGTCCGACATGCGAAGCGAACCTCCTGATTTCCTTGCACTCCTGTTCACGATCGGGGTTCGGGTCAGCCATGGCGCCGTCGAAGCCGCCGGTAGCCCGAGTCCGCCAGGTCCGGCCCGCCGACCGCGGACCACGAAGTCAGCGTCTGGCGACTCTGAATCCGTAATCCGTATACCGAAACGACGGATCGATCCGGCTGCGCGCCGCGCATCGGCTGATGGTCACAGCGTGCCGCCACGATCCGCCGCGCGAGGCGCGCCTGATGCCGTGCGCTGGCCCTGCCGGATTGCGCTCGGGTGAAGACGAGTAGAAGTCGGCCGCATACCAGTCCGCGCACCACTCGTGAACGTTGGCGGCGATGCCGAAGAGCCCGAACGCATTTGGCTCGCCGAGCGCGACCGGCCACGGACCTGGCTGCGGCCCGCGTCCTCCTTCCGGAATCCACCCCGGGATGTCGTCGCCCCACGGATACCGCTGGCGCTCGATCCCGCCCCGTGCCGCTCGCTCCCACTCGGCCTCTGTCGGCAGGCGCACCGGCTGACCGTTGACGGTGCGCCACTGGCAGTACGCCTGGCAGTCGAGCCAGCTCACGCCGACCACCGGGACATCCGGCGCGGCGGCGAACTCCGGCCAGTCGCGCGGTTGTTCGTGGCCGGTCGTGCGCAGGAACGCGTCGTACTGTTCGCAGGTGACCGGATACAGCGCGAGCTCGAACGCGTCGACCCAGACCCGATGCGCCGGCCGCTCGTCGTCGGGCCCGTCATCACTGCCCATCCCGAACCAGCCTTCTGGAATCGGCGCGAACCCCTCGGTCATCGGCTGCCGTCGGACGACGAGCCTCGTGACAGCGGAGGCGACAGGAAATCCGGCCGCGCGTCGCCCCAGATGTAGTGATTGAAGAACGACAGATTGTGCTGCATGACGGCGCGCTGCGCCCGAGGCTTGGTGATGCCGTGACCGAAGCCCTTGTACACGATCATTTCCACCGGAACCCCGCGATCCTCGAGCCCCTGCCTCAACTCGTAGCCGTTCGGGATTGGCACGCGGCGATCGAGCTCGCCGTGCTGGATCAGCGTCGGTGTTTTCGCCTGCCTGACGTAGGCCATCGGCGAGGTCTTCGCATAGATCGCCGGATCGTCGGCCGGATCCTCACCAAGGTAGTTGATGGTGAACGGCGTGATGTCGGTGTTGTAGTAATACGTCGCCCAGTTCGAAATGCCGGCGCCGACCGAGATCGCCTTGAACCGATCCGATGTCGTCGTCAGGAACGCAGAGATGTAGCCACCCTGGCTCCATCCCATGCAGCCGATCCGGGCTGGATCGACCCAACCTTTCTGGATCAGGTAATCGATGCCCGACAGCACATCCCACGCATCGCCCACACCCAGGTTGCCGACGTTCAGGCTGCGGAACTTCTCGCCGTAGCCGGCGCTGCCGCGATAGTTGACCTTCAGAACGAGCGCGCCGCGGCCGACCCAGATATCGGCCGGGTAGGTTCGTGTTTCAGCGAGCAGGATCGGTCGATCGATGCCGGTCGGACCGCCGTGGATGATGCAGAGGAGCGGGTAGCGCTTCGAGGAATCGAAGTCAGCCGGCTTGATCAGGACGCCTTCGATCAGCGCGCCGTCCTTGCTCTTCCAGGCAATCACTTCGCGCGAACCAACGATGAAGTCCGCCGCCTGCGCGGTCATGTCGGTCAGCGCCTTCGGTGCGAAGCCGTTGACGTCTGAGACATAAAGCTCCGACATTGTTTTCGGGGCGCCCGCGGTAAAGGCTACGTGATTGCCCTCGCGGTCGATGGTGAACCCACCGCCCATCAAATCGTCGGGCGCCGAGACGCGCGCGATCTGGCCCGAGCCCGGGTTGAGCCGGAACAGGTGTCCTGCCGTCTTCTGCAGTGCCGAGAAGTACAGCCCGGTTGTATTCCATCCGACCACTGACGGGACCTCGTCGAAGCCGTCGGTCAGCGAGCGCGGCGTTCCTCCCTCGGCGGACACCATCGCGAGCCGCGAGATCTTCGCGAACGACAGCTCTCTGCCCATCGCTGTCGAGAACACGAGCTGCCGGCTGTCGGGCGACCATTCGGGGTTGGTGTCGAAGCCCGGCTGCGAAACGATCTTTCTGACCCGATCGTCCGCAAGACTGAGTGTGTAAATGTCGGACGAGCTGCCGTTGATCAGGTCCGGGTTGCGGGTCGCCGCGAACGCGATCGCATGACCGTCGGGCGCCCACGAAAATGACCCGACACTGAAGTCCTTGCCGCGAGTGCGCTGCTGGCCGGCGGCGGGCGCCTTCATCGCCTCGTCCAGCGCGATCGTCCAGAGATGGACGTGCTGATACTCGCGGCGCACGACTTCGTAGTCGCCGAGGCGTTCCTTGCGGTCTTTCTGTTCTTTCGTGAGCGCTTCGGGCGCGCTGTAGGCGATCGATTTCGAATCGGGTGCCCAGACGAACCCGGACACGGCGGTCTCGGACTTCGTCAGCTGGATCGCCTCGCCGCCACGCGGGTCGATCACGAACACCTGGTTCTTGTCGTCTGCTCGTGGCGACGTGAACCCGATCCACTTTCCATCGGGCGACCACTGAGGTCCCGAGGACGACTTCTGGCCGCGCGTCAGCTGCGTGGTCTGGCCGGACCTGGCGTCGGCCATCCAGAGTTGCGTCACGAAGGCATCCTGGCCGAAGTCCGCCTCAGTCTGCGTGTAGGCGACGCGGGTGCCGTCGGGTGAAATCTGCGCGCCGCCGATCGATTTCAGGTTGAGGAGATCGTCGACGGTCGGAACCCGGCGCTCTGCGGCGCCGAGAGGCAGGAACGCGAGAGCCAGCGTCAGCGACACGATGAATCGGGCCACGAGGGAGCCTCCGTCGGGAAGAGGTTGTGCCAGCTTACTGATGAGCAGTGATCGTAGCATCCCCCCGCCTTCGCGCTTCGCGCTACGGCGAGGCAGGCTCGGAGGGCTATCCTGAAGGTATGGACACGCGATATCGCTGGGCTATCGGAGGCGTAATCGCAGCCGTCGCGCTCGCGGCGATTGCGGCGCTGGTCGTCACGCATCGCGAGCGCGCTCGCGTCCAGGTTCAGACTGCCGACGTCAGCAGCGGTCCGATTGCGCGCCGGGTTCTCGTCAGCGGCACGCTCGAGCCCGCGCGGATGGTCGAAGTGGGATCACAGGTGTCCGGCACCATCGCATCGCTGCCCGCCGACTTCAACTCACGAGTGAAGGCGGGGCAGGTGCTGGCGCGGCTCGATCTGGCCTCGTTCCAGGCGCGTCTCGTCGAGGCCGAGGCGGGGCTCGCCAAGGCCCAGGCCGAACGCGCTCGTCGTCAGGCAGCCCTGGACGACGCGCGCATGAAGCTGGAAGATGCCGACGCGCTCGCCGGCGACCGGCAGCTCGCGCGCGCCGAGCTCGACCTCGCGCGCACGACCATGCAGCAGGCCACGGCGGACGTGAAGGGTGCCGACGCAGACATCGCGGCGGCGCGGGCGGCTGTGACACAGGCGCAGGTCAGCCTCGATCGCACGGTCATTCGATCGCCGATTGATGGTGTCGTCATTGGACGTCACGTGGAAGTCGGCCAGACGATCGCTGCCTCCGTGAACGCACCGGTGCTCTTCACCATCGGCGATCTGCGTCGCATGCGGTTGCTCGCGGAAGTCCCGGAAGGAGAGGTCGGCGGAGTGCAGCGCGGATCGCAGGTGCGGTTCGAGATCGAGTCGATTGGTGGTCACCCGTTCACGGGAACGGTGGCGGAAGTGCGTCTCGCACCGCAGGTCGCGGCGAGCACGGCGTCGAACGCGGGCATCAGCTCGAACGTGGGCACGAGCGCAACCAGCACCGCGAACACGCCCGTGGCCACGTCCGGCTCGTCTCCACGCGGGACGAGCGGCAGCGCGCAGCCGGCCGGCTCGCCGACGGCCGGCACCAGTGCGGCGCAGCCCGCGGGCCAGACGTCGTCTCTGTCGCCGGCACCTTTGACTACGTCCGCCAGGCAGACAGCGGCCACCGCCGGCGTAGTCACCTACATCGCCGTGATCGACGTCGATGCTTCGAGCGAGGACATTCCGCCTGGCGGCACCGCGATCGTGACGCTGGCCGGCTCCGAGCGCGCCCAGGCCGTCCGAATCCCGAACAACGCCCTGACGTTCGCTCCGTCGACCGACTCGTTTGCCGCGGTCGATCAGGAACCGCCGGTTCTCAGTCGCGCGGAGACGGCTTCGACGAAACAAACAGGGACGCGGCGGGGCTATGTCTGGAAATTCGAGAACAATCGCTTCGTGCCGATCGAGGTCCAGACCGGGATCGCGGACGAATCCTGGACCGAGCTCGTATCCGGCGATATCCGTCCCGGAGATCGGCTGGTGACTGCCGCCGCTCCGCTCAAACGAAGCTCGTGAGCCAGAGTGCGAACTGCGTCCATGCCGCGCTGCCCATCAGCACCAGCCTGACAGGATAGGACGCGACGAGCAGCAGCGAGCCCGCCAGAAAAACCATGTTGAGCTGTCCGCGACGCCGCCAGTCGATCGCGAGGCAGACGAGGATGAGCACGGTGGGAAAGCCGAAGAACCACAGCGGCCCGAGATTCTGCAATGGCGTGATGGGAATGCGGGCAATGGCCGGGGGCACAAAGTTGATCGCCGTGAGGAGCATGAGGCTCTTGTGCGCGGCCGGCCGCTTCCGGTAATAAACGGCGGCGCCGAACAGGAGCGAAAACATCAGCAGATCGAAGAGCGGGATCACCATGAACGCTGATGAGGGGATGTCGGGCGGCATCGACGGCGATCCGTACTTGCCGGCGCGCATCGCGGTGACCAGGCCGGTGATCACGATGAGTACGCCGAGGCCAACGCCGGTATAGCCAAGACGCTGGTGGACCCTGACCTGTCGCGACGAGATCAACCAGACCTGCGTCGCGAACAGCGCCACCCACATGGTCATGAGCAGGCCATGCACATGGACCAGGAGCGAAGGCAGCGGGGGCCCGCCGAAGTAGGGTTTCAGGTAGTAGGTCCGCGCAAATCCCGCAAGGACGACGAGAATGAACGCGATCGCTGCAAACGCGAAGAGCCGGCGATCGAAGCTTCGAAGCGCTGCGCTGGTGGTCATGGGGGCGCCAGTGTAACCCAGCTCGGCCGCACGGGGGTCAGGTGTATTTCAACATTTCCCGGAATGTTGAAATACAAGATCTGACCCCCGGACTCGATCATCACCGCGCGATGGTGGTCGTGGTGCGGGCCGCCGTCACCGGCGCCAGCATCTGATCGAACGCATATGCGCCGATCAGTGTGCCCTGCTCATACCCGGCCTTCACCGCGGTAGGGAAGTGGATGCCGGCGAGCACCCTCGATGCCCCGTTCTCCTGCGCGGCCTCAGAGAACGACCAGAAACGACGCGTGATTCCCGCATACGGCGCGCCGCTCGTCATCTGGAAGCTCACGTAATCGGTCTCGAAGAACCGCGCGAGCACCGCGGCAGCCGCGGCACCAAGCACGGTGTGCGTCGACGGATAGTCGGGCACCGGCGGCGTCGGCAGGATGCTCAGCCAGGTGGCATCGCCCGTCTCCCGGATCGCCGTCGCCGGCCGCCAGTAGTTGTAGTGATACTTCGCCTCGAAGCCGCCGATGAACCCGTCGGCCATCGCGACGTTCACCAGCGCGAGCAGCCGCGCCGTCGCCCATGAGTCGAGGCTGCGCGCGACCGCGAGCTCGCGCGCGATGCGGTTCCACCCTTGAGGCGAGCTCTCGTACCAGAACTTGGCGATCTCGGTCTGCTCAGCCGTCCGTGTGGTGCTGGTCGAACTGCCGATCTCGTTCACGATCGCGATGTCGCGTCGCGCCAGAGCGGTCGATGGAGCAGGCGGCGGAACCGGCCGGAACTGCGCCGGGTCCTTCAACGCAAACGGCGTCACCGAACCCCACTGCGGGAGGAGTGCCGGCGTGAAATCGGGCGGCGTCGGCCGATAGGCACCCGCAGTCGTTCCCGGGACGTAGTTGACGGTCCGCGCGGCCCCGTCGTTTTCCCGCTTCGTCAGCACCGCGGTCGCGGCCCGGCGCCCGATCGCGACACCTGCTTCTTTCGCCTTTGCGTCGGTGAGCGTCTCGAGGCTGACCCGCAGCTCCTCGTCGAACGTGCCCTTGCACTTCGGCACGAGCGCCGCAAGCGTAACCTGCGCCGCCGAGGCCACCGCTGCATCGGCTGAAGCGCGGACCGTCGTGGTTCGCGTCGTCGTGTAGGTGTGATACCGCCGCTCGACAGTGTTCAACGCATCGTGAATCGCGAGATGCAGAATCGCGAGCACGCGCGACTCGGTGAGCGGATCCATCTGGGCACCGGCCATCGCGTCGGTCGCGATGCGGTTCCACCGGACGACCTCCTGCGCCTGCGCCTGCGCAGGCACGACCTCTGTCGTAAGAACGATGATTGCGGCCGCCGCCACTGCGGCGGTGATGGTGTGAGCCCTGTTCATCATGATTCCCTCGCTTCTTCCAAGCCGGGCCGCGCCCGCGGCTCGCTGCGGGGCGGAGTTGAGCGACGCTTGTGCCGCACTCGGCTGGCGAGAGAAGTCTTGAGGTAAGTAACTGTACTAAATGAACTTACGAATGAGGAACTGCGGCGTGTTCGAAGGCGATACAGTCGAGCATGTACTGATATTTCAGCATCATGCTGATATTTCGGCACCCGCCTTCGCGCTTCGCGCTATGGCGAGGCAGGCTTCTCGGGACGCTATGGGGGCCAGACTCCTCAGGGACGTACGGTGATTCAGGCCGTCAGGACCGAGGCGGATTGATCCCCAGCTTCCGCATCCGTGACCACGCTGTCGATCGGCTCAGGCCAAGCAGCCGCGCGGCGCCGTTGGGGCCGGCCAGCACTCCACCCGTCTGCTCGAGCGCACGCAGCAGGTGCTGGCGTTCGACTTCCTCGAGGGTCGGGAACGCGGTCGCTGGCTGGGTGGCGGCTGACATCGCCAGCGATCCGATGTGTTCGTCGTGAATCACGGCCCCGTTGCACAGGATCACCGCGCGTTCGAGGACGTTGGCCAGCTCCCGTACGTTGCCCGGCCATTGATATTGCGCGAGGCGCTCCAGCGTGCCGGGAGCGACGCGCCGGGCCGGCTTGCCCATCCGCTCGGCGAACTGGCGGACGAAGTGTGTCGCCAGCAGCGGGATGTCGTGCAAGCGTTCCCGGAGCGGCGGCATTCGCACCGGGAAGATGTTCAGGCGATAGAACAAATCAGCGCGGAATTTTCCTTCCCGCACCGCCTCGGAGAGATCCTGGTTCGTAGCCGCGACCACCCGGACGTCGACCTTGACGGTCTGCGTGCCGCCGACCCGCTCCAGCTCCTGTTCCTGCAGCACGCGCAGCAGCTTTACCTGCATCTCGAGTGGCAGCTCGCCGATTTCGTCGAGAAAGATCGTCCCGCGGTGGGCGAGCTCGAAGCGCCCCTTCTTCTGCTGCAACGCGCCGGTGAATGCGCCCCGCTCGTGGCCGAACAGCTCGCTCTCGACCAGCGTCGGCGGCAGCGCCGCGCAATTGACCTTCACCATCACGCCGCGCCGCCGCTTGCTCGCTTCGTGAATGGCGCTCGCCATCAGCTCCTTGCCGGTGCCGGTCTCGCCGAGGATCAGCACCGTCGAATCGGTCGGTGCCACCATCTCGATGCTCTTGAACACCGCGCGCATCGCGTCGGAGGCGCCGACGATATCGCCGAAGGTCCGGCCGAGATTCAGCTCTTCCCGCAGATAGACGTTCTGGCTTTCGAGCTCCTCGGCCCGCTTCGTGTCGGTGATGTCGCGGGCGGTGAAGACGACGCAGCGCTTCTCGGTCAGGTCCACCGGAAGAACCGCCGTCCGCCCTTCGAACCATCGATCTCCCGCGGGCACGGCCAGCTGATACTCCATGGTCTGCAGCGAACCGGTCTGGAGCGTCGAGCGGACCAGGGTCAGGAACGCGTCGGCGGTGGGGTTCGGGAAGACGTCGTGAAACAGCCGTCCCTTCAGTTCGTCGGCGGCCTTCACCAGGAGCTGGCTCGCCGCGCTGAGGATTTCTACGTAGCGGCCGTCCTCGTCTATCAGGAACACCAGGTCGGGAAGGGCACTCAGAATCGCGCGAGTGCGGTGCTCGCTGATTGCGAGCTCGGCGGTCCGCACGGCGACGAGCATCTCGAGCTCACGCTCGCGCTGCTCGAATGCGCGACGGCGCTCGCTGACGTCGCGCTGAATGCCGAAGTGACCCGTGATGCGTCCCTCGGCATCGTAGAAACAGATGTAGTCCCCTTCGATGAAGATCGGATCCCCGTCGAGGCGGCGCTCCTCGGTCTCGACGTGGAGCCGCCCCCGATCGAAGAACTCGCGCCAGACACGCCGGCAGTAATCCAGGTCGTGCGCGAACAGCCGGCGCGGCGTGATGCCGATGAACGCCTCCCGGGTCGCGCCGTACTGCCGGAGCATCGCCTGGTTGGCCTTGGTCACACGATGGTGATCCAACGCGTACTCGAGCAGCGCGTTCTTGTCGGCGCTGTCGTTCCACGCGATCGGCTCGTCCAGCATCATGAAGAAGAAGCCGTCGAGCGACTGCGAGAAGAACAGCTCCAGGCGGTCGTCTGTCGGGTCCATAGCTGGCTGATGCCAGCAGGATACCCCTGAACTACTTTCTCCGCTCGCCAACCACCCAGAGGTGGGCATCGGTCTTGACGAATAGTTGCCCCTGGGAGACGGCGACCGATGCCAGGCAGTATGGTGCGCAAGGATCGTTGAACGTGTTCGAGGCCAGGATCTCGAATTTCGGGCCGGCGCGGAACACGGTCGTAACGCCCGTGGACTCACCGGTGACGTAGATCTTCCCGTCGGCGAGGACCGGCGATGAGCTGTAGAAGTCGTTCGGCAGGCGGCTGGGCCCGTACACCAGCTTGCCGGTTGCGAGCTCGAGGCAATAGACGACGCCCTGTTCGCTTACCAGGTACAGGTACTTTCCGTCGCTGACCGGCGAAGGCACATCGGGTCCGCGATGAAAGGTCCACGCGACGTGTGTAGTTGAAATGTCCCCCGATCCACCAGGCTTCAGCGCCACCAGCGGGTTGACGCGCGTCGGCGCGATGATCAGGCCGCCGGCGATGATCGGCGACGAGATGATCCGGTAGTTGCGGCTCTTCTGCGGGTTGAGCACGTCGGCGCGCCAGAGCTCTTTACCCGTCTGCGGATCGTGACCGGTGACGATGTCGCCGCCGGTGATCACGATCTCCGTCTTGCCGTTGTATTGCAGCAGCGCCGGTGTCGTGTAGGAATCCGGCGACTCGTGCAGCGCGTTGGTCGGCCGTTCGACGCGCCACACGGTCTTGCCGGTCATCTTGTCGACCTTCAGGACGTAGGACGGGTCATCCGTCAACATCCCGTGCAGGACCTGCAAATACAGCGCGTCACCATGCAGCAGCGGCGACGACGCGTAGCCGAACTGGATGCCGAACTTGCCGTAGTCCTTCTGGATCTCCCGGGTCCAGAGCTCCTTGCCGGCGAAGTCGAAGCCCTTGAGAACGCCGGTCCCGGTGATCACCCAGACGTTCTTGCCATCGGTCACCGGCGACGGCGACGACATGTTCTGCTTGTTGCCGATCCGGTTCTCTCCGGCAAGGAGGCGCTTCCAGGTCACCGCCTGCTTGTTGCGGTCGACCGCCCAGAGCTCGATGTGGCCCGTCGCGCGCTCGGTCGCGACGTTCAGGAAGATGGTGTCGTTCCAGATGATCGGCGTCGAGCCGCTGAAGGCAGGGAGCGGCAGCTTCCACGCCACGTTTTCTGTCGGGCTCCAGGTCGTGGGCAGTCCTTTTTCGATGCTGTTTCCGTCCATGGACGGGCCCCGCCAGTGCGGCCAGGTATCGGCGGCGAGCGACGCAACGGCTGAGGCGAAGAGAGCGAGCGTAAGAAGGTGTCGGCGCATGGGTTTCGAAGGTGCCGATCAGCTTGCGCCGGCGACAGGCCGGTGCACGGACCGTTGATGACGGAAGACGACGCGACCGCCCTTCCTGCTACAGGCGGTCAACGCCGGGGCGAGTTCCAGTTCACCAGCACCTGGATGGTGGATGCCCGTGGGTCAACCTCGCTCTCGGTCACGAGAAAGCGATCGCCCACGACCGCATACGGGCTGTCGTCGGACACGCGCAACTGGACGCCGGGCTTGAGCCAGGAATTGATCACAAAGAGCGGAACCGGCGTTCCGGCCGTGATCGTGTCACCCGACACGGTAATCGGGGCGCCCATCAACCGATTCTCCGGGTTCATGAAATAGAGCTCACGCCCTGCGGCGTGCCACTCCGGCCCGCCGCCACCGTCTTTCGAGATTCGCACGGGCCACGCCGAAGCCGCTCTCGACGACCTTGCGCACCGGCACCGGACCCGCTGCGATCCGCTCGCGCAGCGTTGCCCCGATCAACAACTCGGAGACGACGTATGCGGTGCCGCGCTCGTTGCCGATGTCGTACAGCGCGACGATGTTGGGATGGTTGAGGGCGGCGGTGGCGCGGGCTTCCTGTTCGAACCGGCCGATCCGGTCCGGGTCGGACGCCATCAGTGGCGGCAGGACCTTGATCGCGACCTCACGATGCAGTCGGGTGTCCTGGGCGCGATAGACCTCCCCCATTCCACCTTCGCCCAGCTTGTCGAGGACGCGGTACGGCCCGAGCTCCTTGCCAATCATCAGTGAGTGAGCGGGATTATATGTGCCTCCGGGAAATCTTTGTCGCCGGCACCCGAGTGGGTGTGCGCCTCGAGTGTCTCGCCCCGGGACATGACTGTCGATCGTTGTCTTACAGGATTGAAACGGACACTGCGGTCGTCCTCGAACTGCGAGCAAATCGTGATTCAGCGGTCGGCCCGCCGATTGCTGAAGGATGGTCGGTTGCACACCATGATCGACAAACACCCGGCGGCGCGCATCCTGGCCATCGAGCCCGATCCCGGAATCGGCGGCGTTCTGCGCCGCATCCTCGACAAACGTGTCCGCGGCGTTCTGGAGGTCGTGCGGACGATCGACGGGGCGCTCGAGTCCATCGCCCGGCAGATCCCGGATCTGGTCCTCACGTCAACGTTTCTGCCGCCAGCCGACCTGGCGCGGGTGGTCGATGAATTGCGCCGCCGGAAGGACGCGACGCATACCCAGATCATCAGCATGCCGCACGCCCTGGAGGCGCCGGACGGGCCCTTTTACGACGAGTCCGGCCGGGTTCTGCAATTCCCACGACCGCGGACGGCCCGGGGCGCGTTCCACTGCGATCCAGTCATCCTGCGGAACCAGGTCGAACAGTATCTGGAGCACGCGCAGGCGCTGCGCCTCGCGCCACCGAACCGCCAGCCGGAGGGACTGCTTCCGGTCCCCGGTTCGGGCCTTGACGGAATCCGCCAACGCCACAACCAGCGGGCCAGCGTCTCAACCGCGCTGGTGGTGCCGACCGCAAAGGAAGTTCGTGCGCTGAATGCCACTCTCCGGCCCGCCGACCGGCGCGCAGCATTACGTCGCCGAGCCGCGGATCTCGCCGGTGAGTGGGGCGTCAAGCTCGACACCGACGACAGCGCGAGCATCGTGGACATCTCGCGCACCGGGGTGCGGCTCGAGACGGCCACTGATCTGAATCCGGGGAGCCTGATCAACCTGGAACTGATCGGAATGGAAGCGAGTCTATCGGTTGGTGCGCGCCTGATCAGGAGCGAGGTCGTCCGACCGGATGGGACCGTCGCCCGATACCACGCCGCGGCAAAGTTCCTCCGTGAGGTCGATCTGTTTCCCTCCACGGCCAACTCGATCATGGTTGCCGCCGCCGCGGCGTCGTCCTACCGGCCAACCGTGCTCGCCGACCTGCTCGGTCGCGTGCTCGCCGAGGCCAACTGGGTTTCGAACGGCACGGCCCTTCGGACCCTCTTCGAGATGGAAGTCCGTGCGCTGGTGCGGGCGAAGGATGTCCGCATCCGCGCGGTGCCCGTACGAACGGCGGGCGGATGCCAGTCGCTTTACTTCAACATTCCGACCGTCACCGACTCCCGGCACGGCCTCCACGTCGTCTTCGAGCGAGGGTATCGGCCGACCGCAACCGAGTTCAGGCTGTTGAAAGCCGCCGCCAGCCTGGCAGCAGTACTCCTCGATCTGGCCCCGGCCGGCGAGGCGCAATCGAGCAACTGAGGGGACGTCGAGATCCCGTCGCGACCGGCTGGACTGATCGCGACGGTCGTTCCTCAGCGCTTGAACGGCTTGCCCGTGCCGAGGTGATGCGTCAGGTGCGCCTTGCCGCCGATCTGCGGCCGCGGCAGCCCTTCGCAAATGCCCTCATCCGCCGGCTCGGTCGGTACTTCACCGAGCATCTCCGGCTGCCGCCGCGGCTGGATGGCCTGTTCGAGATCGTAGGCCAGAGCCAGCAGCCGGGGTTCTTTCAGGAACCCGCTGTACATCCAAATCCCAGCTGGCTTTCCCTCGGGCGTCAGTCCAATCGGCACGGAGATATTCGGATATCCCGCGACCGCAGCCGGCGTGGATGCGAAGCTGTAGCTCGGCGCAATGATCGCGTCGAGTTTGCCGCCCGCGATCGCCGCGTCGATTCCGTGTGCGCCCGCGGCCGCCAGTGAGGACGCGCGCGCGGCGAGATAGTCCGGATCGGTCAGGTCGCCGCTCAGGTCCTCGGAAATCTCGAACAGCTCCTGCCCGAAATACTTCATCTCGGTCGGGCAATGGCGCTGATTGAAGGCGATCAGATCGCCGAGTGTTCGCATCGACGTGTGCCCGAGCGTTTCGAGATAGTCGGCAATTTGGGCCTTGAACTCGAAGAGCAGCACGGTGAACTCGGCGTCGAAATACGCCAGCGGGTCTCCGCTGTCGGTCGGCACGAGCGTCGCCCCGAGCGCGGTCATCGCGGCCATTCCTTCCTGGACGACGGCGATGAGGTCCGGCTCGCCGCCGTAGTCGGGAGTGAAGTAGCGCGCGTCGACGCCGATCCGGGCGCCCTTCAGTGCCCCGCGCTGCAGGAACACGGTGTAGTCCTGGGGCAACGGCTGACCCGCGGCCGCGCCGAAGGGTGTCTGCATAACACCGAGCATGATGGCGGCGTCGGTCACCGTGCGGGTCATCGGACCCGCCGTATCCTGGCTGTGGCCGATCGGGATGATGCCGTCCTGCGACAGCAGTCCCATCGACGGCTTCAGTCCGACGACGAGGTTGTTGCCGGAAGGACAGACGATTGAGCCGTCGGTCTCGGTGCCCACCGAGGCGGCGCAGAGGTTCGCTGCCGGCGCGACCGCAGATCCCGAGCTCGAGCCGCAGGGATCGAAGTCGAGCAGGTAAGGATTGCGCGTGAACCCGCCACGGGCGCTCCAGCCGTTGAACGGCGCGAAGCCCCGGAAGTTCGCCCACTCCGACAGGTTCGTCTTGCCGAGGATCACCGCGCCCGCCGCGCGCAGCCTGCTGACGATTGGTGCGTCCGCGGGCACTTTGCTGTTGACGAGCGCCAGCGAGCCGGCGGTCGTCTGCATGTTGTCGGCAGTCGCGATGTTGTCTTTGACGAGCACCGGAATTCCGTGCAGCGGCCCGCGCACCTGGCCGTTCCGGCGTTCACGATCGCGCTGCACCGCGATCGAAATGGCGTTCGGGTTCGTCTCGATCACGGCGCCGAGCAGCGGGTTCAGTGCGGCCATCCGGGACAGATAGCCGGCTGTAAGGTCCCGGCTGGTGAGCCGGCCGCTGTTCATCAGTGCCTGTAACTGAGGAATTGTGGCTTCGAGGAATGAAGGCTGTTGAGGTGGTGCCGCCATCAACCGGGACACCGGCGAGAATGCGCCGCCCACTACCGCTGCACCGGTCGCGAGCCCGCCGCCCACGAACCGCCGTCGAGTGATCGCCATGATGTTCCCTTTCTTGCGCGATCAGGGCGCTGCACTCGAGCAGTGCTGGTGAGCGCGCAGGTTACGGGGAGAGCGCGTAATGCTACTGCTTTTTCGGGAGTCCGCTTCCAGCGAACCGCTGATGTCATCAGTCAATGGCTCAGCATAAGATTCGTCGCTGACGCTGGCGGAAATGGTCCTTCGCCGCGCCGCCCCGCTCCGCAGCGAGGCTCCTTTACGACCACGGCCCGGGAAAATCGCCCCGCAGGCCGTCTGATCCAGTCATGCGAAGCACAGCCCTTTCGGCGGCTTCAGGGGCGCCGGGTCTCGGCCCGACGGGGGTCACATGAACCAGACAACCTGGCTCGTTCAGCGCGCCGTGCTCGCCGTGGTCTTGATGGTGAGCTTCTATGCGCTCGCGCTCGGCATTGCCGGATTCCTGCTGTGGATTCCGTACGAGGCGTTCACCTACGACGTCCGGCTACCGGTAAAGCTGATGGTGGTTTGCCTCGGGTTCGCCGGCGCGATCCTCTGGGCGATCCTGCCGCGGTTCGACAGGTTCGTTCCTCCGGGTCCCGCTCTCGCCGAACACGAGGCTACGGAGCTGTTCGTCGTGTTGCGCGACATCGCGCGGGCGACGGAGCAGAAGATGCCCGTAGAGGTTTATCTTCTGAACGACGTGAACGCGTTCGTCACGCATCGCGGCGGGCTGATGGGATTCGGCAGCCGCCGTGTGATGGGTATCGGCTTACCGCTGCTGCAGTCGGTGACCGTGCAGGAACTTCGGGCCATTCTCGCCCACGAGTTCGGTCATTACAACTCCGGCGATGTGAGCATCGGTCCGTGGATATACAAGACTCGTGCGGCGATCGTGCGGACCATTCAACAGATCGGCGACAACGCCCTGCAGACGATCTTCGTCGCCTATGGGAACTGGTTCCTGCGGCTCACGCAGGCTGTGTCGCGGCGACAGGAATTCATCGCCGACGAAATCGCGGCACGCGTCGCCGGTTCGGCAGCGATGATGTCGGCGCTGAGAAAGGTGCATGGCGGCGCGCTGGCCTTTCACGGTTACTGGAACACGGAAGTCGGTCCGGTTCTGAACGCGGGCTATCTACCGCCAATCGCCGCCGGGTTCACGAAGTTCGCCGAGATCGAGTCGGTGCGGGCGCGGATCGACGATGCGGTGAACAGCGCGGAACACGTGGGGCAGTCCGATCCGTATGACACGCATCCGGCGCTCGGCGAGCGAATCGCTGCGCTCAAGGCGCTCCCGCCGGGCAGCCCGGGCGATGTCCGGCAAGCGGTTGCTCTTCTCGGCGACCCGGTGAAGTGGGAGCGATCGATTCTCGCCGCCACGGTGAACCCCGAGTGGGCGCGTTCGCTGACGCCGGTGGACTGGGAACGGGTCGTCGACACAGTCTATGTCCCGCTGTGGCGCGCGGCAGTCCGGGAGAACTCCCGCCTGCTGCGCGATGTCACCCCCGCACGCCTGCCATTCGCAGGACGCTTTCCGGAGGCGCCGCGGGAGCTCGGTGATAGCGAGCGTGCGGCGCTGAACCAGATCAACGTCGTCTCGATGGCGCTCTCGTTGGCGTTGTACGAAGCGGGCTGGACCGCGACGACATCTCCTGGTCAGGAGATCGTGTTTCGGCGCGGCGGGCACGAACTGCGCGTGTTCCCAGAGTTGATGGCTGTCGCGACGCGAAAGCGGAGTGTGCAGGAGTGGGCGGCGCGGTGCGTGGAGATGGGAATCGACGGGTTGGCGTTTGCACTGGTCGCGCAGGTGAAGTAGAGGCGCTACACGGGCATGCGGTGGCAAGCCGAAGAAACGGTGATTGGCGCCATATAATTCCCCCGCTCCATGCCTCTTGCCGCCGGCGCACGGCTTGGCCCATACGGGATCCACGATCGCCTGGGCGAAGGTGGGATGGGTGAAGTGTGGCGGGCGACTGATACGCGGCTCAATCGTGACGTCGCGATCAAAGTGCTGCCGGCCGCCTTCGTCAACGACAAGGAACGTCTCGCGCGATTCGAGCGCGAGGCACGCTTGCTCGCGCAGCTCCACCATTCCAACATCGCCGCGATTTTCGGACTCGAGGATGCCGACGGGGTTCGCGCGCTCGTCATGGAGCTGGTCGAGGGGCCGACGCTCGCCGAGCGTCTGACCGCCGGACCGATTCCGCTCGACGAAAGCCTCTCCATTGCCAGGCAGATCGCGGTGGCGCTCGAGCAGGCGCACGACAAGGGCATCATCCATCGCGATCTCAAACCCCAGAACATCAAAGCTCCCGTAGACGGCACCATCAAGGTCCTTGACTTCGGCCTTGCAAAGGCGATGGCGCCCGTGCTGCCGCCGGAACTCGACGCGCTTCGGTCCCCGATCCTGATGAACTCGCCGACCATCAGCGTGGTGCCGGGAACGCAGGCAGGCATCATTCTGGGAACGGCGGCTTACATGTCGCCCGAGCAGGCCCGCGGCGGAGTGGTCGACAAACGCACCGACATCTGGGCGTTCGGCGTCGTCCTGTTCGAGATGCTCGCCGGCCGTCAGCTCTTCGCCGCCGAGACGGTCACCGACACGCTGGTGAATGTCCTCAAGACCGACATCGATTTCTCGATGCTGCCTGCCGACACACCGCGCGCGATTCGCCAGCTGCTCCGGCGTTGCCTCGAACGCAACCCCAGCAACCGGCTCCACGACATCGCCGACGCGCGCATCGTCCTCGACGACGTGCGCGAGCGACCTGCGGAGGATGAACGAGAGCAGGTTGGTGGGTCGCCGGGACGTTCGCGCCGGGCGCGGCTGGCCTGGATCGTGGCTCCCGTGGCCCTGATCGCAGCGTTCATGCTGGGAGGATTGGTCGCGAACCGCCGTGGCACGGCGGTGGCGGGGCCGCAGCATTTCTCAATCCTGCTCGCCCCGGGCCAGGACCTGTTCACCGGCGCGAACGGCATTCTCGGGTTCTCGCCTGACGGCGGAGCTCTCGTCTTCTCGGCGCTGATGAACGGTAAACAGCTGCTGTTCCGGCGCGAACTGAGCGGAACAGAAGCAGTGGCGATCGCCGGGACCGAAGGCGGCGACTCGGTATTCTTCTCGCCGGACGGCCGATGGATCGGCTTCACTTCGGCGGGCCGAATCATGAAGGTCGCGAGCGAAGGTGGCCGCCCGTTTCGACTTGGCGAGCAGCTTGGCGTCGGCGGATCCGCATGGCTTGGCGACAACACGATCGTGTTCACGCCGGCTTACTCCGAGGGACTGTTCCGGATGTCGTCGGACGGCGGGACACCGCAGCGGCTGACGACCCCGGATCGAGCGGCAGGGGAGCTGGGTCACTGGTGGGCGGACGCACTGCCCGGCGATCGCTATGTCGTGTTCACGGCGTTTCGGACTCCAGTCGATCGCTCGCGGATTGGCGTGCTGGACCTGACCAGCGGTCAGGTCCGCTGGCTGGTTGAAGGTGGTTACTTCGCCCGTTACGCGGCGAGCGGCCATCTTCTTTACACACGCGGTCAGCGACTCTTCGCGATTCCTTTCGACCTGCCGAGCGGCACGGTGAACGGCGCCGCGGTCGCGGTGCTCGACGACCTGCTCGTATCGCAGACCAACGCGTTCGGCATGTTCGCGGTCTCGAGCCGGGGGATGCTTGCGTATGTCACCGAGTCGCTCGGGAATCCGCTGCGGGAGCTGATCTGGCTCGATCGCAAGGGCCATGCAACCCCGGCGGTCCCTGAGCCCCGCCGCTTCGTCTCCGTGAGCCTGTCGCCGGACGATCGCCAGGGCGCGCTGACGCTCCAGGGGGACAGCCGCGACCTCTGGCTCACCTCGCTCGAGCGTGGCACGCAGTCCCGGCTCACCAGCGGTGACGCGACGGAGTTCGACCCGATTTGGTCTCACGACGGACGGGAGCTGTTCTACGTCTTCGACGCTCCGCCATTCGTGGTGCAGCGGATCGGCGTCGACACCCCCGACGCCGGTCGCCCGGTGTGGAACGAAAAGACAACGATGGACACGACGGGCCTCGCGGTTTCGCACGATGGACGGATGATGGCCTTCGAGTTCTCGGCGGAACAGACGGGCCGCGATCTGTACTACCGGCCACTCAACGGCAGCACGCCCGCACAACCGATCAAAGCCACCCGCAGCGACGAGAGGAGCATCTCGTTCTCTCCCGACGACACATGGGTGGTCTATCAGTCGAACGAGATCGGCCGTCCCGAGGTCTACGCACAGCCGTTCCCCGGCCCGGGTGAACGGATCCAGGTCTCGTCCGACGGTGGTACCGACCCGCTCTGGGCGAGGAACGGGGAAGTGTTCTACCTCCACGACAACGAAGTACGCGTCGTCGCCGCTCGTCCGAAGGGACGCGTCGAATTCGACGCACCTCGTACGCTGTTCTCTTATCCAATCCTCCCCAGCGCGATGCACGAGGCGCAGACGTTCGACGTCACCGCCGACGGCGCGCGAATGATCGCGATATCGATTCCCGACGCTCGCCGGCCGCGACAGGTGGAAGTGGTCACCGACTGGGTGCGCACGCTCGAGCGGCTCGCGCCGCGCAGCGGGCGATAGTCGCGTCCGCCGGGGCGGAGGCTGGTTGCGGCTCGCGCCCCGCCGACCCCCCGACCCCCCGAACCGCCGAACCCCTGAACCCCCGACATACCGCGGCGCTATACTGCCCCAGCCATGCGAAGAGCCATCCTCGCCCTGTTGCTCGTCCCCGTCGCGCTGTCGGCCCAGCCGCGAGCGAAGAACGTCATCCTGTTTCTCGCCGACGCCGGCGGTCTCTCGACGGTCGCCGCCGCCAGCCTGCACGGCTATGGCGCCCCGCGGCGGCTCTACGTCCAGCGCATGCCTCACATCGGCCTGTCGGACACGACGACTGCGTCGCAACTCGTCACCGATTCGGCTGCCGGCATGACCGCCATCGTGACCGGTGAGAAGACGCACAACGGGGTCATCTCGCAGTCGGCGATGGCGGTGCGGAAGAAGAGCGACGGCGAACCGCTGAAGACGATCCTGGAGTACGCCGAGGAGCGCGGGCTGGCGACCGGCGTCATCACCAACGACGCGTTGACCGGCGCAACGCCGGCGGCGACGTACGCCAAGGCGAACGACAGGGGAATGACCGCGCACATCTTTCAACAGATCTTCACCCCCAGGTTCGGCGACGGCGTCGACGTCATGATCGGCGCCGGACGGCCTGCGGTGGCGGCGGCCATGAAAGAAGCCAGCCTCGATCTCGATGCGGTCTCTCAAAAGGGCGGGAGGCCGGTGCTGAAGACGTTTTCGGAGATTCCTGACGGCGCGACGCGGGCCCTGGTGATGCTCGATTCGGGCGAGTTCGATCTGCAGACAGCGGTCGATCGAACCCTGCGTATGCTCTCCGGCAACCCGCGCGGTTATTTCCTGATGGTCGAATGGGACACCCACACCGACCATGTCCGACTGGGACTCGATCGCTTCGTCACGCTCGATCGTGTGATCGCGCGGACCGCGCAGAGGGTCGGCTCCGACACGCTGATGCTGTTCACGGCCGATCACTCCTTCGATCTCCGGTTGCGCGGCGGCACGTTCGGCCCGCAGCTGCTCGAAGGACTGGAGCAGGCCGAAGCCGAGGCCCCGAAGGGACAGGTGCGGACCACGACCTTGCGGATGGACAACGGCCACACCGGAGAGGAAGTCCTGGCAGCGGCCCAGGGACCCGGTGCCGAGCGCGTTCGTGGCTTCATGCCGAACACGGATCTCTTCCGCGTGATGATGGCGGCATACGGCTGGGAGGCGACGTCGCCGCCATCGACGCGCTGAGTGCGTCACCCCTCGACCTCGCTCGGGGTGACGCTGAGCAAAGTCGAAGCGTCACTCTCCCAACCGGAGATATCCCGCCCCGATCCGCAATCGCCCGGTGATGCTGTCGTCGAACGCGTAACGCACCGCGAGCGTTCCGAGTGCGTGCGACAGCGCGAGCGGAATGATGTTGGGATACCGATCGTAGAGCCAGCACCAGAGCAGAGCAGCGGCGGCCGTCATTGACGAAAGAAACGGATTCGGCAGATGGACGGCGCCGAACAACAGGGCGGCGACCACGACGCCGGCCTTGCGCGACGTCGCGCGCTGCGCCTCGCGCAGAACGACGGTCTGAAGCACCCACTGCTGGGCGCATCCCCACGGGATCAGTGGTGCAAGGTTGCCGAGGAAGTCGCGCCGGTCGTGCAGCGTGCCGATCGCCGCGCCGATCGCGAGCATGACGAGGCAGAGCACGAACGTGACCCCCAACGCACGGATCAGTCCAGGCCAGAGAGCCCGCCACGCGAAACCCCATTCGCGATGGCGCCAGTCGTGACCGATCGTCAGCGCGATGATGAGGCCTGCAGGAAGGACCACGATCTCGCGAGGGTAGCGTTCCTCGAGAAACCAGACCTGGAGCAGCACGGCGGCGAGGATGGCGATCGTGTTCGTCATGTCACGCTTCTCGGGCCTGGAGCAATGTCAGGGCCAGGAACCTGTCCCGGGCACGGCAACTGGACTGAGCGGCAGGTGTTCGAGCTCGAGCGGCGGACCTGGAGCGATGAGGTGCTGAACATCGGAGCGGAACGCTTCGAGCGGCGGCTGGCAGAGACCGCCTCGGGTCTGCGCGTTCAGATTGCCGAAAGCGAGGCGCGCCTGCGGCAGGAACTGTCGGGGATGGAGGTGCGGATCGTCCGCGAGATCGCGGCTAGTTGCGTCGACCTCCTCAAGTGGTCGTTCGTATTCTGGATTGGCCAGGTCGTGGCCGTCTCCGCGGTGATGGCCGCGATGCTGCGCGTGGCCCGCTGAATTCTTCCGCCTCCGCGCGGTGCGCTACGGCGGACAAGCCGGCGAGGCAGGCTCAACCGAACCCGCGAGCCGCGAACTCGCGATCTAGATCCTCAGAAAGATCTTCCGCCGATACATCCACAACAGAATCAGCCAGAACACCAGTACTACGCCAAACCCTCGCAGCACCGGCTCGAATGGTGCGCCGAAGATCACGAACGGTCCAGTGCCCAGGTGACGCACGAGCGCCCTCGACACGAACTCCTCCATCGTCCAGCTCATCACGTAGACGGCGATCGAGTTGGCGCCAATCACCAGCAGCGGGAACGCCCAGCGCTTCCAGCCTTTCAGTTCAATCAGGGCATAGAAGCCTGCGAGCATCAATACGACGAGGCCGCCGCTGTAGAGCGTGTAGGACGACGTCCAGATGCGCTTGATGATCGGATTGATGTGCAGCCACTGCAGGATCAGGCCAGCGAGCGTCAGGGCGACACCGCCGATCACCAGGCCCTTCAGCTTTTCTGCCGTCGTCCGCGACGTCATCAACCACCGGCCCGCCCACAGGCCGAGCATCATTGTCGCGAGCGTCGGGATGAAGCTCAGGGTCGACCAGCCGCCGCCGTTGTAGAGGAACGGCTTCTCGCGCGGGAACAGGTTCAGGAACCAGACGTCGAACGCCCACGACAGGTTCGAGTTCTTGTTGAAGTGGGCGAGGAAGCCTGAATAGAGATGCGGCCAGCCTGCCTGGACGCCCACCTGCGTGTAATCGAAACCCTCCGGCGGCAGCGGATAGAGCACGAACGCCAGCCAGAAGCCGACCAGGATCGCGGTGAACGCCGCTATCTGCACACGGAGTGAAGTGAACGCCAGCAGGAACAGAAACGTGTAGCCGAGCCCAATCTGCGTCAGCGTGTCCTCGAACGTCCAGTAGGTCTGGCCGCGGCTCAACGATCGCAGAAAGATTCCCAGAAAGATGAGGGCAGCGCTGCGCCAAATCGCGTGGAGCAGCATCCTGTTCCAGTTTTCGCCTCGGCCGGCGCGGTTGAGGATTGAGAACGCCATCGCCGCGCCGACCAGGAACGAGAACGCCGGCTGAATCAGATCGTGCAGTGAGCAGCCCTGCCACGGCACGTGCGTGGTGTTGAAGGCGACGAACTCCCAGAATCGATTGCCCGGGAACGCCCGGCGCAGGTTCATGAGGTGCATCGCTTCGGCGAGCATCAGGAACATCACGAAGCCCCGCAGGGCGTCGATCGACAGGATCCGGGTCTTGATGCCGGCTGCTGCGAATGGATGTAGCGGCGGGGCTGCTTCCCGGCCGGGAGCATCGGCCGCAGTCGTCACCGCGGTTCTGACGGTTGCGCGTTCCTGTTGACCCACGACCATGGGTGACTCCCTGATGCGAACGGTTCAGCCGCGGTCCGAATCCGTGTCAACTGTACGCACTATACAACCGACGACGCCGCCCGGCGCACGTCTCATGATGCGATGAATCGGAGTATCCTCCCGCCATGAAGAACGTCATCCGCCTCACCACCATCGCCGCCGCACTATTGACGCTGTCAATGCCAGTCGCCGCCCAGACCCGCGAGGGCGTCATGGGCGAACTTCTGAAAGACGTGGCCGACCTGGAGAAGAAGGTCATGGCACTGGCCAACGCGATCCCGGAGCCGGCCTACGCCTGGACGCCGGGCCCCGGCGTGCGCTCGGTCGGCGAGGTGTTTCAGCACATTGCGGCCGACAACTACTTCATGCCCGTCTTGCTGGACAAACCGGCTCCAAAGGAGACCGGCATCACCAAGGAGTACAAGACGGCCGCCGCGTTCGAGAAACGGCCGATGAAGCGGCCCGAAGTGATCGCGGAGCTGGAAAAGTCCTTCAAGTTCCTGCGGTCGTCGATGACGTCGACCACCGACAAGGAGCTCGCGGCGCCGCTGGACGTGTTCGGTCAGAAGAGTACGGCGCGCGGGCTGTGGATTACGACGGCCACGCACCTCCACGAGCATCTCGGACAGCTGATCGCCTACGCGCGATCCAACAAGATCACGCCGCCCTGGAGCAAGTAGGCTTGTGAGCTGAACTTCACGTTCGGATCAGGCGAGGGGGCGCCACAGCGGCGCTAGGGCATGGCGGCTTTCATGGAGGCTTTCAGGATCTGCCAGCCGGTTCCATCACGCTCGAGGGTGAAGGTCCATTCCCGATTGGGGAGATGCATTCGCGAGCCGATCTTGGGACGGTAGGTCGCATCACCCGTACACCATGCGCTCGCGCCTGCACCTGACGACGAGATCGACACGCCGCACGAGGCGAAGCGCACTTGCTGTTCTTTCAGGTCTTCGAAGGCACGGCGCAGGCTGCGATCGTCGATCGTCGGATACACGGCCTTCGTGGCGCGAACGTCCATTTGCCCGTACGCGCGGCTGTACTCCTTGAGCACGGCCAGCACGACGTCCTTTTCGTTCGGGGCCTGATCATTCTGCGCGCGCTCGTTGTCTGGGAGGCTGGCGATGTCGCCTGCGCGTCTCGATTCGGCCGTGCGGCCCGCCGGTTCCAGTCGGGCACTTACCGAGGCATGACTGGCCGTCGGATCTGCGGCGGGCGGCTGCGGTGTGGACGCTTCGGCCGCAAGAACAGGGAGGCCCGCGATGTCAGCCAATTTCATCGCGGCCGGTTCTACGGGTGCGGGTGATGCTGCAGGCGGCACCGCCGGCACCGCCGACGCGTTCGGAGGCGTGCTCACTGCGAGACGACCGCTGGTGCCGACGGGCATCGCCAGCTGCTCCGCGCGGAGTGTCCGGGGTGAAATACCGACCGGCGGTAACGGCGCCACGCGAACGAATCTGTTTTCAATGAACACCCTGCGAGTCGCTGCTGAGACGCCGATGGCGCCAGGCATCCGGAGGGGAGGCGCCAGCGGCACGCCAGGCGGGCGCATCGTGCGGGAGAGGAACGCCGCGAGCGGCATCTGCTGCGGATGAGGTGCCGGAATTCCCCAGACGTGCAGCGACGCGGCTCCAAGCAGAACCACCAGCGCCCGGACGACGCGGGGCGCGTAAGGGGCGGCCGCTTCAGTGCTGGACTGGATGGGTTCGGAAACTGCCGGGGTGAAGGGCAATACCCGTGGGCTGGCGTTGGCCGAATTCATGGTGCCCTGTCGAGAGCTCCTCTCGATCTCGCTCGCAGTGGCGATGATTGCAATTCGCGCACCGCCATCGGGCCCCGATCGACCCCTCCGAATATCAAGCGAAATGCGGGATCTCCTGCGCCGGATCTGCCGGCGGCGCGAGGTTTTCCAATTCAGGGAAAACCTCTGCCCAGGCGGCGCGGGTGGCCGACTCGCGATTCGGTCTGTTCCGAGCGCTTACGAGAAGTGCGTCCGCATGAATCGGACGTTGCGGGTGTGACTCTCGATGAGGGGCTGGCCCTTCGGCACCGCACCTTCGATCTGAATCCAGCCGCCGTAGCCGATGTCGTCCATCGCCTTGCGAACGGCCGGGAAATCGATGCGCCCCTGTCCGAGCAGGAAACCGTTTTCCTTCGCGTGAAATTCGCAGATCCGGTCTCGACCGAGCTGACGGATCTCGGCGAGGATGTCGTAGCCCATCTGAGTCGAGTTGGCGAGGTCGTAGTACACCTGCACGCTGCGTGAGCGGACCGCGTCGAGGATGCGGAGGTGTTCTGGTGCGCTGAGCCAGGACTCGATACCGAGCACGATTCCCTGCTGCTCCGCCTTTGGCGCGACGCGCCTCAGTCGGCGGATGACCTCCTCCTGGCCGTCCGGATCGTTCAGCAGGTCACCCTTTTCGAAAAAGGCGAGGAGGATCACGCGGACGTCGAGTGCTTTGGCCGCGTCGATGCTGTCGCTGACCCACTGTTCTGTACGAGGATCGGACTTGTACGGCACCTGGTTCATCAGGTCCAGGGCCACGCCGCCAATCCGCACTCCGGTTGCAGTCGCGGCATCACGATACGCTCGCTGGACGTCGGCGCGGCGAAGCTGCAGGTCGTTGTCGACGCTGCCCATCGACACCTGTACGCCGTCGAGCCCGAGCTGTTTTGCCACGGTCAACGCATCGGTCCTGGCGCGTTGCCCCAGCGACCAGTCGCAGGCCCCGAGGGTGAAGCGCCCGGCCCTCGCGTACGCATGGATCGCGAAGGCATCGAGTCCGGCGAGGCCCACCGCAGTCCGGAGGACATCCCGGCGAGTCACGGAAGCCGGAGCCCCCATTCGCCTCATTGACGGCTCTGCAGGAAGGCGACGATGTCGGCAACGTCCTGATCCGTCAGCGCGAGCGCGAGAGGATCGGGCATCAGGCTCGACTTCAACGGAATCCGCGCGGCGAGATCGCCGCCGGCAATCGTCTGCACCCGGCCGTAGCCGTCGCGAATCGAGATCGTTGCACCTTCCGACTGGAGAAACCCGATTGCCGGCTCATTCTTCTTGGTCACGAACAACTCCGCGCCAAAGCCGAAAGCAATCGCGGCACTGGGGGACACGATCGCTTCGATGAGCCCGTTGCGATCGAACTTTCTGTCGATGTCGGTAAGGTCCGGGCCGACGTCCGGACCGGACGGTACGCCGCGGCGATGGCAGGTCGAACACGTGCCCATGAAGCGCGCCGCTCCACGGCTTCGATCCCCGGACCGGGCGGCCACGTCCGAGGCAGTCATCCGCGGCGCCCCGCCAGGCCGCGCGAAAAAGCCCGCTGCCGCCGTACGCACACTGCGATCGGAGTTGCTGAAGATCACCGAGCCGATGGCTTCGCGCAGCTGGTACGCCACCTTGTTCTGCGAGGCGAGCTGGATCAGGAGCTGTGCCCCCAGCGGATCGCCCGCCATCGCCAGCGCAGCATCGATCCGGCGATCGATCGAGGCGCGATCGTCGAGGACCAGCGTGCGCCGCTGGAGCATGTCATCCAGCGACGACGGCCTGGACTCGGGCGCGTCAGCGGTCCAGGCGGTGACCGGATAGCGATACCAGTCGTTGGTCTTCCGGTAAGTCATCCACCAACCGGCCTGCGTCGCGACATCCTGGATCGGGCAGTGTGTCAGCTCCGCCATCGCCTGCGCTGCGCGTGGATCCTTGATGAAGGCCAGGGCGACCAGCGCCTGCTGACGGGCATCGGCGGACAGCACAGACGAGCCCGCGCGGGTCGCCAGCGCGTCGATCGAGCTGACAGGATGCAGCCGCCACGCGATGGCCGCGACGCGCTTGTCCCAGGTGAGTGGATCGGGTCGCGGCACAGACGACTGCACCGCTGAATACAGGGCATCTTCGTTGCCCGCCGCCCCGGTTCCGAGCGCCTCCAGATACCAGCGATCGAGGCCGTCGAAGCGGGTGATCAGCTTCAGCAGAATGTCCCGCGACTGTTCGAACGGCACGCCAGCGAGCGACAGCGCCACCTCGCGCCGCACTGCACTCGACGGGTCGTCCGCCAGCCGCCGCGCTTCGACGAGTACCGACGCCCTCACCTTGCGTAATGCTCTGAACGCCGTGACCCGAATCTGTGGATCCGCATCACCAAGCAGGCGCTCGACCTCGGGTACGCCCGATGGTCCGAGCTCCGCCAGCAGCCAAATCGCACGGGCGCGGTTGAAGGGATTGTTGTCCGCAAGGATCTGCTTCACCGCTGGCACTGCACTCGGGCCCCGGGCCTTCAGGCGTTCGAAGGCCGCTCCGCGAACGTTGACCGCGGGACTGCGCAGGCCCTGAATCTGGCCGGCGACTGTCGTCAGGTCGATCGCCGGCGCGGTGAGCCGCCTCCCGCGAGGTGTGATCCGATAGATGCGGCCGTAGCCCTGGCGGTCGTGCATCTGGTGTCCGCCGACGACGGGATCGAACCAGTCCGCAACGTAGATCGCGCCGTCCGGACCAACGGCGACGTCGCTCGGCCGGAACCGCTTGCGTCGATCCTGATCGACCTGGTTCCAGATGTAGTTCGGGTTCGGAGCGGGAAGGCTCGAGAGGAACTCGAAGCGCTCGAGCGTGAATCCCGCGCCTTGCGGCCTGGCGTGAAAGCCGAACACGACGTTACGGCCCGCGTCGGCGCTCAGGAGGAGTCCGCGATAGCGCGCGCCGAAGGCGTCACTCTCGTAGCGAGCGACACCGGCCGGTGCGCCCGCGCCGGTGTTTTCGCCCGCGGGCAGGACTCCGGGATCAGCCTGATGCCAGTGCGCCGTGAACGTGTCCTGGCCGGGACGCCGATCCGCCTGCCAGAAGCGCGTGCCGTCGGAACTGAAATACCCGGCGTTCGCACCTTCCATCAGCCACGTCATGCGGCAGGTCATCACCTGATCGTCGTTGTCGTTCTGCCAGACGTCACCGAACGAGTCGATTGCCAGTTCGTAGGCGTTCCGGAAGTTGTGCGCGAGCACGGTCAGCCTGGTTCCGTCCGGTTCGATCCGCAGCGCGAGCCCTCCGGTCCACACCCCGCCGCCGTCGCTGACCATTCCTCCCTGGTTTTTCAGGTTGTAGGGAGTGCCGCCGGTGTAGAGGCTGCCTGCGCGAAGGGTCCACCCGGAGCGATCGGTCACGACGTGCGGGCCGGCATTGCCGGCGTTGAAGTACCAACGGCCATCAGGTCCGGCAACGAGCGCGTGGAGGCCGTGATCATGATCGAAGCCGCCAAACCCGGTCATCAGGATCTCTTTCCTGTCGGGCAGGTCATCGCCGTTGTCGTCGGTGTAAACGACCAGATGCGGCGACGCGGACACGACGATCCGTTTGCCAATCACCGCCAGGCCGAGCGGTGCGCGCAGGTCTTTGTCCTGGACGAAAACCTTGCTGGTGTCCGCACGCCCATCGTTGTCCGTGTCGGAAAGGATGACGACTCGATCGCCGGCAGCGTGAGTGAGGGGGTCTGCCTTGGCGTTGTTGAAGCCGCGGTAATTCACGGCCTCGGCCACCCAGACCCGACCGCGCTCATCGATGTCGATGTTCGTGGGATTGAAGAACATCGGCGACTCGGCCCACAGCGAAATCTCGAGATCGTCGGGGAGCGTGAAACGGTCGCCGAGCTGCTGGCCAGTGGGTTGCGACGCCGCGACGATCGCAAGCATCAGAGGAACAAGCGCGCGCAGCATCCGCGAAGTATAACGAGGGCTGTCGGATAAGTATGGATGCGCTGACCATCGCCTTCCGGCTAAAGCCGGAAGCCACCCGCCTCCGCGCTGGGCGCTACGGCGAGGCAGGCTCACTGGATGGGTGGCTTCCGCCTTTAGGCGGAAGGATGCGGCTGTCCTGCTTACTGCCGGCGCCGTGCTGTCACGAGATCCAAATTCACCGCATTCCCCATCGCCAGGTACCCCGCGCGATTGGGATGCAGCCCGTCTCCCGGACCGCCGATGCTGCTGTTCGGCTGAAACTCGGCGCGGAGCCCTCCCGTGCGTGGGTCGCGGGTTGCGGCATCGAAGTCGATTACACCGTCGAACAGATCGCTCGATCGGATGAAGGCATTGACCGCCTGCCGGCGGGCGTCGACGTCGGGGGTGCCTGCGGCGGCAGTCGAGCCGAGCGCCGATGTGATGGTTCCCATGAGGACGCGAATGCCGCCGTGCGCGCGGATGCGGCGGACGCCTTCCCTGATCCCGGCGATCACCGTGTCGGCGGTGGCGCCCGACGACAAGTCATTGATCCCTTCGAGCCAGATGATCGTCGAGAGTCCTGAGATGGACAGCACGTCACGTTCGAGACGATCGAGAGCTGACGGACCGCCGGCAAACGGCGACTTCGGATCGTACGGTGACGGGCCGGTGATGCGATTGCCGCCGATTCCGGCGTTGACGACGGCGAAGCGCGATCCATGGGCGGCACGAAGCCGGCGCGAGAAAACGTCCGGCCAGCGGTCGTCGCCGTTCAGTGTCGAGCCGGTGCCGTCGGTGATCGAATCACCGAGGCACGCGATCACCTCCGTGTTGTCGGGTGCCTGCACGTCGACGGCATCGAGGAAGTACCAGGACGTCGTCGTGAACGGGAATGCCGTGTCCGATTCGTCGGCACCATGACTTCCGGCACCCGGCGCCGACACGTACGAGGACTGCAGCGCCTTCGCATGCCAGGTCATCGGCCCGGAGGAACCCATGACGTGAAAGCTGACGGCGAGCTTCCGTCCTTCGAGGAGGGCAAGCAGCGCGGGCGTGACGAACGACAGCGCGACGGGATCGCTGACAGACGATTGCCCGGGCGTGAGCGTGATCGCGCTCTTGCCATTGAATGTGACACGACGATTCGTACCCTTCGCGACGTTCCCGCCCGATCCCTGCAGACCCGCAAACACATCGTCCAGGGTCACCGGTTGGATGCCGAACGTGTTGGAGAACCGGAGCCGCGCCTGCGGGCCCCAGAGGCTCGGCCTGACGATCAATCGAAACGTTTGATCGGTCGCGCCACGCTCCGGCGTCACGAACACCTTCTCGAGAGCAGGTTGAGCTACGGGATTGCCGGACGGATATGGACCATGACTCGAGGCCACCCAGGTGGCGATCCATTTCTGTCCGCGCGGAAGAGGTGCGCTCTGGGAAGCAGCGAATGACAGGAAGATCGCGAGCACTGACTCAGCCGGTCGTGTCATTGGTAACGCACTGTACCATTGACGCTTTTGCAGCTGAGTTACCAAAACCGTCGCCAGCTCGGCGTTATCAGATTTTCCTTACTGCTGTGCTTTCAGAGCCGAGCCGTTCGTGCGATTATCTTCAGCACGCTTCGACGGGTTATTCCCGTCAACGATTGAATTCCTTCCCACACAAGCTCACCCCCAGGCGCTACCAGGCCGAGCTGCGATCGGACGGGCGCACGGATCGTTTCGGTTGCAGGTTGGTCGTCCGAAACGGGCGACCGAACGTCTCCGCATAGCGCGGAAGACGGCTCGACAAGGGGACGTTTCAATGCCGGCCCGCGCCAGCTTGGTGCTTCGTCTGCGTCTGTCACTCTTCGCCACCCTTTTTCTGGTGGCAGCCCTCACTCCTGCTTCTATCACCGTGGGCGCTGCGCCCGCGGGATCGCGCAAGCTCGGTCCGCTTGCGAAAGAACGTGCCCTTCGCGGGGCCGGCGTGTCCAGAGTGATTGTTCGTATTGCAGATCGCAACGCTGCGCGTTCGGCCATCCTCGCTGTGGGCGGAACGCTGGGCCGGTCGCTGCCTGGCATTTCCAGCCAGGTCGCGTGGGTGCCCGATACGGCTCTTGCCCAACTTGCAGAGAACGACGCGATTGATCGCATCTCGCTCGATCGCATTGCGATCGGCGCGACCGAGCGGACAGGCGCGACGATTGGTTCGACGCAGATCAGACAGCAGCTCGGGCTCGACGGCGCGGGTATCAGCGTCGCGGTGATCGACTCCGGGATTGCTTATCACGACGACCTCGCGGACGCCGCAGGTTCGCAGCGCGTGGATCGGTTCGTCGATTTCGTGGAGGGTGGTGGAACGCCGTACGACGACTACGGCCATGGCACGCACGTCGCGGGAATCATCGCCGGGAACGGTCAGGATTCCGATGGACGACGGACCGGCATCGCGCCGGCGGCGAGACTGATCGTTCTGAAGGTCCTCGACTCGGCGGGGAACGGGCGCGTCAGCGACGTCGTTGCAGCCATCGAGTACGCCGTGGCGCACAAGGACGAGCTGAATATTCGCGTCATCAACCTGTCGATCGCCACCGCCGTCTACGAGTCGTACGAAACCGACCCGCTCACGATCGCCGCACGAAATGCCGTCGAAGCTGGAATCGTAGTGGTCGCAGCCGGCGGCAACAACGGCGTCGGCCCTCAAGGAAACACCCGCTACGGCGGCATCACGGCACCGGGCAACGCGCCGTGGGTGCTGACGGTCGGCGGTTCATCGCATATGGGCACGACGACGCGCGGGGACGACACGGTGGCGAGTTACAGCTCGCGGGGTCCCACGGCGATCGATGCAGCGGCAAAGCCGGACGTCCTCGCTCCGAGCGTCGGCATCGAGTCGCTCTCGGTGCCGGGCAGCACGCTGTATCTGTCGGGAGCTCCTTATCTTCTGCCGGGCACGGTCGCGAGCCCGGAGCTGCCCTATCTCAGTCGGAGCGGGACGAGCATGGCCGCCCCGGTGGTTGCGGGAACGGTTGCGCTGATGCTGCAGGTGAAGCCGCAGCTGACGCCGAACGAGGTCAAGGCGGTGCTGCAGTACACAGCGGAAGTGAATGCTTACGCGGATCCGCTGACGCAGGGCGCCGGCTTTCTGAACGCAAAAGGTGCCGTGCAGCTTGCCAGGTATCTCGCCGCGCCCACGACGACGAGCTATCCGAGCACGACCGGCTGGAGCAAACGCCTGATCTGGGGCAATTACCTGGTGAAGAGCGGCCGTCTTACGCAGGGTGCGAGCGCCTGGGCGACCGACGTGGTGTGGGGCGCCATGACGCTCCCTTCGGGAGCGCCAGTCGCGTGGGGCGTCGTCTGCGCGAACTGGTCGTGCAGCGAGATCCAAGGACCGTGGCGGTTTGCGGGGTCCCCACGCAACGTCGTCTGGGGCACCGTCTGCGGCGGCGGTGATTGCACCCAGCCGTGGAGCCTGACCGCGGTGAGCGGGGCGACTGACGGCGAGACGGTCGTGTGGGGCACCACAGACGACGGCGAGACCGTGGTGTGGGGAACGGTTGACGATGGCGAGACCGTGGTCTGGGGGACGTCCGACGAGGGCGAAACCGTCGTCTGGGGCACCAGTTGCGTCAGTGAGAGCTGCACTCCGGTGGTCTGGGGACAGTAAGTATGAACTCCGCAGCGCTCGACGAGACGATCCGAACGGCGCCGATCCGGGATCTGGAGGACGAGACCGTCGCGATGCCGCGACAGTCCGGCCTCGCGTGGACCCAGCTTCCGCTCGCAGCCCAGGCCTATGTCATTGCCGTAGGCTGCGCTGGTCTCTATGCTCTGGTGCGGTCGCTGCCCCAGACATTTCCTGAGCCCTTGCTTTTCGTCGGGCTGCTGATCGCGGCCTGCCTCACCTCCTTGTGGAAGGTGAACCTGCCGATCCCGTTGACCAGCGGTTCCACGTTGTCGGTTTCCTGCGCGGCCGATCTCACCGCGCTGCTGCTGCTCGGCCCGAAGCACGCGGTCGTGATCGCGGTCGCGGGCGTTCTCGCGCAGTGCACGATCAAGGTCAAGGCGCCGTACCCGGTGTATCGCACCCTCTTCAGCATGGCGGCAGAAGCGATCACCATGATGGCGACCGGCTTCGTGTACACGAGCCTGAGCGGGCCGTTTGCGCCGGTGCAGTTCGGTCTGCTGGCAAGGCCCCTGGTCGCAGCGATCAGCGCGTATTTCCTGGTAAACACCGGCCTGGTCGCGGGCGCGGTTGCGGCGTCGACCGGGCGGTCGATGTGGAGAGTGTGGCGCCACGATTTTCTATGGAGCAGCGCCAGCTTCATGGTCTCGGGTACCGCCGGCGCGGTGGCCGCCGTCGTGGTGGCACGGGGAGAGCACTGGAAGGCGGTGCTGATGATGGCCCCGATTTATCTCACCTACCGCACCTATCAGGTCTTCATCGGGCGCCTCGAGGATCAGCGACGGCATACGGCGGAGACGCAGCGACTGCACAAGGCCACGGTCGACGCGCTGGAGTCGGCGCGGCGCGCCGAGACGGCGCTCGCAGGCGAGAAGCAGCGGCTGGCCGCGACGGTCGCGGAGCTCACGCGTCTCGAGCAGGCGCAGAAGCAGATGATTCGCCGCGAACAGGCAGCGCGCGCCAGCGCGGAGGACGCCAGCCGGCTGAAGGATCAGTTCCTGGCGATGGTCTCGCACGAGCTCCGCACGCCGCTGAGCGCGGTCGTCGGCTGGTCCGACATGCTGCGCAGCGGCAAGCTGCCAGCGGCCGATCGCGAGAAGGCGAGTGAAGCGATTTACTCGAATGCCAAGCGGCAGGCCCGGATGATCGATGAGCTGCTCGACGTGGCCCGGATCACATCCGGTAAGCTCCGCCTCGAACGCACCGCGGTCAACCTCGCGCAGGTCGTTCGCGATGCGCTGGAGGTCGTTCAGGTCGCTGCGGATGCAAAGGGGGTGGAGATCGAGCGCTCGATCGATCACTCGATCGGAACCATCTATGGCGATGGCGGCCGGCTCCAGCAGATCGCGTGGAACCTGCTCTCCAACGCGGTCAAGTTCACGCCGGCCGGCGGCCGGGTGCATCTCAATCTGCGGCGCAACAACAACATCGCGGAGCTCACCGTCAGGGACAACGGCGTCGGCGTTCCAGTGGAGTTCCTGCCCTACGTGTTCGAGCCGTTCAGCCAGGCCGACGCGTCGACCCGACGTGTCCATGGCGGGCTCGGTCTCGGGCTGTCGATCGTGAGGCAGCTGGTCGAAGCGCACGGTGGAACCATCACCGTCAGCAGCGATGGCGAGGGCCGCGGCACGGCCTTCACCGTGCAGGTGCCGCTCGTGTCCATGCCCGTCGAGCAGGCGCCGGCGCGGGCAATGGAGTCAGACGGGGAGCAGCCACTCTCTCTCGAAGGCATGTGCGTGCTCTTGGTCGAAGACGACGTGGAGAATCGCGATGCGATTGCCGCCAACCTGGCGAGCGAGCGCGCGCAGGTGCTGACGGCTGGTTCCGCAACGGAAGCGCTCGACCTGCTGCAGACCTCACGGGTGGACGTTCTCCTGTCCGATATCGCGATGCCGATGGAAGACGGCTACACCCTGATTCGAAAGGTCCGGGCGCTCGACGGTCCGGCGGCAAAGATTCCTGCCGCCGCGCTGACCGCGCTGGCGCGTGACGAAGACCGCCAGCAATCCCTCGATGCCGGATTCCAACTGCACTTGTCGAAGCCGATTGATTCGGCGGCGCTCATCGCGGCGGTCGCCAGCTTGAAGTCCCTGATCCCCGGTCGCTAGTCCAGGGTCCCCAGTCCAGCGTCCCGAGTCCGCGGTCGTCGCGAGCCCCCGGATCGCTGGTCGCACGCCAAAATCTCGACAGTTGACAATGCGACAGTTACTGTCTATATTTTTCGCGTGGGCGACGCGGTCCTCTATGCCATCGGTGATCTCGCCGAACTCGCCGGCGTTTCGCGGCGCACCATCCGGTATTACGTCCAGGAAGGTCTCGTGCCCGCTCCGTTGGGCCTCGGCCGCGGCAGCCATTACGGCCCCGCGCACCTCGAGCAGCTCCTGAAGGTCAAGGCGATGCAGGAGGCCGGCCGCACGCTCGACGAGATCAAGCGCGCTCTGAGCGGCAGAGGCGGAGCGAACAGCCTGCACGCCGCTGAATCCGGCCAGTTGCCGGAGCGGTCCGTCTGGCGCCGAATCGCTATCGCCCCAGGCGTAGAACTGCACGTGTCCGGTGGCGTCAGGCTCCCGTCGCCCGGCAAGTTGAACGAACTCGCGGCCTGGTGCCGCGCGCATTTTCATCCCGTCATCGAGGAAGAGGACTCTGATGCCTGAATCTGTAGCGGTTCCCAAAGCCGGGCTGTTCACGGGCACGAAGATCGCGGTGCCGCTCACAGGGGTGACGGTGGACGCGGAGATCTCCAACCTCTGCGCGCGTGTCACGGTGACCCAGCGCTACGTCAACAACGAAGCGAAACCGATCGAAGCGGTCTATGTGTTCCCGCTCGACGAAGCCTCCGCCGTCTGCGGCTTCGAAGCCATCGTAGATGGAACCCTCGTCGTGGGAGAAGTGAAGGAGCGCGACGAGGCATTCAGGATTTACGACGAGGCGATGGAGCAGGGGCATGGGGCGTTGCTGCTGGATGAGGAGCGCCCGGATGTGTTCCAGGCGAGCGTTGGAAATCTCCCGCCGGGGAAGGAAGTCCTTCTGAAGCTCACCTATGTAAGTGAGCTGCCGGTCGCAGATGGAAGCATTCGCTTCGTCGTGCCGACGACCGTCTCGCCGCGTTATGCGCCGGCCGAAGATCAGAAGGGCGTGGGGCGGCCGGACTCGGAGGCGCTGAATCCTCCCGTGGCGTGGGACGTCCCATACGGGCTCAACCTGTCAGTGCGTCTCGCCGTAAGCGGTGCAATCGGCCGTATCGAGTCTCCCTCGCATCCGATTGCCATCGCGCTGAACAACGGTGAGGCGGTGGTCACGCTCTCGCAGCGCGAGGCCGCGCTCGACCAGGACTTTGTGCTGTCGGTCGACGCGCCGGCACTGGCCACGCCGCAAGCGTGGATCGAACGAAACGACGACATGGACGATGCGGTGGCGATTGCGTTCGCGCCGGCTGCGGGGACCGGAGCCACGCCGGCGGAGGTGATTTTCCTGGTCGATCGCTCGGGTTCCATGGCCGGGACGTCAATCGAAGAAGTCCGGAACGCGCTTCAGTTGTGCCTGCGGTCCCTGGTGTCGGGCTGCCATTTCAACATCATCGGCTTCGGGACCAAGATCGACATGCTGTTCCCGCACAGCCGCTTGTATGACGAAGCCACCCTTGCCGCGGCCAGTGCGCACGTGGCGGGAATGCAGGCTGATCTCGGTGGGACCGAGATTCTGCCTGCCCTCGAAGCCGCTTTCGATCAGTCGAGACCGACCTCGATGGCTCGGCAGGTCGTGGTCGTGACCGATGGCCAGGTGACCAACACCGACGCGGTCCTCGCGTTCGTCCGGAAGCACGAGGCGTATGCACGCGTCTTCACGTTCGGGATCGGGGCCGGCCCGAGTCACCACCTGGTGCGCGGCCTGGCACGCGCGGGCGGCGGCGCGGCAGAGTTCATCCTTCCGGGCGAGCGTGCGTCGACCAAGGTCACCCGGCAGCTGGCCAGGGTGCTGTCGCCGGCGCTGACGAACGTTCGCCTGGACTGGGGCGGATTGGATGTGACGCAGGCGCCATCGGTCGTACCCCCTGTCTTCGGGGACGCGAGGCTCCTCGTTTATGGATTCGTGAAGACGCCGCGAGAAGACCGGAAGCAGACAACGATCAGGCTGCTCGCGGATTCGTCCTCCGGCCCGGTCGCGTTCGACGTGAGGCTGGATCCGGCGCACCCTGACGGCCACACTCACCGGACGGTCGCCACGCTGGCGGCCCGGGGCCGAATCCGGGAGCTCGAGGAGCATCCGGACTGGATCGCGGCGCGGGGATCGAGGCAGACCAATCGCAAGACCAACACGCACGTGAAGGAGATCGTCGAGCTGAGCCTGCGTTACGGACTGATGTCCCGCGAAACCTCGTATGTCGCCGTCGAGCGGCGGGAGACGCCGGTGCTCGGAGACGTGCAGCTCCGGCGGATTCCCGTGGCGCTGACGAGGGGCTGGGGCGACTTGACCCAGCTCGCGTTTGGCCGTCCATTCTCGCCGGCTGACACCGGAGTGATTGCGCTCGGTCCAATGCCTCGGGCTATCGGCTCCACGCGCATGCCGCAGCCGCGCGGCGCAGCCAAGGGAATGCTCGCGCGGTTCCTCGGCCGAAGCGACCCGGATGACAGCGCGTCCTCGCTGTACGGGTCGCGGGCGAGAATGGACGCCGGGGCGCCAGCCGATCCATTGCAGCGACTGATTGCTCTGCAGCACGCTGATGGGTCGTGGGGGCTGACGCCCGCGTTCGCTGCGGCAATCGGCCGCACGCTCGCCGATCTCGACAAGGCTCTCAGCGGCGTCGCGGGTTCGACCACCGCCATCCGCCAGGCATGGGCGACCGCGCTCGCCGTCGCCTGGCTCGAGAGAAACGCCGCCGACGCCGCAGCCGAGTGGCGGCTGCTGGCGGACAAGGCGCGACGCTGGCTCGACGGGCTCGGCACTGTCCCCCCCGGGGGCCGGTCCTGGCTCGACGCGGCCCGCGCAGAGCTCGCGCAGGCGTCACCGGCGCTGCGGACCCGGTGACGCCATCCCAGCTGTCCTGAAATGTTTCTCGACACGGGCCCGACCCGTGTCGAGAAACGGCGACCGGCTCCGACTTACGGGTGAACGCGGGGACGATCCCGTCCCGGCAAGAGGAGCCGACATGCCGACAATCACGCCATTTCTCTGGTTCGACACCCAGGCCGAAGAGGCCATGAAGTTCTACGCGTCCATCTTCGAGCGCTCGAAAGTGTTGAACGTCAGCCGCGCGCAGGGACGGGTCATGTCCGTGACGTTCGAGCTCGAAGGGCAGAAGTTCCTGGCGCTGAACGCCGGCCCGCACCACACGTTCAACGAGGCCGTCTCGTTTTTCGTAGGATGCGAAACCCAGGAGGAGATCGATCGCTTCTGGGACAAGCTGACGGCCGACGGCGGATCGCCCGGCCGATGCGGCTGGCTCAAGGACAAGTTCGGCCTGTCGTGGCAGATCATCCCGAACGCGCTCGGATCGATGCTCTCCGACAGCGACCGCGGCAAGGCGCAGCGCACCCTGGACGCCATGCTGCAGATGGACAAGCTGGAGCTGGCACGTCTGAAAGCGGCGCACGAAGGCCGCTGACGCCTCGCATTGCCAAAATTGCCAGGATTGCCAAAATGTAGAAGACCGGCCCCGGAGGCCCGCGCGTTGAAATTCTGGCAATGCGAAGATGCGTGAGTGTTATCACTGTAAGCAACTGATCGAAGAAGGCGAGCCGCACGACTGCTGGACGACGACCGAGGCTGCGCTAACGCGGGAACTGTCCGAGGACCTGCAGGAAGCGTACGACCGGCTGCGTGAAAGCGCGGCATCGTTCGGCGAGCAGCGAATCTACGCGTCGCACAACTCGATCATGTTTTCGCGCAAGTCCTGCTACTTCTTCGTTCGTCCGAAGAAGAGCTTCCTCGAGGTCTGCGTCTTTCTCGGCCGCGCGGTGAATGCGCCGCAGGTTCGGCGTGTGGTTCGAAGCTCGAAGACCAGGCTCGCGCACCTGATTCAGGTTCGCCATCGCGACGAGGTGGAGGCGCCGCTGACCGACTGGCTCGAAGAGGCGTACAACCTGCAGGACACTCACATTGCCAAGAGTGCCAAGAGTGCCAAGGTGACGGCCCGTCGCAAGGCCGGTGCGGCGAGCGCGAAGGCGACTCGCAAGAAGGCGAAGCGCTCGACGCGTCGCAGGTCGTAGCGTCGGTCAGCGCTGGCACACCGCGCAATAGAAGGTCGATCGTCCTGCCTGCGTCCGCCGCCGGATACTTCCCGGACAGCCCCGGCGGCGGCACCGCGCGCCTTCGCGGTCGTACACGCGGAACCTCGAAGATCGGTAAGCCCCTCCCGACGCCCGCGCGATGGCTTCTTCGAGCACCTGCTTGATCGCGGCGGCAAGGTGGTGCGCGGCCTCGCGCGGGGCGCCGGACGGCGTGGCAATGGTCGATGCGCGTCGCCGGGGCGAGAGGCCGGCGAGGTGCAATGCCTCGCTCACATAAATGTTGCCGAGGCCGGACACGACCCGTTGATCGAGCAGCGCAACTTTCAGCGAGGTTGTCCTGCCCGCGCACGCTCGTGCGAGCGCAGCGCCGTCGAATCCATCGGAGAGCGGCTCGGGCCCGAGTTTCCCGAGCGCCGGGTGTGCTGCCAGACCGCCCGGGCGCAGGAGATCCATGACGCCAAAGCGTCGAGGGTCGTTGAAGATCACCGCTGCGCCCGACGAAAGATGAAACACGACGTGATCGTGCCGGTCGGGTTCTCCGGCCATGTCGTGCGTGATTCGGAATGACCCCGACATCCCCAGGTGCATGACCAGCGTCTCTCCCGATGAGAGCGCCGCCAGGAGGTACTTCGCGCGCCGCTCCAGCCTCCTCACGGTCTGGCCCTCGAGACGCGCGCGGAAACCGCGGGGAAATGGCGCGCGCAGATCGGGGCGGCGGAGCTCGACCTTCTCGATCCGCGCGCCGGTCATGACCGGCGACAGCTCGCGCCGGACGATCTCGACTTCCGGAAGCTCAGGCACGGTGTATTGTTCGATCAGGGGGCCGGTTCGCGGAAGCCGCGAGCCGATCACGGTGACGCCGTGCAATAGCGTGCATATCTAACCCTTTCTGCGTGTCTGGCCGACGTATGATCGCTGCTCCTTCTCGAGGAGCTGCACTATGTATGCAACGCTGTCGTACGACGTCAGCGCCGGGCCGACGCCGATCGAGGAGCTGCGCAGGATGATCCTCGAGGTGTTCGAGGAGCACGACACCTGCGACCTGCTCTCCGACACCTTCATCTGCAAAGTCGAAAACACGGCCGACTATCTCGCGCTGGCCCGCAAGCTGCGCAAGGTCGGGACCGACGTCGACGGGCAGTTTCAGTTCGTCTTCACGCTCCATTCCGCGGGTGCGCCGCTTCGCACCAACGCCCCGTTCCCGAAAGCCAAGGCCAACGACATTCTCGATCCGGGAGCAGACGAATGACGAGACACGCATCGTTGCTGACTCTGTTCCTGCTCGGTGCCGTACCCGCGGCCGCACAGGACACGCCGCTCGTGTCGCGCAGCGGCGCGCGTCCGCTCGTGCGTCCCGACGGGACCTACGTGTTCCAGCACATTCCGCATTCGGATCTCGTTTTCGAAGGCCAGATCGCGCCACGCATCATCATTGTCGATTCAATCGGTCGAGCGACCAGGAACGTGTTGCTGGAGACCAAGGCGCCGGTGTGGAGCTACCAGGTGTCGACGACGCCGATGGTGAAGCTGCGGATGTTCGATCAGACGTCGAATCCCGTGCGTACCCCCTCTTACATGCCGAAGGCCACCGTCCAGTTCGCGCGATTCCGAAATCTGTCCCCGGAAAAGGATCCCGATGCAGAAGGATTCAACCGCGGCCCGATCGAGATGTGGCTGGTCGATGTCATCCCGTTCGGCCATCACTCGAACGGACAGGATGGGTGCTTGTTCACGAACCAGGCGAGAAACGAAGAGGGTGACTGCATCGACGTCGTGCCAACGCCGCCCGAGGATCAGGCCGTCAACAAGAAGGACGGCAGCTTCTCGACCAACTACATCGAAGCGATGGCGTTCTACGGCCGGATGGCGCTCGACTCGGACGGGGCCGCAGCCGGCGACTACGCCACGCGGCTGGAGTGGCGTGCAGGGATCGGGATCCAGCTGAACCCCGAGGGGTATGTCGGCGGCTCGATCAAGCCGGCACTGGCCGATCGATACGGACCGACGCGGATCCTGTTCGGCGCTTCGGCCGCTCAGCGTGGTGTCTGGCGCTGCGGCCGGGCGTCGGCGGACGCGCGGCTCCAGTGGTTGACCGACAACCATCCGGACGTGCCTGCGCTGATCTTCCAACTCGAGGGCGCCTGCTTCCCGAGCAACTGGGGCGGCGCGGGCATATTCGTGCGGCTCTACACCGGGCAGGACTACTACAACCTCGGGTTCACGGAGAGCATCACGCGCTTGCAGTTCGGGGTCACGCTGCAGCGCGATCAGTTCCTCAGCTTCAGGATCAAACCGAATTAACCGGGGTCCGGGATCCGGATCCGGGTCGTTCGGCCTACCGGACCCCGGACCCCGGATCCCGGACTCCGACCCCTACGCATTGAGCTGCCGCACCGGGCGCACCTCGATACTCCCTTCCCTGGCCGGCGGGATCTTCGAGGCGATCTGGATCGCCTCGTTCAGATCCCGCGCCTCGAGCAGGTAGAAGCCGGCGAGCTGTTCCTTCGTTTCGGCGAAGGGGCCGTCGGTCACCGAGACCTTGCCGTTCCGCAGCCGAACGGTGGTCGCGGTTTCGACCGGCTGCAGCGCTTCGGCCGCCACGAGGACGTTGCCGCGCAGGGTGTCGCTGTACGCCTTGCACTCCGTGTCAGGCACGGCATGCAGCTTCTCGCTTTCCAGGTAGACGAGGCAGAGGTATTTCATGGCTCCTAGTCGAATGGGCGGGGGTGGAATAGACAGGGCTCATCACATTGCCAACAGTGCCAAGATTGCCAACATTGAAATGCTGGTTGCTGACTCGCGGCAGATGGCCACTCGGAAGGGTCTTGTATTTCCAATCTTGGCAATCTTGGCAGTGTTGGCAATGCGAGCGGCTCAGTCCCTGAGCTCGCTCAATCGCTTCTCGAGGAAGCGCCTTTCCGGCTCCTGGCGGGTCAACTCGAGCGCTCGTTGGTACGCGGCGCGGGCATCGGCATTCCGGCCGAGCCGCCGGCAGAGCTCGGCGCGGGCGGCGTGGGCGAGCCGGTAATCACGCAGATCACCTCTATCCAGGATGGCGTCGATCAGGCGAAGGCCCGCCTCGGGGCCGTTGCGCATCGCCACGGCGACGGCTCGATTCAGCTCGATCACCGGCGACGGATCGATACGCCGCAACACATCGTACAGGCCGACGATTTCATTCCAGTCGGTGGTTGCGGCGGTCGGTGCCTCGGCATGGACGGCGGAGATCGCGGCCTGGATGGTGTACGGGCCGACGCGGCGCGACGCCAGCGCGCGCTCGACGAGCTGCGTTCCCTCTGCGATCTGCGCGCGATCCCACTTCGAACGATCCTGGTCGTCGAGCAGGACGACTTCACCTGAGGGTGACGTGCGTGCGGCCCTCCGCGATTCGTGCAACAGCATCAGCGCCAGCAATCCCATCGCTTCCGGCTCCGGAAGGAGCTCGACGAGCAGGCGGCCCAGCCGGATTGCCTCTGCCGAAACGTCGTGCCGAGTGAGCGTCGCCCCGGACGAAGCGGCGTAGCCTTCGTTGAAGACCAGGTAGATGACGCGCAGGACCGCATCGAGCCGCTCGGGCAGCTCGCGCGGCGTCGGCACCTGGTAGGGGATCCCGGCGTCGCGGATCTTCGCCTTCGCACGCACGATGCGCTGGGCGAGCGTCGGCGCCGGTGTCAGGAACGCACGGGCGATTTCTTCGGTCGAGAGGCCGCAGACTTCGCGGAGCGTCAGTGCGACCTGCGCATCCGGTGAGAGCGCCGGGTGACAGCACGTAAAGATGAGCCGCAGCCGATCGTCCTCGACGCTCTCGCGGTCCGCCCACGCTTCTGGATCTTCGACGGCCAGATCCATCGCGTTGGCCACATCATCGAGCGCGTCGAACCGCCTGCGACGCCGCAGACCATCGATCGCCTTGAATCGGCCGGCCGACACCAGCCAGGCGCGAGGGTTGCCCGGAATCCCGTCGCGCGGCCACTGCTCGAGCGCGGCGCGAAACGCATCGTGCAGCGCCTCTTCGGCCGCATCGAAGTCGCCGAGCAGGCGGATGAGGGTAGCGAGGACCCGGCGGGATTCGGCGAGATAGACCGCGTTTACGGTCTCGAGGACCGTATCGGTCGGCGTCACAATCAGTCGATCACACCATTCTTTCGTGGCGGGGCGCAACGGGGGCGCCGTCATGGGATCCGCGGGATCCCGCGGTCCGCCGTCCGCAGTCCGGCAGCTTGGCAGTTAGAGGCAACCGAGGCAAAGACAACCGGCTGGTTACCTCTCCTTCCCCCGGCCTCCGGACCCCGGCCGCGGACCTCGGATCCCGGGCCCCGGATCCCGGACCCCGGATCCCGACGTCTCGTGAACGTTATTGTCCCCTGCCCTAGGAAACCGCCACATTTCCGTAGCGATGGCGGAATTTACACGTTCTGAGCGATGATCTACGTCCCGCTGAGGTGTCGGCCGTCGTATACGAACCAAACGGAGGAACCGGCTGCAGCGACCGGTGTCGGTCGCGGAGCCGTGTCGGGGCTTTGGGAGAGGTCCTGGCATGTCTCTGGCAGTGCGGGTGGAGGTCTATTCATAGCCGGAGGAAGTCATATGTCTCAAGACCCTGCGAATTTGTCGCCGTCGGCGCCGGACGGTCGCCGACGGGAGCACGCCCGGCGCGGTGCGATGCAGGAGGAGCTGCTGCGTCGCGCATACCAGCGTTCAGTTCACAGGAGCTACATCGAGGCGGCCCTGCTGCGTACCGGATACACGAATCTACCCCAAGAGCCCGCGAACGCCCACCCTCAGCGCATTCGCCAGATCGACTGACTTCCGCCTTCGCGCTTCGCGCTACGGGGGATAAGCCGCCTTCGCTCTTCGCGGGGCAGGCTGTCCTTTCGCGCCTCGCGGTACGGCGGGGAAGTTCCGGCCCGCCGTTCCGCGCTACGCGCGATCGGGGGCAAGCCACGCCGCCGAGTCGCACTAGAATTCGTACATGCGTCTTGCGATCGTCCTTGCGTTCGCCGCTGCGGTCCTGCAGCCGGCGCCGACCGAGATCCGCCTGATTGTCAAGGGCGATGACATGGGCGCGGCGCACGGGATCAACGTCGCCACGATCGACGCCTATAAGACAGGCGTGCTCACGACCACGAACGTCATCGTCCCCGGCCCGTGGTTCCTGGAGGCGGCGCGGCTGCTACGCGAAAACCCGGGGCTCGACGTCGGAGTGCACCTGGCGCTGACGAGCGAGTGGTCCGATGTCAAATGGCGTCCACTGACCCACGCGCCGTCTATCGTCGATCCGGATGGCTACTTCTTTCCACTGGTCCAGCCCCGCGCCGGCGCTGCGCCGAACACGAGCATCAAGGAAAGCGCCTGGAAGATTGACGAAATGGAGCGCGAGCTGCGCGCGCAACTGACGATGGCGAAAAAGCACCTGCCGCAGGCGACCTACACCTGGAATCACATGGGTTTCACGTCGGTTTCGCCCGATGTTGCCGGGCTGGTGCTTCGCCTGAGCAAGGAATTCGGTCTGCTGGTGCCGACCGAGATTGGCGTCCAGTTCCTGCGCGGGGTCTACGAAAGCAAGGACACCGGCGCAGTCAAGGCGGACAAGCTGGCGGCGAAGCTCGAGACGATCGGCCCGGGCCTGTGGGAGCACATCGATCACGCGGCGACCGACGATCCGGAGATGCGCGCGATCGGACATCCCGGCTACGAGTGGGTGGCCGCCGACCGCAGCGCGAATCTCGCCGCCTGGACCAGTCCGAAAGTGCGCGAGGTCATTCAGCGGCGGGGCATAAAGCTCACGAGCTATCGCGATCTCGCGAAGAAGTAGTCCTGCCGAACCCGAACGTGTGACTTCGAACCTGCCCGGACCCTGCCGGATCAGGGCTGCTGCATCCGCCGATCAACCCGGCGCCTACCGCGTGTGCCTTCAGACGGGGGACGACGGCGGCGACGGAACGGCATACTACGCGGCCGATCCTGATGCGCTCGGACGGATCTACGTCGGTCCCTATCTGCTGTTCGAGCCGGACCTGAGCCTGGTGCTCGAGGATGACGATGGGATTTGCGGCTATGCGCTCGGCGCGGTCGACTCCCATCATTTCTATGATCGCTACGAGCGGGAATGGCGCCCCGGGATCTGCGCACAGTTCCCCGAGCCTGCGGGCGATCGCCGCCACTGGAGCCGGGTCGACGAAGCCCACTACGAGTACCATCACCCGACCTATTTCTGCCCGGGGCCCTACGAGCGATTTCCGTCGCACTTGCACATCGACCTGCTCCCCCGTGCGCAAGGCCGAGGTTACGGCCGTCAGCTGATGGAGCGCACTCTCGCGACGCTGCGCCGGCTCGGCTCACCCGGGGCACACCTCTGCGTGAGCGTCCGCAATGCCCGGGCGATGTCGTTCTATCGCCACCTCGGATTCCGCGAGCTGTTGACCGAAGGGTGCATTTACATGGGTCTGGAGCTGCAGTAATTTCGCTGCTCGCAGTCCGCAGTCCGC